>JACCDP010340633.1_pt1 | contig 13018 bp, 8 predicted proteins | sample 7445841 | NCBI WGS metagenome assembly JACCDP01 (sample SAMN15323441, study PRJNA562643) | freshwater metagenome | isolation source: river surface water | place: USA:Blue River Watershed | collected 2017-08-17
CAAATCAAGTCGGTCGACTGCGTTTACTAGCAGTTGCGTAAACGTGGAACCAACTTGAGGATTCGACATCTAAAAAGCCGGTCAATTTCGTTACTGATTGCATATACCAAGGGCCGAAGAATACTAAGCTAGTCAGAGGCGTTTAAGCCAATGACTGATGTGCGCTTAGAATGTCAGCCAAGTTGGTTTACTAAATTCGTAATCGATGAACCAGCAAAAACTTACGTCAAATCAAGTCGGTCGACTGCGTTTACTAGCAGTTGCGTAAACGTGGAACCAACGTGAGGATTCGACATCTAAAAAGCAGGTCAATTTCGTTACCGAGTGCGTATACCAAGGGCCGAATAATACTAAGCTAGTCAGAGGCGTTTAAGCCAATGACTGATGTGCGCTTAGAAAGCCAGCCAAGTTGGTTTACTAAATTCGTAATCGATGAACCAGCAAAAACTTACGTCAAATCAAGTCGGTCGACTTCGTTTACTCGCAGTTGCGTAAACATGGAACCAACGTGAGAATTCGACATCTAAAAGCAGGTCAATTTCGTTACTGAGTGCGTAAAACACGGACCGAAGAATACCAAGCTATTCAGTCAAGTTTCATACTAGGTATGATCCAATGAATGATGAACACTTGGAAAGCCAGCCAAGTTGTTTTACCATAGTTGTAAACGATGAACCGGCAATAATACTAGTCTTAAGAAATTAGTTACCTTTTTGAAGAGTTGGTGACTGCCCGAAAGACTCAAAATGAAAGAGGTTGCTGGTGGAGACGTGGCCTCTTTTATAGCTGCATGGAGTGAGGGAACACGAAACGATTTAGCGACGTTTTTCGGTGTTTCATCTCTTAATAAAGGGTACACACCGAAATGATCTCGCTCGAGTCACGTCCTTGTAAGGTCTCAACGACGTAACGACGACGAAAGGAAACGTTTAGAAACGATACTGATTTCGAAACCTTCATTTGAACACTTTCTTTAGTCAGGTGCACTTCAAGTTTCCAAGGCACGAATTTTTCAGTTCCTTTCTTTATCGTTATGAAAGAACTATCAACTCAAGGTATGGCTCTTCTCGCAAAAAATCGATTGCTTTATATTCTAATAGAGTTTACTGAAATAGCAAACCTTAGACGAAGCAGTTGTCTATTAGGGAAGAAGCGCCAACTTATTGCAACCGAGGTTCCCTTTGACGATCAAGAGTCGAATAAACGGTAAGCAAACCTGTGGTAAAAATGGAAAATTTGAAAAACTAATTTTCAAAATGGTAACTATTCTCTATTTCATAAGACATTTCGCCTTCTACAATGTGGCTGATGTGAAGAAAATCAAATTAGAACAGAAAAAAGACAATTTTGAATCAAGCTGGTTGTACGAAGACGATGAAACGATGGACAAGGAGGAAGCGAAAGCACTTGCAAACAAGGTAGTTGACAAGGTGCTACGATATTAACTGGTTTTGGCTCACCATTTAAATTCCGACTCCGAAAATTATTAGTGTGCGGCGCATATTGAACGAGCACTTGTACAAAAAAGAATCTTTAGATTACCTTCGTCATTTGCAACATTCTGAGCTTTTGGCCGCCTACAATAGAGGAGAACGTCAATTACTCTGAAAACTTTCGACGACCGGGGTTCTCGAAGGCGATAATGGGGTAATTGTTTTCATTTACGAATTGAATTCTATAATGTCGTTAAAAATCTTTTCTTACGTTGTACAAGACCTTGACTGAATACGTTGAAGATAACAAGAAGTCGCTAGTACGTCTTCAAATCAAAGAGCATAAAAGGGATTATGAATTGGCAGTTTTACTACCAGAGGTTCGCTTAAGCATTTGGGTTTTAAACTTTGAATCGGTCATAACCATTGTTGTCTTTTCCCCCTTTTGAGGCAATCAACCACTGTTTGATGAAAGAGTTGTCAATTTCATACAAGAAAGCCAACAGTATTCGTATAATGGGCCTTGATAAAATCGAATAAATAATTTTTTGTTGAACTGATGGATTCATGTGGCTCAAATATACACAGTGTTGACACGTTTTAAAGAGCATATCTTACACTTTATCCAAGAACAGAATGAAAAGGGTTGATGGGGGCGTTTCCGTGTTTGTCCAAACTTTGAAACTGTTGGTATGAACCGAGTTCTAATCATTCATCCACTGGTCATTACTAGTACCGATCGTCGCAGAGTGGGCTAGCAATATGCCAAACGGTAGACAGCCCAAAAGTCTTTTTGATTCTATGCTGGCGAATGTCACGACTAACGTAGAACTCTGGTGTTTCAGCCATCCCGAAATTCGATCGTTGATTGATTTACGTAACGAATAAGATTCCCTAAATAATAGTTTATGGTTACAACGTTAATTTATATAATCGTGTATTTTTGTTGTAGCGGAATGTATCGCCGCTCAAATAAGAAATGTTCTCGTACGAGAAGGTAAATTCACCGACCGACACGCAGTATATTTGCTCACAAAACAAACTACCGAATTGAATTTAACCATTTCCGGAAAAAATACTCTGGATACTGGATCGAAAATTGTACAAGTCGCAGCAAGACAATGCCCGGTAAGCTATTTCTCTCTATATCTCGGATAAATTTTACACACAGTTTATTTTAATATAAACTATGTTTCCTTCAAGGATCTCGTGACACTTTTGTATTCTGGATCGAACCATCAGCACTTTATTTCAAATCTGGATAATCCCAACATATTCATCCGTTTTCGGTGCTTGAAAGTATTGGATGTATCCGAGTCATCCGCAAATGACGAGTGCATGAAAATTCTGGGAATCTATTGTGCAAAACTAGAGTAATTACGATTAGATAAAGTTGCATATACGCGTATCGCAATTAATCATACCTATTGGAACTGCTAGGGCTCTTAGTGTATCGCATTGTTCCGTCTCTGACTCTGGTATTCGTGATCTCTGTATCGTGGCGGAAAACTTTAAGTCATCTGGCTGCAAATGTTTAGTTTCACTTTTTGTTCGACACACGCAAGTCACCCTTTGCGGAATTCAAACGGCCATTGAAAATCTACCACGGCTCAAGTATCTCGATCACGAACATTTAATGAAAATCAAAAATCAAGGGTCGTCCCCATCGTTGATGAATTCAGTTCATCTTCCGTTGACCGCGTTGACGTCATTCTTGTGTAGAAAGAACGGAGCCGTCTATTTTAAAAGGTCCATCGATTTCACTGTCGACATCCAGTTAGAAATCCAGAGTTTCGAAGACTCTTTAAACGACCACGATCTTTCAACGATGGTCGATCCGATGGCTCGTTTTGGACTATGGGCTCACCGAAATGAAGCAGTCGTAAACGTCTCGGTGCCGGTAAACCAACGGCCCTTAATTACTTTTGGCCGTGGAGCTGTTCCCTTTTTGTCACGATTCGGCAGCACAATCAAGACGTTGCAAATTAGTGACCTTGACTCTGTAGACATTTCAGTCGTCCTGAAAAAATGCCCGGAAATGATGTACTTGGCATTGGATCGTAACGTGTCGTACATTCATGCACGTAGCCAAGTCACAGTGAATTCTCCTACAGCAACACGTTGCGAGACCTTTATTTACAGAGGCCTCCGTTCTTCCGACATAGACTCTGTCTCTCTATCGGAGATACTCTTGTCACCTCATTTGAAAGATATTCGTATATCCAAATGCCAATCTCTTGTCGATACGATTGTTATGGACTGTTTTCGAGTCCACCAGTTTAGAAAAATCGAGAATCTGGATATTAGAACATGTCATGAAATGTCTGACTTTGTATTCCGTTCAGTATTTCTAGCCGACTCGAACTCGATTAGAAGTGTTCGTATCGTATCTTGTCGCCTGTTGAATTCAACGGAAAATGAAATTGATTTGAAACGCTTTGTCGAACAACGAAACTGGGATCTAGAACTGTTCTTTTCAACCTAAAAACTGCATGTGGAATACAATTATTACCATCAATTTTGTTTGTAAATTATTATTATTATATCGTTTGAAAAAATCACGTGTTTTAATTAGATAAAATCAAGTAATCAGAGTTTAACTAATAAATTTATATTAGCTTCTTCACACAAAGAAATATCTCTCAGGGATTAAATCTTTGTCTACAAGGCTGGCTTGAATCAGAGTGTTCTTTGCTGCTTCAAAGTCTCCCTGGTGCAATACTGACTTATAGTCACTTGGACCCTGGAACATTTTAATGAAAATCGACATCTATGGTTCTGCAAGAAAAACTCCGTACTTCAAATTCAATACGGAGACATCATCGTCAAGATCTCAAGCTGACAATCAGATGTACTGTTCTCCTAACTAGATTTTTTCGTAGGTTTGAAAATACATACCAAGAAAAGGTAACAGAAAAGCGCCTATAATTACAAGTACAGTTGGCAACAGAAGACCTCGTTAAAAGAGAAAAGGCGATTGCGAAAGGTAACGCACTTTTTCATCTTCGCCCAGGACAATGTCAAGCAAGGCTTAAAGTCTACAGACTTGAGCAAATAAAGTTTAACTTACTTACGGTTTAAATTGCAGCAAAAACAGTCGATTCCATTAAGTAATACGGACAAGGGAGCTGGTATAGATCTGGCATCGAAAAGAAAAACGTCGTGCCAACCTCTCAGTAAAGGAGCCCTTAAAAGTATTCCATACGAGTAAAACACTATTCCACTTTCGTTTTCAGAGAACTAAGGATTTAGGAGCAAGGCTTCCCAAAGAAACCATCGACAATTCCAGCAAGTCCGACACAGCACACGTCCTGAAAAGAAGGAACCAGGGATCTCGCTCGGATGAAAAAACAGCCTAAAATACTCTTTAGTATCTCCTCGGGATAAAATGTGCTGTGAGGAGTTGATGAACCCGATAGTAAAAGAACGAAACTCCACCACCAAGTGTGAATGTATTACGTAAGATTTTTAGTTTTCCTTTTTATGCAACAAAAATCATAGCAGTTTAACTTGATCAATCTGGAAACTCCCGTAACTCAGTGATGAGAGTAAATGACTAAATTATTTTCATTTTCTTCTTGGAAGTGATTATGCAATCGACGTTGGAAAGTCGTCCACAGAGGACGTCTCGCTCGAAAGGGAAGAAAATGGTTGTCCTCTTAGAGGATTATTGGCTTCTGGGAATTAGACGTCTGAATAACGACTACACCTTTTACATAACACTGGGCCGTATATAGTATAAAAGCTTCGAAAGCGACTGTCAAAGTACTAGTTATCCGTTTGGTCTTTAGTGCTGCGCATCGTTTCTGTTCCACCTGTCCAGTAAGTTACTTAATACTACCACTTACTTTGTAATATAATGTAAGGTTTGGTCAATGTTTCAGGAAAAAAAGATGTCAAACAGCCAAGTTTTGTGTACCCTTTTTGAACTGGCACTACATCGTGTAAAGGAAAACTTTGAACATTACTGTCACAGTAACAAGAGAGTTCCATCATTTCGTGATTTGCGTAAGCTTTTTCCGTTACTGCTTTATAAAATGGTAGTGTAAGTGATTTCTTCATCTAGCTGAGACTGTGGCCGAAAAAATACGGCTATGGCTGTTTCAACAAGGAAAAATAGACAACCGCAATGCTCAACTCATTCTAACATATACTACCCGAGTTTTGGATTTGACCGGTGCACACTCAAAGACATTTTCCGTCGGATTGAAAATCCTCAAAATTGGCGCTTCCAGATGCCCGGTAAATCCCAGTCTACGTATATTAAAAATTGCGTTTATTTGTTACTTTATTATCATTCATTTTAGCGACTGTCTACACTCCTTTTTAGTGGAACGGGATTACTACGTCTTCTGAATTTGGGTAGTTTTTCCGCGATTTCGAAATATCACTATTTAGAGGTGCTAGACCTAAGCCATTCGACGGCAAATAACAACTGCATGTCTATGTTAACAACGTCATGCCGCCAGCTGAGGTAATGTATCGAATTTGCATTAAAATAAATAGTCATTGGCCGGTTGCTGATAAAATATTGGTTCAATGATTTTGCTATGAATGTAAAACGTCTAGGGCCCTGAATGTTTCGTTCACCAATGTTTCCAATGTTGGTCTGAACCACGTTCTTCTTGGTCTCGCGTGTTTGGAAATACTCTTCATTCGCTACACAAAAATCACCCAAGACGGAATCCATATGCTTCTCAGCGCCAACGCTCCAAAGCTTGCTGTTGTAGATAGTGAATTTAAGTTTCCTAGCTCTTGTTGCACCAACAGAGTCATCGAACCTGCGTCAGTTCTCGTTTCAGCTACTTTTATAAAAAATGGATTCGTTCATCTCGAAAATCGAATGTATTTCTTTTCAAATATTTACGTATTCAACCACGTAAATGAACACGGAGTAAGAGATAACGATCTCGTTCATTCAAATTTTCATCCCATGAACTACATTCGGACGAAGAAACGTCATCAGACATCGTTCGATCGTCGAGATGGCAGAATTACATTTTCAGGTATCGAGTCCGTGTTGTCGAAATATGGCCAAAATATGGAACGACTTAAATTATTATCTTTAGATTTAGTAGATTTAGACCTCGTTCGCTCGGCCTGTCCCAAACTCAGAGTATTGATCTTGTTATTTAACTCTTCCTACACCCTCACCCCTCACAATCCTCCAATGTTCGCCTATCTTGAAGAGATTAATGTTCAAAATAATGAAGATCTTGCCATGCGTGTCCCAGAATTGACGGCACTCTTATCGAATCCATCCCTCAAATCAATTTCAATATCCGGTTGTCGTAGTTTAAACACTAGATGTTTGATTGATGCTTTTAGTTGTCACCAATTCAAAAAATTGGAAACTTTGAGATTGCACCTTTGTAATTCTGTATCTCAATATATATTTGCTCGAGTCTTTTTGTTTCCCCCCAAAAAGTCTCTTAAAAAAGTCTCCATCATCGACTGTGACCCATTCGCCAGTCCAGAAGCTCAAATGTATATTTCCGAGTGTGCCAGAATGCAAAACAGCAGGATGGAAATTGAATTTTGTTATCATGCTACCAACTTGTGAAACCCCTTTGTGAATGAATACAAATTTTTATCTAAAGTATCGATAGTAATTTGGTTCAAAGAAAACAATAGAGAGGTTGAGAGTATGTGTCAAAACGGAACTGCCGTTTTCAACAACTTTCTTATACGTAATTAGCAAATAGAATTTGTGAAAATGACTACGCACCAACCAACGTGTTTCAAGGAAAATGAATGTATTTTATTTTCAACACTACTGCATCATCATCGTCAAACACCTATTGGCCATTTTGTGACGTTAATGACTGTAATATTTCAAACTTATTCATCCGTTACTTTGAAGTGATCTTCATCAATTGTTGAGTAGATGTGGCCGTTGGCACACAGGAATTCTAAAGTAAAACTAGAGCAAAAATTCGTGAAAATAGCATTCCTTTAGAAAAATCATTACAAAAAATACATACTCGATATCTTTCACATTCATTCTTTTCTTCAATTCCTTGTTGATTTCCAATCTATTTTTTCCTTGCGCCTCATTTGACAACTTGGTGATGAAATGGATTAAAGCATTGTATAAAATATATATTTTTAGACGATTTTTAGAAGAGTCCATATCAACACACCTTGATGCAATTGTAAATCATGGTTTGAAAACTATTGAAACCGTTGCTATTCAGATCTCCAGTGTACTTTAATGGTTCCTTTTTTACAGAAACGCCAGCCAAAGATTTGTCCAATGCCTTTTTGGTGTTCAATTGATAAAAGATTGCCTTTAAATTTGGATATTTGGAATAGCAAGTAAAAAGTTACCCTCTTTCTTAGCTGGACTAGTTTCATTGGGTTCCAAACAGTTTCCAGCAAATGTGTCGTCAGCTCATTGGCGCTGGTCAGTGGTTGAACTGAGAGGGCCAGCACTTTGTTCTCCTCGCCGCTTCTTTGTATGGTTCCCACAACGCGGCAAAATTCGCCCTTCTCCACCCGAGTTAGAGTGCTCGGATTCTATGCGGATTTTCTTAAGATTGTAACATTTGTTTTTCTTCCTCTACAAATCATAGCATTTTTGCTTTAGTAGTTGATACCTCTTCCCCTGTGCACCACTGGTCGACTCGGGCTGTACCAGAATCGTCACGAATTTCATACGTTTTTTTGTTGAGCCCCGTCTCTAATTTTTCCACCGTGCCCACAATCGATATCTGTACATTGTTAAAATACCTTAGGTAGTGATGTAACAGGTTTTACGTTGATAAGCTTAAGGTCTTACCATTTTCGCCTCAGTTCCCTCGATCACGATCTTGCCGTCGGTAGATTTCAAAATGTGAGCAACGGTGATTGGCATTACATTTAATGATACATTGCCCTATATTTGTTGTAGAAAAAAGGTTATACTCGTATAGAATCAATGCAATAATTTGTTGGTTGTTAAGATTAAGAGTACCTCTTCGTTGCCATTAGACCCTGTAGAATCGTTTGCATTCTTTTTACCCAATTTCACTATATCAAGGAAAAATTAAAAACGAATCCATAAGGCCACTCTAGAAATACAAATTGTGTTACCTTCTTTGGAACGACGCATTCTAGTTGAGATTGAATGAAAAGCAACGATTTTAGTCCACGGATGTTGGTTAAACTTTAAAGAAATGCAAGTGCGTTTGTTGTTTTTATACTATAGTACCAACTAAGTCACGCCCATCCTCGGCTGCGTACCCCCATCGGCGAAATCTAATACTACGTTCAGTTCGAAGGTAATCGTTGAAGAAGCAAGAGGACGACCAATAGCCGCAACATGCTGTCTGATAGAGATACACCAAGACCAGCAGATGCAAAAAATTCTTCCGTCTACAGGTAAGTGTCAAGTTCTGTAATAGAGACCCATCGAGTAAAACGCCTGTCCTTTGTAGTGATCTTATTATTCAAAACATGGATATTGGAGACATCCTCCACAAGCTTGGAAACTATTATTTAGCGATCGATAACTACACATAGGCTCTGAAATGTAATTCTTTGAGCAATGGTAAAAATTCCCCTGAAAAAAAAGCTGGAATCCAACCAAAGGATATTGTGGGCCAGATTTTTGCCTCAATCTGTTTCATGAACATCGAAGATGTCGATTCCTCCAACGAATCGTTCTTAAAATCGTCCATTTACATTTCTCAACTAAGTGTCGTGGTGGAGAAAATCAAATCGGTATTACAACACCAGCCGTATGATTATGTTCAGGTATCCTATCATTGTTTATGCATAGCTATATTGTATTATTTTTACTAATTGAAAATCTGATTAGCTTTTAAGCTACTGTGACGAATTTCTAGAGTTTTGTCCATTTAATGTCCCTGTCCAGTTGGCCAGAAAAAGTTTTCTTGCCCTATCCACGGATATAGTCGCTCTCGACATCAACACGGACTCCACCGAAAGAAGAGGTTATGTATTGATGTTATTTTCAGATCTACTTTGAATTGGGAAAGAGACTTGCCACATTTTTCGAAGCCAACATTGCCCTGCGGAAAAGGGACAATGAAAAGGCCCTCGAACTACTTTCCCCAATCATCGAAGTCGAAGCCGTTCGTGACTACTATCTTGGTCGCTCTAAAGCTCTGATGCAGGTCAGGCAGAGTACACTATTTTATTTTCATTTTCATCGGTTATTTACTTTACAAGACTCTACGACATGTAGATTGGTAGATTGGAAGAAGCTCTAAAGGACTGTAACATGGTGAGCATGCTGCGTGGCGATCAAGACTGGGCCGTGTTTAAATTGCGGGGACAAATCCTCATGGAAATGAAAAAGTTTAAAGAGGCTGAGGAGCAATTTGAATCATTGATTTTACAAATGAACAACGAGGGTACATTAAACATTTACCTAATAAGAATGAAGAAGTATCCTAAGAATTTTGTTTACTTTAAGCCAGAGAATCGTTGCTCCAATCAACCCCTGTGGAAAATAACGTTATTGTTCAACAACAAACTCCCATCGGTTCGAATCAAACTTTACGCGTCTTTCTTTTTTTGTACATCCTTACCGACTCTTTGTATTTTTTCAAGATGAAACTGCTGACATCCAAAGGCCTGATCCAGATAAACCTGCGATCCCAACCAAAAAACGAATCAAGCTTGAGCCAAGTGAGAAAAACTCTTGCTACCTTTGTTATTCTTTTGCCCTACTAAACTTTAATTTCCAATTAGATGTTGAACGTCTCCAAAGTTTGCGGTCATACTACAAAAAAAGAGCGGCCAACTCGATGATCGATTAACTTGCCAAAGTGTCTTTTCTTTCATTGCTACAAACTTCATAATTATATCCCAGAATCATTAATTGAAATACACGTTCCGTTGGTCATAGACATTTTAGCAACTGATGAAATTGAGTCTTGGGTTTTTCTTTGATAAATTTGGATGACGCAAGTACGCTTTTAGAATTACTTTCGGAATACTTAATATAGTGTCCTATTGATTTAATGAAGTACAGAGTGTACCATTACGTATTCAGTATTTACACTTACATTGAAGTACGCCAAAAAACTTATAAGTACACACGAGTACTTAATCTCAAATTCTGTCTGTACAACAAACCGCATGAGTAGTTAATCGTCAATTCATTTAAATTTAATTTACTTGTAAAATTTGGCAACGTATTTGCTTGTCAAAAAAAGGAAGCAAAATCAAAGCACGTACAGGATCACATAGTCTGCTGCCCCGATCAAGGGGGCCAACGATCGATACCCATGGAGGTCTAACTTTTTTAAACGTTTATTACGTTTTTTATTCATTAAGCTTGCAATTTATATACTTCAAATTATTTTAGCACTAAGGGTTTTTATTTTTAAAAAATGAAGCAAAATCAAAAGAGGACAACGTGGTCTGCTGACCCAATCCAGAGGACGAAGGTTCGATACCCGTGGTGGTCAAAGTTTTTTAAGCGTTAATTACGTTTTTTATTCATGAAGCGTGTGATATAGCTATTTAAAATTATTTTAGCACAAAGGGTTTTTGTATTTTAAAAAATGATGCAAAATGAATAAAGCACGTAGAGGACAACATGGCCGCTGCCCCGATCAAGAGGACCAAGGTTCGCTACCCATGGTGGTCAAAGTTTTTTAAAGCGTTTATTACGTTTTTTATTCATTAAGCTTGCGATATAGCTACTAAAAATTATGTGGGAGGCATTTGAAACGTTCATAATCGAAATATCATTACAATATTTTATGTGAAGGACATGCTATGTAGAAATATATAGAACTAAGTAGCCATCTTGTAACACTTACAATATAACTGATATATAAATTTAGGCTATACTGACTATGTATCTTTCACACAAATGACCCATAAAATCAACATAGGAGATATCTATCCGTGTTACTTGGGTAGTCTTCAATTGCATGCCGTCAAGTTTCTAAAGCAGCTTTGGCTTTGATAAATCTTTAATCCTACCAGCACCTGTGAGGTGAGTGCCTGGGTGAGAAGCTTTTGTTCTCAATAGTCAATAGTCCTGAAAATAGTGTCGGTTTTTTAAAAACCAACAAAATAGTTATATGTTTTCCCTCTAATGTTAGCCCTGCTATCTGTGGTATTTCATTTCACCGTCGTTTTTTTATTGGTAACATACACTTTCCTCAGATTTGGCCTCGAATCGCATCATCTGGACCATTGATTCGAAAACTCCAAGACGCGAGAATTTGCGTAAGAATATCCGTTTATTTATACAAGAAATTTCCAAGTTTAAGAATGTCGAACATTAAATGACATGAATGAAATAGACAACACTATTAGTCATCAAAAGGTAGTGCAGTGACAGCCTTTTAATCAAACTAGTTGTTAAATAGAAAGAAATCAATATCCCAGTTTTCGTCTTTGGCTGCCTTTTCCCAATCTGCTTGAAACGATCGTAAATCAATTCTAGGGCAATCATTGACACATAATCCGGACAGGCCATTCTGGTCGTTTTTTAAAAGATCAATTCCCCTCTTGGTCACCGATGGACATTTTGAAATCTGCAGATAAACTAGATTGGCGAATTGATTGGATTCGACGGCATTTCTCAAAACAGTGTCGGTCAAATTCGGACAGCTGGATATTGAAGCTTTTTTCAGCGCGGGTGACGCCAAAATCTGTGCAAGCTGAGCTTCGGTCAAAAACGAGTCCATACGGCGTTCTTCGTCTTTGGCGGCGAAAAAAAACATCAACAAGCTTTTCATTTCGAGATTTGGACGAGACTCGATCAATTCGTCGTGCACGTAACGATTGAATACCAAAGACAAATGGTTTAATTCTGGGCAAAACCGTACAAGGACTGACAAATTGACTTCCTCGAATCCGTAAATGCCAAGATTGACAAGGGTTTTTCCTACTACTGCGACGAGGGGTGCTATTCCATTGGGAAATGTAACCGACGACGGACTATCGCAACCCACTTGCAAGTCTGTGAGATTGACGAGAACTTTTAGGGATAGAATGTCTTGGTCCGTTAATTGACGAGTGCACGATATATCGATACTCCTCAACATTTGTGGGTCGCACATGGATACGGCTAAAGGAAAATGATTGCGGATAAAGGGACGTCGTTCCGTTTGAATGTTGCCCAATTCAGTGAGGGGAATCGGATGAAAACTTCTGTCCAGGTGGTCATCTAGGGCGAGCTGAGCTAGAGCTTCGACCGTATTGATCCACTTTAGTACTCGGACAGTCTTGGTCAAGCGGAGAAACCTCTTTACTCCTTCAATCGTGACGTCAGTCCTGCAAATAGAAAGATACTCGATAGCCCGACAGCCAATGGCTCCGCTAGTTTCAACGCGCAAAAGCTCGAGCCCCCAGTCGGTTACGGGACACCCAGTGAGGGTCAAACGTCTGAAAAAAACGATACAATGAATTTTCATTATCAATGGAATAAATATATGAGTTTGAGCGCATTGATATACAAACCTCAATTGTTTACAGTTCTCGCCCAAAATCTTAAGACAGTCGTCTCCGACAGAAGAGTAAGACAAATCGAGATTTTGTAATTTCTTGAAATTGGCCAGATACTTGGCGAATCGTTTCACCTGGTTGGATTGGGATGAACCTCCAAATTTTAG
>JACCDP011040207.1_pt1 | contig 13018 bp, 9 predicted proteins | sample 7445841 | NCBI WGS metagenome assembly JACCDP01 (sample SAMN15323441, study PRJNA562643) | freshwater metagenome | isolation source: river surface water | place: USA:Blue River Watershed | collected 2017-08-17
AGGAGAACGTGGCCCCCGGCGAGTCCATCCGGAAGCTGTCGATGCCGCGGTAGAAGGTCGTCAGCAAGCCGGGCAGCGCGGGCGTGGGCGCGTCGCATTGGAGGAGCTTGGGCGAGTAGATCGCGAACCCCTGCGGGCTGGATGCTGGCCGGTAGGGGCAGGCGACATTCATCGTCAGCGGCTGGCGGCGCGAAAACAAGCCGCCCGGATAGCAACGCAGCTCGATCGTCACCGCATCAGTGCGACCGGTAGGCAGGTTGGCGAAACCGTCCGTGGCACAAACCTGCCAAGGCAGCTTGTTCGGGTTGTCGTTGAGCTTGCGCTCTGCCTCGTCGTAGGCGGCTGCATCGGCCTGCATGCCGAATACGACGACCCTGAACCCCTTGCCCGAGGGCTCCAGCATCTGCGGCACGAGGGTGCTGCCACCTTCCACCATGAACAGGCTCTGCGCTGCGAAGTAGCCTGCCTGTTGCACGGCTGTGGCCCACTCGGGTATCAGCTCGGGCACTTGCACCCTGGTCGGCTTCGGGCGTTTGATCGAGATCAACCGGTGGGTTGCGTTGAGGGTGACGTTGCTGGACCAGGACTGCAAGCTGTTATTGGCGCCAGGCACGAACAACAAAGCGCACACCTGGCGCAAGGGGAATTGCAGCTTGCCATCCAGCAGGCAAGCGAACTGGGTTTCGAAATCTGGCTGGAGATCCCCCTGCAAGCTGGCAGCCTCGCCGAAGGCAAGCCATTTGATGGGCAGCTGACCGACTCGGGCCGTGCAGCTTGCAGCGTAGAACGCGACCAGCTGCAGGAAGTTCTGATAGACCGGTCGCATCATGAAGGCCGAGCGCTCCGGCTTTACTTGCTCGCGGATCTGCCGAAGCAGGGCGTCCAGACGTTGCAGGCTTTGGGCGCTGTAATCCAGGTTGGCTTGTCGCAAGGCCTTTGCGTACGCCAACCCACCCGCAGGTGCCGTGCCGCTTGTCAGCGCGTCCAGCAGTTCACGGCAGCGTTCGTTCGCATCCATGTCGGGCAAGACGAGCAGGGCCGTTTTCTGCACACGCGAGACCCAGCGCTGCGCATAGCTCTCGCAACTCATGCCCGGGTCCGCATCGAACAAGCCGCTTTCGATCACGCCCAGCGGCACCATGGGGGAGTTCGTCACGACGCCGAAGAGGCGCGCCCAGCCATCCTCTGGCAGCGCCATGTCGGGAGGCAGGCGCCTGGCGGCGTGGGTACGGTCGAGCCACTCGATCGGCACGCCGGTGGCGCGTTCGACCACCAGTCCAAGCGCGACGGCAGCCAGGATCAGGAAAGTCTCTCCCCCGGGTATCGCCGCCATCGCAGCAGGAGAGAGCTGGTGGGTCGTGCGCAACGTGCGCAGCAAGGCATCCAGGCGAGCCATGCTTTCCGGGCTGCCGTCGAGATTCGCAGCTCGCAGCTGATCGGCGAACGCCAGCGGTGACGGCCAAGGCGCGCCGTCGGTCAGTGTGGCACGGCAGGATGCCGCCAGTTCCATCTCTCCCACGTGGCGCCCCTTGATCAGCGCTTGTTGAGGATGATCAGGCCAACGGCCGCAAAGCTGGCGAACAACAGCCCGCTCCAGACTTCGTACGGCAGGCCCAGCAGCCGGTAGGCGGCGGCCTCGGCGCAGTTGGCGGTGATCATGAAGACCGACGGCCACAGCTCCTCGAGCCCGAGGGCGGTGACGATCTTGTCGGCCAGGCTGAGCGCGCAGCTGGCGCTCTGCGCCGCGACCTCGTGCTGGAACACCGCCGCCGTCAGGCCTGCGGTGCACATCACGAGGATCAGCACCACCACGGCCTGGCGCAGGGCGCGGCGGCTCTGGCCGAGCCAGCCGATCAGGGCCAGCGCGCCGACCACCAAATAGATGGCGCGCTGCAGCACGCACCAGGGGCAGGGTTTGATGCCGAACTGATGTTGGGCGATGAGCGCCGCGCCGACGGCGCCGAAACTCGCCAGTGCGGTGGCCGCCAGCGCGCGGGCGGGCAATTTCGAGGGCTGGAGAAACATCAGTCGCGCACTTCCGCGATCAGCTCGATCTCGACGCACGCACCCATCGGGATCTGCGCCACGCCGAAGGCACTGCGCGCATGCTTGCCGGCATCGCCCAGCACGGCGGCCAGCAGTTCGGAGCAGCCGTTGGTCACGAGGTGCTGTTCCGTGAAATCGGGGGTGCTGTTGACCAGGCTCATGACCTTGACGATGCGCACGACCTTGCCCAGGTCGCCGGTGGCGGCCTGCAGCGTGCCGAGCAGGTCGATGGCGATGGCGCGCGCGGCGGCCTGGCCGGTGGCGGTGTCGGTGTCCTTGCCGAGCTGGCCCACCCAGGGCTTGCCGTCCTTTTTGGCGATGTGGCCGGAGATGAAGACCAGGTTGCCCGTGCGCACGAAGGGCAGGTAGGCGGCAGCCGGCACGGCGAGGGGGGGCAGCGTGATGCCCAGTTCGGCCAGCTTGGCCTGGATGGCGGAGGAGCTCATGCGGGGAAGCGCGGTGGCGCGAGGAAAAAACGGCGGCATGCTACACCCCGACCTCCACCGCACGGGGGTGAGGAAGGGCATTGGCGCAGGAGCGATGGGGTGTCCGTGAGCTGCTGGCGGCCGGTCTGGCCTGGCTGGCGGGCCTGGCCGTGCTCCATCGCTGCGAGCGACTGCCCAGCCGCTGGGAGTTCATCGCGCTGGTGCTGGCCGGCGTGCTGCTGGTGGCGCTGCGGCGGCGCCACTGGCTGGCCCTGGCCGGCGCGGTGGCCGTGCTGGCCTTCCTGCAGGGGGCCTGGCGGGCCGAACTGCGGCTCGCGCCGGAATTGCACCCGGCCTGGGAGGGCCGCGACCTGGAACTCACCGGCCGCGTCGATTCGCTGCCGGTGGCCGTCACCGGCCAGGGTGGCGTGTCGGGCTGGCGCTTCGAGTTTGCCGTGGCGTCGCTCGGCCCGACCGGTGCCGCCCTGCCGCCAACGGTGCCGCCGCAGCTCATGCTGCTGGCCTATGGCGATGAGCAGGGCGGCGAAGCGCCCGCCGTCACCGCTGGCGAGCGCTGGCGTTTCACCGTGCGGCTCAAGCGCGCCCACGGGCTGGCCAACCCCGGCGGCTTCGACGCCGAACTGTGGCTGTTCGAGCAGGGCTTGCGTGCCACCGGTGTCGTGCGTGCGGCGCAGCGGCTGCAGGCGGCGCCGTGGTGGGAGATCGATGCCTTGCGGCAGCGGCTGCGGTCGGCCATCCGCCAGCGCGTGGCTGACCCCGAGCTCGCCGGCGTGCTGGCGGCGCTGAGCTTGGGCGACCAGAACGCGATCGCCCACGCCGACTGGGCCTTGCTGCGCGATACCGGTGTGGCTCATGCGTTCAGCATCAGCGGCCTGCATGTGACGATGTTCGCGTGGCTGGCCGCAGCGCTGGCCGGCGCCGGCTGGCGGCGCAGCGCCTGGCTGTGCCTGCGCGTGCCGGCGCCCACCGCTGCCCGCTGGGTGGGTGTGTTGGGGGCCCTCGGCTACGCGCTGTTCTCGGGCTGGGGCGTGCCGGCGCAGCGCACGGTCGTCATGCTGGCGGCGGTCGCTGCGTTGCGCACGCTGGGGCTGCGCTGGCCGTGGCCGCTGGTGCTGCTCGCTGCGGCCGTTGCCGTCACGGCGGTCGACCCCTGGGCGCTCATGCAGCCGGGTTTCTGGCTGTCGTTCGGCGCCGTGGGGCTGCTGATGGCGGCCGGGGCCGGGCCGGCCGAGGGCTGGCGCGCCCGGCTGAAGGCGGCCGTGCGCACCCAGGCCATCGCCACCGTCGGCCTGGCGCCGCTGAGCCTCGTCTGCTTCGCGCAGCTGTCGGTCGTGGGGCTGCTGGCCAACCTGGTGGCCATCCCTGTCATCAGCTTCGTGCTGACGCCGCTGGCGCTGCTCGGCGGCGTGGCGCCGCCGCTGTGGGCCCTGGCCGCCTGGGTCACGCAGGCCTTGCTGGCGTGGCTGCGGTTACTGACGACTCTGCCGGGTGCCGTCGTGTGGCTGCCGGCGGCGCCGGCCTGGGCGCAACTGCTGGCGCTGCTGGGCGCGGGCCTGATCGTGATGCGGCTGCCATGGCGTTTGCGGCTTGCGGGGCTGGCGCTGGCGGTGCCGCTGCTGTGGCCCGCCGTGCCTGTGCCGCCCGCTGGCGAGTTCGAGCTGCTGGCGCCGGACATCGGCCAGGGCAATGCGGTGCTGGTGCGCACGCAGGGCCATGCGCTGTTGTTCGACACCGGGCCGGCCTATGCGCCGGGCCAGGACGCCGGCGAGCGCGTGCTGTTGCCGCTGCTGCGCTCGCTGGGCGTGGCGCGGCTGGACATGCTGGTGCTCAGCCATCGCGACACCGACCATGTCGGCGGCGCTGCGGCCGTGCTGCAGGCCTTGCCGGTGACCGAACTGCGCAGCTCACTGGAGCCCGGCCACGCGCTCACGCGGCTGTCTCCTGGCGCGCGGCGCTGCGAGGCCGGCCAGGGCTGGCAGTGGGATGGCGTGCGGTTCGAGGTCTTGCACCCGCTGCCGGCGCACTACGACGCCGGCCTGCGGCCCAACGACCTGTCCTGCGTGCTGCGCATCACCTCGCAGGCGGGCCGGCGCGTGCTGTTGCTGGGCGACCTGGAGGCGGCGCAGGAGCGTGCGCTCGTGCAGCGCGAGGCTGACCTGCACGCCGAGGTGCTGCTGGTGCCGCACCACGGCAGCAAGACGTCGTCCAGCTCAGAGCTGCTGGCGGCCGTGCGGCCGGACGTGGGGCTGGTGCAGGCCGGCTATCGCAGCCGCTTCGGCCACCCGGCGCCGCCGGTGATGGCGCGCTACCAGGCGGCGGGCATCGCGGTCGTGGCCAGTCCGTCCTGCGGCGCATGGCGCTGGCGCAGCGACACGCCCCCCGGCAACGCCAGCTGCGAGCGCACGCGGCACCGCCGCTACTGGAGCGACCGCGTCGCGCCGCCCATCGAGGCGCCCGAGCCGACGGGCCCGGACGACCTCGGCGGCTTCTGACTCAACGCGGCTTGGCGTTCTTCACGTAACGCTCGAACCAGGTGAGCATCTCGTAGACCTCCTGCTCGTTCGACTCCATCGCCGTGTACCAGTGCGGCTCGTGCGGCAGCATCACCAAACGCGTCGTGGCACCCATGCCGCGCAAGGCCTGGTAGAGCTTGGGCGCCTGCACCGGCTCGGTGCCGGGGTTGGCGTCGTCCATGCCGTGCATGATCAGCAGCGGTGTCTTGATCTTGTCGGCATGGAAGAAGGCCGAGGCCTGCTCGTACACCGGCGTGGCGGCCCACAGCGAGCGGCGCTCGTTCTGGAAGCCGAACGGCGTCAGCGTCTTGTTGTAGCTGCCGCTGGTGGCCACGCCGGCGCGGAACAGGTCGGTGTGCGCCAGCAGGTTGGCCGTCATCAGCGCGCCGTGGCTGTGGCCGGTCACGCCGATGCGGTCGCGGTCCACCACGCCCAGCTCCACGGCCTTGTCCACGGCGGCCTGCGCGTCGGCGACGAGCTGGTCGAGGTAGGTGTCGTAGGCCGACTTGGGATCGCCGACGATGGGGAAGGACGCGCGATCGATGATGGCGTAGCCCGCCAGCAGCAGCAGCCGGTAGCCGCGCAGGAAGTCGAAGGTCTGCTGAGAGCCGCTGACCTGGCCCGCCTGCGACGGGTCCGCATAGTCCAGCGGGTAGGCGTACAGCACGGCGGGCAGCCGCGTGCCTTCCACATAGCCCGGCGGCGTGTAGAGCGTGAACGACAGGTCCACGCCGTCCTTGCGCTTGTAGGTGATCAGGCGCTTCTTGGCGCCGCGCACCTGGGGCATGGGGTCGGCGATGTGGGTCACGGCGGCGGTCGACAGCGCGTAGCGTGCCTCGCCATTGGCGGCGCCGGCCACGGGCGCGCCCAGCGTGGCCATCAGCACGTTGGGCGGCTCCACGGCCGACTGGCGCGACACCAGGAAGCGGCGGCCGCCGTCCAGTACGGCCGAGACGCGCTCCAGCGCCTCGGTGCCGCTGCGGAACAGCCGCTCGCTGCTGCCGGTGGCGGGGTCGTAGCGGTCCAGGAACGGGCGGTCGCCCTGCGGCGACGCGCCATTGCCGCGCAGGTAGACCTTGCCGCCATCCTCCTGCACCACGGCCGCACCGTTGGCCAGACGTTGCATGACGAGCGCGCCAGGGTTCTTGTACTTCTCGTCGGCCGAGTAGTCCCACACGACCTGCGGCGCGCTGCCCGGGGCCGACACGTCCACACGCGTCACGCGCACCCAGCGGCGGTTGGCGTCGAACTCGTACACGAAGGGCCGGTCGCCCTTCTCCATCCAGGCCATGCCGCTGAAGCGCTGCGGCGTGCGCAGCACTTCGGTGGGCGCCGCGGTGAACGGCGCGCTCTGCATCATGACCTTGTCGCGTTGCGGCACGCTGGCCTTCCAGTCGCCACCGTCCAGCGCCTCCGCCCACAGCAGCGTGGCCGGCGCATTGGCGCGCCAGCTGAAGCCGCGCGGCCCGGTCGGCACGCCGTGCACGGGCACGCGGTCGGCGACCGGCACGCTGCTGATCAGCTTGCTGCTGCCGTTGGCAGTGTCCAGCACCAGCGTGTCGGTCGCGAAGCGTTGCCAGGTGGTGGCGTAGGAGTAGGGGCGCTTGAGTGCTTCGACCAGCACGTGGCGGCCATCGGGCGCCACGTCCACGTTGGCGACGACGGCCGGCTTGCCCAGCGGCGTGACCTTGCCGCTGGCCACGTCCACGCGGGCGAGCTGCGCCGTCGCGTAGTGGTCGAACAGGGCTTCGTCTTCGGGGCCGGTCAGCGTGTCACGGGCTTCGTAGGTGCTGCTTTCACCCTTGCCGCCCAGCGACTCGCGGATCTCCGGCGCGATGGGCGCCGCCGCGCGCGACGGTGCGGCACCGCGGCCGGCGGGCTGCTGCTTGACAATCAGCGTCGCGCCGCCGTCCAGCCAGTGCAGGGTGTCTTCCAGCACGGTGATGAGGCGCACGCCGGTGATCTGGCGCACGCGGGCGGTGGCCACGTCGCCCACCCACAGCTGGGTGTGGTCGGCCACCGTGTTGGTGAACGCGAAACGCCGGCCGTCGGGCGACCAGACCGGCACGCTGGGGCAGGCCCCGGCCGGCAGCGCGATCTTGCGTTCCTGGCTGGTGGCGATGTCGACGAGCGCGAAACCGTCCAGGCAGGCGCGGATGCCATAGCCGTTGGATGCGTCGTGGCGGGCGCCGGTGCGCGGCTCGATGCGCACGCCGGCCAGCTTCAGATAGGGCTCGGCCACGCGCTTGATCGACGGGTACTGCGCCTGCTGCACCATCAGCAGCGTGTGCTGCGTCGGGTCGGCAATGGCCACGGGCGGCAGCGGCGTGTGCATGATGCCCAGCAGCGGCTCGGGCGGCTTGTCATAGCCGCTGGTGGCGGCGTGCGCGGGCAGGGCGGCCAGCGCTGCCATGGCGATGGCCAGCGGCAGCAGGCGATGGCGGATCGTCATCGATGGATCTCCACGGTTGAGTCGGCGCGGTTTGTAGCAGACGCCGGGGCCGTGTGACCAAGGGCATGGGGGTGGCGTCAGTCGAAACTGGCACGGTACTCGGGTGTGGCGTCGTCCCGCGTGTTCAGCTCGAACATCACGCCGCCAGGGGCGCGGCAGAAAAAGCGCGAGCCGCGTTCATGGCTGATGACCCCGGTTTCCATCGGCACGCCGTCGGCGGCCATGGTGGCGTGCAGCGTCTCGACGTCAGCGCGTGTCGGCAGCTCGAAGCCGACGTGGAAGGTCTTCGGCCATTGCGGCGCCGCGCCACTGCCGTTCTCGATGACGACGTCGAAGCCGGGGCGCTTCAGGATGCAGTACTTGTCATCCAGCGCGATGCGAAAGCCCAGGTATTTGGCGAAAAAGGCGGCGGTCTGCTTTGGATCGGACGACGGGAAGCTCAGGTGGTTGAGCTTCATGGGGGCAAAGGTTGTGGTCATGGAAGGCTCCTGGGGAACGGCGAAGCTTGTGTTCGCGGGGCCTTCACTGTCGGCGGTGGCGGCGTTTCAGGCTACTCGCATGGGTCGCCCAGGGCCGCAGGCGGTGCGGCCGGTCGGTTGCTCACATTTGAGCCAGCCCCAGGTAGCCGAACACGGTGGCGCACAGCCGTTTTTCCAGCGCATCTGCGTCCCGGTCGCCGCGTGCGCCGGCTGCGTCCGTCAGCGCACGCACCAGGTTGCCCACGTCGTCGATGGCGGCGGCCATGTTCGCCTGAGGCGGCAGGTCGGGTCGCGACAGGATCTGGCCGATCAACCGGCTGAAGCCGCTCTTGCCATCAATTTCGGCGCGTGCCTCTGGCCGCTCTTCCTCCACGTCCAGCAGCCGCGCCAGCTCGGGGCGGTCCAGCTGCTGGCGCACGGCGGCGCCGATCAGGTGCTGCAGCGCCGCGCGGCCGGTGGGCTGGGCCAGCGCGTGCCTGGCGTCGTCGCCGAAGCGGCGCTTCTCGCGCTGCATCAGCGCGATCAGCAGCGCGCCCTTGCCGGGAAAGTACTGGTACAGCGAGCCGATGCTGACGCCGGCGCGCTCGGCCACCGTGTTGGTGTTGAAAGCCTCGCGGCCCTGCGCTTCCAGGACCTGCGCCGCGGCCTCCAGGATGCAGGCAACCGTCTCGACCGCGCGCGGCTGCGTCGGCTGCTTGCGCGGGCGCAGTGCGCTCATTTCGATGCGAGCCGCCGCGCCTTCACGGCCTGGCCCAGCTCGATGACGGCCAGCGCGTAATAGGCCGACCAGTTGTAGCGCGTGACGACCCAGAAGTTCTGCGTGCCCAGCAGCACCGTCGGCGGCTGCTTCGGCCCGTTTTGCAGCTCGATGACGGCCATCGGGCCGGTATGGTCGCGGGCGGCCTCGGAGGGCAGGGCGCCGGCTTCGATCAGGTCGGCGGCCGTGAACATGGGCTTGATGTCGGGCGTCAGCAGGCGGCGGCGCGTGATGGGGTCGGCCGGGATGCGAACGCTGTAGTGCGTGGCCTCGCCGGGCTTCCAGCCGTATTCGGACAGGTAGTGCGCGATGCTGCCGATGGCGTCCACGGGGCTGGCGATCAGGTCCACGCGGCCATCGCCGTCGAAGTCCACCGCATGCTGGCGCCAGCTGCCGGGCATGAACTGCGGCCAGCCCAAAGCGCCGGCGTAGCTGCCGCGCACGTCGGTGGGGTCCAGGCGGTTCTCGCGGCACAGCTTGAGGAACTCGGCCAGCTCGTTGCGGAAGAAGGCCTGGCGCTCGGCGGCGCGCGGGTGCTCGTTGGGGAAGTCGAAGGCCAGCGTGGCCAGGGCGTCCAGCACCTTGAAGCCGCCGGTGATGCGGCCGTAGAAGGTTTCCACACCGAGGATGCCGATGATGACCTCGGCCGGCACGCCGTACTGGCTTTCGGCGCGCGTGAGCGCCGCTTCGTGGGCGCTCCAGAACTCGACACCGGCGTCCAGCCGTTTGGGCTCGATGAAACGGTCCCGGTAGGCGGTCCAGTTCTTGGCCGTCCCGGTGGCCGCGGGCAGGATGAGCTGCTTCACGCGCGGCAGGTCCAGGGCCTGGCTCAGCTGCTCGCGCAGCGCGGCGGCGTCCCAGTTCTGCGCGGCGGCCAGCTCGTCGGCGAACGCCACCAGGGCCGGGCGCAGGCCCAGCGGCTGGATGGCGGGCGGCGTTGGCGCCTTGGTGTGGCGGGGTTTTGCGGCGTGGGCCGGGGCGGCGAAGCCCATGCTCAGGGCGAAGGCGCAAGCCAGGACGGAGAGGGATCGCAAGGGTTTCACGGGGTCAGCATACGGGTGGCCGCGCGGAAGTCGGCCCAGGCCGGCGCGGCGGCATCGGTGGCGTAGCGGGCGCGCTCCAGGCTTTCCAGCCACTGCGCGGCCGGCTCGGCGGGCTGGCCGTGCCGCAGGCGCAGCGCGCGCGCCCAGGCGGCCGGGCTCTCGTGGGGCGACACCGTGACGCCCGCGCGAGCCAGGCGCGCGGTGATGCGCGCGCGCAGCCGGCTCCATGCATCGTGCGGGCGGCTGCTCCAGCGTATCCACGCGGCGGCGGCCAGCGCCAGCGCGAGGATGACGAAGGCGATGGCCTGGCCCAGCGACGTCCAGTCCGGGCGCTCCACGCCCATCTTCTTCAGCAGGTCGAACTGGTTCTGGCGCGAGTAGTTCAACACCAGTTGCTGCCAGCGGTTGTTGACGGTCTCCCAGCCGTTGCGCATGGCGCGCCACAGCGTGGGGTTGAGCTGGCCCAACACGTTGTACGCGCCGGGCTGCGGCTGCAGCGCGAGGCCCTGGATGACCCGCGTGGGCGCGACGGCGGCCGTCGGGTCGCTGCGCACCCAGCCTTGGCCGTCTACCCAGTACTCGGCCCAGGCATGGGCGTTGGCGTTGCGCACGACGAAGTAGCCGTCCTGCGGCTCGGCGTCCCAGCCCTGGAAGCCGGTGACGATGCGGGCCGGCACGCCCATGGCGCGCATCAGCACGACGAAGGCGGACGCGAAGTGCTCGCAGAAGCCCAGGCGGCGGTCCAGCCAGAACTCGTCGATGACGTGCGGCGTGGTCTCGCCGTAGCGGCCGGGGGACAGCGTGTAGGTGTAGTCGTTGTTGCGCACATGGTTGAGCAGCGCGGCGGCCAGGGCCTGGGCGCGGGCGCCGGCGTCCAGCTCGGCGAAGCGGGGCTCACTGGCCAGGGCTTGCGCCCAGGCGACGGCGCGCGGGTTGCCGCCAGGCGGCAGCTCAAGGTTGGTGGCCTTCTGCAGCCGGTTCATGCGCGGGCTGGCGCGCCAGCTGACGTGGGCCGTGGCCTGCAGGCGCAGCCGTTCGGTGATGGGGCGGGGCGACAGCCACTGCAACTCCGGGCCACGGGTGAGCGTGAGGTCTGGCAGCGGCAGAGCGGTCCCGGGGGCGCCGGGGCTCATCTCCAGCAGCGGCAGCACCGCAATGCGCAGCGGCTCCAGCGTCAGCTGGTAGTGGAAGGCGGGGCCCGGCGTCTCGAGCTCGTCGCGGCCGCGCAGCCAGGTCTGGCTGGACCGTGGGTCCGGGGCGCGCCAGGTCTTGCCGTCGAAGCGGGTCAGCACGGGGCCACGGAAGTAGCGCTGGTCCGGCGGCGGCGCGGCGCCATCGAACTTCAGCCGCATCGCGATGCTGTCGTCGTTGGCGATCTCGTTCATCGCGCCGAACTCCAACTGGTTGGACAGCCCGGTCTTGCCGATCGCCTCGGTGGGCACGCCCCACAGCGGCGCGATGCGCGGGAACAGCACGAACAGCAGGATCATGACCGGCAGGCCCAGCGCCGTGGTGCCGGCGGCGCGGCGCGCGGCGATGCCGATGCTCGGCACGCCCTGGAGCTCGGTGGAGGGCATCTGCGCCAGCACGACGGCTGCCAGCAGCCCCCACAGCGACACGAGGGCACCCACGGCGGTCAGCAGCGACTGTGAGTACAGGAACTGCGTCAGCACCAGGAAGAAGCCGAGGAAGAACACGACGAAGGCATCGCGGCGCGCGCGCAGTTCCAGCGTCTTCAGCGCCATCAGCACCGTCAGCAGCGTGATGCCGGCCTCGCGCCCGATCAGCGTGCGAAAGGTCAGCCAGGTCAGCGTGGCGTAGAGAGCGACGATGGCGACCAGCCACCAGCGGCTGGGCAGCGGCCGCTGGCGCCAGGCGATCTGGGCCCGCCACACGAGCATCAGCCCGGTGAGCGCGGACGCCCAGACCGGCAGGTGGCTGGCGTGCGGGGCCATGACCGCCGTGATGACGGCCAGCAGGAAGAAGCTGTCGCGGGCGTCGCGCGGCAGACGCGACCACCAGGCCTTGATCATCGGAAGCCCTCGTTGGAAGCGGCGTTCGCCAGCCGCGCGTTCATGCGGCAAACCCCGCCAGCAGCTCCAGGCAGGCCTGCCGGTGGGTGGCGCCCAGCGACGGCGGCAGCTCGCGCCCGGCCAGACGCAGGCCATAGGGCTGCCCCTGGCGCTCGGCGGCGAGCACCCAGGCCGTCAGGCGGGACAGGCGCGCTTCGGTGTCGCGGCCTTGCGTGTCGCGCCAGTCCAGCCAGAGGTCGCGCGCCAGCGGTGCCTCGGTCTCGCGCACCCACAGCGGCAGGCCCTGGTCCAGCGCCAGCGCAGACTTGCGCCACAGGATCTGCTTCAGGGAGTCGCCCCGGCGGTAGCTGCGCACGCCGGAGAAATCGGTGCCGCTGGCCGCTTGTTGCGTGGACGCCGCCTCGCCGCTGCCAGCCTCGGCCTGCGTGGGGAAGGGCGCCAGCACCTCTTCGGCGCGCGGGTAGACCCACACCTTGCTGGCCGGGCGCCAGTAGCTCCAGGCGCGGAAGAAGCCGAGTGGAAAGCGCGTGGCGATCACCAGGCGCGGCAGGTCGCGCAGGCCGCGCTGCAGCGCCGGCAGGCGCAGGCGCAGCACGGCGTGCCCGAGCGCCGGCACATCCACCCAGGCGGGCTCGGTGGGGCCGCCGTCGAGCTGGGCGCTGATGGCGATGCCGAAGCGGGCACTGCCCGGGTTGTGCAGGCGCAGCTCCAGCGTGAACTCCTCGCCCGCATGCACGCCGTCGGGGGCTTTCAGGTCCAGCTGCAGGCCGCGCAGGTTGGCGTGCGTCGTGTGCATGGACGCCAGGCCCGCGCCGGTCAGCGCGAAGGTCAGGCCGTAGCCCAGGCTCAGCTGCTCGTTGATGCTGGCCAGCAGCAGCACGCCGAGCGTGCCGCAGAAGGCCAGGCCGGCCAGCGTCGGCACGATGTAGACGTTGCGTTGGGTGGTGCGATGGGTGTCGGCGACGGGCTGCCTGGCTTGCCACCAGGCTTGCCAGCGGCTGCGGAGAACTGCGGTCGGGGCCATGGGGCGGAGGATACGTGCTGTGCCGTGCCGCACCGGGCGTGGGGGCTCAGAACGGCGGGCTGGTGTCGGCCTCCATCGCGCCCGACGTGTCGTCGGGTGTTGCCTGCAGCGCGGCCAACTGCCGGCGCAGCGCCGCGTTCTCGGCTTCGAGCGCGGCCACGCGCTGGCGCAGCGTTTCGAGCGTGTCGGGCGCTGCGGCTTCGGGCGCTGCGGCCGGCGGCGCGG
>JACCDP010022158.1_pt1 | contig 13014 bp, 12 predicted proteins | sample 7445841 | NCBI WGS metagenome assembly JACCDP01 (sample SAMN15323441, study PRJNA562643) | freshwater metagenome | isolation source: river surface water | place: USA:Blue River Watershed | collected 2017-08-17
AAGGGGTAGAATCATAGAACTTGGACGTATAAATCGTTCTGTTTGAACAAGTGCTCCAGTTGCTTGGATTTCATAGGCAGTCACATCTTGTGAATTGTCACAAATCAACAGTAAACGTCCATCTGGATGTTTTTCCAATGCCAAATTCACCATTGGATTTGTTTCTTGATATAGTATACGTTCATGGGTTCCTGTTTCTGCGTCACAACAAAACAATGTATGATAAATAAGTTTATTTTTCACACCCAAATAAAATACCTTTCCTGTCAAGACAGCAACATCTGGTCCAACCGGTTGTTTGGTCCATGAAGGCTTTGTTGTGCAACTATTTGTCCAACATTGTAACTGGAATCGTTCCGCTCCATCTCCAATATCTTGTGTTGCGTAGATTGTTGAATCAAAACTTGTCAAATCACGCGCGGTATGTTTGTATGTTGAACCTGCAAAGGACCACTCTTTGAAAAAACTATTGAACCATGTAACATTGGCAGGGCCACATTTGAATGTATGTTCATGGTGAGGTCCATTGGCTGTTTCATAGGTGACACGAAAGGTGCTCAAACGTCGTTTGACGGAGGTCTGACTCATAATTTGATGCACATTTGCCGCCTCTTCTCGTAGCAATGCCTCCCATTTATGACCCTTCATTGCCTCCATCCATGCGTCTGGATCCAACCACGACGCAAATTTTGTATGTCTGATTGGCCTTGCTGTCATGCCGAAAGACCGTTCTACTATTTCATGTCCTTTTGTCAGGCTTAAACCGCATATCGAATACATAATACAATGCCGGGCATCTATCAAGCATGTATTGTGTATAATACTGCAAATGTATTTGGTCTTCAGAAGGATGCGCAAATTCTTGCCGAATCTCTTCCCTTGGCTGGTCGTAAAGTTGGGCATGCAATTGGAAAAGTGAAAGTGTGTGATAGTCGTGAACCTCCTTCCGTCTGTGATATCTGTTTCCACTTGGAAATTCCCCAACCTGCGTGGTTTCAATGGGCACGTATCAATGTGATTCTTGTCAATACAGAATGGTGGTTGGAAGACAAATGGTCAGCCTATTGGGACAATTTTGATTTGGCCATCTTCCGTGACACAGCGTCCATGGCACGTTGTTTATCCGCAGCGAAACGTGGACAACCTCGTCAAAGTATGGTAGTTCCTTGGTGTCTTTCTGTTAAACAAGCACTTCCATCGAATGAAGGGTCGACCCATCATGAAGATGGATTTGTCTGGTTTATTGGAGGCTCAGCAAATAAGCGTTTGGCTGCTGAGGCTGTGGCTCCACTCTGGCGGTCCACCTTCCCAAAACTCACTGTCTGCTCGGTCGAACCGTTGTCCTTTGGTTCTTCTGAACTTCCACCGAATGTATTCACACGTGTGGGATACTTGTCTGACAAGGAATATAAACAAATCGCGCAATCCCATCCAGGACACCTCTGTCTCAGCCGCGCAGAAAGTTTTGGATATACCGCAGCGGAATCAGAACGTGACGCTGCATTTAGTATCTTAAATACACTCTCATGCTATACAAGCACATATCGTGATGCACCTGCCACTGATTGGGTAGATACACCTTTGACTGAACAAGGATTTGCCGATTTTTCTAACAAAGATGCTATCCAGAATGCGTTGGATTCATGTATGAACAAATTCTTTGCAACAGACTTACAACAAAGTCGTAAGGCACGTCATGACCATATTATGAGTCTTACTGCTGAACATTTAACTGCTATTGGTGATTGTGTAAAAGAATGTGTTGCTGCAATGGACCGTCGCCCCGCGATTCCAAAACATATGCCACCACTTTTACACCAAGATGATTGTCCTCCCATTTCCGTCGTTACACTTGTCCATGGACGTCCCAAATTTATTGACAATGCTTTTTTGAATATTATGAGCACAGATTACCCTCTCAGCAAAATTGAGTGGATTGTTGTCGATGATTCAGAACCGACTGAATCGCCTTCTGATAAAATCATACAATTTGGAGATAGATTTCCACCCAATACATTGACTCTTACGTATATTCCATTGGCTCGCAAACGCAGCATTGGCTATAAGCGCAATCTTGCGTGTGAACGTGCCAAACATAATACAATTCTTATGGTGGATGATGATGACCACTATCCAAGCACAAGTTTCCGTCGTCGTGTTGCCTATTTGTTAAAAGGTCGTCAAGCCTATGAATGTGCCGCCTGCACAACAATTGCCATGTATGATTTGCAAAAAGGTGTGAGTGCAGTCAATGTTCCACCTTATACACTCAGTCTTGCGGAACGTTGTAGTGAAGCGACGTTGACGTTTACAAAACAGTTTTGGCAACGACAAAAATTCCCTGAGGTTGATATGGCGGAAGGAGAACGATTTTTAGAAGGGCGTTGTTCTGAAGTTGTCGAGATGCCTCCCCAACAAATTATTGTTGCCTTTAGTCATGGTTCAAATTTGTCTGGTCGTAAGATTCCAAACAATACACAAGGGTGTGCGTGGGGATTTGCCAAACCCTTCTTGGAATTCATCCATGGACTTGTAGGTGTGAAAGTGGAAGAAATCAAGTAAGACAACTTTGGCGACGTGTGCGACGTTGTCTACGAATTATGGTTGACCCGCCTACTTTTGGTGTAGGAAGGACAACCGTTGGTTCAAGTGCTTGCGCAACACTGTTTACAATCGATTGATCGGCAGGAATATCTTTACATACTTCTGCCTTTTTCTCTGGAGTGATTGGAATGCTCAATAATTCTAATACAACTCGTAATACTGGAATGGACATCGCAGGTTGGATGGCTTGTTGAAACGCTGCGGAACAGACAAGTTCAGGTTGATGGAGTAAACTTTGGAAATTCTGAATATCATCAAACGATGGAATACGCTCAATAGGAAGTCGTGGAAAGACGACTTTTGCGCCGAGTTTGGCGGCGGATGCTTGTGCTTGTTGTTCTACCTTTGCAAGTTGTTCATTAATTGTTTCCAATGGTTTTGTTGCTGTTGCAATCATATCATTAATTGTTGCGCGCACATAATCTGGACTTAGAATACTGACCCACCATAACCAGAATCCAACTATCATCGATTTACTAGCATCAAATATGTCTGTCGATAAACGACTTTGAATATCTGGACTGATGAAATTATAGACCCATCGCGCAGTTTTTCCTATGAGACCAATCATCATCCATTGTTTTCCAAATAATCCAAGCGCAGATAAAATACCATCACGCCACTCTCCACGACTAATATCAAGGATAGCCAATGCAAACGACAAAATGCTTCGTAAAAAAGAGCTATCAATCAATTGATTACTGACCAATAAACGACATGCCTCCAACGCAGCATTGATCATGGGTAAAATCGCACGAGCGGGAATTTGAACTTCACGACCAATGAATGGCAATGGTCCAATGCGTGGGTCTTCTTTCATGTTGTTAATAATCGCAACAGGTCCAATCAACGCCGCAAGTTCACGATTTTTCTTATCGAGGGCAGCCAAGTAAGAGGATACATTTCCTACGATTTCATCAATGCTGAAATTGATTGGTTCAGTTGGCGTAATAAGTGTGCTGGAAGGTCCAAATTTGAGCGATTCAACACCCATTGCACCACCCGCTTGGGCAACTGCAACAGGAAATGCAGCCTCAATTTCTGCTGCTTGTTCGGCAGTCCATAAAGGTTCTCCAAATTCATCCACTGCTTCTTTGGCCCATCCTGCTGCTCCGTTTTTTTCTTTATACGACAAAAAAGTCTGACTAAATCCATTCATTGCTTTGTATAACGCATTCGGAAGTTGGTCTTTGTGTGTTTGAACAGCAGTTTTTGCTTCCTGTAGGGTTCGTAAAACCTCTGCCTCGCTAATTGGATGTTTATGTCCACCCATTCCTACTTTGGGTGCGTAGGTTTGTTCGTCCAAATTTACTCATACACCAAATATCCTTACCCACTACACATCAAACATCCTTCCCCAGATTCCGCATCTGCCTTTGCCTTTGCACTTGCCACTTCAAACTCTCGCACAAGACGATCTAACTTTTCTTGACGGGTTTCTTTCTTGGATTCTTGAGTAGGTTCGGGCTTGGTAGTTGCTGCTGCTGTGAGGAATTTTGGGTCCACTGTAAACTTTTGCGCCATAACTGCAGCCTTTGTGCGAAGGTAATAACAACCAGTCTTGAGACCCTTCTTCCACGCATAGAAGTGCATACTGGTGAGTTTGGCATAGGATGGGTCTGCGACAAACAAGTTCAAACTCTGGCTTTGACAAATGAATGCCCCACGTGCAGCAGCCAAATCAATCAACGTTCGTTGCTTGAGCTCCCATGCCGTGCGATAGCGGTTTTGAATGTCTTGTGGAATGCCATCAATTCCTTGGACAGACCCATTTCGCGCAATCATCATTTGTTTGAGGTCTTCATTCCAGAGACCCAAATCAATGAGTTCTTTGAGAAGATATTTATTTACAACAATATATTCCCCTGCGAGTGTGCGACGGGTATACAAATTGCTGGTAAACGGTTCGAAGCATTCATTATAGCCAAGGATTTGACTGGTGGAAGCAGTTGGCATAGGTGCGATAAGGAGTGAATTACGAAGACCATATTCTTGCACACTGTCGCGAAGAGACGACCAATCCAATTCACCAGAAGTATCTGTAAGAGGGGTTGTGCCCCAGAGGTCCGGTTGAAGACGTCTTTGACTTGCAGGAGACCCTTGGAAGGTTTCATACGCTCCATCTTCATATGCCATTTGAACAGATGTTTCCACTGATGCGTAATACATATGTTCAAAGATACGTTGATTGAGTTCGGCAGCTTCCTCAGAATCCCATGAAAGCTTCAAGAGAGCAAAGACATCTGCAAGACCTTGCACACCAAGACCAATTGGACGATGTCGCATATTACTTCGTCGTGTTTCAGGAGTTGGATAGTAATTCATATCAATCACACGATTGAGATTACGTGTCACAACTGCAGTTACTTCACGAAGCTTCTTGAAGTTAAACGTGCCGTTTTCCACAAAGGCTGGGAGACCAATAGAGGCAAGGTTACATACAGCAGTTTCATCCTTATCACTATATTGAATCACTTCGGTACAAAGATTTGAAGATTTAATAGTTCCAAGATTTTGTTGATTACTTTTTGCATTAGATGGATCCTTATATAATATATATGGTGTTCCAGTTTCCATTTGTGTATCCAAAATACGAAACCAAAGTTCTTGTGCACGAACTGTGCGACGTCCGCGCCCTTCTTGTTCATAACGCATATAGAGTGCATCAAATTCAGCTCCATGACAATCTGCGAGACCAGGTGCCTCAGATGGGCAGAATAGTGTCCATTCTGCATCTGCTTCGACACGTTTCATAAAGAGATCCGATATCCAGAGTGCATAGAAGAGGTCACGTGCTCGTTCTTCTTCTGAACCATTATTCAATTTGAGTTTAAGAAATTCTTCTATATCTGCATGCCATGGTTCAAGATAGATTGCAAATGAGCCATTACGACGCCCTCCTTGATTAATATAACGGGCAGTATCATTAAAGACTCGAAGCATTGGAACAACTCCATCGCCACGCCCATTTGTTCCACGAATAAGTGCACCTTTTGCACGAATATTATGAATATGAAGACCAATTCCTCCCGCCCATTTTGAAATCTTTGCACAATCAGTAAGTGTCTTAAAGATGCCTTCGAGGCTGTCACTGTCCATAGAAATTAGGTAACAGCTCGAGAGTTGTTGACGATGCGCTCCAGCATTAAAGAGTGTGGGTGTCGCATGCGTGAAATACTTTTGACTCATCCAATCATATGTTTCAAACGCTTTGGTCAAATCTTGTTTACCCCAGAGTGCGATGGCTACACGCATCCAAAGATGTTGGGGACGTTCAAGAATGGTTCCAGACGTATCTTTGAGCAAATAGGATTTCTCAAGCGTTTTGAATCCAAAGTAGTCAAACAAGTAATCTCGGTCATTAACAATTCGTGCATCAATTTCTGCTCCATGTTGTTCAATTACTTCCAGAATTTCATTATTGATGTATGATACATGTTCACCTGTCTTGGGAGCCACTTGATTGGCAAGTTGTTTCATAACATGACTGAAGGATGGATGAGTATTCTTCTGATGATTACTCACAGTGATTCGTGCGGCAAGCGTACCGTAATCAGGATGAACAGTTGCAAGTGAAGCAGCCAATTGACATGTGAGTTCATCTAATTCTGTTGTCTTCACACCATCATAAATCTGACCAAGCACCTTTTGGGCAATCGCAGTCGGGTTTACAGAAAGGCCATCGGCAGCGCGACGGACGCGCTCGAGAACTTTATCAAAACTGACCTCTTCTTTACGACCGTCTCGTTTTAAAACTTGCATGCTAGTATTTCCTACGAAAGCCATCTTGGGTTTGTGCCGCACCCATCCACCAACGCCACGCTCAATTTTTTACAAGCAACAATTGTAGATGAACGCAGGTTCTGTACTACTTTTATTTGGAGTATTGACCATAATTTTGGCAATCCTTGCGATTCAAACGACCAACGCATGGCCAGTCGTCCGTGGACGTTTAGATGCCACGTGGCCAATGGTTCCTGGTGCGGTAGAAGGATTCGTTGGAGCAGAAGGTCTCCAGACCACACAGGGAATCACAACACCTGCTTTACGAAAATGGCTTCCTGCTCCCGAAGTTGTTGCCAAACCATCAGTGGGTGATTGCCCTCGTTCATTGAACGATGCAGGAGCTTATGAAGCTGGTGTTGGTAAACCATATAAGAGTTTTGATTTACTTTCAGGATGGCTTCCTGGAAAACCTGAGCCTCGAGTTGCAATGGGACCCACTTCCCAACAGTGCTATCAAGTTGATTGGGCGCGCGGCTTAGAACGCGCTGGTTCTTACGCCCAACGCACCAATAACTATCGTCACGGTTACCCAGACAGTTGCTCTGCTCCCAATCATGACCTTGTATTAGATTTCTACATACCTAAACCTTCTGGACCTCCATATCAAGTATAATGAGCCAACCACGATTGCTCTTTCTTCTTCATTGTAAAGGAAATGGGAGAAATACATATTATTCAAATGGAGTAAGTTGCTTACATATTCCATTTGAATCATTTACAGAATTTACATTACAAGTTATCCGCATTGAAAAAGGTCTCTATTTTATACAGGATCGTCTTCCTGCTCTGAAACAATTTCAAAGGGCATGGCGACGTCGATTGAAATGGCTGCGCTCACCCAAACGATGGCTCATTCGTCAACAACTAGGCATTGCGATTCGACCTCCGCCTTTTCTGGAGGAGGAGATTCATCACGAATGAGACATACATCTTCCTTCTTCTTTCGTGAACTGGGTGGAACAATAAAGGTTCCTTGACGCGCCTTTTCAACATCTTCCCAAAAGGATTGTATCGCAGGTTGAACAGAGGCAAACCATGTGCGTGACCGTCCAATCGTTTTAAGAAACCATTGATTACACCACCATGGAATTATTTCAGCCACTTGTTCATGGTCCTCAAGAGATGATATATGGGTATGTATATTCAGAGGACTGTAATCATACCGAATTGGTTCATCTGTTTCCTTATGCGTAATCAAATGAATCACACCAGTATATGGTGGAAGAGTGTCTGGAATCGTTTGACCTTCTTTCTTTCCATATTGCGAATGAAACTTTACTTCTAAATAATCACATTCTTCCACATTCCCAACTTCCATCTGAATTTGCATCTGTGCCATATATTCTTCTGGAACCTTCTCAAGAATTGTTCGTGTCACAGGTGCCTTGAATTCCACAAAACGCCCTAGACGTTCTGGTGGTCCTTCTATGACCAACCCATCTGGACTGGCTGCGAGACGAGGGTCTACAGAATGTTTGAGACGACCAAGTTCCGTAAGTTTGGTATGGGTCAAATGTTCATAGATTTGTTTGACAATTGGTTCAAATCGAATCCCCCATGTAAATGGATTCAAATCAGCCGTCATGACAACAGTGCGACGATTTCCCACATCAGGTGGTTCGGCAACTGCCTTTTGAACGACAACAAGTGCACGTGTTCGCCCTGATTTTAAGATGGACGAGAATTGACTGGCCGATAAGAGTCCAGCCGCATCAAGATACCAGGCTTCTGTTCGTTGTTCAATTTGAGGGCGTGACAAGAGGGCTTCCATGGAACGACGGCGGTCGTCTTCGGACCAATTACTTGCAGACTTGTGACGTTTGGTCGCCACAAGACGAGCGAGGTCGGCATAGGCTTCCAAGATTGTAGTGAGAATCTGTTTTCCTCGCATAGCTTCTGATTTTGTAAGAAAATCCGTTGCGAGAAGATTCCAAGTTGAGGTGCAGGTTTCTTTCCATTGTTCAACACTCGCATCATCAAGTTCTTCAATTGATTGATGTGAGAGAAAATCGATGACATTTTGTAACATAGCATTGTGTGGATGTATACTTGACATACTCGGCCAATTTTATTCCTGAGCAGTTTGTGGAGGTGTTTGCTTAGGTTCTATAGATGCTTTGCGTCGCATTGTGCCCGTCTTTCGTTCAACAAACTGAAAGTTAATTGTCCCATCCGCCTGACGATGAAATACAAACCCCTTAATTTCAAGAATCTTCTGCTGGTCTGTATCATAATTCACAACTGATTTACTATTCAATAGTTTTTTATCAAGCGCCTTTGTAAGTGTAGCCATCATAGACATTTGTTCCTCATCACTAAACTGAAATCGCACAGCTTCCTCTTCTACAAATCGTCGCAAACGATTCATACGCATCCCACGCTCCAAACGATGCCATGGACGTGTAAATGCATCCTCCGAATTGGTTGCTAAAAACTTCATGAATTGGTCTGAACGATCACTTACCATACCTGGAAATCCACCACTAATATCCACAACTCGTTTACGTGTCTTGGATAAATTGCTCATGGGGTGGTATTAATTCTATAGTTTATTCGTAAAGAGTCTTTAGGGTCTCCCACAGTTTCATTTCTTTTCTACCAAAATCGCATCTAAAATATCCTTCATTGTAAATGCACCCGATTTTGTTTGAAGAGGAATTCCATTTGCAATACACGCAAATCCTAAACATTCCTTCCCTGTGGAAGGTTGTATTGGATACAAGACACGTCTCCACGCAAGACTTTCCGTATCCTCTGCTGGAAGTTCATTCCACGTTGTAAATTCATCAATGGGAGTCCGTTCCGAATCAATTTCCAACCAAATATATTGTTTTCCCTTATACATCTGTTGTTTCGAAGCCTTCACAAGTATATCTTGTTCCGCAAGAACACTCGTATACCATTGAATAGGGTCGGCACTGTCCACCTGTTCTTCAATGAGTGTCTTCCCCCCTGCCAAGAGTAACTGAATCGTATGAAGATCAAACTCGCCAAGAATTCCCTGAAATCGTCGTATCCCCTGTCTGGCGTAGATAATGAATGTATAACTTTGTTTCATAGACCTGTGTGTATATGATTCAAGAAAGTTTAGATACTCGCCAAGGTAGGAAACGGATGGAACCTATCCCTATCGCAGCGGGTCCTGCCATGTTTCGACCTGAATTTAGTTTACGCAGTCGTCGTGAACAGCCCTACAAGGATGTATTGAATGCCCGACGGTATGAACATTGGAATACAGATGCTCCTGGTCCAACACAAAATCGTCCAGATGTGAATCGTCAAGCTGCCTATTCGGATATGAATCCAATCAACACACGAACTGTGACACGTGATTATCGTCAAGCACAACCATTCGTTGCTGGCGCTGGAAAACTAGGTGACAACCCCTATTTCCAAAAGTATGATGTGGCAACTGACCCTCGTAATGTCGTGCGAGAACTTCAAGGTGCAGTCTATGAATACAATCCACCAAGAGACCAAGAAGTCAGCCAAAAACTCCTATCACGAAATTTCGAAACTCTTCATGTTCCTGAAGCACAGGTCAAAAAGAGTTATGAAGAGGCAATTGATGTGTTTGCAGGTATCCGACCGAAACTCAATGATATGAAAGCTACATTTCGATAGACTATATTCTATAGAGTAGGTGAATGCCATTTTTGGCAAGTGTAGAAGGAACACAAGGATATGGTCGTGGATTCTTTCCAGTATCCAATCTATCTACACCAATTGTATCAGGAAATCTATCCATTACAATGAATAGCAACGGATTTATAGCGATTCCTGGTGTTGCAGGACAAGATGACGCATTTGGTCCAATTCCAACTGACGCTTCCTTCCCATTTTACTTTTTTGGAACTAATTATGGAAGTGGGTCGAATGCTCCTAATGGAATCTACTGGAATACAAATAATGTGGTAGGATTTGGATTAGGAACTACTACAATTACTTGGGTAGCCAACACAGGTCGTGGAATTCTATTTGGAAATGCGGATAGACGAACAGATCCAAACGCATATTATTCTACCATTCAAACATCTGGAACATACAAGATTTTAACATGTCTTATGTATTTCAGAAATGTCTATAATGCGGGTGTAGCAGGGGAAGGACAATTTCGCCTTCGATTTGCTCGCGACACTGTTGTTGGAAATCAATATATCGAATGTTGTGTCTTCAAAGGAAGTCCCTCTGTAAACGGTGGTGCTATCACAACAACAGGTCAATGGAATATTACCAACGGAACTGCCTTCCAAAATACATTTGGGTCTGTATTTAATACAACCTTCCCCGCTGGAAATACAAGTTTTGTGTTATCAAGTGATTCGTTGGGAAATACCTGGACCTTTAGCAATACATCGTATCTTAATATATAATTTGCACAATAAATTATAAAGATAATAAATATCCAAATGTCTTCTTAACACTATATTTTTCTGGACGATAGATTCCATCCGTTTGACAATCAAATGTGAGAACAGGACGAAGCATATAGTCTGGAATCGGCTGATAACACGCTACAAGCCCGCCTACAATACATGCATTTGTATCTGTATCACCACCTTTCATAAGAGTGGTCCGAATGGCATCTTCATAGGATATATGTGGATTCCGCAAGAAATGGATTGCCAATGTAAATCCCCACCGAACATGACCCATATTGGTTTCACATTCCATCTTTGAAATATCAATTGAATCATTCAAAAACCAATCTCGCACAGACTGCTCTTTGATTGCATGGTGAACATACTCATCCAAACGTTTGAAGGTTTCACTAGGCGTATACCCACGCATTAAAAGACAGCATGTGAGCGTATAGAGTTCATTCACTTCACAACATACTTCATTTGGATGAGAGAGTTCCGCATCTGCTCGCGCCACCGCTGCACATCTCATAATTGGAGTAAGAGCATGTGAGGCAACCCAAGATGCGATCGCAGTTGAGCGCATACATGCACCATTTGCCTGGGAATCGGCATTTCTATTCTTCACATTTTCTGCAAATTCCTGAAGGCGTTCGTAATTTAAACTCTGACCAGGTTCAGTTGCATGCACAACCTCTGACGCTTCCATAAACGCATATCCACACGTGCCTCCACAATCAAAGGGGCGTGATTCAATCCATTCCGCATAGGCGCACACCATATTGGTTCGTGGAATTCCAGTATATGAATTCCATGGATTCAGGGCATTCCATAAAGCAAGTGTTAATTCACCATCATCCGTGATTTGTCCTGGGCCAACGCCCATCGCACCCCCACCTGGCATGCGCATTGCAGCATCTGCCATTTCTTTTGTAACAGGTCGCTTGCCAAATTCAAGAGTGGCCCCAGCGGCGTCTCCTACAAGCGCACCAAGCATAGCACGAAGATATGGCTCCTGTGATATGTCCATTGTATATGAATTAACAAGAGACTTTAGACACTGAGGGCACCTAATCAAACGACAAAACAATTTCAGCTGAATGTTTATGCATCATCTTGGTGCTACTTGTGACCTTTTCCGTGCGTCGGCGACGCTTGGATGAGGTGCCCCCTGCCATCGAATCCACTGTAAGTGTTGTAATCGCAGAATCTGCCGACGCAGCAGAATCCACAGAACTCTGGGTTCCTTGTGTGCGGTCCAACTTCTCCTCTCGCACAATATCGTCCAAATGCTCACGCACATACGTCAAAATATCTTTTTCAAATGCCCAACGGAAAAAGTTCAATTGACCGACCGTTGTCTTAAACGGTTCTTGATTCGCACATTGAAAGAGAATTCGTTCATGGCGACAGAAGGGGTCAAATAGTTTTTTAGAAAATGCTTTGAGTTGGCTCTTGTAATTTAAATAGACAATGAATTCTTGACCGTTCAAGAGATAGGTCACATGATGTTTCTTGGCATAATTGGTGACAAACCAATCAATCAAACGAAGGCTGAGGTCACCTTCCCCCTTGAGAATAGGAATCAATTGGTCAATATCAGGTCGGGAACTATAAAATCGTTGAAGACTCAAAATTAAGAGTTCTTTACGACAAGGAATCTTTCGCTTTCGAGTATCAGAACCCATACTCGTTGATTCGAGGACAATTGCTTCTTCCATGACTATTGTGTGTGGAAACTTTTTCTTTAGACAGTTGAACGATGAGAGGATATTGATGTATGATAATTACATATGTGCCATATAACGCATCGTAAGAGACTGAGTTCAAGTATTGTTTCAAGTTTGTTGTGCGACCTTCAGTAGAGAGGTGTTCTGGAATGTCCACACCACCCCCTGGATTTAATGAACAAGCAAGCAATCTACCCGATCCTGGAGCTGCCGCAGCCCCCATTCATGTTATGCGTGGTGGTGCTGCTGCGATTCAATCTGGTGGAGTGACAGCAAAATTCTCCATGGAAGAAGAAAACATTCTTGAGGAGCATGGTCTTACAAATGATAAAATTACACAATATATCGATGGATTTGATGATGAATTCAAGCGAGCCTTTTTACGCCAACTTGCATCAAACGAGTGTAGTCAAAAAGGAAATTCGATTACCAAAAAGGATTGTTGGGCAGTTACCGCTGTCATTCGTGCAACGATTCAAGCAAATCTCGCAAATAGAAATTCAATTGCTCTTCCTGGAATGGTTCCAGAAGAG
>JACCDP010226017.1_pt1 | contig 13012 bp, 8 predicted proteins | sample 7445841 | NCBI WGS metagenome assembly JACCDP01 (sample SAMN15323441, study PRJNA562643) | freshwater metagenome | isolation source: river surface water | place: USA:Blue River Watershed | collected 2017-08-17
TTCGATGGATGGAAAGCATGAAGACTTGTTCTTTTTATCGAATGGGCATATTTCTCCTGTATTTTATTCTGTATTATCTAGATCAGGTTTTTTTGATGTAAAAGAACTAGCAAGTTTTAGAAAAATTAATTCAAGATTACAAGGTCACCCAACCACTCATGAAGGTTTACCAGGTATCAGAATTGCTAGTGGTTCTTTAGGTCAAGGAATGAGCGTAGCAATTGGCGCAGCCCTTTCTAAGAAATACAATGGAGACGATAGAATTGTATACTCCTTACATGGTGATGGGGAATTACAAGAAGGACAAAACTGGGAAGCGATCATGTTTGCTGCGCATAATAAAGTAGACAACTATATTGCTACAGTAGATGTAAACGGACAACAAATTGATGGTCCATTAAGCAAGGTATTGAACTTGGATAATTTAGAGGAGAAATTCAAAGCCTTCCATTGGACAGTATTGCATATGGATGGTCACAATATGGAAGAGATTGTGGCTACATTAGAAAAAGCGAAGGGCTTGACAGGAAAAGGAAAGCCCGTAGTAATATTAATGAAGACGACCATGGGTAAGGGTGTAGACTTTATGGAGACCGGCCATGAGTGGCATGGTATCGCACCCAACGATGAACAATTAGCAAATGCATTAACTCAATTGGAAGAGACTCTTGGCGATTATTAAAATAAAGAAGGGCTAACAAAAACTTAGCCCTTCTTTATTTTTTCTTTATTTTGATTTTTTCAATCTACCCATCAATAAAAATCATGAATGATTTTTATTGTCAAATAATTAGAGGGCTAATAAAAAAGGGGCTACATTTTATAGCCCCTTTTTTATTACTTTACTTCTTGCATTTCGATTAACTTTTTATAGTAACCATTTTGTGCAAGTAATTCATCATGGTTACCGCGCTCTACAATATTGCCTTTTTGTAAAACAATAATTTCATCCGCATGTCTTATAGTAGACAATCTATGTGCAATTACAATAGATGTTCGATGTTGCATCATATTGTTAATAGCATCTTGTACTAATTTTTCGCTCTCTGTATCTAAAGCTGAAGTAGCTTCATCCAAAATCAAAATGGGTGGATTCTTTAATACTGCTCTAGCAATGGTTAATCGCTGACGCTCTCCTCCACTCAACTTGCTTCCTCTATCACCAATCATGGTATCAAAACCTTGTTCTTTCTTAGTGATAAAATCATATGCATTCGCAATCTTTGCAGCTTCTTTGATTTCTTCTAAAGTTGCATCAGGTTTACCCAATGCAATATTAGCAGCAATAGTATCATTGAATAATATAGGTTCTTGTGTAACAATACTTATTTGTTGTCTTAAACTATGTAAACTATAGTCTTTGATATCCTTGCCATCAATTAACAAAGAACCTCCACTCACATCATGAAATCTTGGCACTAAATCTGCCAATGTACTTTTACCTGCACCAGAAGAACCCACTAAAGCAATGGTTTTGCCTTTTTGTATATGCAGATTAATCTGATTTAAAATAATGGTGTCATTATAAGCAAATTGCACATCCTTGAATTCAATAGATTGATCGAAACCATTTAATTCTACTGGATGCTGCGCTTCTTCTACCACCACTGGTGCTTCTAAAATTTCGTTCAAACGATCCAGCGTTGCAGTACCTCTATTGACATTGTAAACCGCTTGAGATAATGCTTTGGAAGGATTGATAATTTGTGAAAACAATGCTACATATCCAATAAATGAACTGCCTGATAATATTTCTCCATTCAATACCAACTTCCCTCCAAACCAAAGTACACAACATAATATAATCACCCCCAAAGATTCAGATAAGGGAGATGCTAAATCTCTTTTATATAAGATTTTATTTTTTATCAAAAAGATTTCATCAATCAATTCATAAAAACTTTTCTTCACTCTTTTCTCTGCATTAAACGCTTTAATAATTCTTAAGCCAGATAATGTTTCTTCCATCTGACTCATAATTTCCCCCCATTTTACCTGTGCTTTATTGGTTTGTTTTTTTAAACTTCTTCCTATTCTACCCACCACAAAACCAGCCAATGGCAATAAAACAAATACGAACAAAGTAAGCTTCACACTAATTGCAAATAATACAATAATAATTCCAATGATATTCAATGGTTCTTTAATCATGCCTTCTAAGGCACCAATGATAGAATTTTCTAGTTCTGCGATATCATTAGAAGATCTACTTAATATATCCCCCTTTCTTTGTTCCGTAAAATAACCAATAGGTAATTGTAAAATCTTATCATATAAAAGTTTGGAGTATTTTCTGGTAACAGCATTTCTAATGGGTGCTAAAAAATACCAAGATAAATACAAGAATAAATTCTTTAACAATACTGCTGTTATAATGCCCAAACAAATCCAACCCAATGCCTGCACTTTCCCAAATTGAGCAATCGTAGTTTGTAAAAAATGATAGATCACTTCTTTGATATTGCTTGCATCTTTTGGTGCTTTTATTACCCCAGTAAGTTCTTCACTTCCAAAGATTAAATCCATGAAAGGGATCAACATACTCAAAGAAAACAAGCTAAAAATGATTGAAAGAGAGATAAACAAGGTATAAAGGCCCATATAGGCTTTGTATTCCTTGATATAACTGATGATTCTAATAAATTTCTTCATAAATAAACTATTCCTCAGAATAATCAGCAAAGTAACTAATTTTACAGCGAATCAACGATTTTGATTATGGAAGAAGGCAAAAGACAAAAACAAGTGGCGGGAGCTATTCAGGCCACTATGAATGACATATTTTTAAAATTAGGGCTTACCATTATTGATGGGGGGATGGTTTCTATATCCTCTGTGAAAGTGACCCCAGACTTATTGGAGGCTAGAATATACCTAAGCTTATTTCAAGTAAGCGATCAGGCGGCATGTTTTAAGAAAATCCAAGCGCAGGCATGGGAGATTAAAAAGCTTTTAGGCGATGCAATGAAACATCAATTAAGAAGAATCCCTGTTTTGCATTTTTACTTAGATGACACATTGGATTATGTGTTTAAAATGGAAGAGATTTTTAAAACCTTATAAGTGCACTTTTTATTCGCATGGAGATACTTTAGAGGCAAGTATGCTTTTCAAGCAATTCAAATCATTGCTTGGGTAAGTGTTTTTGCAATTGCCATTGGAACTGCTGCACTCATTACCATACTAAGTGTCTCCAATGGTTTTTCAGAAGTAGTCAAAAGTTTATACGCAGATTTTTATGCAGATGTAAGAGTGACCACTGCTAAAGGGAAGTTTTTTACGATCAACGACGCTCAATACCATGCTTTACAAAATATTCAAGGTGTTAAAGCCATTAGTAAAGTAGTTGAAAATAAAGCCTTATTTGTAAAAGGGGATTACCAAACTGTTGCCACCCTAAAGGGTGTAGATACTTCTTATGGAAGTATTAATCAATTAAAGGATTATTTAAAAAGAGGACAGACGGCCATTGGATATAAAGATAACCCTTTGCTCATTTTAGGTATTGGCGTGGAACGTAAGCTGGGCTTGTTTCAGAGTATGCTGGGCGATACCGTACAATTATTCGCCGTGAATAGATCAGGCAAAAGCTTTACGCAGCTAAGTCAATTGAATAATTTATCTGCAATACAGTCAGGGGCTTTTTCGGTGCAACAAGAATTTGATGAGTCTTATGTATTTACCAATTATTTATTTGCTCAATTTTTATTTGATTTACAGGACAACCAATTTTCTGCCATCGAATTTTCAGTTGAAAAAAATAAAGAAACTTCCGTTTTAAAACAAATAAAAGATTTACTTGGTCCCAATTATTTGGTACAAAATAAATACCAACAAAATGCAGACCTGTATAAAATTATGCAATTAGAAAAGTGGATCATTTTTGCCATACTTGCGCTCATTATGATTGTAGCTTCATTTAATTTAGTAGGCGCATTAACCATGCTGGTATTAGAAAAACAAAAAGACATTCATGTCTTAGGAGCGATGGGTGCTAAGCCTTCAGATATTCAAAAGATATTTTTATTACTCTCTGCAATCATGTCATTCATAGGGGCATTACTGGGTGGTGGCTTAGCCACTGTGTTTATTGTATTACAACAGCAATTTCACTTTATTAAATTGGGAGGAAGCTCATTTGTTATTGACTACTATCCTATCAAACCCATGCTGGCAGATTATTTAGCCATTTTTGGATTGGTAATTTTTATTGCTTTGTTAGCAGGATGGTTGCCTGCAAGAAAAGCTGCGAAACAATTACACGGTAGATTGTAAATAAATAAGGGGGTAGCTTTTAGCACCCTGAATCATACTGACACCTTATAGCACTTGTGCTAGAAGGTGATGGGTAAATTTAAAAAAATCAAACTGATATAAAATAGAAAGGGGGTAGCTTTTAGCACCCTGAATCATACTGACACCTTATAGCACTTGTGCTAGAAGGTGATGGGTAAATTTAAAAAAATCAAACTAATAAAAAATAGAAAGGGGGTAGCTTTTAGCACCCCCTTTCTATTTTCTTATTGCTCGTTAGAACTAGGCGCATTTTTTACATAGCCTAATTTAGCTTCTAAACTTAAAGTAGCATGAGGTACTGCTCTTAATCTTGCTTTATCAATTAATAAGCCAGTCACTCTACAAATACCATAAGTCTTATTTTCAATTCTCATCAAAGCCTTCTCTAAGTGATCGATGAAAGTAATTTGACGGCTCGCCATTTGACCTAATTGTTCTCTTTCCATACTTACACTACCATCTTCCATAGTCATATAACGTGCATCATCATTATCTCCACCCATTTCATCTTTTCTTGTAATCAAACCTTGTAAATAAACCAACTCTTTTTTAGCTGCTTCTAATTTCTTAGAAATTAATTCTTTGAATTCTGCTAATTCAGCATCTGAATATTTTACTAAAGTTTCAGTAGATCTTTCCACTTCTTTTCTCTTTTCCATTGGCACATAACCTGGTTGGTAAGGAACACTGCTTTTAGCATTGATCTTTGGAACTTTTACATCCTTGATCGGTTCTGCTGCTTTACGAACTGGTTTTACAGGAGGTGTAGGTATTACAGGAGCAGGTTTTGCAGGTGGAACATATTTTTCCACTGGCTTAACAGGAGCAACTGGTTTTTTCACCGGAGCTGGAGCAGCTTTAACAGGAGCTACTTTCTTTGCAGGTGCTGCTTTTTTAGCTGGTGCAGTTTTAACAGGAGCTGCTTTTTTTGCAGGTACTGCTACCTTTTTAGCTGGCGCTGATTTTTTTATAGGAGCTGCTTTCTTAGCAGGTGTTGCTTTTTTTGCTGGCGCTGATTTTTTTATAGGAGCTGCTTTCTTAGCAGGTGTTGCTTTTTTTGCTGGAGCTGACTTCTTTGCAGGAGACGCCTTTTTTGCTGGAGCTGACTTCTTTGCAGGAGACGCCTTTTTAGCCGGAGCTGCTTTTTTAGCAGGTGTCGCTTTTTTAGGAGCTGGTTTCTTTGTAGCCATAATTATCCTTTTTGTAAAACTGAAATCCTTAATTTTTGGTCATTAATTTCGACATCTACCCCGTCTTCTAGAGCCGGAACCCAGTCAATTTCCAATGCCAGTATTTCGCGGCAAATATAATCGGAAAATTCATTAATGGAGTCCTTCAAGTCCGTGTTATCCACAATTCGGAGTAAAATCTTGTCTGTTAGCTCGAAATTGGCCTCTTTTCGGATATTTTGGACCCTATTTACCAATTCTCTAGCGTTTCCTTCCTTCGTTAGGGCCTCAGTGAGCGTAATATCTAAGGCAACCGTTAAGGCATTTTTTACCGCAACACTCCATCCTGGAATATCTTCGGCAATAATTTCTACTTCTGATACCAATAAGTCAATGTGCTCCCCTTCAACGGCTAATTCAAAATGACCCTCTTTTTCCAACTGACTTATCTGAGCCTGGTTCATTGATGCAATGGCCTGTGAAGCCTGCTTCATTTTAGTACCCAATTTGGCACCCAATAATTTGAAGTTAGGTTTTAGCTTTTTGCTAATCACGCCCTCGGTCTCCGTGATATAATTAATTTCTTTAACATTTACCTCCGCCAAGATTAATTCTTCCATTAATTCAATCGCTGATTTCATAGAAGGATCTAAAACCGGAATCAATATTTTTTGCAAAGGCTGACGCACTTTGATATTTACTTTCTTTCTAATAGACAATACCAAAGAACAAATATCCTGAGCCATTTGCATTCTTTGCTCTAAAGCCAAATCAATTTTACTTAAATCAACTTTAGGAAAATCTGCATGGTGAATAGAATTGACCGCATGTCTTTTGGTAATACCATTTAAATTTCTAAACACTTGATCACAAAAGAATGGAGCAATTGGCGCCATTAATCTTGTGATCGTTTCTAAACATTCATATAAGGTTTGATATGCAGCAATCTTATCATCGGTATAAGTACCTTTCCAGAATCTTCTTCTACATAAACGAACATACCAGTTACTCAAATGCTCATCCACAAAGCTTTCTATCGCGCGACCTGCAATAGTTGGTTCAAAATCATCCATCGCTTGTGTCACAGTTTGAGTGAGTGTATTCAAAGAAGAAATAATCCAACGATCAATTTCAGGTCTATCTTTTACTGGAATATAATCTTGTTCAAATTTGAATCCATCCACATTCGCATACAACACAAAAAACTGATAAGTATTATACAAAGTTCCAAAGAATTTTCTTTGTACTTCTTGTATACCCGATAAATCAAATTTTAAATTATCCCATGGTGATGCATTGGTTACTAAATACCATCTTGTAGCATCTGCACCATATTGCTCAATAGTCTCGAATGGATTCACCACATTGCCCAAACGCTTACTCATCTTGTTTCCATTCTTATCCAATACCAAACCATTGCTCATTACTGCTTTGTACGCAACACTATCAAATAACATTACAGCCAAAGTATGTAATGTATAAAACCAGCCTCTTGTTTGGTCTACACCTTCGCAAATAAAATCTGCTGGGAAAGCTTGTCCTTTATCTACTAGATCTTTATTCTCGAATGGATAATGCCATTGTGCATAAGGCATCGCACCAGAATCAAACCATACATCCACTAAATCTGGCACACGCTTCATTGGCTTGCCTGAAGGACTTAGTAATTCTATTTGATCCACAAATGGCTTGTGCAAATCCACATCCAATTTACCTTCCACAATTTGTAAATTCACTTCTTTATTGTATCCCTTTTCTTTCGCCGCAATAAATGCTGCAGTTAATTCATCAATCGAACCAATACAAATTTCTTCAGCACCATCTTCTGTTCTCCAAATAGGCAATGGGGTTCCCCAATATCTACTTCTAGATAAATTCCAATCCACCATATTCTCTAACCAATTTCCAAAACGCCCTTCTCCTGTACTCTTTGGTTTCCAATTAATGGTTTTATTTAATTCTACCATTCTCTCTTTCACTGCCGTGGTTTTAATGAACCATGCATCTAATGGATAGTACAAAATGGGTTTATCTGTTCTCCAACAATGAGGATAATTGTGTTCGTATTTTTCTACTTTGAAAGCGCGATTTTCTTTTTTCAATTTCACACAGATGTCAACATTCACATCTTGAAAATCTTTTTCGTCTTTATAGTTCTTTACATATCTACCACTGAACTCACCCAAACCGTCTACAAATTTTCCTTCTCTATCTACCAGTGTGATAATGCCTAGATTATTTTTTTGACCTACTTTATAGTCATCCGCACCAAATGCAGGAGAGGTATGCACAATTCCAGTACCATCTTCTGTAGTCACAAAATCACCTACAATAATTTTAAATGGATCTCCCTCAAATGTTGCAGGATCATTTGCTTCGAATGGCATTAATTGCTCGTAACGCAAATTGTTTAATTGTGATCCCTTAAACTCTGCTAAAATTCTCCATGGCAATATTTTATCACCCTCTGCAAAACCTTCTAATACTAATCCTTCTTCTTTAAAATATTTTGAAACCAACGCTTTTGCAAGCACTACATTCACAGGCATTGCCGTGTAAGGATTATAAGTGGCCACTAATACATAATCAATAGAAGGACCTACCGTTAAACCTAAGTTAGAAGGCAATGTCCATGGCGTGGTTGTCCATGCCATGTAATATACATCCTGATTGTTTTTGTTGGCAGCTGCAGCATCAAACAAGAATTTGCTTTCTTTTGATTCAATGGCTTTAAACATTACTACTGCGGAAGTATCTTTTACATCTTTATAAGTACCTGGTTGGTTTAATTCATGAGAACTTAAACCAGTTCCAGCAGCAGGAGAATATGGTTGAATACTTACGCTTTGGTATAAAAACCCTTTTTTATAAAGGGTACTTAATATCCACCATAATGTTTCGATGTAATTATTTTCAAATGTGATATAAGGATTATTTAAATCAACCCAGTACCCCATTTTATTGGTAATATCATCCCACTCTTTCTTATACCTTAATACTGCTTCTCTACATTTTTTATTATACTCTTCAATCGTAATTTTCTTTCCAATATCTTCTTTGGTAATACCCAATTCTTTTTCTACACCCAACTCTACTGGTAAACCATGTGTATCCCATCCACCTTTTCTTTTAACTTGAAAACCCTGCATGGTTTTATATCTACAGGTCATGTCTTTCAATGTTCTTGAAATAACATGGTGAATACCTGGCATTCCGTTCGCACTTGGAGGGCCTTCGTAAAATACAAAAGGCTTCTTGCCTTCTCTTAATTGTACAGATTGCTCAAAAGCCTGCTCTTTTTTCCAAGCAGCTAATATTTCTGCCTCAATGGTAGGCAGATGAAGTCCACTAAATTCTGGGTATTGGTTACTCATAAAAGGCTTATCCTAGCTGATTTTTAGGGCACGAAGGTACGAAATAAGCCTGGAAAAAATAGCCTATGAATGGGGTTCGGAAGAGGTATTTTCCGCTATTTCTTCCTTAAAAAAGCGATTTTGGAAGACAAATAGGGAGATGACCCCTGAACTAATGGCCATATCGGCAAAATTGAAGACTGGTCTAAAGAACTCAAACTCTTCCCCTCCCCAAATAGGGAACCATGTTGGGAAATGAGCATCGCGTATAATAGGGAAGTAAAACATATCTACCACCCTGCCATGTAAAAAAGAAGCATAACCTCCCCCCTCTGGGAAAAGATCCGCTACCATTGTGGTATAAGGAACACTAGCTTCGAAAATCAAACCATAGAACATACTATCAATTAGATTTCCAACAGCACCTGCATAGATCAAAGACACACAAATGATAAAACCGTTATGGTATTTTTTTTCAATAAAACCCTTGATCAAAAAAGTACCCCAAATAACTGCTACTAATCTAAATAAAGTGAGTGCAACCTTGCCCCAATCTCCCCCAAATTTTAAGCCCCAAGCCATTCCTTCATTTTCTATAAAATGCAATCTAGCCCATGACCCAATGATGGCATGTTCTTCTCCAATGAAAAAATTGAGTTTGATATAAAATTTGATTGATTGATCAATCAATAAAATTAGCAATATAAATAAGGTGACTTTCTTTCCGTTCATGATGAATGTTTTGCAGCTTCTTGTTTTTGTTTATTGGTGAAAATGGAATAAAGGATAGAGCCAGTGATACAAAAAACAATTACCAATAAGGATAAAATGACCTGTGTGTTTTTATCCATGACCATGTTGATATAATGCTCTCCCAACATTTTTATACCAATAAAAACTAAAACAATCGCAATCCCTTGTTGTAAATGCTCAAACTCGTTTACTGCACCTCTTAATAAAAAGAATAAAGACCTAAGACCCAAAATGGCAAATATATTAGAAGTATATATGACCAAACTACTATTAGAAATACCCATTACCGCTGGAATAGAATCCAATGCAAATACGAGGTCTATAGCAGCCAACAACACAACTACCACAAATAGACTTGTATATACTGGACGGCCATTTTGTTTGATGACAAATTTTCCATCTCCATCCCCATTGGATAGTGGTAAGAACTTTTTCAAAAATTTATATACTGGAGAATCATGCGGATCAAAATGTTCTTCGCTATTAGCTGTATACATTTTTATACCTGTATACACCAAGAAAACACCGAAAATATACAATATCCATGCAAATTTTGCTACCAAAGCAACTCCCACAGTAATAAAAATAACTCTAAAAATAATAGCTGCTAAAATTCCAATGAGTAAAACTCTGGAAGTGTGTTGTTCTTTCACTTTGAAAGAATCAAATATGAGGATAAAAACAAAAATATTATCAATACTTAAACTCCACTCCATTAAGTATCCACTTAAAAATTCCAATCCTAATTTTTGTCCTTCCTCAATCCACATGAAAACAAAAAATCCTAAAGCTAATAAAACCCACAAAAAGGTTTGTCTTAAAGCTTGCTTGATGGAAATGGTAGCATTCTTCTTACTCAAAAAACCCAAGTCCAAAACAAGTGCTGTAACAATTACAATACCAAAAACACTATATACAATTTGATCTGTTGTCATAAGGTAAAGATAAGCCAAGAATGGCTATGCCGCAAATTGGCGTTTTCTCCAACTCAAGCCAAGAAAATAGGCTGCCCAAATCAAGCATAAGGGAAGAATAGTAAGCATCATTTGCCAAAACAATCTGTTAGCAGCAACTTTCTCTTTATTCAAGGTTCTTACAATCCATTCTTTTTCTCTTGTAGCCAATATATCTTCCGGCTCATTTAAATAAGCAATAGCATTGGTAAAAAAATCTCTATTTCCAAACTGATAGTTCTCCATCGGAACCATCCCCATGGGTAATGGACCGGCTGAAGCTTGTACATGATTGGTTAAAATATTGGCATCAGCCAATACAATTTGTTTAGACACTTTATTGGACTTTGACAAAAATGCTTCGCCAGTATTTTGCAATAGGGAATCTTTCCAAGCAGCATTGATTGTATTGGTGAAAGGAGATTTGAATTTGCCTTCTAATAATACCGCCACAGGAAGGTGACTTTTATTAAATGATCTTAAATCCTCTTCGCCTACCACACTACTCAATGAAACCATTGCAGGAGTATAGAGTATTCTACTATTGGTATCAGTGCTCAATAAAATCGTTTTTTGAATGCCTGGAGTTGCAATAGTATCTATACTAGATGGAAACTGAGACAATACCCTATCCATATTTTTAACCATTCTATGCGTGGCATTGGTATTCAATAAAGGATAATAAGGCCAAGGAATTCTTTGAATCACCGGGTTGCCTGATGCATCTTTTCCTGTTACCACAGGTAGTTTACTACAATTCAAATCTTGTACTAAATGATTATTGATTCTTGCGCCATAATGAAAAAGTATATTTTGAATTTGCAAATTTCTATCATAAGCAACATAAGCGCCGCTTGTTTTTTGCAAACTGTCATATTCGGCAAACAATGGATCAATTGCCCAAATAATATTTCCACCATTCATTACGTATTGATCAATTTTTAATTGATCCAATACTGAAAATGGTTGTGTTGGTTTAACTATTATTAATGTCTTGATGAGATTGGCTTTTGGAAAACCTTTCTTCAAATCAAAGACCACTAAATTGTATTGATATCTAATTGATTGACCCAAATCGTTGACCGTTAAATCTACCGGCTCCCCATTGCCAATCAAATAGCCGATGGTGGGGATTGCAGTTCTATTTAAATAATAAATGCCTTGTATTATTTTAAATTCCAATAGAGAACTTGCAGCATTAAATGAAGCTTCTTTATCTTCTTCCGGCACATCTTTTACAATATTATAAGGCTTATAATATTTCTTTCCCGTTCTAAGATCTATAGCAACTGCAGGCTTTCCTGGGGTTTCGATTAAAATTCCAGGTATGATTAATTGATCTATTCTTTGATCTGCCTTAGAGGCATCTGATTGAACCCTCTCTATGGGAAGGCCCATACTACTCAAACTATCATATACTCTATACAAACTTGTATCACTAAATTCCTGGTTAGGTACTTCCAATTGCCAACTAATATTTTCTTTATTTTCTCCAACAATTTTATGGAGCATTTCTATAGTTGCAATAGATAATTTTTTATACTCCTTTGGTAATTCGCCGCCTAGATATAAATGAATTTTTATTGGATTTTGAACGCCTTGTATAATTTGTTTACTAGTATCTCCTAAAGTGTATCTCTTGTCCTTGGTAAGATCAAATTGAACTGGAAAAAAGAACGCCCCAATATTCAATGCCAAAACAAGTATAAACAGAAAAATAGATTGCTTTTGTTGGCTAATATTTTCTTTACAGCCAAAGATGAATAAAAAAACCACTGAAATAAAATATACAAGATCAGTTACAGTAATCACGCCTCTACTCATATTTTCAAAATGAGCAGACATCCCTAATTGGGTAATGTAATAAGCATATACTTGATCTACAAAAGGCATAGTGCTCATCCAATCAAATCCTTTCCATACAAAAAATGCCATTAAAATAGATAATACAAAAGCCACTACAGGTTGTTTTGTTTTGCTACTAGCAAACAAACCCATTGTGGCAAAGGTGGTAGCCAACAATAAAAGTCCAAAATAAGCGCCAATACTTGCGCCCCAATCTAATCCTCCTGTAGCACTTAATTGATCTAATACCAATGCGTATACCAGTGTTGGCGCAAGGGCAATTAAAATAATCAAGAAAACTCCCAGTAACTTCCCAAGAACAATTTGAACAACACTTATTGGAAGACTATATAAAATTTCAGAAGTGCCTTGAGACTGTTCATCTGCGAAAGATCGCATGGTAATCGCAGGAATCAATAATAGTAAAAACCAAGGAGCAAAATCAAAATACACTTGCAAACTTGCATAGCCAAAATCCAAAATATTGAACTTAGGTAGTACGAATAAAAAAAGGCTATTTACCAATAGATAGAAACTAATGATAAAATAGCCTGTAATGCTTCCAAAATAATGCGCCCATTCTTTTCTTGCGATTGCCCACATAGTTCAAAGCTACACAGAAAAACTCTCTCCACAACCACAA
>JACCDP010699060.1_pt1 | contig 13010 bp, 16 predicted proteins | sample 7445841 | NCBI WGS metagenome assembly JACCDP01 (sample SAMN15323441, study PRJNA562643) | freshwater metagenome | isolation source: river surface water | place: USA:Blue River Watershed | collected 2017-08-17
CTGAGGCGGCTGACTTGTCGTTGGCCGCCTCTTCTTGTATAACCCCACATGCCAGAAATGCCTGCTCGTGTTAGTAGGCTGCTGACTTAAACCAGCGAGCAGGATTGATGGCCTACAGCAACACGGTCTCACAGACAGTATTTAACACGCGGAAGGTGATCGAAAACGCCATCCGGCGCTGCAAGCTGCCTGCCGAAAGCATCACGGCTGAATACGTCGATATTGCGAACGACCAGCTCTATCTGCTGCTCTCCGACCTTGCGAACATGGGCGCGCCTCTGTGGTGCATCGAGAAGCAGATCATCCCGCTGTACGACGGCGTTGGCGATGTCACCCTCGACACCAAGGTCGTCGACATCCTGAACAGCAACTTCCGGCAGCTCCAGACCGTTTCTGGCGTCGACACGACGACATCGACGACGCACACGATCTCCTTCGGCGGCGACACGTTCGTGACAACTGTTGGGATTAAATGGCTCGCTGCGTCTGTGCCGATCGCGATCGAGCGCTCGCCTGACAACATTGTCTGGGAGACGATCCAGACCGAAACGCCTTTAGCCACGTCGGGGGAGTGGACTTGGTACGATCTCGAAAGTTCGGTCGCTACGCCGTATTTCCGCGTGCGGGCAACAAGCGGCAGTCTCACCTTCGAACAAATCTATACTGGCAACACGCCGACCGAAATCCCGTTGGCGCGCATGAACCGCGACGACTACACGAACCTGCCGAACAAGTTCTTTCAAAGCAACCGGCCGCTGCAATACTGGTACGATCGTCTGATCCCGAACCCGATCATGCACCTGTGGCCGGTGCCGAACAGCGGCGCTGACACGTCGCAGCTCGTGCTTTGGGTCCAGCGTTACATCATGGACGTTGGCACCATGACGCAGCAGATCGAAGTGCCGCAGCGCTGGTATGAGGCGATCGTCTCGATGCTGGCCGCCAAGATGGCTATGGAGATCGTCGAGGTCGACGTGAACCTGATTGGTCTGCTCGACAGCAAGGCGCAGCAGGCGCTCTACACGGCGCAGGCCGAGGAACGCGATAACAGCCCGATGATGATCGCGCCGAACATCGCGGTGTACACGAGGTAACGGATGCCGGTCTTCCTCGACACTCGCGGCAGAAGCACACTGGCCATCGGCATTTGCGGCCGTTGCAGCCGCAAGATGAGCCTTGATGACCTGTATTCTGACCCGAACTATCCGGGGCTGAAGGTCTGCAAGGAAGACATCGACGAATACGATCCTTACCGCTTGCCTGCCCGGCAGCCGGAAAAGATCGCGCTTCAGTTTGCGCGGCCTGACACGCCGATCGGCACCGACCCGCTGGGCCTGCCGACTGAAGACGACAGCTACTTCCTCGTTAGCGAGGACTTTGAAGAATATCTGGAGCCGTAAATGACAACAGTCCCTTCAAATCTGGTTCCGACGCGCATTTCGCAGCTCACCGAGTACGACGGTCTGAGCCAAGATGGGTATCTGCCTTATGTCCTCAACGGCGTCACTTACAAGGTCCGCTTCGGCAATATCGCGTCTGTCGGCGCTGTGCCCTCGAGCCGCACAATTACTGGTGGCGGCGGTCTCACTGGCGGGGGCGATCTTAGTGCTAACCGTGTCATTTCTATTGCTGATGGTGGGGTTGGCTATACTCAGCTTGCTGATAGCGGTGTCGTTGCTGCTACCTACGGCTCGGCTTCTGAAATCCCGGTTCTCCAGATTGACGCAAAAGGCCGCGTAGAAGTCGCGTCCACGACGCCGATCAGCCTGACTGGTTACGTTCCGACCTCGCGCTCAATCCTTGCTGGCGCTGGCCTGACTGGCGGCGGCACACTGGCTGCCGATCGCACCATCGCGCTTTCTCTATCTGCTGCGCTGCCTCAGGCTGGCGGCGTTCCGTCTTCAGGCTCCAGCACGACGGCGGCGCGTGACGATCACGTTCACCCGGCTGTTGACCTGTCCGATACCGCGGAAACCACAGGAGTGCTCCCCTTGGCCCGCGGCGGCACCGGCAGCAGCTTGAGCCCTGTTGCCGGTGCCATCCTCTATAGCGATGGCTCCAACGTCGATATGTCCAATCCGGGCACTGCCAATCAGGTGCTGTTCTCGGAAGGCACGTCGGCCCCGACATGGCGTAACATCACGGCAGGCTCGACTGGCCTCAGCTTTGGCCTTTCTGGCAGCGCGTGGACGCTCTCTGGCACGCTTGCAGTGGCCAGTGGCGGTACAGGTGCCACAACGGCTGCAAGCGCGCGTGTGAACCTTCTGCCGAGCTATGCGGGTAATGGCGGCCGGGTGCTCGCGCTTAACGCCATGGCGACCGACACCGAGTGGCTGGCGATCAGCGGTCTGGGCACTGTCACGAGCGTCAACGTCTCTGGCGGCACGACAGGTCTCACAACCTCTGGCGGCCCGATCACGGGGGCCGGCACGATAACGCTGGCTGGCACGCTGATCACGCCTAACGGCGGCACGGGCCTGAGCACCTACACGGCTGGCGACATGCTGTATTACGCAGCGGGCGACGCCCTGTCGAAGCTGGCTCTGGGCGCATCAACGTACATGCTGACCTCGAGCGGCTCGGCTCCCCAATGGACCGATCCGACGACGATCACGGTCGGCAACGCGACCAATGCTGTAAACGCAACAAACGCGACGAATGCGACCAACGCCACGAACGCGACCAATGCGACGACGGCGACGAACATCGCAGGAGGCGCGGCTGGCTCGATCCCGTATCAGACCGCGTCTGGCACAACTGCGCTGCTTGCTGCTGGCACAGGCGTCCTGATCGGCGGCTCCACGCCCAGCTACACGGCTTCGCCGTCGCTGACGCAGGTTACGGTTGCCGCAGACCCGACGCTGGCGCTTCAGGTTGCGACTAAGCAGTATGTCGACACCCTTGTGTCGTCGGGCATCACGTATCACCAAGCGGTCAAGTACGAGGTGCCGAACAGCACGGGCAACCTCAACGCCACGTACAACAACGGCACGGCTGGTGTTGGCGCGACCCTGACCAATGCAGGCACGCTGGCTGCTTTTGCGCCGGACGGCCCCACAGCTCAGGTCGGCGACCGCATCCTGATCTACAACCAGACGAATGCGTTTGAGAACGGCGTCTACACCGTCACGACGGTCGGCAGCGGCTCTGTCGCTTGGGTGCTTACCCGCGCAACGGACGCTGACAGCTACGGCCTCAAGGACACGAACGCGCTTGGTGAGGGCGACGCCTTCTTCATCACGTCAGGTAACACTGGCGCTGGTGAGACCTATGTCTGCACTACGCAGGGCACGATCACCTTTGGCACTACGGCAATCAATTTCAGCCAGATTTCGTCTGCGCAAATCTACAGCGCTGGCACCGGCCTGACGCTGACTGGCACGCAGTTCAGCCTCACGACGCCTGTTGCGACCACGCTAGGCGGCACGGGTCTGACGACATTTACCGCTAACGGTGCGGTTTACGCTACGTCCACCAGCGCGCTGACCACTGGCACGCTGCCGGTCAACGCGGGCGGCACGAGCTTCACCAGCTACACCGACGGCGAAATCCTGATCGGCAAGACGGACGGTTCGCTGGCCAAGAGCACGATCACGGCTGGCACAGGCGTGTCGGTCACGAACGGCAACGGCAGCATCACGATCGCGAACACCGCGCCGGACCAGACGGTTGCGCTGACTGGCGGCACTGGCATCTCGACCAGCGGCACCTATCCGAACTTCACGATCACCAACACCGCGCCGGATCAGGTCGTCAGCATCACTGGCGGCACGAACATCAGCGTCACTGGCACCTATCCGAACTTCACTGTGTCGGCATCGGGCGGCGGCACCGTCACCAGCGTCTCAGGCACGGGCACCGTCAACGGCATCACCCTGACGGGCACTGTGACCTCGAGCGGCTCTCTGACGCTTGGCGGGACGCTTTCTGGCGTTGATCTGACCACGCAGGTCACCGGCACGCTTCCTGTGGCTAATGGCGGCACTGGGGCGACCACGCTCTCCGCTAATGCTGTGTTGCTCGGAAACGGCACCAGCGCGCTCCAGACAGTCGCTCCGGGCACGGCGGGCAACGTGCTTGTCAGCAACGGCACGACATGGACATCGACCACGCCGCCGCCTTCTGGCATCTCTCAGGCCAAGGTCACTGGCATTAACTTCATCTTCGGGCTATAAGGACTAGATTATGGCGGCTCCAAACATCCTCAGTCTCACGACTGCCACAGGCAAGACGACGTATTTTACGCCGTCGGGGACGAGCGCGGTTGTGCTTTTGACCAACGCTGCGTCGAGCGGCAAGGTGCTCAAGATCAACCAGATCATTGTGGCGAACGTGGATGGCACCAACGCCGTTGACTGCACCGTGTCGATCTACACGAACGGCGGCGTGGCGCAGGGTTCGGCTCCGTCTGGGGGCACTGCCTACCCGATCGCCTCAACAATCTCTGTCCCGGCCGATGCGTCTCTGATCGTGTCTGACAAGACCACCCAGATTTATCTGGAAGAGAACACCTGCATCTCGATCACGTCGGGGACGGCGAGCAAGCTGACGTTCACTGTGAGCTACGAGGAATTGTCGTAGTTTTGTGAATATGATAGGAAACTGACATGGCCAACACCTTCTCCCGCAAAGTCAGCCGCAACATCGGCACATCGCTCACCTCTGTGGGCAGCTACACTGTCGGCGGTGGCGTGACGACAACCGTGATCGGCCTGTCGATCGCGAACACGACCACGTCTCCGGTGACTGTGAATGTCACGGTCAACGACGGGACGAACGACACCTATCTGGTCAAGGGCGCTGGCATTGGCGTGGGTCAGTCTCTGATCCCCATTGGCGGCGACGAGAAGGTCGTGCTGATCACTGGTGACAGCATCAAGGTTCAATCCTCGGCAGCGACCTCGCTCGATGCTGTCATGTCCATCCTTGAGATTTCGTGAGGTAGCTGATGGCCTATGTAGCCCCCAACAACATGATCGGTGAGTACACCGTCAACGTCGCCCTGAGCACGACGAGCGCGACATCGCTGCTCTCCAACGCTGCCAGCTCTGGCCGTGTGTACAAGGTCATCGCCATCGTGGCAGCCAATGTGGACGGCACGAACGCCGCCGACATCAGCGTGTCGCGCTACAGCGCAGCCGCTCTGGGTGGCACGGCCTTCCCGATGGCATCGACGATCTCTGTCCCTGCCGACGCTTCGCTGATCGTCTCCGACGCGACGACGCCGGTCATGCTGGCCGCGAACACGTCTCTGGGCGCGACGGCTGGCACGGCGAACGCCATCACGATGACTGTGACGTATCAGGAATACGCTGGCTAAGGAGCACGCCTCGTGTCGAAACGGTATCAAGGTGGTGTCCTCGGTGTAGGTTTTAACCCGCTTAGGGCCCCGAACGCGCCGACTGTCGGCACCGCAACCGCTGGCGGCAACAACTGCGCGTCAATCACGTTTACGGCACCAGCCTGTGTCGGCGGTTCGGCTGTCACGGGCTACACCGCGCAGAGCAATACTGGCGGCTTCTCTGGCATCGCATCAGGCTCTCCGATTACGGTGTCTGGGCTGACTACCGGGCAATCCTATACGTTTGGCATCTTTGCGCTCAACAGTTACGGACCCTCTCCAATCAGCGCGTTCAGCAATAGCATCACGGCTGCGCTGGACGGGACATTGGGAATTTTTGCGATAGGTCAAAATTCCTCTGGAGTAGCATCAACTACGCGCGATAAATACACCTACGCTGGTTGTGTGGTAGGATCAGCTACCGCTGCCACCGCCGCATCATGTGGAGGTGCCGCCGCTGGTAACGGTACAGCAGGTATTTTTGCTTTAGGCTCTAACTCTGGTGGGACTGCAACTACCACCCGCAACAAGTACACGTACTCAGGCGATGTAGTCAGCGCAGGCGGGGCTTCCACTGTGGCTTCGGGGTGTGGTTCTGCGACAGGAAACAGTACGGTCGGCATTTTTGCAATAGGTAGAACTTCAGGATGTTGCATTGTTGCTACACGCAACAAATACACTTACTCTGGTGATACGGTTGCCGCAGGCGGAGCCGCGACCAGTGCCGCTTACCGAGGATCGGCAGTAGGTAACAGCACTGTTGGTATTTTTTCTCTTGGGGTTTCAGGTACTGCGGTTACTACGCGCAACAAATACACGTATTCTGGGGATGTTGTTGCGGCAGGCGGAGCCGCTACTGTGGCGTCTCAGCGAGGTTCTGCGGCTGGCAATAGTACGACGGGAATTATCGCTTTGGGGTTAAATTCCGCCGGTACTGCGGTTACTACGCGCAACAAATACACCTACTCAGGTTGCGTAGTTGCCGCAGGTGGAGCGGCAACGGCTGCATCTTCTTATGGTTCTGCGGCTGGCAATAGCACGGTTGGGATTTTTGCGCTGGGGTGCATAGGTGGAACGCAATCCACCCCCCGTAACAAGTACACCTATTCTGGATGCGTTGTCAGCGCAGGTGGCGCTTCCACTACTGGTTCTATTAAAGGCGCAGCAGCCTCTAACGGCATCTCGGGAGTATCTGCATAATGCCAAATTACAGCGGCGTTTGGACGCTCTCTCAGCAGTTTCAGGCAATCGGTCAGGGGTTGTGGCCTGTTCCCGATGGGACGGTGGGTATTTTTGCTTTGGGATGCGCAGGCGGCGCATCTACAACGCGCAATAAATATACCTATTCTAGCGACACCGTCGGATCAGCCACGGCCTCATCCGCCGCATCTTCGATGGGCGCAGCGGCTGGTAATAGCACCGCTGGTATTTTCCAAATAGGGTCTTCTGGGACTGTTCGTAACAAGTATACTTATGTAGGTGACACAAATGCCGTGGCTACGGCTGCCACGGTGGGGACCGCCTACGGATCTGCCACTGGCAACAGCACTGTGGGCATTTTTGCTCTTGGCGGAAATCCGTGTGGTGTGGGAACGACTACTCGCAATAAGTACACATATTCTGGGGATACGGTCGCCGCAGGCGGAGCTGCTACTACAGCCTCTCAATACGGATCGGCGGCTGGCAACAGCACGGTTGGTATTTTCGCACTTGGAAGTCAGGTGGCTTGTTGTGCAGCGTTAACCACTCGCAACAAATACACATATTCAGGTTGCGTTGTTAGCTCAGGTGGCGCGGCAACTGCGGCGTCTCTTATGGGTTCTGCTACTGGAAACAGCACCACCGGCATTTTTGCGCTAGGCAGAAACAGTGGTTTTGCCGCGATTTCAACCCGCGACAAATACACCTACTCAGGTTGCATTGTCGCATCGGCAACGGCAGCGACTGCCGCATCTTATGAAGGTTCAGCCACTGGTAATAGTACCACAGGTATATTTGCCCTCGGCTGTGTGAACGGTGTTGGTGCGTCCACAACGAGGAACAAATACACATATTCTGGAGATGTGGTAGCGGCGGGCGGCGCTGCAACCAGTAATTCGAAAAAAGGCGCAGCAGCAGGTAACGGCACAATTGGCGTAAACACGTAATCAACCCATCGTAGGAGCACACGATGAACAGCAAACCGCATCGCAACAACTGCGACTTCCAATTGAAGCACTTCATGGCCGGATCGTGCCATACCCCAGACGGCGCGTGGGCGCTTCTGCACGACCAGAAGATCGATATCGGCGTCAAGATCGAACACTCAAAGGCGCAAGGGTTGCGGCGTAAGGCCAAGGTTATGGCGGCAGAAGCCGTGTTGGCTGACCCCAATTCCACAGAAATCCAGCGCCTCAACGCAGAGGCAGACTTGCTTGAGTGCAACTCGGTTAATGAGGGTTGGGCACTAAACCACCAAGCCGCACTCGATGAATATGCCTACATCTGCAAGCTGATGGACGAGCTAGAGCCGCTACGCAAGTATCGTCATCTCCCGTTTCTCGAAGCCAATGAGGCCATGCAGCGTGAAGAGTGGCTGGGTGAACTCAAGACGCGCGCGGAAAACTTCCTGTTGACGGCTGGCACCATCCCGCACGACCACCTCAACACCATGCGCTGCCACCCGGACTTTGAAGCGCAGATCGTGCCGCACATCGAAGCGATCACGATGAAGGTACTCGCAAGCAACGGCGAAAAATCCAAGGTGCTTACGAACATGAAGCCTCTGTTTCTGGAGGACAAGTCGTGAGCGATGAACTGACCCCGCTTTACTGCTTCCCGACCATCGTCGTTAAAAGCCACAAGCCTGAGTTTCTGGACGCGGTTAAGGCTGTCTCGGACGAGTATCTTGCCCAGCAGCCCGATGATCTGCACGACCTGTTCCCGGCGAAGATGTCCGGTGACTTTTCGCAAGACCCGCGCCTGCGCGACTTCTGCGAGTTCATCGGCAAAAGCGCGTGGGAAATCCTACGCAATCAAGGCAGCGACGTTGAGAACGCCAGCACCTTTTTCACCGAGATGTGGACGCAGGAGCATCACAAGCACTCGCTGATGGAGCAGCACGTTCACGGCAACGGCGCGCAGCTCGTCGGCTTCTATTTCCTTGAGACGCCAGAGGACTGCTCCAAAGCAATGTTCTACGACCCGCGCCCCGGCAAGGTGCAAGTCAATCTGCCTGAAGCCAACATGGCTGAGATCACGCCTGCCAGCAACGCTATCGGTATCGAAGCTGAACCCGGCACGCTGATTTTCGCCAACGCATGGCTGCCGCACGGCTTCACACGGCATGGCTCTGATAAGCCGATCCGCTTCGTGCATTTCAACATCAACGTAGAGTACGCGCCGCCCTCCGCTGCGGAGGTGATCTGATGGCTCAATTTGCTATTCGCTATAACCAGACGCGCGGTCAGCCGGGTCGTGGCACGCCTGATCACGTCTGGCGCGTCTTTGAGGACGGCAAGGAATATCTGACGAAAAACGTCGAGATTAACGTGCCATGTCGCGGCGCTAAAACTGGCTCGGACTACAGCATGGTGTGCGAAGGAACACTGCGCTTGGATCGAGACACATCTACTGCTATAATCGACCCGTAAGGAACCTATTATGAGCAATCGTTGGCCCGGCGGCCTGATCCGCAAGACCCCAGTAACGCCCACTGGCCCGTATCAATGCGGAGCAGCTCCCGGCGTGTGGTCAATGGCTGACGCTGCTTATTGGACAAAACAGGGGCTGTGGCCTGTTGCTGGGAACGTAGCAACTGGGACTTTTGCTATTTTTGCATTAGGTGCCAATCTGACAACCCGAGACAAATACACTTACTCAGGATGTTCTGTTGCCTCGGGAGGGGCGGCGACATCAACAACTTATTTTGGATCAGCCGCTGGGAACAGCACTACAGGTATTTTTGCGCTGGGATGCACCGGCTCTGGAGGGTCAGTTACCCGTAATAAATACACTTACGCTGGTTGTGTAGTGAGTTCTGGAGGAGCGGCAACAGCGGGTTCTTATGGGGGGTCCGCAGCGGGGAACAGTACTGTTGGAATTTTTGCATTAGGCGTCGCCGGTGTTTCTTCAACGACCCGAAATAAGTACACTTATTCTGGAGATGTGGTCAGTGCTGGGGGCTCCGCAACTGTTGCTGCGCAGTATGGTTCAGCCGCAGGAACTAGCACCGTTGGCATTTTTGCGCTAGGGACGACATGCTCTTCACGGTTAAATACTAGAGATAAATATACTTATTCTGGATGCGTTGTTGGTTCAGCAACTGCCGCAACAGCGTCTTCATATGCTGGATCGGCAACGGGAAACAGCACCGTTGGTATTTTTGCGCTTGGGCGAACTCCGTGTCTTAGCGCCACACGAAATAAATACACCTATTCAGGGTGTGTTGTTGCGGCAGCTACAGCAGCATCCGCTGCATCGGGGTATGGGTCAGCCGCAGGTAATAGCACCGTTGGTATTTTTGCGCTGGGTTATCTTAGCGGTTTTACGCCGTCAACCACTCGTGATAAGTACACTTACTCTAGTTGTGTCGTGGCATCGGGAGGTTCTGCAACAGCGGTTTCTTATTCGGGTTCAGCCGCCTCCAACGGCACAACCGGCGTTAATATGTAAGGAGACACGACCATGATCGAAGAACTTATCGGCCGCGTCTTTTACGCCCGCAACCTCGCTCACTTTGAGCATTGGCGCGCCACTGGCGAGGGCAGTTACGCCAAGCACAAGGCGCTCGGCAGCTTCTACGACAAGGTCATTGACGCAATCGACGACCTCGTCGAGGCGTATCAGGGCGCGTTCACGCTCATTGGGGCTATCCCTGCCCCCAAGACAACACCCAGCGACTGCCTCAAGGCGCTGGAAGAAGATGCAGCATGGATCGAGGAGCACCACGAAAACATCTGTCAGGGCAATCGGGCTGTCGCTAACCTGATTGATACCCTGACAGGTGTTTACCTGTCGGCCATCTACAAGTTGAGGAACTTGAAGTGATGGAGAACATTGGTGGCCTCATTAAAAGAAGTCGATAACCGGCTAACGGCCCTTGAGACCAAGGAAGAAGAGCGCTGGCGGGAGACGATCCTGCGTATCAAGCGGATTGAGCATATCCTGATCGCCTGCGCGGGCGGGATCATCATGATGCTCGTCACCTTATTGGCCAAGTAACATGGTCAACAAACGCTACCTCGCCCTTGTCGCTGTGGGCTGGTCTAGCATCGCGCTCGCCCAGAGCACGAGCTATGTCTACGACACGACGACCAACAGCACGGCGACGAACACGAACGTCAACACCAATACGTCTACCAGCACCTCGACAAACACCAACACGAACGTGAACACAAATACCTCGACTAGCACCAACTACAATGTGCAGTCCGGCACCGCGACGAACATCAACCAGAACACGTCCACGGCGACGAACAACAACTTCAACACCGACGTTTCGACCAGCACCATAAACCAGTCGATTAACAGCACTACGAACAGCACGGTTAATAGCACCAATCTCAACACCAACCGCAATTTCAACGAGAGCACGTCGACCTCGACGAACCTCAATACCAACCGCAATTTCAACGAGAGCACGTCGACCAGCACCTCGACGAACCTCAACACCAACGTGTCGACCAGCGAGAGTACCTCGACGAACCTCAACACCAACGTGAACGACAGTCGATCGGTTAGCACAAATGTGAACCAAAACACGTCGACCAGCACGTCTGAGAGCACCAACGTCAACCAGAACACGAACATCAACGACAGCAAGTCGGTGAGCGTGTCTGACAGCACGCAGAGCGTGACGCAGAAGATCACCTCTCCGCCGCCCTCAGCCATTGCTCCGAGCATGATGAGCTACAGCCAAGACCTCTGCACCACAGGCGTCTCTGGCGCGGTCCAGACGCAAATCCTCGGCATCTCTGGGGGCAAGACCATCCGCGACAAGAACTGCGAGGCTCTGAAGCTCAGCAAGACCCTGTACGACATGGGGATGCGCGTCGCTGCGGTGTCTCTGCTTTGTCAGGATGTTCGCGTATTTGACGCCATGAAGATGGCAGGCACACCTTGCCCGTTCGAGGGCAAGATCGGCAAAGAGGCAGCGGCAGCATGGGACGAAAAAGAAAAGTCCAAGCCCTCCTCGCGGCGCTGATCGCGTGGCCCGCATGGGCTCAGGAATACGATCCTGTGCTTATCCCGGCGGAGCTTCTCGGCTCGCCACAGACTTTGACGCCGCTTAACGGCGGCGATGATAGCACGCGCCTCGTCCAGTTCGCTTTTCCGTTCAGCTATTATGGTCAGACCTTCACCTCTGCGTGGGTGTCATCGAACGGCTTTGTATCGTTCCAGAGTGCGGCCAATCTGTGCTGTGACGGGCTGCCGATGGAGCAGGCGCAACGCAATACGATCTACGGCTACTGGACCGATCTGACAGGCGGCAGCAATCCTTATTACCGCATGACCGACACGTCGGCTCTGTTCGGCTGGTACGGCACGACGGAATACGGCACGAATAACAGCGTCACGTTTGAGATTAGCCTGTCAGCCTCTGGCAGTATCCAGTTTAACTATGGCGCGCTGGCGAACACGTTTCATACGGTGTCCGCTGGTATTACCGGGCCGACAGAAACCGACAACATTCAACTATTCTACGGCCAGAACGTGCAGAACCTGTCGTTCCAGTCCGGGCTTCTTGAGGCCGCCACGCCCCCAGAACCCGTCCCAGTGCCTGACAACGTAGACCCTGCGCCCGACGTAACGCCCGACCCTACTGAAACGCAAGCTGAGGTTTTGCAAAACGAACCCGAGCAAGTCGCGGCGGAAGAGGCGTCGGCTGAAGAGCTTATAGCTGAAGAAGTGGTTGTCTCTGACGACATAGTCGTGGCTGAAGAGACTGAAGAAGAACCGGCTGAGGACGCTAACGATCCGCCATTAGACCCGGCAGAATTGGCTGCGCTTGCGGCTGGCGATACGCCCACTGACGAAGAAGTCGCCCAAGCTGTTGAGGTTGTGGGCGCAGAAGCGAGTGCCGCAGAGGCTGCGCGCGTTGAGCAACAAGGCCCGGATCAGACAGCGGTGGTTGAGACCCGGCGTGATCGCAACGTGGATTTCTTTAAAAGCGAAGCGATCGAGGATGCCGATACGTTTTCCCGTGAAACAGTCATGCAGGTCACAACGCAGAACGTAGCGTTTGTGGCGCAGGCAGACGCGCAAGACGCGCAGATTTACGGAGAGCAGACCACAACTGAGATAACTGGCGCAGGGTACATCCTCGCCCCCACTGAAGGCCCGACATTCGCTCCCGCTCCAGCGACGGGCATGGGCGACTTTTCTACGCCTGTCGGCCAAGCGCAGCAGATTGAGCTGCTCGGGATGCAGGCTGAGATGGCCGTTGGCACACCGACAGACATTGGTGACGTGAACAGCGAGGACGGTGAGACTATGGCGCAACTCGCTACTGTGCCAGCCGGGTACTCAGCGTATACGCAAGCAAGAATACCCGATAACCCGTTTTACCAGCCGAGAGACATCTACAAGGGCCGACGCATCCCTGACGCAAATCTGGCGCTTTACCGCATGATGAACGGTCAGGATCGGCTTTGGAACGATATGGTGGAGGACCAGTATGAGTGACGAC
>JACCDP010379646.1_pt1 | contig 13009 bp, 11 predicted proteins | sample 7445841 | NCBI WGS metagenome assembly JACCDP01 (sample SAMN15323441, study PRJNA562643) | freshwater metagenome | isolation source: river surface water | place: USA:Blue River Watershed | collected 2017-08-17
AGTTAGAGCAAGAGCAGTACAAAGAAGCTGAAGCCAACTTCAAGGAAATTTCCAAATTCGATCCCAATTTCAAAGATGCCAAAGATTTGCAGGATATCGCTTTCTTAGAGCCACTCTACAAAGACGGCAAAGCGATGTTTGAAGCGGGACGCTATCGTTCAGCATACGAGTCCTTGAATAAGGTGATTGAAAGAAGAAACAATTACAAGGATGCAGTTGCACTAAAAAACAAGGCTCTTGACAAAGGTACCATCACCATTGCTTTGTTGCCATTCAGCAATGGAACCCGTGAGTCTGGTGCAGAAATAAGCCTCTCCGCCTACACCCTTTCCGCTCTAACATCGATCAAAGATCCATTTTTACGCGTCGTCGACCGTGAAAACATGATGGCGATTTTGCAAGAGCAAAAATTGCAATTGAGCGGTATCGTTGATGACAAAACCGCTGTCGAAGTGGGAAAAATTGTCGGTGCACAAATCATTCTTACCGGAACCATCTTGAAGTTTGATCAGAAAAAAGGAAGCATCGCCCGAGAGCGCAGAAATGCATTCCAAGCCTATCAAGAAAAGCAAGTAAGCAATGGACAAGAAATCATGGTCACCAAATACCGTCCTGTCGAATACGATTATTATTACGGCAAAAGTTACTGCGCATTGGATGCCCAAATGAAATTGATCTCGCTTCAAACAGGAGAGTTGTTGCGTACATCGATGTTCAATAAAAAGGTTGAAGACGAAGTGTATTATGGTCGCACAGACTACAACAAAGATGCCTTGTATCCCAACGAGGGCGGGAATGTTCAAACAGCCTCAGACAAAGTTCAAGGCTTTAGAAATTTATTCACTATTCGCCGCGAATTAAAATCTGCTGATGAATTGACATCAGATGCTTACAAGCAAGTAACGGCTGAAATGGCTCAACAAGTAAAATCTTTGATGTTGGAATTGGTGAGATAATGCAAAAACTGGGTTTACATATCATTTCACTCCTGCTCCTTTTTGCGAGCTGCTATACACCTGAACAGGTTCAAAAGACCAGTGCATTGGCGCCCAAAAATGTTCCACCACCGGAATGGGTTTCACAACGCCCCATTAGCAACCAATACTACATTGGCATTGCGAGCTGCAATAAGAAATTGAACCCAGTAGATTTCGCAGCCATTGCCAAAAAGAATGCGCTCAATGATATGGCTTCTAGCGTTAGCGTTCGTGTTCAAGGACAGAGCTTCCTCAATACCATGGAGGTAAACAAAGTATTCTCCGAAGATTTTTCGTCCAATATCAATACCACCACAGACATTGAATTTGAGGATTACGAGACGGTGGGGTCTTACGAAAACGACCAAGACTATTTCATTTATCTCCGCATCAGCAAAGCAGCATACCAGGAGCAGCAAGCCCGAAAGAAAAACGAAGCGTTGCAGCAATCTTACAATTTGTATGAGCGTGCCCAAGAATCACTGAATAGAAACCAATTGGGATCTGCCATGGATTTGTTGCTCCATGCGCTATTCGCAATCAAGCCTTACTGGAATGAGCCCAATCACTTTGTTACCCCTGGCGGAGAGGACTTACTTCTGGATCAACAGATATACAGCGATATCGAAAGAATACTCAGCGGACTGCAAATCAAATCAGATGACAATGGCATTGTATTGAATACCAAAAATCAGTATACCCAAACTTCCGCAGTTCGTGTCATTTACAATGGAAATCCAGCCATGGGTGTGCCTTTGACTACCCATTTCCCCACATCCAAATATACCCGTCCCAAAAAACAAACCACGGGTCAAGATGGCAAATTGGTGGTTCAAATTCAAGATGTTCCCATGGACAGCAAGTCTCCGCAATTGGAGGTAAAATTGGATATCGATGGGTGGATTACCTTGGATTTGGATGATAAGATTTGCAGAAGGCTTTTGCAGTCTACTCCAGTGAACAATCTGCAATTGCCCATTTATCTAGTGAAACCTACTTTCTTTATTCGTTCCGTAGAAAAAGAATTGGGAGAAAATCGTCAACAGCAATTGCTTGCCATTGCCGCCCAATCCTTTTTGACACAACAAGGTTTTACCACCGCTGCGCAAAACAAAGCAGATTACATTATTGATATTGAAGCCAACAGCACATCAGCAGGTCAAACCCAAGATTTTTCAAGTGCTCTTTTGGACTTGAAGTTGACTTTGATTGATAACCAGGAAGACCTGATTCGTTATCAAAACAACACCAACTCCATCAAAGGTGTGCAATTGAATGTCCCTGCGGCCAGTGCCGAAGCATACAAAAAAGGAAAAAATTTACTAGAAGACGAATGGCTGAAATTGATGTTGCAAGCAATTTTGTAACTTTGGCATTATTCGTGTAAAACGCAAAAAATATAAACCTCAAATAAACAACGAAATGAAAATCATGAAATTTACCCTATTGCTAATGGTGGTTGCTATTGGACTAGGAATGACAGGATGTAAAAAGAAAAAAGGTGCTGCCAAGTCTGATGACACTGGCGTAAACCCCAAACAACAAGGTGAAGTATTGATCAACGAGTATTGCTCTGGAGAACAATACATGAGTACCAAAGATGCTTTCAGAGCAACTGCTACTGGAGAAAGCATGGACCGCGAAACGGCTAAGAAGAAAGCAAAGTCGAACGCAATGTCTGAGTTGTCAAAGTCTATCAGCGCAACTTTGAAAGTTGTTGGTGACAACTACGTGAATTCGTCAGAATTCAACAACAAAGAAGAAATCACTGAAACTTTCCAAGAAATGACTCGCACAGTTGTCGATCAAAACTTGAAAGGAGCTGTTGAGATTTGTGAGAAGTTGACACAAAAACCTGATGGTTCATATGTAAGCTATGTAGCTATTGAATTGTCTGGTGAGCGTTTGGCTAACTCATATGCTGAGAAATTGGCAGCCAATGAAAAATTGAAAGCGGACTATAACTACGAAAAGTTCAAAGACACTTTCAACAAGGAAATGGAGAAAATGGCTGCAGAGCAAAAGTAAAAAATGACTGCAACGAAAAGGCCCGCAAATGCGGGCCTTTTTTATTTCTAAACCATTGATTATACAAATCTAGGGTCGGTCTCCATGACATGACCACAGCACTTGCAAGTGCGTAATTCTTCTGATCCGTAGAAGTGTCTGAAGCGAAGAAGAAAATCTGTCTCGATGTTCTTTAATACAAAGTAGTCGTCATACAATTTGGTATTGCATTTCTCGCAAAACCACATCAAACCGTCTTTGGTTTCTCGATCATCGCGCTTCACCTCAATCACCAAACCAACGGTACCCTCGCCTCTTCGAGGTTGATGAGGCACTCCACCAGGAAGCAAAAACATATCGCCTTCCTTGATGTGAATATCCACTGCTTTGCCATCTTCTTGAATACCCACTACGATATCGCCTTTGAATTGATAAAACAATTCCTCGGTTTCATTGAAATGATAATCTTTTCTAGCGTTTGGACCACCAACCATCATCACAATGTAATCCCCTGCTTCTTTGTAAATATTTTTGTTTCCAACGGGCGGTTTCAACAAATCCTTGTTTTCCTCAATCCATTGATGAATATTGAAAGGTCTTCTGATCATGACTAAAAGTTTCAACGAAAATAACCCAACCCGGGGTAAAGTAGATTGATAGGTATCAGATTTTCAAATCCAGTTCGAAAAAAAATCGGGATGTTGCTCCAGCACATTGCCGATGACAACCCAATTGGCTCCAGCACTCCACGCCTGCTCCACTTCAGTTTGACTTAGAATTCCACCACCAACAATAATTGGAGCATCAACCTCTCTCCTAACGGCGGCAATTGTATCCATGGTGACTGGCTTCTGCGCTCCGCTTCCCGCGTCCAAGTAAATCAATTTCATGCCCAGCAATTGACCCGCAAGGGCTGTAGCGCTTGTCAGCAAAGGCTTGTCAGCTGGTAAGGGAAGCGTATTGCTGATGTAGCTAACGGTAGTTGGTTTGCCACCATCGATCAGCAAATAAGCCGTTGGCCAAATTTCCAATCCACTGTGTTTGATTGCCCGTGCAGCTTGAACATGTTGACCAATTAAAAAATCTGGATTCCTTCCGGACAACAAAGACAAAAGCAACATGCCATCTGCTAGAGGTGATATCTGCTGAGAAGAACCCGGAAATAGAACGATAGGAAGATTAGAACTTCGCATCGTTGACAGACATTCCTCCAATTGACTCTTATGCAAAAAACTACCACCGACAAAAATCATTTTCACAGCAGGATGTTTGGATACACCCACCATCGCCTTCCAATGCTCCTGGCCACCAAAGTCAGGATCTATAAGCAAAACAAGACCTTTTTGCTGATTCCAATCTATGCTTGCATTGCTTTTCATCGGAGGTAAAAATAAAACACATTTCCTCCCTGTCACCAAATTTTTCTATGTGCATAAAATGCGCATTTACTAACATATACCCGTTAACACTTCGTTGTTTCTCTTTCTACTTTTTTGAGATTCCATTTGTAGTTTCGAAACCGGTTAAACCTATACAATTTATTCAAGGATGGAATTTCAATCTCTCAATTTTGACTTGCCCAAAGAGTGCAATTCGTTGATCAAAGTTATCGGAGTAGGCGGTGGCGGATCGAACGCTGTTAATTACATGTACAATCAGGGCATCAAAGGTGTCGATTTCATCGTTTGTAATACCGATGCGCAAGCGTTGGATTACTCTGCGGTACCATACAAAATTCAACTCGGTGCACAACTGACTGAAGGTCGCGGTGCTGGCGCTTCTCCTGCTGTTGGTAAAGAAGCGGCTATCGAAAGCATCGAGGAAGTAAGAAATATTCTTCAAAACGAAAAGAGCAAAACCAGTATGGTTTTCGTTACTGCTGGAATGGGTGGAGGTACCGGAACAGGTGCTGCTCCAATCATTGCCAAGATGGCGAAAGACATGGGGATTTTGACAGTGGGTATTATCACTGTTCCTTTTGGCTTTGAAGGCAAAAAGCGCCACTTCCATGCGGAAGAAGGTGTGATTGAAATGAGAGACGCGGTAGATACCCTATTGATCATCCGCAACGACAAATTGCGCGAACTTTTCGGCAACCTAAGTCTTAAGCAAGCTTTCAGCCATGCTGACGAGGTGTTGTGTACTGCAGCCAAAGGAATTGCTGAAGTCATGACATTGACTGGTTTGGTGAACGTGGACATGAACGACGTTAGAACTGTTATGAAAGACAGTGGCGTTGCAATCATGGGTAGCGGTCGCGCCAGCGGTGAAGGTCGTGCCAAGCGTGCAGTAGATGCAGCCCTTGAATCACCATTGTTAAATGACTCTGATATTTTCGGTGCCAAGCATGTTCTTTTGAATATCACACACGGTGAAGAAGAATTGTTGATGGATGAAGTAAGTGACATCACCGATGCCATTCAAGATCGCGCAGGACAAAACGCCAACGTAATTTGGGGTTATGGTCAAGACACGCGTTTGGGTGATGATATCAGTGTAACTGTTATTGCAACAGGTTGGGACGCAAAAAACTTGGATGACGTTATTCCAGGTATTGAAAGTCAAGCACAAGTTGTGGTTGATGTGCATACTTCAATAGAAGAAATTCCAACTGCCCCAGTTGCCGCTCCAGAGATGCAAGAAGTAGTTCAGCCCATCGCTTCACCTGTGATGGTGGTAGAGTTGGAAGAAGCTGCTCCTGTAGAAAATATCGCTCCAATAGTGGATACCATCGAGTTGAACATGGAGTTGGAAAATGAGCCCGTTGAGTTCGTACAAAACGAAGTTGCTTTCGAAATCGAGTTTCCAGAAGAGCCTTCTTCAATCGACTTGTTTCAAACTTCTGCACAACAAGTAGAGCCAATGATCAGCATCGTGGAAGAAACTCCAGTTGCTCGTGTTGAAGAGGTGGTAATGAAACACAAAGAAAGTACTGAGTTCAACAACAACGAGGTTTTCAATGTCATTGGTCTTTCTGACAACTTGAATATGACAGCTGCTCCAGAGGTAAGCATGCCCATCCGCGAGCGCGCAACTGATACAGTAGATCGTTCTTCTATCAATCAATTGCAAAATGAAAGAGCCAATCGCATCAAGCAAGTGAGCATGCAAATGAAGAGCCCAGGAGGTTTGCTTTCTTTGGAAGAAGAACCAGCTTATGTCCGCAAGCGCGTTTCTTTGGATGCTACATCAGCTAGCAATGAGAGTCAAGCATCACGTCATACAGTAACCGAAGTAACGGATGCCAATGGCGAAAAGCGTTACGAATTAAAAGGCAACAATCCTTTCCTACATGACAATGTAGATTGATCGTCTTGAATTACACAACAACATATCCATGAAAAAGGGCTGAAATTTCAGCCCTTTTTTATTGTCTTATGATTAAATCTTTTGTCCCAACATCTCGTGTGCCATCTTCTGGCGTTTCCACTCGTAGAAGGCAAAACCTGCCGTCCAAAATACAGCCCACAAAGAATAAATAAACACCACGATAACCGTCAACCACCAACGTTCCTCTATGACTTGGCCATTGGCATCTTTGACCAAAAATGGTTCGTACTTCCAAACAAAATTCCACGCTCCCAATAGGAAAAGCGCCGCTGATATCAAAAAGCTCAATGAAATAGCTCCTACCACTGCACTTTTGTTAGGTCTTGTTCCCTCATTGGAACTGTGATTCCAATAACCCACAACTTTGTTTTGTTTGTCATGAACAATACTCACCTCTTCGTTGTAACGCGTGTGGTACAAACCATCGTTCATACCCACGAAAATGACATCATTCAATTTCACCCAACGCTGAGGGCCTTTCTTTTCCTGACCATCAATAACACTTGTGCCGCCTTGCTGCAAGGGACCCTTGGTTAAAACCAAATCGGTTGATGGGAATAGTTCACGAATTTTCATGAACCAAAAATAAGAATAATGGGCTATCGAATGGACAACGAAACTTTACGCTCTCTTTCCTGATCAGTTGAAAATGTTGGATCAACTATCTCCACGTTCATTTGTCGCACCAAAACACCGTGCGCCAATAAAAAATTCTGCACCTTCCATGCCCTTTCCCAAGCGAGTTTTTCGTTGGCCAGTATATTGCCGGTTGCGTCCGCAGATCCTGTGATCCATACCTCGCGATCATCATGCAGCATTAAATAAAAGGCCATTTGCAAAAGTTCTTTTTGGCCAATCTCTGATATATCCGATGACCCCTTTTCAAAATACACATCCGTAGAATCTACCAACTCCACGGGCATGAAGACCGTTGGATCTGAAGACGCCAAAAGATGCGATTGGTCTGGTTCGTTCCACCACTGTATGCCATGAAAAGCAAAAGGCAAATATTGCCATCCAATCTTACCGTGTTCATCTGTGTATAGCACAGCGACAACATTGCCCTGTCCATCCTTAATCGTTATAGGTAAGTCAACCATCGGTTGGCCTTTCCTGTTTGCGAAATTCCAGGTATAAAAATGTGAGGCAGATATTCGGAAGCAAAATCTATCGCCCAACTCTTGAACATCTTTGCCCTGGATCATGGAAGAGCACACCACGGTAGAGTCCATTTCCAAACAAATTTGTTTTTGACTACCATCCAAGCTATTCGAAGCATAAAACAATTCAGTATTGACCCCTTGTGCATTTCGATTAGAGATCAACCATCCACTATTCTCCCCGTCCGGCCACCATTGAAATTCATCCCGACCGCTGTTGATGGGTGATTCCAATTGCCACTTCACCTGCCAATACTCTTTCTTTGGTGATTGAAAAATGTCCCAATCGCCCTGAGCTGTTGGTGAACTAAAATACAAATCGCCATGGGAGATCATCGGAAATTTTTCATCCTTTTCCGAATTAACAGCACTCGACAAGGCCATTGGAGTAGACCAACCTGAAGATGTTCTGATCATTTTGTACAAATCAAAACCACCCTTGCCTCCCTCGCGATCTGAAGCAAAAACCAAAACCTTGGATTGTTCATCATAAAAGGGATGAATATCGTTGCAATTGTTGTTTTGTGTATCAATCCATTCCAAATGCTGACCATGCTCCAAAGCGATTCGCATCTTACCTGATTTCGGAACAGTCAACCATTTTCCCATGGATGTGATACACACGGATTCAACTCCGGCAAAAACCTGAAATTCTGAATCATTCTCAAAACGATATTTCCATTGAAAATCTGATCGCCAAGTGTCACTTCCTTTGGAAGACGCAAAAGGCATTGCCACACCTACATGCTCATTTTCAATGGCGAGATATTGGGTACCTGCGGGCAAAGACCAATTGACGGAATGAATATCCCACTGCCCCAATGCGTCCAATTGAAGCGTCAAAAAGAATACAACTATGCCAATGTAAAATCTCACTACACAAAAGTGTAGCAACAGAGGAATTTAATTACGAAGTCTTACTCAAATTATCAAACGTCTTCCGTTGATGGCGGGTATTTCAGCGCTTCAAATACCAACTCAGCTTCATCATACCACTCTTGACCAAATTGGCGAATCAAAGGTTCTTTTAAAAAACGAAAAACAGGAACTCCCAATTTGGAACCGCATTCACAAGCGGGCTTGCATATTGGCCAATGGTGATAGTTGACACCTGTATATTCCTTGAGCTTGGTTAATCGGATGGGATATAAATGACAACTAATGGGTTTTTTCCAAGATGTCTTACCATCCAGAAAGGCCTTCTCATACGAGCATTTTGCAGTTCCATCCTGCTCGTAATAAACAAAAGCACATGCGCCATGTTTGCCATACAAAGGCGTTGTCATATCCTGATCTTCATCCAAAACAGAAAATCCATTTCCCTCCACTACTTGAATGTGTTCTGGTGTCAAATACTCCTTGGCCCATTCCCAATTTTCTTCAAGTTGCTTAACTTCATCTACTTCCAATGGTGCTCCACTTTCCCCATCCACGCAGCAAGCTCCTTTACATGCCTGCAAATCACAAACAAACTTGATATCAAAAATATCCTCGCTTACGAGGGTGTTGCCAATAACGATCATGCTTCAAAATTACGCCCAAACCTTGGTCCCTTCCGAACAGTTTGAACAAATATCAATTTCTTTCCTTCCTCGCTGCAACTGAATTCTAAACGCCTCGTATGTTTTATCATTCCAAATCGCTTCCAAACTGGATTGCTGCAGACTTCCCATTTTGTGTTGGGCATCTTTATCAAAGCAACAGGGCACAACATCGCCATTCCATGTCACCACACATCCCGACCACATTCGCCAACAATGATTGTCCAATGGATTCTTGATTCGCCATTCTCCCTTTTCATCTTTGAAATATCTCCGCAAAGATTCATCTTCGGTCATCAATGGATGGTTATCACTGGGATGATACAACTGAGCCGTCTTCACAACCACCTTATCCGCGCCCACTTCCTTTGCCCATTGCTTGATCAATGGTATTTCGTTCTCATTGGGTTTTACAGCCAAAGTCTGAATAACCACTTGGGGATGACGTGCCCCCTTCTCTTTTTTTCGCTGTATCACCCGAACAACAGCATCTTTCACCTTATCGACATCTCCATGAACGCGATACCGCTCATATACCTCTTGTGTAAAACCATCCAAACTGATGATCAATCGACTCAATTTGGCTTCAATGATTTGATCGATAACTTCATCCGTTAAAAAATGTCCATTGGTTGATATGGAAGTGACTATATGATGCTGACTTGCCAACGCAATCATTTGTGGCAATTGAGGATGAATGAAGGGCTCTCCCTGAAAATAAAAATTCAAATAGGTCAAATGCCCCTTCCATTTCGGAAGCCATTTTTCCAAATCATTCAACTTCAAATTCCCGGTTTTTCTTTGAAAAGATTTCAAACCCGATGGACATTCGGGACATCCCAAATTGCACGCCGTAGTAGGCTCGATGCTCATGGAAACTGGCATGCCCCATGGTTGCTTGAGCCATCCTCGTTTGGAAAGGAAATAGCTTAGAAGAATTAGTGTAAAATTCCAAAGGCGATGAAACCCAAGGACAATGCGCCCCATATCAATCTACATTGAAAGCCAACGACATTGTAATACTCGCGCTCTTCTCTCTAGAGCTTGTGTTGAGCGATCCACCCCAAGAATAATCTTCATCTGAAGAATTGGGCGCTACAATTTGAAACACCCCCATATCCCCATTCTTTAAATCACCCAATGAAGATCCAGATTCCTGCGCAATCTTTTCAGCGCGCAATCGCGCATCCTTGGTGGCCTCTGCGATCATCTCAATTTTTAAATTGGCCAATTGGGTGTAGTAATATTCTGGAGAAGCCGAATTGAACTCCAATCCTTGATTGATCAACTCCGTTACTTCACGTGACAATTTTTCGATACGATCAACATCTTTCGATTCAATCTTCACAACTTGAGTGAGTAAATACCCTGTAAAATAACTTGTCTCAATGCCATCTTTGTCCGTCTCTGTGCGATACAATTTTTGAATATCAACCGCATCAAAAACAGGCTCATTGTCTTTGACACCCTTGCCTTTCAAATATTTTTTTACCACTTCGATATCCTGATTCAACAGGTCATAAGCTTCTTTCAAGGTGGAAGCATTTCTGCTGAAGCTTCCGCGCCATACAATCAAGTCAGACGAGAATGTCTTTTCGGCCTTGCCCGTGACGCTGATGGTATTCTCTCCTTGGTTTCTATTCTGGAAAGCACCACCCAAAATCATGGCAGTTATCACAATAGAAATCCCCCATACCAGTGATTTCTTAATCTCAATGTTTTGAATCATGAAACGAAAGTAACAGAAATTGCCTACCAAAGAAGGTTTGAATTTATCTTTACCCCATGAAAATGATTGAACTTTTAAAGGCTTACGAAAATCGTCAACCTGAAATCGTGTTTGAATGGAAAGACCGCGAGACTGAGGCAGAAGGATGGGTAGTAATCAACTCATTGCGTGGAGGAGCAGCGGGCGGTGGAACCCGAATGAGAAAAGGATTGGACAAGCGTGAAGTAGAATCCTTGGCCAAAACCATGGAAATTAAATTTACCGTAAGCGGACCTGCCATTGGCGGTGCCAAAAGTGGAATCAATTTCGACCCACAAGACCCCAGAAAAGAAGGAGTGCTTCAACGTTGGTACGCTGCGGTGCGTCCACTTCTTAAGACATACTATGGCACAGGCGGCGACCTCAACGTGGATGAGATTCACGAGGTAATTCCGATGACCGAAAACAATGGCGTTTGGCACCCTCAAGAAGGCGTCTTCAATGGACATTTCCTTCCCACTGAAGCGCAGAAAGTAAAGCGTATCGGTCAATTGCGTCAAGGCGTAATCAAAGTTTTGGAAAATGAAACTTTGAGTCCTTCATTGGCAGCGGGATACAAAGTAGCCGATATGATTACCGGATATGGCGTTGCGCACAGTGTCATTCATTACTACAACATCTGGGGTGGTGATGTAAAAGACAAAAAAGTGATTGTTCAAGGTTGGGGCAATGTTGGAGCAGCAGCTGCATTTTATATGGCACAAGCCGGTGCTAAAATCGTGGGAATCATTGATAGAAACGGCGGTATCATTGATGAAGCTGGAATGGATTTCGAGAAAATCCGTCAATTGTTTTTAGATAGAGAAGGCAATACACTTGTAAGTCCTGACATGATGGGATTTGAAGAAATCAACCAGAAAATTTGGGATATTGCTGCTGATGTTTTCTTGCCCTGTGCTGCTTCTAGATTGGTTACCCAAGACCAAGTGGACAGAATGATCAATGCAGGATTAAAAGTCATCAGCTGTGGGGCCAACGTTCCCTTTGCCGACAAAGAAATTTTCTTTGGACCAATTGCAGAAAGTGTCGATCAAAGAATCGCTCTACTGCCCGACTTCATTGCCAACTGTGGAATGGCGCGGGTATTTGCGTACTTAATGAGTAGCGACTTGGGTCATTTGGAAGATGCAGCCATCTTTGATGATTCCTCAAACACCATCAAACAAGGTTTGGAAGAAATTCATCAAATTCACAAAGGCCATACACACATCGCCGCAACAGCTTTTGAGATTGCTTTGAAAAAATTAAACGCGTAATAATTTTTTTGAAAATTCCTCGTTGAACAAAGGCTCATGAAAAATTTATTTCTCTCCGTTGTCCTTTGGGGTTTATCGATTTCAAGTTGGAGCCAAGCCGTTGGTTCTTGGCAAGATGGTTTTTCTTACCACAGAGTCAATAAAATGTGCTTGGGAAAACCCAACGAAATTATCGCCGCTGTTCCAAACGGGGTATTTATTTACAATCAAAAGGACCAGAGTGTCACCAAACTCACCAAGACCAATCAATTGAGTGATGTTGGGGTTAGTGCTATTCATTACAACAGCACTACAGATCAACTTTTGGTTGGTTACAACAATGGCAATTTTGACCGTATCAATTCGCAAGGCACCCGAAACATCGCAGACATCGTGTACTCTACCATCATAGGTGATAAGGGTATTTACGATATTCAGACGTATCAGAATCTTGCTTACTTGTCTACGGGAATTGGAATTGTCGTCATGGACCTGGATCGAATGGAAGTAAAATCCACTTACCTCATCGGCAATCAGGGTGAGGCTGCACCCATTTTGCAAACCATCATTGAAAATGATACCATTTATGCCATTGGTCAAAATTTCATCAAATACGCGCCCATACAAAATCCATTTCTAGCCAATTATCAGTTGTGGCAAAACATTGCAAGTTTACCCACATCTGACAATATTATTGGTGCTGCAAAATGGGGCAATCATTGGGTAATGAGCACTGATGGCGAGACCAATGATCGCATTTGGAGTAGCGTCAATGGAAATGTTTGGAATGAAATCAAAACTTATCCAGAGGGAACAGTTTGCCAAAACTTGTGGTTCAACGATCAGGTATTTTCCGTTTCCAAAAACAATGGATACGAAATTTGGAACAATCAAAATCAAATGGTATTTGAAGACAACCAAAACCTTTGGTTGTATTTGAATGTGCAACAAACCATCGTAGACGAAAAAAACAACTATTGGATTGGGAACT
>JACCDP011300754.1_pt1 | contig 13004 bp, 10 predicted proteins | sample 7445841 | NCBI WGS metagenome assembly JACCDP01 (sample SAMN15323441, study PRJNA562643) | freshwater metagenome | isolation source: river surface water | place: USA:Blue River Watershed | collected 2017-08-17
CGTACTGCAGAAGCTGCTAAAACAAGCTTGAGCAAAGCCCTTAAAGTGTCTTTTACAGGTGGTTCTGTAATGGGTATGGGCGTAGCTGGTTTGGCCGTTTTAGGTTTAGGTAGTTTATTTATTGTTTTAAAAATGTATTTCGCAGCTGATGCGAGTGTAGATAGCGAAGAAATGCAACGTGCTATTGAGGTGCTTACAGGTTTCTCTTTAGGTGCTGAATCTATTGCATTATTTGCTCGTGTAGGTGGTGGTATTTATACTAAAGCTGCCGATGTAGGTGCTGATTTAGTAGGTAAAGTAGAAGCAGGTATCCCTGAAGATGATCCTCGTAATCCAGCAACTATTGCTGATAACGTAGGTGATAATGTAGGTGACGTGGCAGGTATGGGTGCAGATTTATTTGGTTCTTATGTGGCTACCGTTTTAGCTACGATGGTATTAGGTAGAGAGACAACAAGTGCTGGTGATGCTTTTGGCGGATTAGCTCCTATCTTATTACCAATGCTTATTGCAGGTGTAGGTATCATTTTATCTATTATTGGTACTTTCTTTGTACGTATTTCTGAAAGCGCAGGCTTGAGCACGGTTAAAGTTCAAAACGCTTTAAACATGGGTAACTATGGTTCAATTGTTTTAACGGCTGTAGCTTGTTATTTCTTATCTACTGAAATTTTACCAGCATCTATGAGCCTTCGTGGTTTCGACTTTACGAATATGGATGTGTTTTATTCTATTTTAGTTGGTTTAGCTGTTGGTACCTTAATGAGTATCATTACAGAATACTATACAGCAATGGGCAAACGTCCGGTTATGAGTATTGTAAAACAATCAGCTACAGGTCATGCTACTAATATTATTGGTGGATTAGCGATTGGTATGGAATCTACTTTCTTACCGATGATTGTTTTAGCAGCCGGCATCTTTGGTTCTTATCACTTTGCCGGATTATATGGTGTGGCTATCGCTGCTGCTGGTATGATGGCAAATACAGCTATGCAATTAGCTATTGACGCTTTCGGTCCGATAGCAGATAATGCTGGTGGTATTGCTGAAATGAGTGAATTACCTGCTGAAGTTCGTGAAAAAACAGATATTTTAGACGCGGTGGGTAATACTACAGCAGCTACTGGTAAAGGTTTTGCTATTGCATCTGCAGCTCTAACTGCATTGGCTTTATTTGCAGCTTTTGTTGGTATCGCAGGTATTGATGGCATTGACATTTACAGAGCAGATGTATTAGCTGGTTTGTTTGTAGGTGCTATGATTCCATTTATCTTCTCTTCATTAGCTATTCGTGCAGTAGGAGAAGCAGCTATGGCTATGGTAGAAGAAGTTCGTCGTCAGTTCAAAGAAATTCCAGGTATTATGGAAGGAACCGGCAAACCTCAATACGATAAATGTGTGGCTATCTCTACCAATGCCTCAATCAAAAAAATGATGTTGCCTGGAGCTATCGCTATCATCTCTCCTATTGTTATTGGTTTCTTGTTAGGCCCTGAAGTTTTAGGTGGTTTCTTAGCTGGTGCTACAGTGAGCGGCGTGTTGATGGGTATGTTCCAAAACAATGCTGGTGGAGCTTGGGATAATGCAAAAAAATCATTTGAGAAAGGTGTAGAAATCAATGGTAAAATGGAGTACAAAAAATCTGAACCGCACAAAGCATCGGTTACAGGTGATACCGTTGGAGATCCATTTAAAGATACATCTGGTCCATCTATGAATATCCTTATCAAATTAATGAGTATTGTTTCTTTGGTTATTGCACCTACTTTAAGTGGCATTTTCCATGATAATATCCAACAACATAGAATTGAAAAAATGGAAACCATGATGCAAGCTTGCCATAAAGCAGGTTGCACTCCAGAACAATGCGAACAAGTAATGGGTACAACTGAAACCAAAGCTTGCTGCGCAGACACTACGGCTACTGATGCTACTGCAACACCAGCTACACCAAGTGTAGACACTGCTGCAACTGCTCAGCCTAGTAACTAATTCAAATAAAGAAAATAGTGAAATAAAAAATCGCCCCAAAAGGGCGATTTTTTATTGATTATATTTTGCTTTGAAAGCTTACTTATTAATTCTTGTACAAATTACTTTTCATTAGTCCCCATTTATGCAAACGATGGGTGAGCGAAACTCGCAAAACGCCCAAGCCATATTCCATACTTCTTTTGAAATTAATACTACTTGCTTCATCAAAGTACTTAGTTGGACAAGTAATTTCACCAATTTCAAATCCGTTCATGAAAATCTGAGAGATCATTTCGTTATCAAAAACAAAATCATCGCTATTGTGTGTAAAGTCTATACTACGTATAACTTCTGCAGAAAACGCTCTGTAACCGGTATGATACTCACTTAACTTTTCATTGATTAAGATATTTTCAAAAAGCGTAAGGAAACGATTAGCGATATACTTATACACGGGCATGCCCCCTTTCAAAGCTCCTTTACCTAAAATTCTAGAACCAAAGGATACGGGGTATACATCGTAAGCAATCATTGAAGCCATTGCGTGAATAAGCATAGGGGTATATTGATAATCAGGGTGCAACATCACTACGATATCGGCCCCTAACTCTAGTGCTTTAGCATAACAGCTTTTTTGATTACCACCATAACCTTTATTAACTTCATGTTTTACGATATTGCGGATACCTATAGCCTGTGCAACATCAACGGTATTATCTGGACTATTATCATCCACAAGTACTACATCATCTACAATATCAAAAGGTATTTCTTTGTAGGTGCGTTCTAAAGTTTGTGCTGCTCTGTAAGCAGGCAACACAATAATAATTTTTTTACCGTTGAGCATAAGGCTAGTATTGGGTTGTAAAGATAATAAATTAATTATTAGGCGTATTGGCTTGCATACCGGTAACCACCAAATGACTGGTAGCGGTTGCTAATAAGGTGCCGTTTTCATGATGTACTTCACTTTTTACATAAATCATCTTTTTGCCATGTCTTACTACCTCTGCCGAAACCAGCATACGCTCTCCTACCTTTATGGCATATAAAAAATCGACCTGCAAATTTACAGAAGTATAAAAAGTAGGTGCCTCAAGACTTACCACAGCCCAACCAATGGCTTCATCTATGGCTAATGCCATCATACCACCATGTATCATACCAAAAGGATTAGCCATTTCTGGTCGGATAGGCAAAGAAATCGTAGAAGCTCCCTTTTCTATTTTTTCTAGTGTAAACTGCAACCAATTACCTGCCGCAGAGCGCGATTCAGTAACTACTTTATGTAAAAAAGTTGCTTTCAAATAGTCTAATAAATGACCAGGCTGATAAGGATGTTGTTTCATAATAATGAATTGATTACAAAGGTACTACGCAAAGCATAAAATGTTAAAAACAAACTAGTTTATTTCCTTTTTGAAAATAGTAAAAATAAAAATGTAGGTTTGCATTATAATTAAAATCTATGACAATCACTCAATTGGAATACGTAGTGGCCGTTGCCACCTATAAGAGTTTTGTGGCTGCTGCTGAAAAATGTTTTGTTACACAGCCTACCTTGAGTATGCAAATTCAAAAGTTAGAAGAAGAGTTGGGCGTAAAATTATTTGATAGAAACAAGCACCCTATAGCCGTTACTGTAATGGGCGATGCTATTGTGGAGCAAGCGCGTATTATTATTGCTGAATGCAATAAAGTAACTGAGCTCATTCAAGTACAACAAAATATATTAGGTGGCACGCTGCGTTTTGCGGTAATACCTACGGTGGCACCCTATATCATTCCAGGTTTACTAGAACATTACTCTACAGCCTTCCCAGATGTGCGCTTAGATGTGATGGAATTAGAAACCCATCAAATCATTGCCGCACTCAAAAACAATGAAATAGATATTGCATTAGTCAGCACACCACTCGAAGAAGCCAATATTAAAGAATATCCATTATTCTACGAACCCTTCGTTACCTACTTTGCACCTAAAGAACCAGCACTTAAGAAAAGAACCATATCGGCAAGTGATGTAGAACTAGATAGAATATGGTTGCTCAACGAAGGTCATTGTATGCGTAATCAAATATTAGAATTGTGCAGCGATCAAATTAAAAAATTGCAAGTAAAGAAACCTTATCGATACGAGAGTAGCAATGTAGAAACACTTCGTAAAATGGTTGATAAAAATGGAGGCATGACGGTTTTACCGGAGTTAGCAACGGTAGAATTTAATGAAGACGAAATGGAGCGTGTTCGCTATTTTGAAAATCCAGAACCGGTAAGAGAAATTAGTTTGGTAACCAATGCGCATTTTGTGAAAATAAGCATCTTAGAAAGCTTGATGGACGAAATTCTAAAATTGGTACCCGAAAAAATGCGTGTACAAAATAAGAAGCGAAAAGTTCTACGCATTCAAAGCGCTAAACTATAGCCGTCATTATTTTATTAATATCATTTTCTATGACAACTACATTAGGGTACACATCTTGTACCCTTTTTTGATAATATTTCCATGCAACAAAATCCGTTGCTATATAATTCATAATAAACAAACCACCAGGTTTGATAGCCTTTTTGCATTGCAATAAAAATGCTGTTTGGGTAGCGGCATCAGGTAAGCATTGCCCAATAAATAAATCAACAAATAAGCAATCGTAAGAATGAGCTTTACAATGCTGGATAATAGTCATTGCATCTGCAGCAACAAAAGATACCTTTTCTTTAGGATAGTCTTTTGGTAAAACAGCAGCTGCCCAATCTAAAATCTCTTTATCAATATCCACTAAGGTAATAGCTGGGTAACAATGGTATTTATTTAAAACATGCACTACAGAAGCTAATCCTGTTCCTAAAACCAATAGCTCTTCAGCATGTTTAAATAAATCGATATGTTGCTTAATGGCTATAAGAGCAGGTCTGTAACGGTTACCATCGGAATAGATAGCATCAGCTGTACTTAACTGATATTGACCTTGAAAATAATAGAGAGCAAGTGCTTCGTTACGAATTAATGTACTTTTTTGAACTAATACAGGATAAAACCAACTGCGTAGTTTATCAAAAAAAGTTAAGGGTTGAAGTTGCATGAATAAGAATGTTGCTAAGCGGTTATGGGAAATTAGCGATTAGCGTCCGTATCTTTTTTCTTGAATAGATTTACTTTGTTTTCGCAACCTTTAATAAGGCGTTGAATATTTTTGTGATGGGTAAGGATAACTAACAAAGCTGTTCCTATAGCAAATAAACGATAACTTAATTCAGGTTCTTTAAAGACAAATAGAATCATGATAGGGAATGCGATACTTGCAATCATAGAACTTACAGACACGTATTTAGTAAGCACCAGTATAAATAAAAATACGGCTACTAAACTTAAAGCAACTATGGGTTGAATCCCTAAAATAAGTCCAAATAAGGTAGCAATACCTTTACCCCCTTTAAACTGAGCAAAAACTGGGAAAATATGTCCTACAACAGCTAATAAGCCCAAACCAATTTGTAAATTGGTAAAGGCAATAGAACCAAAAGCAAAGGAGGATAAATAGGCCAATTTTACTGCCATAGCTCCCTTAAGCATATCTACGAATAATACAAGAACTCCCGTTTTCGTGCCTAAAACCCTAAACGCATTGGTAGCGCCTGCATTGCCACTTCCTACTTCTCGAATATCAAAACCATAGTATTTTTTACTTACCCAAACAGCCGTTGGGATAGATCCTAATAAATAAGCAAGAAGAAATAAGAGAATAATCATTAAGGGGTTGCTATTGGTTTACAAATATAAACAAAGTATTTTTAAAGCCATAGCCTTAACTCTTATTAAAACGCATCGCTATCCAATTATTAAGTACATATGTTTCCTGATAGGTAAAGCCTGCTTGAAGAGCTGCATCTTTAACGATGCGCTCATCTTCTAACAACAAACCACTTAACAATAAATGAGCATTCGTTGCGCATTTATCAAACAAGCTAGACATGTATTGCAATAAAATATGTCGATTGATATTGGCTAGAATAATATCAAAATTACCCGCAGTTACCGCTTCTAAAGATCCCAATAAGACCGCTACATTCGTTACTTGATTCAAGGCATTATTTTCTTGGGCATTTTCTACAGCCCACTCTTCATTATCCACTGCTACAATATGTTGAGCTCCCATCTTAGCCGCTAAAATAGATAAAACTCCGGTGCCCGATCCGAAATCTAAGACTTGTGCATGTTGTAAAGGCATAGATTTCATGGCCTTAGCCATCAGTTGGGTAGTAGCATGGTGGCCAGTGCCAAAAGACATTTTAGGGGTAATGATCACATCTAGTAATGCACTTTGATGAACTTCATGAAAGGGCGCTCTAATGACACATACACCATCTACAATTACGGGTTCAAAACTTGCTTCCCATTGAGCATTCCAATTTTGCTTTTCAATAATTGCTTTGGTATAGCTTAATGAAAAAGATAGCAAAAGGTCCTTAAGGGCATTTTCATCAAACAAAGAAACAGGTATATAGGCGTTGAGTTGTTGTGCATCTTGATCGAAACCCTCATAATCCATTTCAGAAAGCAATGCTGTAAGCACTTCTTGTAAGTTGATATCAGCCGTAGGTATAGTAATTTGTATATAGTTCATAAATTAAAATGAGACTATAAAGGTAGGGAAACTAAAGAGTGAATAAATTACAAACCATATAAAATTAACAATACTAATAAGTAGTTAATGCAAGAGCAATTTTGTTTAACTTTTATTTGATTATTTATTTTTAATACTCAACAACAGTATTTCTCTTAACAACTTGAAAATTTTAATAACGGGTACTTTAAGAGTAACCAATAAAATATAGAGCTGATATAGGGTGGTATTGATTTTTCCTTTTTCAATTCTACTCAATTGCACATAGGAGATACCAGCGTCATTAGCCAATTTTTCCATAGAGATTTTTTTAGCTAAACGCATGTCTCTTATAAAGTTACCTATAAGAATTGCTAATTGACCCTTGCTGAGTTTCACGTCACAAATATTAGTATAAAACACACTTATAACAATAACACATATGTTATACTAAAATATTTAACAAAACATCAATTACATATAAATATTTTAAATAATGTATATACTAATCGCATGATTTCTTGCGAGGATATTTTGCTAATCAGAATATGAAATCCATAGATTAAGATATAGAAATAATGGGTTTGCTTTTATTATAACGTACTATAAATCATAGTAGCTAAAAAGCGGATGCAACCCACTGAATGATTAAGGATAATTCATAAATGCTCATAAAAAAAAGAGATACTGTTCAGTATCTCTTTTTGTGGAAGCACACGGGATCGAACCGCGGACCCTCTGCTTGTAAGGCAGATGCTCTAAACCAGCTGAGCTATGCTTCCTTATCCCGATTGGGAGTGCAAAGATATAAACTGCTTTTTATTATTCAAAACTTTTGAGCTTTTTTTTGTGTAATTTTTTCAATTACTGATAGCTTTCCTTCTTTGCTTTTGTAAATTTGTATTCTAAATAGTTATTATCATGTTACAACAACAAATTGAAGCTGCCTTTGCAGATCGAAGTTTACTTGCCGACGAAACGTATAAGCATGCCATTAAATCAGTAATTGAAGCTGTAGACAAAGGCGAATTGCGTGTAGCCTCCCCAACGGAAAACGGCTGGGTAGTCAATGAATGGGTAAAACAAGCCATCTTATTATATTTTGGTATTCAACCTATGCAAACCTGGACCATGCCTCCTTTTGAGTTTCATGATAAAATGCTTTTGAAAAAAGATTATGCTGCGCAAGGAGTAAGAGCGGTACCTCACGCCATAGCGCGCTATGGTGCTTACTTAGCAAAAAATGTGGTATTAATGCCATCTTATGTAAATATTGGTGCTTATGTAGATGAGGGCACCATGGTAGACACCTGGGCAACCGTAGGTTCATGTGCTCAAATTGGCAAACAGGTACACCTAAGTGGTGGCGTAGGCATTGGTGGTGTATTAGAACCCTTACAAGCATCGCCCGTAATTATAGAGGATGGATGTTTTATTGGTTCTCGTTGTATCGTAGTAGAAGGCGTACATGTAGAAAAAGAAGCCGTTTTAGGCGCTAATGTAGTACTGACACAATCTACTAAGATAATAGATGTAAGCGGCGCAAACCCAATTGAATATAAAGGACGAGTACCAGCAAGAAGCGTAGTTATCCCGGGCTCTTATACCAAATCTTTCCCAGCAGGTGATTATCAAGTAAGCTGCGCATTAATTATTGGTCAACGTAAAGCGAGTACTGATTTGAAAACAAGCTTAAATGATGCACTTCGCGATTTTAATGTAGCTATCTAAACTTATTTTATACGATGCAAATACTGCTCTCGCAAATTAGCTATTGGCAAGAAACATTTTCTGGTGAACCTCGCTGGAATTATGCCTTGAGCGCATTATTAATTTTACTTTCTTGGATCTTTAGAAAACTAATAACCCGAATTTTACTTCGCATTACCCATCGTATATTACACAGATGGCTAAATAATGAATATAGCGATGAATTTGTAGCCTTACTAAAAAATCCCATTAGCTATCTATTTCAAATTGGCGTATTGTATGTAGCCTTAAACTTTATAGAACAACCACTGCAAGCTGTTTTATTTGAGCGCATAGAAAACCATCATATTTTATTTCATATACGCATCATAGATCTAGTAGATCATCTATTTCTATTTGGCATCATCTATTTCCATACGGTATTGGCAGTGCGTATTGCAGACTTCATTTATCATATACGCATAGAAAAAGCAAATAAAGAGGCTGCTAGTAATCTACTCCAATTACTACCTATGATGAAAGAAATCATCAAAATTCTAATCTGGACTATTAGTTTCTTTTTTATTTTAGGGTTAATCTTCCATGTCAATGTGCCGGCGCTTATTACAGGTCTCGGTATTGGTGGTGTGGCCATTGCCCTAGCCGCTAAAGAAAGTATTGAAAATTTATTTGCCTCTTTTATTATTCTTGTCGATAAACCCTTTCAAATTGGAGACCATATTAAGATGGAAAAAATGGAAGGTGTTGTAGAAAAAATTGGATTTAGAAGTACGCATTTACGCTTACCCAATGATCATCTTGGTGTAGTACCCAATAAAAAATTAATAGATGAGCATTTAGAAAACTTAAGTGTAAAAGAATTGCACAAAGTGCTTCAACAATTTTATTTAGAGCCTAACCTCAATAAAGAACAAATCATTGAATGTTTATGTCAATTAAATGACTTATTACATAAGAATACGTTTATTGAAACAGGTGGAACGGCTTATTTTAAAGGATTTCATGATAATAAATTACATATTCAAATACAATACGCCTTAAAAAACAACCAAGATAGAAATAGCATTCACCAATTAAAAGAGCAAATAAACTTGGATATTTATGCTGTAGTAAGAACAAGCTTGAGTAAATCATAAACGACAACCCACCTACAATAAGAGTACCGACAAGCTATAGTCTGCAATCAGAATTAGAATACAACTCACTACAACAGAAGTAGTACTTGCTTTACCAATTTCTAACGCCCCTCCCTTTACATTATAACCATAATAGGCTGGAATGGTAGTGATGATAAAGGCAAACGTTACTGACTTTATCATGGCAAAAAAGATATTGTAAGGAAGAAAATCTTGTCTTAAGCCAATTAAAAACTGCTCAGGAGAAAAAACATTAGAAAGTACTCCAGCTAAATAACCTCCAGAAATACTTACTGCTATAGAAGTAGAAATCAATAAAGGCACCATAAAAATAGCCGCTATTATTTTAGGTAAAATCAAATACATCTTAGTATTAATACCCATAATTTCTAGCGCATCAATTTGTTCGCTCACGCGCATATTGCCTAGTTCTGAAGCAATTTTAGAGCCTACCACGCCTGCTAATACAACACAAATAACCGTTGGCGATAACTCTAAAATAGTAGAATCTCTAACTATCTGAGCTAATACCGTTTTGGGAACAAAAGGATTAACTAATTGATAGGCTGTTTGCAAGGTAAGGACCATGCCTAAAAACAATGAAATAATTAATACAATAGGCAAAGAACGTATACCAATATCATAACATTGCTCTATCAGTTCTTTCCAATATACTTTAGTGTTTTCAGGTTTAGAAAAACAACCTTTCAACATGAGTATAAAACTTCCAAAATGTTCGAAAAAACGAATTAACATACGCAAATATACAAAATGTATAAAGCAATCATTGGCTAATTAGAATTAAAAAAGAGGACTTTCTACTGAAAGCCCTCTTTTAAAAAAGTATTAAAATTAAATTATGCTTGTGCTTTTAAATTTTCGATATGAGCCTCTCTGTCAACTTCATTTTTCAAAGAGTCTTTTTTATCCATATCTACTAATACTGGCGCCGCAACGAAGATAGACGAATACGTACCTGTAATAACTCCAATTAACATAGCGAAAGCAAATCCACGAGTAACCTCACCACCAAAAATAAATAATATTAAAATGGTTAAGAACACGGTAAGCGAAGTCATAATCGTTCTACTTAGAGTGTCATTAATAGCTCTATTAATAACGCTACCTTTTGATTCTTTAGGTGATTTACGGAAGTACTCACGAATTCTATCAAATACAATAACGGTATCATTCATAGAGAAACCAATAACGGTAAGAACCGCCGCAATAAAATGCTGATCGATTTCTAAAGCAAAAGGAACTTTTCCTCTAAAGAAAGAGAACACGGCTAAAGTTACACATACGTCATGCAACAAGGCAATGATCGTACCTAATGAATATTGCCATTTGCGGAAACGTAAGAAAATATAAATGAAGATAGCAATCAAAGAGAATAAAGTAGCTTTGATAGCACCTGCTTTTAAATCATCTGAAATGGTAGGTAATACCGTTTGTGAACTTTGGATATAAGAAGCCGCAAATTGATCTTCTGTTACCGCTGCATTTAAATATCCTTCTTTTACTAAACCTTCGTATAATTTAGCTTGCACTTGTTTTTCAACAGCTACACCTTGCTCTTTAATTTTATAGGCTGTAGTGATGTTCAATTGTTTATCGGTACCAATTGTTTTCACAATTGGATATTCACCAAAGTATTTATTTAAACCTTCACGTACTTGTGCTACTTCTAATTTATTATCAAACTTAATAGTATAACTTCTACCACCAGCAAACTCTACTCCATAATCAAAACCATGGAAGAAAGATGCAACACCAGCAATTAATACTACGATAGAAATTATGTAAGCATATTTTCTAGCTTCAATAAACTTGAAATGTGCTTTTTTGAAAATTGAACTTGATAATTTGGTAAAGTAATTAAAATGTTTGCCTTTACTCATGCGCATATCCGTTACCAAACGAGAAACTAAAATACCGCAGAATAAGGATAATAAAATACCTAAGATTTGGGTTGTAGCAAAACCTAAAACTGGACCTAAACCAAAAATGAATAAGATTACAGAGGTAATTAATACGGTGATGTGACCATCAAATACTGGAGCATATGAACGGTTGTAACCTTCTGAAACTGCTAATTCATATGATTTACCTAGAGCTAATTCTTCTTTAATACGCTCAAAGATAATTACGTTCGTATCCACGGCCATACCAATAGTTAATACTAAACCTGCAATACCAGGCATAGTTAATGTAGCATGTAATGCAGATAAAATACCAACGGTAAATAATAAGTTTAAGATTAAGGCAATGTTAGCAATAATACCACCCGTGCTGTAATAAACCATCATTAAAATGAAGATGACTACAAAGGAAATGATAATTGAATTCATACCAGCTGCAATAGACTCTGCACCTAAGGTAGGACCAACCACTTGCTCTTGAACGATACGAGCAGGGGCTGGTAATTTACCAGTTTTTAAAATATTAGCTAGATCTTTTGCTTCTTCTGGAGTGAAGCTGCCAGAAATAGATGTTCTACCTCCAGCAATTTCATCATTCACCCGTGGAGCTGAATAAACGCGATCATCTAAAACAACGGTTACGAAACGACCAACATTGTCACCAGTCATTTTTTTCCAAATTCGAGAACCTGTTTTGTCCATTGACATAGAAACCTCAGGTTGTCCGTTCATTTGATTAAAGTCATCATTAGCATCTACAATATGATCACCTTCTAATTTTGCATCGTTAGTTCCACCAACTGTTTTGATAGCATAGATAAACAAAGGTGCTTTTGGATTTTTAGCATCTTTCTTATTTTCAGCACCGTAAATAAAACGAACATTGCTAGGGAATTTATTCTTAACAACATCTAAATTTAAATATTCGTTCAATTTAGCGGTATCACGTTTAGCCACATAACCTACAACTGGTCCTTCATTAATAGTACCTTGTTGTGTAATATTTGGCATCCAAACAGATAATAATGGGTTTTTCTTTTCTAAATCTGCTTGCTTAGCTGCAGCAGTATCCTTAGTGTTTGATTTTTTGTCGCCTAATAAAGAAGCTAGAGAAGCAGTATCACTTACTTTTTGAGCTACAACAGTTTTAGTTGTATCTGCTTTAACTTCTTCCTTAGCACCAGATAAATACGCTGCTAATGCATCGTTTGCTGGTTGTAGAGCATTGATGATTTCATCGTTAGAATACGCTTCAAAGAACTGTAATTTTGCTGTTGCCTGCAAGAAAGAACGAACACGCTCAGGATTTCTAATACCCGCTAATTCAACGGTGATAATACCTTTGTTCTCATCCAAATTCATATTTGGATTAACAACACCAAATTTATCGATACGAGTTAATAATACATTGTAGGTACGCTTAATCGCATCTTTCGATTCTTTTCTAATTTTAGCAATAACTTGGTCATTACTAGAATTGATCGTAATATCTTTTTCAGATGGCTTAGTGAATAAATAAGCCATTTTAGTATTAGGATTTTTGGCCATATATGCTTGACCAAATAAGCTTACAAAATCTAACTGGCTATTTGCTTTAGCTTTATTTGCATCTGCAATAGCTTGATTGAGTGCCAAATCCGTAGGATTATTAGCCATAG
>JACCDP010169791.1_pt1 | contig 13001 bp, 12 predicted proteins | sample 7445841 | NCBI WGS metagenome assembly JACCDP01 (sample SAMN15323441, study PRJNA562643) | freshwater metagenome | isolation source: river surface water | place: USA:Blue River Watershed | collected 2017-08-17
ACCTTTTTTGATGAATTGATCATCAGGTTCGGATGGGCAACGATAAATCGTGCGCCCAGTTTCTGAAATTGCAGGTTCGCGTAGATAGCCTAAATCGCAGAGCTTTGGGCGAGCTGCAAATCCTTCGGAAGTAGATGTATGACCTTCTAGTTTTGCAATTTTAATTGGAAATGATGTTGGCGATGCTTTTACATCAGTTTTGATTTCTAATGTATCGCTCTTTAATTTATCTAATAACTGCTTTCGAGTTTTGCCACTAAAACCTGAATGATTAGAGATTGCAAACAAAGTTCCAACCTGTACTCCGGCTGCGCCTTGATTTAATGCAGCTTTTACTCTTTCTGGAGAGCCATATGTTCCGGCCAACCAGAATGGAAGATCTAATTTCTTCATCTTTTCAATATCAGCAATATCTTTCGGTCCGTAAATAGGTTCACCGTTTGTATCAAATTCCCACTTACCGCGTGGCGGAGCATTGTGACCGCCTGCAGAGTTATGTTCAATGATAAAACCATCAGGACGAGTCTCTTCATCACGAGCTAAATAAGTTCCTAGTACGTCGACCGAAATAATCGCCAAGAATTTTGGTTTCTTAATTTTGGTTCCGGCAGGTACAAAATCAAGTGGATTGATTGTGGTCTGCGCAGCTGGGCCACCGATTACATCTACCGGCACTGAACCAACTTCTAATTTTGAAATTTGTCTGATTAATTTTGGCAATTCGCGTGGAATACCTGCACCCATGATTATGTAATCAACACCCGCCAGCATTGCACCTAAAACGCTTGCTGCTGTAGTCATTTGAATTTTATGTAAGAAATTAATTCCGACAAGACCATCGTGGCCCTCTTTAGCTAACCATACTTCAACGAAATTTGCCACGATTAAAATCTCTTGGGCATCGCGCTTTTGATCTAAAGTTATTTTCGGAACCATGACGTACGGTGTTTCTGGAGCTTTTCCGCCATCAATGAAGTATTTAGCCAGAATCTTCTGAACTATTTCCTGATTAGGAAAAGCTGCTAATGCTCTGCGGGTGTTGCCAGATTTATCGCCATCTTGTAATCGTCTTGCCATCACATTATCGATTGCGGTGCCAGAGACCACACCAAGTTGGCCTTTAAGAGAAACTGTTTTTGCAAGTTCCCAATTTGAAACAGCAATACCCATTCCACCTTGAATGATTACAGGCAAATGTTCTGACATCCAACCTGCCTCTCTCCGTGGGGCTGGATCCTTAAAGGAAATGCTGCCAGCCGGGTTGCGGTGTCTCTACGTGGAGAAGTCTAACGCCACTTCCTGCAACTACTTTCCCTATCTCAAAGCCTTTAAGCGAGTGACCTGTTGCCAAAAAACAATGGTCTTCGCCACCACTTAGGATTAAATCAAATACTGAGACATTTAAAGTCTTCGCTACCTGCAAAAGCTCTGCAAATTCAGGATGTTTCGTTATTAAATCGCCATCAATTTCTAAACAAGTTCCAGATGCTTCTGCGATTTGTTCAGCTTGAATGAGTAGCGAGTCACTTATATCGCAAAGCGCATTTGCGCCAAATGCGATTTGCTCTGCATTGTCGTAATCAACAGATGGTGCTTGATGTTCTGATATTGCAAAATCAATCAGCTCTCCATGAATGTTTTGTTGCAAGGCAAATAATCCAGCTGATGACCAGCCCGGAAGGTTTGAAATAAATATTGAATCACCTATTTCGGCGCCGCTTCTTAGAATCGGCCTTTTGCCTTCTCCGATTTCACCGGTTGCGGTAATGGAAATAACTATTTTCTTGGATTTAGACAAATCCCCACCAATTACTTGCGCCCCAACGATATGCGCTTCATGTGCAATACCGCGTGCCACATCAAGCATCCATTCCAATTCTTCATTTCCGGTTGCGGCCATTGCAACCGTTAGATATTTCGGTTTTCCGCCCATTGCAAAAATGTCAGCCAAATTTGCAGCAGCCACTTTTCTGCCAATCTGATACGCGCTCGACCAATCAAGTCTGAAATGGACATCCTCTACGGCCATATCGGTTGTCACAATTAAAGGAGTATCTGGTCTGGCCACTACCGCTGCATCATCGCCAATAGGGACTAAAAGATCGGAATTGGCCTCCGCGAAAATTTCAGAGATATTGCGAATCAACTCCCGCTCGCTCCAACGCGCCTTTGCCTTGGGAAATTCGCTAGCCATAGGTAAAACTTATGGGATAAGTTTGGTTTAGGGAAAAGGAGAAAGCTAATGTCAGTTCAGGCATACATCTTGATTCAAACTGAAGTTGGTAAAGCATCGTCAGTTGCGCAGGCAGTTTCAGGAATCTCTGGCGTAACTCTCGCTGAAGGCGTTACCGGTCCATACGATGTGATTATGCGTTGCGAAGCGCCATCAATGGAAGATTTTGGTCGCGTGATCCTTGGCAAGGTGCAAGCAGTCCCTGGCATCACACGTACATTGACTTGCCCTGTAACTGGCAATTTTCACTAAGTAATTAATTATATTTAGAGTTATTTGGATTTACTAAGCGCAGTCTCAATTAGCGCACTAATTATCTCTGAATAACCAAGGCCGCTAACGCCCCATAATTTAGGGAAAACCGATTTTGGCGTAAATCCTGGCATGGTATTTAGCTCATTAATTATTATTTGATTATCCGCAGTGTAAAAAAAGTCTACTCTAGCAAGGCCCGAACATCCTAGAGATATAAATGCCTCTATGGCTGCTTCTTGAATTTCAGTAGTTTTATCAATAACTGCTGGTGCAATTACGGTTGTGGCATCATCCAAATACTTTGCTTCGAAATCATAAAATTCAAACTTAGGATCAATCTTAATTTCTCCGGGCACTGAGCACTGAACTTTGCCATCTTTTTCTAAAACCGCACATTCAACTTCGCGACCAGGAATCGCCTTTTCTAGCATTACTTTTGAATCATAATTAAATGCATCATTTACGGCACTTGCTAAATCTTCTTTTCTTTTTACTTTGTGAGTGCCTCGAGATGAACCTCCTCTAGCCGGCTTCACGAATAATGGATATCCCAATCCTCGATCATCAATTTCATCTCCGCGACGTATCACCAATCCTGGGGCTACTTGTATGCCATGTGCTTTGAAAATTTGCTTGGCAAAGTCTTTATCCATTGCCACCGCGGAAGCCAAAACTCCATTACCAACATAAGGCATATCAATCATTTCAAATAGCCCTTGAATGGTGCCATCTTCTCCAAATGGACCGTGGAGAATTGGGAAAACTACATCCGCTTTAATTTGATCTATTTTAATTTCGGGCGCATTTTCTGGTACTTCCGGCAAATTATCGCCCGTGATTTCAAAGTTGGTATCGGCGGGAAGTGAAACCCACTTTCCACTCTTTGTGATGCCAATTAGTGATGGCTGGAATTTGCTCTTATCAATTGCGGAGATAACGCCACTTGCGGAGATACAGCTGATTTCATGCTCGCTGCTCTTGCCTCCGCAAATGATGGCAACATTAATCACTTAGACAAAACCTTCCGCTTTCGTACTGATTTCCATGATCCGCTTAAACGCATCTCGTGGCGTTATGCGTTCGGCAACCACATCAGCCACTGCTTCAATGATTGGAACCTCAACTCCAACTCGATGAGCTAACTCTAGAGCCGCACCCGATGTCGTGACACCTTCTACGGTCTTTGCCACACGTTTACGGGCGATATCCATTGATTGAGATGCCCCCAAAACTTCTCCAAAGCTGCGATTTCTAGAAAGTGGAGAACCGCAGCTAGCTACCAAATCTCCCATTCCAGCTAAACCTGCTGCGGTCAAAGGATCAGATCCATGAGCGGCACACATTCTAGAAATTTCATGTAACCCACGGGTGATTAACATTGATTGAGTATTCTCTCCATATCCCATGCCAATCGCCATGCCAACTGATAGCGCAATCACACTTTTAATTGCACCGGCTAATTCGCAACCCATCACATCTGTGGATGTATAAACTCTGAAGTATTCCGTTCTAAAAAGCGATTGGATCTGCTTCGCAATTTCAATATTTGACGATGCTACAATTGCACCAGCTAGCTGACGTAGGGATAATTCATCAGCTAAATTAGGTCCAGTAATTAAAGAAAAATTAACTTCGCCCCAAACTTCGAATATTACTTCTGATACACGCAGATCGGTGTCTAATTCGATACCTTTTAAAGTGCTCACAACAATTGCATCTTTGCTCACAAATTTGAGCCATTCGTTTAACAAAGTACGTAACTGTTGGGTAGGAATCGCCAAAATATAGATATCTGAATGAGTAAAAGCGGCCTTTATATCTGAAGTGGCGCACAGGTTATTTGGAAGTACTAGGTCATTCAAGTATTTGCTATTTGAATTTTTATAATTAATTTCGTCGACGACTTTTTCATCTCGGGCCCAAATTAATACGTCGTTACCTGCATCCGTTAAAATTTGGGCTAAGGTCGTGCCCCAGGCGCCGGCACCAAATACTGAAACTCGACTCATCGTCTCCGATTTTTTCTGAAATTACCAGTTTTTGGCAAATCTGACTTACGTAAGTCGAATAATTGAGACGGCGCAGGTTCATTACGTAATTGCCCAACCATGTCAGCCAATATTCGCATGGCATAACCAGTGGCCTCTTCCATCGCCGCTGGATCATCTTCTTTGCCTTGCCATTTACTTAAATCAATCGGGTCCCCACACATTAATGAAATAGGTTTTGGTGGAAATAACTTTAAAATTTTTGAATACGGAGCGAGAATCTTGTGGTCTCCCCATTGAGCTACTGGAATTAAAGGAGCGCCTGCTGCAAGCGCCAATCTAACTGCGCCGGTTTTTCCAGACATCGGCCAAAGATTTTGATCTCTAGTTAAAGTGCCTTCTGGGTAAATTCCAATTGCATGTCCCATTTTTAAGGCGCTGATCGCTTCTGATAGCGCAACTGCCGCACTATTGCTCTCTCGTTTAACCGGAATTTGCTCTGCTTTGTAAAGAATCCAGCCAAAAATTGGAATTCTAAATACTGCTTCCTTCCCAATAAAACGCGGCGCACGACCATTTTCAAAAAGATAATGTGCAAAGACAAATGCATCTATGTATGAAACATGGTTGCTGTAAAAAACCACTGGCCCGCTCTTTGGTATTTTTTCAACATTTAGCCAAGTTCGTTTAGTGATTAATTTAAGAATTGGGATTAAGACACCGGCGCCAATTCGAAAACCAAAATTTAAGCCAAGTGGTTTACCCGATGGCGGTTTCATGCGTGAAGTCTATTTAGATAAGAAAAAAGACCACCGAAATTCGGTGGTCTTTTAACTAGAAGTTCTTACTTGCGCTTCTTAGCCTTTGATGCAGCCTTCTTCTTAGGAGCTGCCTTCTTTGCGACCTTCTTCTTAGGAGCTGCCTTCTTTGCTGCTTTCTTAGGAGCTGCCTTCTTTGCCGCTGCCTTAGGAGCAACTGGTGCTGCTGGCTTTGGAGCTGGACCTAGCTTGCGATCGCCGGCGATGATTTCCTTAAGTGCCTTTGCAGGGAGGAAACGTGGCTTCTTGCTTGCCTTGATCTGGATGGTCTCGCCAGTGAAAGGGTTGCGACCCTTACGTGCCTTGCGATCAACCTTCTTAAACTTACCGAAATCGTTGATGGTTACATCTTCACCCTTTTGGATGTTGCGTGTAATTGAATCAAAAACGATATCTACAGCGTGAGCTGCTTCTTTCTTGCTGCCGTTGAAGTGAGGAGCCAACGACGCAATGAATTGGGTCTTATTCATTAACTTCCCCTATTTACGCGTAAATTTGATGCATTCGCATCAAGTAGTTAAAACTTACGCGTTAGAAATGCTTATATTTCGCTAATTTATAGCGTGTCGCAAATAAATTTTTTCGAGAAAATTACAGTTTTCCCTATTTTTATTCGTAAAAACTAGCGAAAAACTCTAAAGTAATTATTGAGAGTTACTCAGTTTTTACTTTACCGGAAGTGTTTTAGGCTTAAAAGAAGGGCGTTTCTCTTCAAATTTAGCAATTTCATCGAGATGTTGCATGGTCAAACCAATGTCATCGAGGCCTTCCATAAGGCGCCAACGTGTGTAATCATCGATTTCAAAAGATACTGAATTGCCTTGATAAGAAACGGTGCGATTTTCTAAATCTACAGTTATTTGAGTTGCAGGTTCTTTCTCAATCTCTTCCCAAATTTTTTCGACTTCCGCTTGCGGCAAAATCACGGTCAATAAACCGCCTTTAGCGCTGTTGCCTCGGAAAATATCAGCAAATCTAGAAGATATGACTACTTTGAAACCGTAATTCTGCAAAGCCCAAACGGCATGTTCGCGCGAAGAACCAGTTCCGAAATCTACTCCGGCCACCAGAATGGTGCCGTTCTTATATTCATTCTTGTTAAGTACAAAATCTGGGTCATTGCGCCAAGCTGCAAATAGTCCATCTTCAAAGCCGGAACGGGTAACGCGCTTTAGGTAAACCGCTGGGATGATTTGATCAGTATCAACATTTGAGCGACGCAGTGGAACGGCGATACCCGTGTGCTTGAGAAATTTCTCCATGGCCAAAGTTTTACATCAAATCTTGAAATTACCAAAATGAGCCAATATCGACGCTAAATGACAGTTTGAAGGGTTCAATTTTGAGTTTACACGCTAAAAAGTGACCAAATAGTGAACTATTTCGAAAACATACCGAAACTGGCAAATTTGTTGAAGTAAATAAAGAATAATTGAGACATGCAATTAGGGGTCTTGGATGTCGGTTCAAACACAATCCACTTGCAAGTAATGGAAGCGCACCATGGTGCTGCACCTCTTGCTCATCAAAGTTTTAAGGACGAATTACGTCTGACAGAGTACTTAGATGTAAACGGAGCAATTTCAGAGATCGGAATTAACAAACTCGTAGACTCAATTCAAAATGTTTACCGACAAGCACATAATTATAAATTAGATGACACGTTAGCTTTTGCAACATCGGCTATACGCGAAGCTAGCAATGCTGAGGATGTTCTAAATCAAGTCAGACAAAAGACAGGAATAGAACTTGAAGTACTTTCTGGTTCTGATGAAGCAAAATTTACATTCCTCGCAGTACGAAGATGGCTAGGATGGTCTGCCGGAGACATTTTGATGCTTGACATTGGTGGTGGGTCTCTCGAGATTGCACACGGAGACCAAGAAATTCCAGAATCGGCATTCTCTGTTCAATTAGGTGCCGGGCGGCTAACCAGACAATTTCTTACGGGCGATCCTTTCACTGAGAAATCCCTTTCTAAATTGAAAGATCACATAAAAAGTACATTAGAACCTATAAGTCAAGAAATTGGTTTAATTACAAAGAATTATGCAATTGCAACCAGCAAAACATTTAGAACCTTAAGAAGAATTCAAAGCCATTACTTGCCTGATTATGGAAATGATTTAACAATAAATGGATTAAATTTGATGGTTCCAAAATTGCAAAATATGACGTTAAAAGAACGAATCCAGTTGCCAGGAGTTTCACCGGGACGAGCTAATCAAATAACTGCCGGAGCGATGGTAGCTCAAGGGGTCATGAAGAAGCTAAATCTTGATTACGTTGTACTCTGTCCTTGGGCACTTCGTGAGGGAATTGTGCTTAAAAGGTTGGATTGGCTCAAATAAATTAATTGCTGCCTAGATTTGGCGCTTTGAGATGATTCACCGCATAAACTCTTCCGCCACGATGATGTACCACCCAAGCATCTCCCGGCAATAAATCTCGATCTAAATCAAAGTCTTCAGGGTATTTGACTAGATGTTCCACCATTATTTGAAGGATTGGATTGTGGCTGCAAATCAAATAATTGCCGCCAAATTTAGCCAATTGTTTGACGTAGCTAGCAGCTATAAGGTCATCTTTCTGGTAACCGTATTCACTTAACTGGTCTGTAACCACTTTAGGAGTGCCAAATTTCTCAAAAAATGGTTCGATAGTCGACATGCAACGATAGGCATCAGATGTATGTATCTCATCAATTCCAAACATTGAAAGATGATTAGGCATCTTCTTTGCTATTAACTGTCCTTCGTTGTCTAAGGGACGATCCGAATCATCTCCTTGCCAATCGCTTCTTTTAATTGCTTTAGCGTGACGTAACAAAATCATGACATTTCCGTGGCGACTTGAATCTCGGAAGAACTTAAGAACTTCTCTATCGATGTCATAGGTTAAAAAATGACGTGCCTGTTTTAAATTTACCCATTCGACTCGATCTATCTCCTCATTTGGTACAAATTCTGGTATTTGTATAGGAGCTTTTGCCATCCAATATTGAACTTTTTTCTTTAAATTATCTACTTCATATTCGACGTGGCCGAGATAGGGACCGAAAATTGGCCTGATACCAGTCTCTTCAAAAACTTCTCGGTATGCAGCTTCAATCGGACTTTCGCCATTTTCTATTTTCCCTTTAGGAAAAGTCCAATCGTCGTAATCTGGCCTATGTACCAAGGCAACTTCTAATTCAAATGGTTTTAACTCTCTCCAAAGAACTACCCCTGCTGCTCTAATCATTGGTCACCTCCGCTAGAAAGAATTCTTGAAAATCTTCCAAGTCAATACGATTACTATTTTTGTGTACAAATCTCCATTGATCATCAGAGTCCATCAACCAATGTTTATAGTGATTACTAAATGATTCTGTTAGAATTTGATCTAACTGTTGAACATGGTTGGGGTCAATTACTTGTACCAGAGTTTCAATTCTACGGTCTAGGTTGCGGTCCATTACATCCGCACTACCGATGTAATATTCGGGTGAACCATCGTTGTGAAAACTATAGATTCTCGAGTGCTCAAGAAATCTACCGAGAATGGATCTAATCCGTACATTTTGATGTCGGTCAATGTGGCTCATTCTCATGGCACAAATACCACGTGTAATCAAGTCAATTTTAACGCCAGCTTTTGCAGCTTCATACAATTCGTCAATCATTTTTGGATCAAGTAAAGAATTAACTTTCCATCTGATGTAGCTTGGTTTGCCATTTAGATGATTTTCTTTCTCTCTTCTTATTCTCTTTATCAACTCAATTCTTAAATCCCGAGGTGCCACCAAGATTCGATTAAAATGCGCGTCAGAACTTAAACCACTTAATTGATTAAAAAGTGACATGAGATCTTTGCCAAGAGTTTGATCAGCACTAATTAGACCTAAATCATCATAAAAACGCGCAGTCTTCGGATGGTAATTGCCAGTTCCCATATGGGAGTAAAACACTATGCCACTTTCTTCCTTGCGAATTACTAAACTAGCTTTGGCATGCGTCTTCATATTTAAAACGCCATAAACAACATGTACGCCTGCATCTTCTAATTTTCTTGCCCATCGGACGTTTGCTTGTTCATCAAACCGGGCTCTAATTTCGATGACTGCTAAAACTTGCTTTCCGGCTTGAGCAGCTTCAATTAGAGCATGCATGATTGGTGAATCGCCTGAAGTCCGGTAAAGAGTTTGTTTTATTGCTAGCACCTTTGGATCTGATGCCGCATTTTCAATAAAACGAACTACTGACCCTGTAAATGAGTGCATCGGATGGTGCAGGAGTATCTCGCCTTCCCGAATTTTCCCAAAAAAAGCGTCGAAATCATCTATAGGAATCTCCGCCAACCCGGCTGGTAGCGAATTCTTAAATGGTTGATACTTTAATTCTGGATAATCCAGTTCGTAAATTTCAAAGCCAAGAGTTTGATCTAATGGAGGTTCGGACTTAATTACATCACTAGGCGAGATTTCTAATTCCTCGATTAACTTATCCAATAGGCGTTGATCAATGCCGCTTTCAACTTCTAAACGTACTGGAATGCCAAACTTTCGCCTTAGTAATTCTTCTTCCATAGATGAAAGCAAATCCTCAGTTTCATCCTCATCTAAGTCTAAATCTTGATTGCGTGTTACTCTAAAGAAATACCAATCTTCAATATGAGCACCAGGTAATAAAAGGTGCAAATGTTCGGACATTAAGTCTTCTTGCAGAATATAGGAATCATCATTTTCGCTGATTTTTATCAATCTAGGAAGGTTAGATGGAACCTTTACTCTTACAAATCTAGGTTCTTCGTTCTTTTGTTTAACTAGAATTCCCAAGTTAAGAGATAGCCCTGAAATGTGTGGGAAAGGATGAGCTGGATCTACGGCAAGGGGTGTCAAAATAGGAAGGATTTCACTAGAAAATTTTTCAGTTAATTCTGACTTTTCTGAATCCGAAAGCGAATCCCAGCCAACTCTTTGAATTCCGTGCTTTGCAAGATCTATATTCAATTCGTTTGCTAACAAGAAACTTACGCGCTTATTCAATTCTTTTACTCTTCCGTGAATTTCGCGCATCAATTCTTTAGGAGTTAAACCTGAATTCAAATGTCCGTGCTGACCTCGATTGATTCTGCGGCGCAATGCAGCTACTCGAACCATAAAGAACTCATCAAGGTTTGAGTGAAATATTGATAAAAATTTAATTCTCTCAAGAAGCGGAATGGATTGATCCTCGGCCATTTCCAAAACTCTTACATTGAAATCAAGCCAAGACAGCTCTCGATCAATCAATGGGGTATGGCCCGGTTTCACGCAGGAAGCGTTTCAATTGAAAGTGAATTCCAGATGAAGTCTGGACCTAACCTGGCTTAACGAAAGTGGAAGTTTAAAGATCTGCCGGTGAAGCCATTGTGCCCTTTAAGGCTGTTGCGGCTGCAACTAAAGGGGATGCCAAGTGGGTGCGTCCACCTTTTCCTTGACGACCTTCGAAATTTCGATTGGAGGTTGAAAGGCTTCGCTCTCCTGGCTTAAGTTGATCTGGATTCATACCTAAGCACATTGAACAGCCGGCGCTTCGCCACTCTGCTCCCGCTTCAATAAAAACTTTATCTAAACCTTCTGATTCGGCTTGTAAACGAACGCGAGCTGAACCTGGCACGACTAGCATGCGAAGAGAATTAGAAATTTTCTTACCCTTCAAAATTGCAGCTGCAGCGCGCAAATCTTCAATGCGACCATTAGTGCAAGAACCCAAGAAAACTGTATCTACCTTGATTTCTTTCATCGGGGTGCCGGCGGTTAGACCCATATATTCAAGCGCGCGCTCTGCGGCACCGCGCTCTTCTGGATCATTCATCTCTGCTGGGTTAGGGACTTTCGCATTTAGCGCAACACCTTGACCTGGATTAGTTCCCCAAGTTACAAATGGTGAAAGTTCGTCCGCATTTAAAGTAACTTCCGCATCGAATGTTGCATCTTCATCTGTATAAAGAGATGACCAATACTTAACTGCCTCATCCCATTCTTGACCAGCTTGTGGAGCATGTGGCTTGCCTTTGATGTAATCGAAAGTCGTTTGATCTGGCGCAATTAATCCTGCTCGCGCACCTGCTTCAATAGACATGTTGCAAATAGTCATACGAGCTTCCATGGAAAGCTTTCGGATGGCTTCTCCGCGATATTCCAAAACATAACCTTGCCCGCCACCAGTTGAGATCTTTGCAATCACTGCAAGAATAATGTCTTTTGCGGTTACGCCTTCTTTTAAAGAACCTTCAACATTAATTGCCATCGTCTTAAATGGTTTTAGCGGAAGTGTTTGAGTTGCAAGCACATGCTCAACTTCAGATGTTCCAATTCCAAATGCGAGCGCACCAAAGGCGCCATGAGTTGAAGTGTGCGAATCTCCGCAAACAATGGTCATACCCGGTTGCGTTAGTCCGAGTTGAGGTCCTACCACGTGAACAATTCCTTGTTCAACATCGCCAAGTGAGTGGATGCGTACGCCAAATTCTGCACAATTCTTGCGCAGCGTATCTACCTGTAATTTTGATACTGGATCAGCAATTGGCTTATCGATATCAAGTGTTGGCACATTGTGATCTTCGGTAGCCAAAGTTAAATCTGGGCGATGTACTGGTCGATTGGATAAACGAAGGCCATCGAATGCTTGTGGGCTGGTAACTTCATGAATTAGATGCAGATCAATAAATAATAAATCTGGTTCGCCCTCTTTATGGCGAACAATGTGATCGTCCCAAATCTTCTCTGCAAGTGTCTTGCCCATTTGTTAAAAGCCTTTCAGTGCCTTTATTTGCTATCCACATTTTGAGATGCTAATCTCATGCCGTGGACAGCAAGAATAGCGGAGTCGGCGTATTAGATAAAGCCGTCAGCATTCTGGCTGCGCTAGAAAGTGGTCCGCATTCGCTTGCGGAGTTAGTTGCCGTGACCGGTATCGCACGTCCTACCGCCCACCGATTGGCAGTTGCCCTTGAGCATCATCGATTAGTTTCTAGAGATTTAACTGGCAGATTCATACTGGGCAAGAGAAATGGCGAACTTGCTGCAGCTGCCGGTGAAGATCGTTTGCTTGCAGCTGCCGCTCCGGCTCTTGCCGCACTTCGTGATGCAACTGGCGAATCTGCGCAGCTTTATAAACGACAAGGCGATCAAAGAGTTTGTGTTGCAGTTGCCGAACGTTTATCTGGTTTACGTGATTCGGTGCCAGTCGGTGCTGCACTGACAATGCAGGCAGGTTCTGCAGCGCAAGTGCTCCTTGCTTGGGAAGATTCAGAGAAGATTCATCGCGCACTCGGTAAAGCAAGATTTACTGCAGCTCATTTAGCAGCAGTTCGTCGTAGAGGTTGGGCGCAATCTGTTGGAGAACGCGAAGCCGGTGTGGCATCGGTATCTGCGCCAGTTCGCGGCCCAAATAATAAAGTTATTGCGGCTGTAGGTATTTCTGGACCAATTGAAAGACTTGGTCGTCAACCTGGTCGATTGCATGCCGCTGCGATTGTCGCAACCGCTGCAAAGTTATCTGAATATTTAGCAAAAAATAATAATCAGTAACGATGCGGGTGTTCGGAGTTAATTACTCTGATTGTGTGGGATTTCGCTCTCATTACTAACGATTGAGAAGTCATGCATCTTTCTGAAAATCTAACACCATCTAGCAGTTCGCCATCTGTGATTCCAGTTGCGGCAAAGAAAATATCATCTCC
>JACCDP010393541.1_pt1 | contig 13000 bp, 6 predicted proteins | sample 7445841 | NCBI WGS metagenome assembly JACCDP01 (sample SAMN15323441, study PRJNA562643) | freshwater metagenome | isolation source: river surface water | place: USA:Blue River Watershed | collected 2017-08-17
TAAATCAAAGACTCTGGCATTTTTCTTATCTCAATACTCCCATACTTTTTCCTTGATGAAAAAGTATGCAAAAAATCAAGACGATTCGCCATTTGAAAGCTTTTGCTTTTCGCACAATCGGCGCGAACAAGGGCTGCAAAACTTTCAAATCGCACCGAATCGTCAGTATCTAAGCGCCCAGCGAACATTGCTTTTAAATTTTTATTCCATTCTATGACAATTGAGTTTGGTAATTGTAGGTCTTATTTAATTCACAATTATTACTGATTGTCATAATTTTAGAAGATTTTCCCCGGACAATAGTGTTATTATAGCATTACTTTTTTTCTCTAGCAGTAAAGGCATAGGCTATGAGGTTGGCTCCCATTTTAAGGGCTTTTTCCCTGGCTTCCGGCGAGTCTTTATGTACTTCATAGCTTTCCCATCCATCACCCAAATCACATTCCACATCATAAAAACAAAGCAATCGCCCTTCAAAAATCAGTCCTAATCCTTTTGGTGCTTTGTTATCGTGCTCGTGAATTTTTGGCAAACCATGGGGGAAATCAAATTTCTGGTGATACACCGGATGGTCAAATGGCAATTCCACCAATTCCAGTTCCGGGAATATTTTTTTTAACTGCGGACGTATAAATTTGTCCATGCCGTAATTGTCAGAAATATGAAGGAACCCTCCACCCAGTAGATAATTACGGATATTTCTGGCTTCTGCTTCATTAAAAATTACATTTCCATGACCCGTCATGTGTATAAATGGATAATTAAAGATTTCGTTGCTGGCGGCCTCAACAATGGCTTGCTCAGGTTCTATATTGGTTTTTAGTTGCTGGTTACAGTAGCGGATGAGGTTAGGTAAAGATGTTTCCAGATTGGCGTACCAGTCACCACCTCCGCTGTATTTGAGCAGTGCTATCTGGCAGGCTGAATTTGGCGACTTGCCTGAAACAAAAAAAAGCCACAAGAGCGTTGAAAAAAAGAAAATCCGGTATTTATTCATAACATGCATGCTTTTTCTGAAGTTTTGTAAAAAAGATCGGTATTTACTGCTTAAACAAAATAAAATCTTTGGGGTTCTCCTTACCAGTTTGCAGTCCAATATCTACAATTATCAGGATTTCTGAGATTTTACGGTAGCCATCACACTCTATGGTTAATTTATATTTACCCGGGTGCAGGGCCATAACATATTTGTGATTAGTGGGTATAGGTTTAAAGAAAAACTGTTCCTGTGTTTTTTCGTCTTCGGCTGTTATGGTAATCTCCGATTTCGTTTTACTGGAGTCGGAGAGAATGACCCTTCCGGTAATAAGTCCGTAAGGTTGTGGTTCATCCAAAAATTTAACCCGGTAAATGTCGAGGTCTCCAAAACCGTCTGGTCGCAGGCAGCTCATGTAGCCTGCTCTTTTATCGGGTAATATACTTATTTGTTGTTCATCATCAGGGGTATTAATAGGGTAGCCCAGGTTTTCTGCCGGCCCAAAATTATTCATTTCCTCATCCCATTCTGATTTAAAAAGGTCATAGCCTCCCATGCTGTTATGCCCTTCTGAAGAGAAATAAAGTGTTTTTCCATCCTGAGAAAGCCAGGGAAAATCTTCTTTATAGGGAGTATTGATATTGGATCCTAAATTAAATGCTGGTCCCCATTGCCCGCCCGGCATCCTGCGCGACATATAGATATCTGTTTGCCCATTACTGTTTTTATCCTTACGCACAAAAAACAATACCTGCCCTTCTTTGCTGTTGGCAATAGATCCGGAATATTCTTTTTCTTTGTTAACGGAACTGTTAAAAGGCTCCAGCCTGGAATATCCATTTCCTTTTTTAACCGACAAAAATAAATCTTCTTTTTGGTCTAAGTTATCGATGTAAATAACTAACTCTTTACCATCTGGACTCATACCCACCACTTCTTCATCGTAAGAGGTATTGATACCGGATCCCAGGTTTTTAGCTTTTTCCCATTTCCCGGTTTGTCCGTTATTTACAGCAAAAAAAATGTCTGAAGGAAAGTAGCCGTCTATTTCAGGTTGTGAAGCATGTCCGCCTTTTCTTCTGGAAGTATAAAACAATAATTGATCGTCGTCAGTAACCCAGGGAAAATAATCGGGGTATTGGGTGTTTATTTCTCCCCCCAGGTTAGTAAAGCTAACCTTCCGGGGATTAGCCATGAGGGCCACCGCATGATGGCAATTTTCAATTTCCCGGTTAGCCTTTTCCAGTTCTTCTTTACTTTTGATCAGGGTTTTGTATTTTTCAAAAGCTGCAACAGCTTCTTCAAATTTATAGGCTAAGTGATAGGCTCTTCCAAGGTGAAACCAGGCATCAACGGGGCATTTAGGGTCGCGTAAAGCTATTTCAAAATATTTTGCCGCCTCTACCCGGTTCAGGTGCGTTTCAATATGGCAAACTCCCAAGCGGTAATTCAGGTCAGGGTTAACAGAATCTTTAGTGGCCATAAATTTATATATGGGTAGCGCCATTAAGTAGTTGTGAACACGAAAAAATTCATGCGCATCTTCAGGTTCCCTGGCGGGCTGACAAAAACTATAACTGTTAATTAAAAATGTTAAAACCAGTAAATAAATGTATTTTCTTGTCATTATTTAGCTAATTCAATAGAACAATATACAGAAGTATATAAACAATACCCAATTTTTTTATTACTTTTTCTGAGATAACCTTTGCAAGGTTTCTTTATCCTTAACACTTAAACTATCATATCCAGATCTGTTAATTTTATCGAGAATTTCATCCAGCATTCTTTGCTCATCTGCTTTGTTATAGTTGTATTCTTCATCATTTAAGCTCCTTTTGTGAATCACTTTTAATTTACTTTTGGTGCTGGGTGTAAAAACCCGGATAAACCACAAGGACATATCTTTGCCATTTTTCAGTCGCAAGGCATAAATCATTCCGATAAGGGCACCACCGATATGAGCCGTTTTCCCGCCTGTATTCACAGAAATATCTATAATAGTAGTTAGGATAAACAGGGCCAGTACCACCCATTTAACTTTTACCTGCCCAAACAAAAAGAGAAACACGGGTGTATTAGGCGCGTAGAATCCGCAAGCCACAATAATTGCCATGATGGCCGGAGAAGCCCCCGCCAGGTAATGATTTTCGGAAGGAAAAATATTGCTGGTAATCAGGAACAGTACACCACCTGCCAGCCCGCCCATAAGGTATAAGAAGAACATACGGCTAAGGCCCAGCAGTTGTGCAAATAATTGCCCCATAAAATAAAGGCTAACCAGGTTAAAAAAAAGATGACCCAGACTAAAATGCACAAACATGTAGGTAAATAAGCCCCAAAAATGGGTAATAAAAACAGCCGGGGTATAACACAGGCCTACCAGCTCAATAAGGGTATTTTCCCCAACAATTTTAAAGTTACTGAGTAAATTAAGCAAGAGAAAAATAATAACATTGACGAGAATAAGTTGGGAAAGGATTCCGGCACTTCTGAAACTTTGGCCTATGTTTTTGAAAAACGACATAAAACAGCGCTATGAAATATCTTAAAATTTAATAATGTTTAGTATCCGGATAACATTTAAACCGGTTCTCTTGTTTCATTACTTATTTATCTTTAAAAACCTTCAAATATAAGCATCCTCTTTGCAAATATACGCATCTCTCCCATTTATTCGTGAACAATCCTGATCAGCACTTGCTACGAGAGTGTATATTAAACACCTCTTACAGCAGGAAAACAGGTGTACAGAACTTACCGGGAGCTTTACTCCAGAGATTCTTTTACATAAGGGCGTATTGATCAAGAATCCGTTAAGTTGTGCTCTTCTCTATTTTAAACAAAAACGTATAGCCGAAGCGCCCGTTATTTTTCCCAATTTCCACCGTACCTGATAATTGTTTAGTGAGCAATTTAATTAACCTTAATCCCAGGGTTTGTGCAGAAGTGATTTTTTCCAATATCTGTGCCTCTACTCCCTTGCCCGAATCTTCATAAACCATTGTCATTTCATGTTCCTTTTGCCTAATGGTAATAAAAATAGATAATTCATTTTTTTCGTTAACAGCATGTTTATAAGAATTGGTTATCAATTCCGTTAAAATCAGCGCTACCGGAATCAGATGGGTGGTATCCAGGGAAAACGTATCGATTTTCTTTTCAAAATGTAACTGAATATTCTTTCCCTCAAACATGGATTGGATAGAATTAACCAGTAATTGAATATAGGGTTCTACCTCGATTTCATGCAACTGATCCTGATTATAAAGTACACCATGTATGAGCGAAACGCTCGATATACGTGATTTTATGTCATTAAAGGAGTCGATTGATTTTTTATCCGTTTGCTGCATACTCTCTAAATCAATAATACTGGAAATTACCTGCAGATTATTTTTCACCTGATGATGAATTTCTTTTAAGAGCACATTGTATTCTTCATTTTGTATTTCTATGGTAGCGCGCTGTGCCCGGGTTATTCTTATTTTTCTTATCAGAAAATACAATATCACACTAAAAACAAGGGCTGTAAACAGTATTACCCAGAAAACTGTTTTTTCGTAGGCAATTTCCTTATTACTCAACAGAATTTGTTTTTTCCGGATCAACGCTTCATTCTGATTTCTTAGACTATCCGCCGTAATTTTCTTATTAAAAAAATACCTGGTTGCCTCCTGAATTTGCTGGCTTTTTTTATCGGTATTCAGCAAGCTATCTCTTAACAGATAATACTGGTGCATGTTTCTAAACCTTGATTTTGCATCACCCGAACAACTGTCTAAACGTGATAAATACTTATAGTTATAAGACATTTCCTGTATAAGGTTCATCTGTTGCGCCAGATCCAGGCTTTTTGTAAAATACTTTCTGGCTTCTGTCCATAATTTTTTATTAAAAAAAGCTTGTCCCAGGTCAAAATAAGCCTGTACAAGACCTCTGTCATCATTTCCTTTTTCCATCATATTCATGGCTACCTTACTGTTTTCTATTCCTTTCTCCCAATTATTCACATTAAAATAGATGTTAGCCTTATCTTTATATACCTGAGAAATGGCCGATTGAAATTTTAAACTGGATTTTTCATACACGGTAAGGGCGCTGTCCAGGTAATCAATGGCCTTATCATTCAGATTCATAATGCGGTGTAAATTACTCATGTTCAGAAAAATTATACCCTGCATATTTATATTCTCATTTTTTCTATAGATGCCCAGCGCCAACAAGTAATGTTGCAATGCCTGTTTCAATTCTTTGATTTCGGCATAATAAATGCCCATTCCATTATGTATAAGTGCAATTTTTTGCACATCCTCATACTTTCTGGCTAATTCCAATGCCCTGTTAAAATAATCTATTGCCCTTGATTTTTCCTGTATCTCCATGGAGATATGGCCCAGGTTATAATTTGTTTCATATATTTCCTTAACTATATTTTGCTCTTCACCAATTTTTATTGCTTCCTTGCAAAGATCTATGGCCTCATCATACTTCTCATCATTAATTAAATCAAGGCTAAAAGCGTTAATCACCGTTATTTGCCTGCGTCCATCTTTTCTGAATTTCTCTAAGTTTAAGGCTCTTTTATAATAATATGCTGCATTTTTTCCGGAAAAATTAGACCTGTTCAGGTTTCCTAAATGATAATAAGCCCGTGCCAGCATTTCTATATCTTTATTCTGAATAAACACCTGAATGCAGCTATTTAATTGCTTTTCTGCTTCTTTTCTGTTACCCATGTAAAATTCAGACCTGGCCATCAACAGCAATAGAAGTCTTCCGCCCTTTTGGTAGTTTATTCTCTCAGCCAGTTCTATTGTTTTTTTTGCAAGATCCTGCCCCCTCTTAGGATCACCCTCCAGTAGGTGTTCTGCCAGCTCCGTCATCAGCCTCACCTTCGCAGTATCATCCTCCATTGCATTTATAACTGTTAAAAGTGAATCCAGGTTCTTATTTGCCTCCAAGCTATTAAAAGATAAAACAGATACAATAAAAAAAACTGAATATTTAATATCCTGAAACCTCTTCTGTACGAATATGTTTATTGCTCTGTTCATGTTGTTTTGATACTAATTAAAACCTGGTTAATTTTTATTTCAGTTTCAGGAATATGGTAAATCCATATTTATCGGCTCCCATATATTGGCTTAAGGTACCAGACAGCTGTTTGGTTAATAAACTGACTAACCGGTACCCCAATGTTTTTTCTACCTGCTCTTTTCGGGCTTCATTAAATTCTGTGTTGTTATCATAATAAATTAATTTAACTCCATAATTTACTTTTTCTATGCTCAGATCAATCAGGAGAGTCTTCGGGTGATTCACGGCATACTTTCTGGACAAGGTGATTAACTCGGTAATGATCAAAGCCAAGGGAACCATTTGTTTTACATTAAACATCAGGCTGGGTATTTTTGTGGTAAACTGTACTGCTTTTCCATTTTTCGAATAGGCTTTTTCAAAATTTTCAAAGAGCTCATGAAAATAGTTCTTCACATCAATCAGCTGCATTCTTTTCTGATTATACAAAATGGTATGTACCATAGAAACACTGGTAATTCTTGGCCGCATATCATCAAACGACTGGATGGCTTGGGTGTCGGATTGTCTCATCGCTTCCAATTCGATTATACTTGAAACCACCTGCAAATTATTCTTCACCCGATGGTGAATTTCTCTCAGCAAGGTGTCATATTGCAGGTTTTGGACTTCTATCAACTGCCTCTGATGTTTATACAATCTGTATTTGGAAACCAAAAACAGGAGCAATGCCAGTAACACTACAATAAAAACTATAAGCCACCCGGTTTTAAATTTTTCTTCCCTGACTTCCATCTGTATCAGGTCTAATTGCTTTGCCTGAATAATCTTTTCATCCCTTATGCGTATACTGTCTTTCAATAATTTTCTTTCATACTGATATTTGAGTTCTATATTCGCTATCCTGTTAAAGTTTTCTTTAGTAAGTATGGTGTCTTGTGTTTCGTGGAGTGCGGTTAAATGCTTAAAGGCATCTTTAAAATTCCCCATTAAGGTATCCAGCATGTAAAAATTTCTGTACAAGGCAATCAATGATCTTTCATATTGGTTATTATTTATGAGGGTGAGTTCAGTCAAGAATTCTTTTTTCGCTTCCTGATAGCGTTTCAGCCTCATATAACATATACCGAGGTTATTGTGTACATATTGCGTCTCCCATTCCAGGCCCAGTTTATTAAAAATGGCTAATGCTTTGTAATAATAGGCTATTGCCAGCTCATATTGTTTTTTTTCTGTATAGGCTATTCCGTAGTTATCATAAATTCTGGCTTCTATTACAGGGTTTGTACCTGGGGTAGTTCTAATTAAATTCAATGTGATATCACAATGTTTGAGCAGGGTATCATATTGTTTCATGCCCATATAGGCATTGCAAATATTCATGTGAATGGCAGGCAATGCTTTTTTTACCTGATGACCTTCGAAAACCATCAAAGCTTTGTTAAATTCATTAAGCGCCTCTGGAAAATGTTCCATGGAATAATACACCACCCCCATGGCGCTATAAGCATTTCCTATTTTTCGGTACTCGCTGCCATTTTCAACAATTTTTAAAGCGTTGACAAAACACTCCATGGCTTCTTTGTATTTCTCCATACCTACATAAACACTTCCTAGATTATAATAGGTTTCATATAATTTTGCATTTTCTTTCAGCTTAGTCTGCAGTATAATATTTCTCTTTAGGTAATTAATGGCATCCTGAAACCTGCCTGTTACTCTACAAAATTCAGCCAATATACTGTGAATATTCTCCAGGCTCTTTTCGTTTCCAATCTTTTCCTCAAAAGATAAAGCCCTCCTGTAGCTTTCATAAGCTTTTAGTTCCTGCCCAATTCGTTTGTAGCTGTTTCCATAAGCCATATAACAACTAACTATCTCTTCCGCTTTTTTGTTTTTTATGGCCAGCATAATGGCCTTGTCCAGATACTGAAATGCTTCTCTATGATTCTCATTGGTAATATTTGCTGAGGAAAGTATAAAGTAGGCATTCTTCTTTCCCTGCCAGTATTTAATACGCTCTGCTGCCTGAATAGCTTCCCTGGCGTACTTCATGCTTAATTCGGGGTCTTTTTCAGAAAGCTCTGATCCTATTTGGTTAAGCTGATTAACCTTTGCGGTGTCATCCTTTCTGTTTTTGAAGGTATTAAATACATCGTGGTTGATAAAATTTTGTGAAAAGATACATGCAGGAATAAAGCAACACAGAAGAAATGAAACTAAATTCGTTCGCATATGGTTTCCTTGCTTTATTGATGTGAACTTTCATTTAAATATAACATTTATCTTTTAAATAAACCACCTGATTCATTGGGCATTTTATCTGGCAGATGCTTAATTTATAAACCTGTTTCTCCTGTTAAAAAATACAAACACCGCGTCAGGGAGTATAATTTAAAATCTCCCTACCGCGTGTGGTGTCAATTGATTTTCATCTGTTATTCTTCCCAGTATTCATCCCATGTAAAAATTACACGGTGCCACTTGCCTGTGCCTTCCTTCTCTATATCCGTTTTTACAGAATAGGTATTTACTCCGGTAATTTTGATTCTAATGTAGTTTAAATGTCAGAGAATAATGTTCGAAAGGTTTTTCATAATAGGCTCCAATTCCTTCTTTGCATTGACTGCTGAGCTTTTTGATCCAGTTCAGTCTTTCTTTATACTTTGTTTCTTTTGTGGCCCGGCGGATCATTTGGTTATGGTCCATATATTTCACAAACAGAAAATCCCCTTCCTTCTTTATTTCTATTTCTGCGCTTAAGTATTCCTGTTCCTTATTTTTTGACAGTAAAATTAATTCAATGGTAATTAATGCTAATGGAATCATTTTTTCTGCCTGCAAATTAACTGACTGAATATGTTGTTTCAGCTGAAATACAAAAGAGCGCTTAGCACTGATATTTTTCATTAATTGCTGGCCTAATTGCTCAAAGTACTCACTTATATTAATTGTCTGCATACGTTGCTGCTGGTACAACATGCTATGCACTAACAACACTGCACTTATCCGGGGTTTAAGGTTTTCATAAGAGGTAAGAGCCTGTGGGTCTTTTTGCCGCATACCTTCCAGATCTATAATACTGCTAATTACCTGAAGGTTATTTTTAACCCTGTGATGGATTTCCCTGAGTAAAGTATCATACCTGGCATTTTGCAGTTCTATTACTTCTTTCTGTTGTTTAAGTACTTTAAACCAGTAGATAAGGAATGCTGAAAGAATTGATAAAATAATGACAAAACCTGCGCCCCATCGTTTAAAAAATAAACTTTGTTTTAATTCTACTTCCTTTTCCCCTATCTGTTTTTGGTATTCCATTGCCATTTTTACCTGCTGAAGGCTATCTGTCCAAATTTTATTTTCATATTTCCGTTTTTGACTTTCATTATATGCCTTTTCCTGAGTTTCCGTATTTTCATATATTTTTTTGAGCTCCTGCCATTTATTAAGGTGGGCATAAGCAGCACTGTAATTCCCAAGGTTATTCTCTATATCAACCAGTAATTTATAATACCAATTGAGGCTATTTTTAAATTCATTTTTTTCTCCCAACTCTATGGCCTCTAAAATTAGTTCTTTGGCTTTGGTGTAGTTTTTTAGCATGAAATATGTTTCTGCGAAATTACCATATCCATTTGCCATATCTTCCATATCCTCTTCTTTCATGGCTAATGCCAATGCCTGCTTCCGGTATTTCTCGCTTTCAGTTATATTTCCTTTCATGAGGTAAGCATATCCAAGGGCGTTATTGGCCCTGATGATAGTAGGTATATGCGGATATTTTTTAAGCTCTTCTAAATTTATCAGATTAATTTTAAGGATGGAATCGTCTTGATCCAATTTTACAAACACATTGGAAAGATTTCCTATGGCTCTGGGTATTCTGTCATAAATTTTATATTTACGAAAAGTGTTCAGTGCCTCATTAAATTCTCTTTTAGCCTCTTCCATTTTATTGATTTGATAGAAAGTATAACCAATTAAATTGTGGGCTATGCCTATTTTTAAATAAAACCTGGAATATTCTACTAATTTTAGAGCCCGATTGGCCATCCTCATACAAGCATCAAAACTTCCCATCTCCATTTCCAAGTTGTAAACATCAGCATATATTTCGAAGATGGAGAGCGTATCATTTAGCTGCACATAAAGGCGTTCAGCCTTCATATAGTTTATTTTTGCATCCGCATATTCCCTTTCCGATTTTAAAAACCCTGCTATCTTCCTTAATATATTAGCCTGCACCAATTTGTTTTTTAGTTTTTCTTCAAACAACAAAGCCTTATTGTAGTAGAAATATGTTTTAGCTGAATCATTCAATACTAAATAATATTCAGCCAACCGCAGGTAACAACTTACTATTTCTTCTGCATTTTTATGGAGAATGCTCAATTCTAAGGCTTCATTAATGCACTTGAATGCCTCCCGGTTATTTCCAACAGACATACTCTGTTCTGAACGAATGAATAACGCCTTTTTTCTGCCTTGCCAATACCTGATTCTGTTTGCGGCTAACTCCGCCTCCTCCAGGTATTGTAAACATAAATGGGGATTTTTTTTTATTAACTCACTGGCCAGCTGATTCAGTTGATTTACCTTAACCGTATCGTCTGTTTTGTTTTTCACAAACGCCAAACTTACAGAATCCTGGTTTAACTGTGCTGTTAACGAGGCTGACCGAAGTGTACATACTGTAAAAAACAAATAGATTCCTCTACTCATGGAGTTAGCTGCTTCTTATTCTATTAAAAATACCAATTACAACTGATTTTATAAAGAAGAAATTGCACTGTATAAAACTCTATTTCTTATACAGACATAATATTAAGTAATTTAATTTTCAAAGTTTACTCCCGAAAACATAGCTATTAATGATTACTGTACCATTTTCTATTAATGCAGTTTAAAGGTCAGTGAATAGTGCCCGAAAGGTTTTTCGTAATAGGCTCCAATACCTTCTTTGCATTGACTGCTGAGCTTCCTGATCCAGTTCAGTCTTTCTTTATACTTTATTTCTTTTATGGCACGGTGAATCATCTGGTTATGATCCGTATATTTCATAAACAGAAAATCCCCTTCCTTCTTTATTTCTATTTCTGCTGTTAAGTATTCCTGTTCCCTATTTTTTGACAGTAAAATTAATTCAATGGTAATTAATGCCAGCGGAATCATTTTTTCTGCCCGAAGGTTAAGCGGCTGAACATTTTGTTTAAGTTGAAATACAAATGAACGATTAGTACTGATAACTTTAATTAATTGCTGGCTTAATTGCTCAAAGTACTCACTTATATTAATTGTTTGCATACGTTGCTGCTGGTACAACATGTTATGCACCAACAACACTGCACTTATCCGGGGTTTAAGGTTTTCATAAGCGGCAAGGGACTGTGGGTCTTTTTGCCGCATACCTTCCAGATCAATAATACTGCTAATTACCTGAAGGTTATTTTTAACCCGGTGATGGATTTCCCTGAGTAAAGTATCATATCGGAGATTGTGTTGTTCAATAGTTATTTTCTGCTGCCTTAATATTTTAAATCTATACATCAATGCTATTAAAAGTATCAAAAACATTATTAAAAATCCCACACCCCACCTCTTTATAAAAACACTATTTTTCAATTCAATTTCATTCATCAGCAGTTGTTTCTGATACTCTGCCCTCGCTCTTAAATTTTGAAGACTATCTGCAAACATCCTGCTTTCAAATTTATGTTTCTGGTTTTCATTAAAAGCCCTGCTAATATATTCCTCTTTAAACAAAGAATCTCTTAAAACACGAAATTTACAGAGATAGGTATATGCCTCTCTATAATTACCTAATGCCTCTTCAATTAATGAGAAAGTTTCATAGAATCTCTCCAGGCCTCTTCTATAATTAATTTTTTCTCCCAATTCCACTGCTTTTAAAATATTATCCTTTGCTTTATTGTATTTCTCAAATTCGTAATAGATCTCCCCGTTATTTCCATAAGCGTTTACCATATCAATTTTATCATTCTCTTCAAGTATCAACCGAATACCTTCCTTTAAGTACATTTCTCCCTTTGTAAAGTTTTTCTTCATGAAATAAGCTATTCCTAATGCATTATAAGTCCTGTTGATGGTTGGTTTGTGAGGATGTTTTTTCACTACTTCCAGGATATACAGGCTGATTTTAATTACTGAATCGAACTGACCTTTAGACAGAAATACATTGTTAATATTACCTAAAGCCCTAGGAACCATAGCATCAATGTGATGCTTCCTGTATATGTTGAGTGATTCTATGAACTCCTTTTTAGCCTCATCGTAATTTTCGAATGTATAAAATATAGTCCCAATCATGCTGTGGGCAATACCAGTTTTTTCATAATACCGGGAGTGCTCCACAATTTTTAAAGCATTTATCGCTATTTTCATACATTCCTTAAAATTCTCCAATTCCTTTTCTAAATTGTATATTTTATAATGAACATTGAATCTTGACAAAGTGTCTTTTGCTTCTGCAAAGAGGCGATCTGCTTCCAGGTAGTTTATTTTTGCATCTGCATATTCTCCCCTGTCTTTATAAAAATTAGCCACCTTCCACACAATTTGGGCTTGTAAACTGATGTTTTTTAACCTTTCTTCAAAAGAAAGTGCTTTTCTATAATAGAAAAGTGCCTTAACCGGGTCGTTTAATGTTTCATAATATTTTGCCAACTGCAGGTAGCAACTTACTATTTCTTCGGGGTTTTTATTTTTGATGCATAATTCCAGTGCCTCGTTTAAATAGTCGAAAGCCTGTTTATGCTTCCCATCTTCCATACTTAAATCGGAGCGAATAAATATGGTGGTCTTTTTTCCCTTCCAGTATTTAATTCTATCGGCAGATCGTTCGGCTTCCTCCAGGTATTGCCAGCTTAGTTCCGGTTCCTTTTTCAGCAAATCCTTCGCCACCTGATTCAATTCGTTTACCTTAACGGTATCATCACTTCTGGTTTTAAATACCATGAGGTTTAA
>JACCDP010168556.1_pt1 | contig 12998 bp, 11 predicted proteins | sample 7445841 | NCBI WGS metagenome assembly JACCDP01 (sample SAMN15323441, study PRJNA562643) | freshwater metagenome | isolation source: river surface water | place: USA:Blue River Watershed | collected 2017-08-17
CATGAAGGAGAAATTTTTCGCATCCCCAAATCACCCAGTGGTTACCTTGTTAGAGAAGACCTTGCCCCGATTGTTATTCAGGGTATGACGAATGAAGAGATTAAAACGTTGATTCAGGACGTCAACCAACTCATTAAGATCCTTAAGACGTTTACGACGGGGAATGAAGTTCAAAGGAATGATTGGGTGGTAAAAAAACTCGCATTGATATTTAAAGATTTTCGGGGTTATCGTCATGGATAAGCAAATTTACTTAACGAAAACACTTTTTGCTTTAGCGAATAAAACGACGGGTTGCCATCGCAAACTGTATTATCAAACGCAAGGTTATCCAAAACGTGAAGAGACTTCAGAGATGGTGCAATTCTATCTTGATAACGGTAAGGCTGTTGGTGCGCTCGCAAGGGGTTATTTTCCCTCTGGTCGATTAATCGCGGAAAAAGTCCCAGTCCGTGCTGTGGAGGAAACCAAGGAGTATTTAACAAACCATCATCAAATTGTTCTGTTTGAAGCAGCATTCATTTTTCAAGGTTGTTACGTTAGAACCGACATCTTAGTAAAACAAGGTCAATCCATCCGCTTGATTGAGGTTAAATCGAAAAGTATTAAGGAATCTCTTCGCGATATCCCCAATGATGAAAGGCAAACCATTTTGATGGATTTAGCATTTCAAACGTGGGTTACCCAAGGAGCCTTAGGTGATGCATTTGAAGTGATACCGGCCTTTCATTTGATTGATGCAACTTATCAAGATCAAATAACCTACCGAGATTTGTTTTTAGTCTCTAAATCAGGCATTGAGTTAAAGGCACCACTCCCCCAGGCGTTAAGAGCTAACCCAATTCTCAAAGAAGTCATGGCGACTCATGAAGTGCAAACCATCATTCAAGATGGGTTTGAAGAAGAAGTGCGACTCCTTGTCGATGCATTACTCAAAAAGATTCCACTTGATCCACTCTATCTTGGAAAAAAATGCCGAGATTGTGAATTTAAGGTTGCTTTAGAGGAAAAACGTAATGGATTTAAAACCTGCTGGCAATTGCCTCAATATGCAGCACTAAAAGAAACAGACTTTAAAAAGCCGAATATTTTTGATATCGGCTATTCCTTAAGGGTGGATCCCCTCATTCAAGACGAGCAAGTTTACACGGTTGGTCAAGCTTTACCGAGTCTACAACTTAAGGCAACTACTTCTGATTCAGGCAAGCGACAAATAACGCAGGCTACTAAGCTTCATAATCAAGATCCCACAATTGAGATTAATGCCGCAAAAATAAAGAATTTCCTAAAGAAAATAACTTATCCCCTCTATTTCTTGGATTTTGAAGCTGCGCCATTCTCATTACCTATTTTCCCAAATTATCGCCCTAATCAAAAAGTGATCTTTCAATACTCGATTCATAAGATTGACAAGAAAGATGGCCAAGACGTTATCTCTCATCTTGCTCAATTTATCGACTTGTCGCAGTGTGATCCCACCATTCATTTGATTAGGTCACTTTATCGGGATTTAGGCACACTAGGAAGTGTGTTTATGTACTCTTCTTATGAAAATACTTGTCTTAACGATATTGAGGTGTATTTAGACAATCATGCTGAGTTTGAGGATAGAGAAACTTTAGTCAACTTTATCCATTCATTAACCTATCGAAAAAAAGACCAATATGGTTTAAGTAAGCGCAAGCCAGGTAAAAGAGCTTTAATTGACTTATGTGAATGGGTTAGAGAAAGTTATTTAGATCCAGCAACAAAGGGTAGTGTTTCCATCAAAAAAATTCTCCCATCGATGATTAAGCACTCAGGATACCTACAAACGTTTTATGGTCAAAAAGACCTCTATGGAAAGAATTTGAAAATTAATAGTCAAAATTATGAAAACGTTCAGTGGATTGTCAACACCAAAGAAGGATTTGCAGATCCCTATCAATTGTTGATTAATCCGTTACCATTAGAAGAACAAGCTATTGAAGTGGATAATGAAGATTCTGCAATTGAAATCAATAACGGGGAGTTAGCCTTAATTGCGTATGCTAAAGTTCAGAATGAACATCTGGATTCTAGGCAAATTGAGCAATATCGGGAAGCACTATTAAAGTACTGTGAGTTAGATACTTTAGCAATGGTGATGGTGTTTCAAGGATTGGCATCTTTGTAATTCTTAAAATGAAGCAAACTATCCTATAATTAAAGTATGTCAGATCCTCTAAAATTTAATAAAGTTGAGTTGATATTAAGTCATTATCATCAAAAAGAATATGACTTAAACTCATTTGAAAGCTTTAAAAATAACTGTTTTGAATCATATAGAATTCTTGTCAATTATAAACTTGGACTAAATTCAATCCAAAAACCACTTACTTTAAAGGCTATTTTTTACTTAGATTCATTACCATTATCAAAGATTAGTATAAATTTAAATGACGCTAAAATTAGGGCGATAGAAGTAACAAATGATTTAGGTATTCCTAAGAAATTGATTTATACCAATAAAGACTTTCAAAAGTTGAATGAGAAAATCAGTTATAAATTAATTGAATATTGGAATCTAGCAGAAACTTATGAGGAGTTAGAATTTTTATTATTTAACATAAACGAAATGGTTCCTATTTTTGAAATAGAACTCGTTCAAAGAATTACAATGCTTACTTATAAGTTTGATGAAATTGCAAATGAAAAGCGTTATCAGAAGGTAATCGGTTACCATATCAATATTTTAAAAGAGTTAAGTAAAAAAGAATTTAACCCTTTAGTTATACAAAATCTCAAAACACTTCAAGATTATTGGACTCAAATTATTACTGAGGACAAAAGTTTAAATAATGATGATGAGTGTTTTATTGCAACCATGAGTGAGTTATTGGGATGTGCCACTTTATCAAAGAACCAATTCCGTGTTGATGGCCAAACCCAAAAACCTTTACCTTCGGGTAAAATTCTCTTGGCACCAATCTTAATTGATGATTTCTATAAGGTCATAGCAAAACAATCTAGATTTTCTGATCGCTGTTCAAAAATTAATTCCTATTATGGAATCGAGATTAATAAAAATTCATTTAAATTTCGTGAATTATTAGAGAAGGTGTATTATCACGAAGTTGGCCATTTGTACTTCGCACATGTAACTAATTCTTGGAAACCAAATCCTGATCAAACAAAAGAATCATTTGCAAATGCATTTGCTTCATTAATTTTTGGTGAACAAAAGAAATCATTAATGATTTGGTTAATGACTCGTTATCAAATAGACGCATATAAAGAACCTTATTTAATCAAATTACCAAATGGTATCAATAATAATGAAGATTTATCAATTAAAAGTAATATTTTGAGTTTTGAAAAGATCTGTGAAAAAGATTTCACACAATGGCCACATGGAAAATCTAAATCTTAAAAAGCGGTCATTTAAGTTTCGAGACCAACATGCGAAAGATACTCATTTCAACAAACATCAAAATGAGGACTTTCCGGTTAAACCTCTAAACTCAGATCAATATGAAGCATTAGCTAACCAAGATATTACAGAAGCCAGTTTTTTAACCGTGTCATACACAAAAAATAATTTCTCAAGTAAGTATAATTTGGGATTATTGACATTTCATAAATCAACTTCCACAACCTTGAATGTTATTTCGATAAATGATGATTTACTGTATTCTTACTATGTTCCAAAATGTACCTTCATACCTGAGTTTTTAATTTTTAGTTATTTTTTTGATTATTATCGAAAGAAAATTTTTCTTTCAAATGATAAAGTCAATAAAATTTCACTTGTTTTTGATATTAAAGAAAAAATTCCTGTGACAACTTATGCACGCTGGACAGAAGATTTTTTCTTCAGATACAAGTGTGTAGTTTCTAATCCAAAATCTAAAAAGGAATTTTTCAAATACTTTATCAAAATTAGAAAAGAAACGATTTATTTTATCGATGAATATGTTGAGTTAAACAAAAGTATTCTTTCTATAATTGAAATGTTTGTTAAATATGAATTTAATGTCAACAGTGTCAAAGTTGATCATAACACCATAATAGAGATTGAAAAGCTGTTGACTTATTCAGATGAACAACTCTTTAAATTTATTCAAGTTGAAGGGGACTACCAAGTATTTCCACTCTCTCAGATATTTACTCTTTCTTATTTGTTATGGATTTATAGCATGGTATACAAAGATCAACCAAAATCTCTATATTTAAAATCAATTAACAACTCATCAGACATAAAATTTTATTTTGATTTATATAGCGAACTCTTTAAAGAATTAAATCAAGCTCAATCATTGGAAGAAATTTTTAGTTGATAAAATTTAACAGAATGTTGCGTTTTGTATGTATTTTTTTATTTTCCTATTCATTAAAGAATAATGATTGGCAATCCGTATGGTTAATTAACTAAAAACTTAATTTCAACAATAGTCAAAAAATTTGCTATTTCTTATCATTCATTTCAAGGCTATTAATTTAGAATGCTTGTCAGTTAATCAATTAATCTATCTTTGATCGTCTGGATGAAATCACACTCGAATAGAAAAAGAAAATAGTTTAATAGTTTTGCGGCATCTTTTACAATTGCCATATCCTCAATACTATCAATAGATTTTCTCCCGTGAAATAAATTATTTCTAACTCTTTTTAGTCGATATGTAATAAACCAATACATTCGCATTGTCACCTTTTCTTTATCCTTATCAAATTCTTGAAGGGTTTGTGTAGTGTTTAAAAGTTTTTCGATTTTTATTCTTTCGTAATCTTCAAGATTACTTAACTTTGGATTAAGTAAACGTTTAAACGAATCGTGATGATAAATTTTCATTATCCTTTTTTGTAGGTTTTTAATATTATAACTACCTAATAAATGTATGTTTTTCCCTTCTTGGTCAAACTTAGCACGAGTTCGATCATTCAAATTCATATTCAACTCTCGATAAAAACTATAGCAAGCATTGAAGGCAATCCAATTGTAGATAAAGGATTCAAAATAGTTTCCCCTTGATTCATTGTTATCACTTTTGATAATTTGTTGGATTGATTTAGCTCGCCAATTTTTGTATAAATTAATGAAACCATTAAAGTTACCCATTGATGCAAAAAAGGCATTTTGTTTAAGTTTGAAACTTTCGATGTTGGTTGCCACTAACTTAAGGTTAAATTCTTCAGCAAGTTTGTTTTGCTGGTCTTTAAAGTTTAAATCCATGATTAAATTATAATTTTTCATTGAATAGATATCAAATCCCCTTTTGCTTCTCATTATTTTAAGAGAAATAAAGTGTTATATTAAAGTGGCTAAGAAAGGATGAATTATTCAAATCATTAAATTAATTCTGTTAAAATATCTTATTATTGAAGCAGAAATTACCAATAAATTGGACGTTTCTATTACAAAGACAAGGCCCATTGCTCATAAGAGGTTCAATTCGAAACCGCAATTTGTTCAAAACATAACTTAAGTAATGATTTCAAGAAGGGGGCATATTGATGGCAAAAAAGAGTAAAAATAGTAACACGCAATTAAGTTTGTTTGATTTGGCTCTCACGATAGATTCCTTTAGTCAAAAGAATGCCCTTTACTACAACAAACCAAATAAATTGCTCCCTAATGATTTTATCCAAAAACTTAAAAAGTATAACTTAGATACTTACATTGAAGACTTAAAAAATCTCGGGCTTGAAATAACTTGGGATTACATCTGTGAATATGTACTAAGATTTGGAGAGAATGAATCTTTTTTAACCATTTCTAATTTTGGAGAACTGTATGAAATAGGCCTTGCAGTTAAAGATAAAATTCTAAAAAAGAAGAGTGGGCAATATTACACACCTAATGATATCGCTTCAGTTATGGCTGAGTGGTTTGATGAATGTGATGAAGCGAATGTCTGCGATGTCGCTTGCGGTACTGGACAACTCATCCTAACTTATCTTTCGTTGATTGGTGAAAAAAGAGCAAGAGCACTTATTAATGAAGGTAAGTTATATCTTTATGACTTTGACCACGTAGCCTTAAAAATTTGTAAAACAGCTATCATTTCAAAATATCAAATTCAAAATCCGATGCTGATTCATGATATTTACTGTGACTTTTTGGACGCCAAGCTGCATCTACCTAAAAACGCTAGAGTCATTTCAAATCCACCCTATGCTGCCATCGAATCAATGGAGCCTTATTGGAATAAGACTTCGATTATGAATGATACAAACGAGCTTTATTCAGCATTTATGGAAAAAATCTTTAATGAAGCCGAATCCACCGTCATCATTACCCCATTTAGTTTTATTTCCGCTAGAAAATTCAATTCTTTAAGAAAAGAAATGTGCAGACTAGGTCATGGCTTTATCGTTTCCTTTGATAACGTACCTGGTAATATTTTTAATGGAAGAAAGCATGGGATTTTTAACACGAATACAGCAAACTCAGTTAGAGCTGCAATTACGGTGCTTCATCAATCAAAACAGCGCAAAGGGTTTAAAGTTTCGCCACTTATAAGATTCAAAAATGAAGAAAGGAACAAACTTCTTCAGTCCAAAGTTTTATTAAAATATTTACCCAATACGTACCAAATGATAGATGGGAAAAATGATGCTTTTAGAAAAGTTTTCAAGAATCTAGAGCCGCTTTATCAACAATGGTTACAAGCCTCTGATATGAAAATTAAGGATGTAGTTTCAACCATAGAAACCCCCTACTTTATCGACATGCCAAACACGTGTAGATACTACACCACGGCTTCTACAAGGAAACTTAGTCGAGGGGGTTCAATTTCTTTTTACCTAACAGACGAAAGTACTTTTGATTTTGTTTACTGTTTCATCAACTCTAGTTTTACGTATTGGTGGTGGCGAATATTTGAAGGTGGTATCACTTATACATCTAGTTTGTTTAATTCACTGCCTTTACCCTTAGGAAAGCTGAACCCTTCTGATAATAAATTTTTTAATGAAATGCGAAAAGAAATGACTAAAGAAGAAAGTAAATACCTCATCAAAAAGAAAAATGCGGGTATTGACCAAGAAAACATCAAGTTTCCTGTAAAATACAGAAAAATGATTAATGATCGAATTTTAAGGATTTTGAATAGTCCAATGGTATCTTCGGATTTTGATATCGTTCATGCTAATTCATTCTTTGGAGAATTATAAGGTGACAACGTTAGCAAACAATGAGAATGTTAAAAATATATTTACTAGAGATAAAAAATGCATCCTTAACACAGATTTGGATGGACTAATCTCTGGCATGCTACTCCAGAAATTTTTAAACTGGAAAGTGGTTGGTTTCAGTCACTGTAATGGAAAACCAAACGATGAGTTATGGCTTTATGGTTCAAAAACAGATCTTTCTAATTATGTTTTTGTCGACCTTCCAGTTTGTGTCGATGAGCTCACCGTTATTGATCAGCATTTTATTCTCTTTGATCAATCATCTGTTGAACGTTTTAACCGACCCAAGAATAAACTGAACCCAAATGTCATAAGAGAAAGACTCTTTAAAAATGCCAGTGGTTCAAACGACTACACTAAGAAGTATCCTTTTGGTACTGCTCATTTTATTCTCGCAGTTCTTGAACATTTAAAGATTATCCCTGCAGACTTTACATTTGATTTTAGAAAGAATTTGGGTTCTTTTGACCTTGCAGATTTAATCTTAAGGGCAGATCGGGTTATTGGCAATACTGTTCAATACACGTCAAATTGCTTTGATTGGGCAAATTGGATCCTGAGTATTGGCGGCGCCAATATCAAAAACCTTTTCACAATAGTTGAACAGGAATTCCCTTTTCGTCAACTACGCGAACGCAATGTTGAGGCAAAGGTATTGAATTTTGGTTGTTCAGGTAATGATGGAGATTGCGCCAATCTTTTTAGAAGTAGGGATTATCTTAAACTTAATAGGTATTTTGATTATCTTTCTGATTCGTTAGGATTAGAGAAAATACCACTTTCGGACTTTATCAACCTCGGAACGTTGTTTGGAAGAAGAATTATTAATATTAACTCAAACCCCATACTATTTGAGACGGTAAAAAACGAAACCACAAATAAAGACACCTTTTCCTTTGCTCTAGTCAATATGCAAACGCTATCAATTACATATAAAAAGGATTAAATATGTTAAACGAAAAGGTTCCTTTAACCAAACAACAAAAGCAGATTATGGAACAGTTCTATGCGATTAAACCTACAAAAGTTATATTAAACAAAGCCGAAAGGGTTGCCCTTTGGGATAAAGCAACAGCACGTTCAAATGATATTAAATTTGATTCACTTTATTTAGTCTGTCCAGCCCTAGCCCACCAAATAAGGAAAAGTTATCAATCGGAATTCAATATTCAATCCGCTGTTTTTAGCGAATGTGTTTATGCGCAAACGTTTGCCAATATGATGGGCCTTAATTTCTTTGTTAATTGCTATGAAGACAAAGGCTTTATTCCAAAGCCAGTGGATAGGCTTCTTGAGTCTTATCACTTAGTACCAAGGTATGTTTATTCAACTACTGATAAAAAGAAAATGCTTATCCAAGCTGGAAGCAATGACGGAATAGACAGCGCACTCATTACGGTACTAGACTTAGAGATATTTACTATTGAATTTAAGGAACCAAGTTCGAAAACGAGTGAACCCGATTTACCCAAATATAATGAGGATGGTCTTTTAAAAGTGACTAAGGATTGGGTTAATGAAAATCCTCAGTTTGCAGCCATGTTAAGGGAACATACTGGATTAAACTTCTTTGAAGTTATGGGGACGAACATTAATAATTTTTCCAAGGAAAGCATCGATATTGCGGTTTCAAACAATTATGCGGGAAAGAAGAAATATGCTGACGTTATCTGTACAGAGGATATAAGCGGGGTGTTAGTCATGTTGCCTACAAATCAAGTTTCAATATGGGCAAAAATTGAAGGTGAAATTAGACCAGCGGGAAGAAACCATTATAAGGTTTGGACACCCCTTAAATTAATCAAATTGTTAAAAACAAAAGGTGCAACCATACTAAATGATTCAATTACCATATCTAAGTCTAAACTTGAAGAGAGAAAAGAAAGAGGTGGAAACAGAACATTATCAGGATATAAGATATCACCATTATTTTTTGTCTATGTGAGTGATTGTATTGAGGCTAATGGCATGCTCACCTTTAAATTATCCAAAATCCGTCAGTTAAATCCTACTATCACTGCAAAAATGTTTTTTAAACGATTGACTCATATGAATGTTAAAAATTACTATTATTTTTAAAAGGTTTTTATTAAAATAAATTTAAAATTCAACGATTTTAAAAAACTTTAGCGCTCAATTTACTTTGATTTGGATCAGGCAAGACTTGATTAAATAAACAATGATTTAATGGACGGCAATAGGGTAAAAAGTATAACTAAGCAAAAAACCATTATGAATGAAAACTCACAAAAACCAAAAGAAGAACTGGAAAAAAATAAAAGAGAAGCTGTGTTGGATAGTACTGCACGGTTTATGTTCAATGTATTCAACATTAAAAGTGGAAAATACTCTATTGACTTTGAAAAGTTACTTATGGCAGGTGGCGGTGGGAATTCGATGTTTGTTAATTGTTGGACCAAACCCTCGGAATATTTCACTAAGACTAGAATTTCATCAAAAGCAAAAGAAATACTTAGAAAGAATGGTTACAATTCAATCGATGAGGCCCCCCATGAATTTAAGTTCAATAACGCAAAAAAAGCAGTTAATCGAATTAAAAAAGGAAAATATCTTCATTTAGACCACAATCCCGGAAATGTTAAAGTCTTAATGCTAATAAGAGAAAAATGCAGAGAATTTAATCCTGATAATAAAGCCTTTAACTTTGAAAAAACAATTAAAGAGATAAAATCCTTTTTGCTTCATGTACAGACGCTTGATTGGATCACCGTGGAGCAAGATGACGTGAGAACATATGGTGATAAGCATCACTCAAAAATAGAAAAAGCCAAGATGAATAAAGATCAGCGTGATCAATTACTTAATGATTATTGGGAGTATTTATAGTTAGATATTTTTATTAAACATATTTAAATGATTGAAAAACTCTATCAATTGATTAAAAGTAATTATCCAGTTATTACTAAAATGAATCGCATACTAAGTTCAATTAAAAAACATTTACGAAATTCTAATCTCGTTTTTTGATTAATAAAACATACTGATATCTAGACTTTTATTTGCAACTTTTGTTATTAAAATTTTCGAGAATTAAATAAAGAATTTCTGAACGTAAATGTTTGTCCGCCGTTATCTTTAATAAATACTAGTAGAATAAAAAGTGGTAAAATTTATAAAGTTAATAAATATAAACCTATGTCAATTAAAAAATTAGATATCGATTCACTTGTTAGTGCGGCAGTTGATTTTTGCAAAATTCAATCAGCGATTCCTCATCCGGAACTCGTAGGTGTGACTGATGGAAAGGCTGTTGGTACTTATGTTGAACATAAATTTAAAGAATATCTTAAATCAAATTTTTTAGTTGTTATTGGAAATAGTGCGTCAGGAATTGATTTACCAGATGACCACATTAATACTGATATTAAGGTGACGTTATACAGTCAGCCGCAGTCTTCTTGCCCATACAAATCATCAAGGCAGAAAATATTTGGATTAGGTTACAACTTACTTGTTTTTGTGTATGAAAAGGCTGACGAAAATACATCTGGAAATTTAAAATTTATTAATTGCACTTTTATAAGGAAAGATAAAACTGCAGATTTTTCTACTACACAAAGGTTATTAGAGATTCTAAGTGATGGAGGAAGCAAGGAAGACGTTATTGCATACTTTCAAGACCGTAATCTTCCTGGTGATGAAATCACATATGAACAGCTAGCAACTGAAGTTCTTGAAAAAGGTGTTAGTTTGGGTTACTTAACAATATCAAATGCGCTCCAATGGAGACTTCAGTATGGTAGAGTCATTGCTCTAAATAATCAAATTGAAGGTATAAACAACAATGAATTCACTAGATAAGCAACAATATGGTGATTTTCAAACCCCCAAATCCTTTGTTAATAAAATAAACTATCTGTTAAAATCTAAATACAATATAAATCCAGAGATTATCATAGAGCCTACTATGGGTCAGGGTAATTTTTTATTGGAGAGTATAAATTACTACCCCGAACTAAAAAAAGTAATTGGCATAGAAATAAATAAGGAATATATTGATAATTTCAAAGCTCAAAACAGTGATTTGCTAAAAATTTTAGAATTACATACCGCTAATATTTTTGACTTCAATTTTGGATTAATTAAGAGCGACCTATCAAAAAAAGATAAAATTTTATTTATTGGCAACCCTCCTTGGGTTACAAGTTCTGATCTCTCATTATTAAATAGCGCTAACTTACCCCTTAAAACAAATTTCAAAAGCAACAAAGGCATAGATGCTATTACTGGCAAGAGTAACTTCGATCTTTCTGAGTATATACTTTTGTATTTAATGTCAGAGTTTCGTTTAATCACTGGAACCTTTTTTGCATTCTTGTGCAAGGATATTGTCGCAAAAAATATAGTGCGTGATTTGAACAAGTACAATTTTTACTTAGAAATACTTGATGTATACGAATTTGATGCGAAAGAAATCTTCAATGTATCAACGGACGCAGTCTTATTTGTTTGCAAAATTGGAAATAAAAATTCACTTTTCGCAAATGTTTTTTCAATCGATAAGCCCTTTGAGATCTTAAGGCAGTTTGGTTGGTACAATGGTAAATTTAACTCCAATCTCCTGGAATATTCAAAGTACCGTCATCTTGATGGTAATTGTCAGTTGAATTGGAGACAGGGAATAAAACATGATGCGGCAAAAGTAATGGAATTCAATTTATCCGAAAATGCACTTATCAATGGATATAATGACAAGTTATTATTCATCAATTCACAATATATCTATCCATTGGCCAAAAGCTCAACACTTAAAGAAGCACAAATAAATAAAGGCTTTAAATATGTTCTAGTAACACAAAAAAAAGTTGGAGAAGAAACGGATAATATAGAACATAACGATTCAGAAGTTTGGAATTATTTGAATAAATATAATTATAATTTTGCTAAAAGAAAATCCGTTATTTATTCTAAAGCGCCTAAATATGCAATTTTTGGAATAGGTGATTACTCATTTGCAAAATATAAAATAGCTGTTTCGGGTTTCTACAAAAATCTTAATTTTTCACTTGTTTATTCTGATAAACCAGTCATGCTTGACGACACTTGTTACTTTTTAGGTTTTGAAAAAAAAGAGCCCGCAATTTTAGTGCTTTGTTTGTTAAATAATCCACTTGCAAAATCATTCTTTAAATCAATTTCATTTATGAACTCAAAGCGACCATACACAAAAGATGTTCTTCAAAGAATTGACCTTTTGAAATTGTATGAGTTAATTTCTTATTCGGAAATTAAAAAGTATATTTATGAAATAGAGCCACATTTCGATTTTACTAATCATCCGATATCTTCAATTTGGAAAGACTTACTTTTATTATTTTCAGCAAAGAACTAGCAATATACTAAATTATTTAAATTAAATTTTCACTGGATTGTTATTAGCTTTTACTCTAAACATTTGTTAAAACCAAAGGAATTAACTCATTTAACAATTAATCACTTTGTTCGCTATTGAGGATTTTTTAAAAATTTTCTTATAAACAATACCTAATTACCTAATATTAAAAACTTTAATACGAAGAATAGTTGAAATTTAATCCTTTACTGCCTGCTACTCTTGGAATTAGAAAACATATTGTAATTAAACTTAAAACTATACTTGCTAATATAGTTTTTTGCATGGAAATATTTATTTTCCAACAAGATAAGTATTTTTGTTAAAAGCAGCTAGTTAAATGGAGTTTTAATGACTTAAAGTAAACACACGGATAGCTAGTCTGTTCTTTTATGTTCGGAAGTTAAAGTCTAGAAACCAATTTCACTTAATAACTATTTATCTAAAATATTCGGTTAATGTACTCAAATTTCCCTTTTCAATCGAAAGC
>JACCDP010547102.1_pt1 | contig 12998 bp, 9 predicted proteins | sample 7445841 | NCBI WGS metagenome assembly JACCDP01 (sample SAMN15323441, study PRJNA562643) | freshwater metagenome | isolation source: river surface water | place: USA:Blue River Watershed | collected 2017-08-17
AAAACCTGATTGTAGCAAATGAAAATTACCCTTAAAGAAGTAATATAAATACTTTGGTGATACTTTTATTTTGGGAAATAGGACTATGCAATCAGTAGAAACAGAGAATGGTTCATCGCAATAGTGTAGAGTAGCATTTCCGCCTGTACCCATGATTATCCCTGGTTTAGTAAATTGTTTTACATCCATGTACTTATTAGACTCTGAACTAGAAGTGAAAAACTTATAGTTCCCTTCGGTTAAACCTTCTCCTGCTTTTATCTTCGATTTTATTCCATATTCACAAATCTCTTTGATTTTCATAAAAATGGACCTATAAATCTAAATTTAATAGTGATTTAAGTTCTTTTTTAAGTTCTTCTATCTCACCATCTAAATCATCAATTCGATTTAATATGACTGAAGGTTTATCATATAATACTTTTTTATACTCAGTTTCTAAATATTTATTGATAGATAAATCATAATCATTTGAAATAATATCCTTCTTGTCTACTAAAAATGATTTTTCAAGTCTAGTTCGATTTGACTCTTGATCTAAATGATGAAATCTTTGAATAATATCCGGGATATCATTTTGTTCAATTGGACTACGTTTATCATCTAATGTAAATCCATCTGCTTCCATATTGTAAAACCATACTTTGTCAGTGCCACCTGTTTTAGTTTTAGTGAATATAATGATCGCTGTTGAAACTCCAGCATAGGGTTTAAACACACCGCTAGGCATAGAAATGACTGCTTCTAGTTTATGATTATCTACAAGTTCTTTTCGAATAGCTTTATGTGCTGTACTTGAACCAAATAAAACACCATCCGGAACAACGGATGCTGCTCTACCACCAATCTTTAACATTCTAAGCATAACTGCTAAAAATAAAAGTTCAGTTTTCTTTGTTTTGGTTACAGATAATAAGTCTTTTGATACTGCTTCAAAATCAAGACTGCCTTTAAACGGTGGATTCGCTAGTATAAGTGAAAACTTATTCGCTGCAGTATTCTCTTCAGATAAGGAATCTTGATATTTAATGTCGGGTTGGTCCACACCATGCAGCATCATATTCATTGCGCCAATACGAAGCATGGTTTGATCCGTATCATATCCACTGAACATGATGGTTGTAAACTTTTCTTGATTTTCTGCTTTTAATAATTCATTCGCATATTTTTCATTAATATATTTTGCTGATTCAACAATAAAACCTGCACTTCCCATAGCAGGATCAGATATGACATCATTTAATGTTGGTTTCATCAATTCAACCATCATTCGAATAATATGTCTAGGAGTTCTAAATTGTCCGTTAGTTCCACTGGATGCGATTTTAGCAAGCAAATACTCATAGACATCACCCATAATGTCTTTATTGTTTAGATCAAGAGCATCTAGACCTTCTACAACCTTTAGTAACACTCTTGGAGTTGGAACCATAAAGACAGCATCTTTCATATATCTTGAAAATGCTGTGTCTTTTCCGTTATTAATCTGTTTGATAAATGGAAAAACCTTATCTTTCACCGTATTAAATAGTGCTTGGGGTTCAAAATTCTTAAAATTACTCCATCTTAATGTTGAATAAGGAACATTAATATTTTCTTTTTCATCAACAAAATTTCCTGAGCGAAATAACAGGTTGTTAGGAGAAACGCCTAAAGCTTGAGCATTTCTCTCCTTTTTAATTTGATTGTCATCAAGTAACTTAACAAATAACAGATAAGTGACCTGTTCAATCACCGATAAAGGATTTGCTAATCCTCCCGTCCAAAATGTTTCCCAAATATTATCAATTTTATTCTTAATTTCACCAGTGATCATTGTTTTCCCCTTTAAATTCTATTTGATTATATAAATAGAGATTTATATTCCGATGTCTCAATGTTGCCTCTGAGGCCGTTTGCCATCTTCCATAACTGATTTTCGAATCCTAATGTAACTGTTGCCATAAATTATCCTCCTATATGATAACTTTTTTAATACCGCAAATTTAAACTTTTTTAAAGACTTGAAGAATTGTTGAGTTTTCGATGGCTGCTTTTATAGAGGTCTTCGTTATTTTTAACTCTCCATTGACCATTAATACACCTAGGGTAGGAAATGCATTCCGATTAGCCTTGAGCAAAAAAGGACTTATTTGTCTATCACACCTATTCTAGATAGATGCCTAAGTTTGTGAGTTTTAATAATTTTTTAGCACCACTAGATGATGGCTTACAAATGTAAGTTAGAAGAAGGACTGTTGTTTATCTGAACAAAGTCTTATTTGCCAGATTACTCTTCATTATCTTCATAGTCAACATCATCGCCTTCACCCTCTACATCCTCAACTTCATTATCTTCATAGTCAACATCATCACCTTCACCCTCTACATCCTCATCTTCTTGATCTTTTTTTTGATTTTCATCAAATATCCAGCAAACTAAAAATGGTTCTTCTATCTCGTCATAATTTACATTTACAATTTTCACATTATTATTAGTTTTATATGATGATTTTGATATTTCCTTATTATTTGAACTTACATTTAAATTAAAATAATCCGACAGCTTATCCTTAAAAAATCTTGGTTTCTTGTACTTAATGCAATAATTTTCATCTAAAAAGGTAATTTCTTTTGTACTCTCATTACATACTTTGTCAACAAAGTTTTTTAAATCAGTAAAGTCTTTTTCAAAGGTTTTATCTTTACTTATATATTTATTGATTTCCTTGAATAAACAATCAGTTAATCCATATAATTTTATAACGTACCACAAAAGTTCACCAATTTGACTACTCAAGAAGTATGAATAAGCTTCTACTTCAGTTTCAATTTCGTCCATTTCATTATGGTTGTCAATATCCTTGTAAATTGTATGGTTATCAAATTTAACCTCTACACATGATTTTATCACAAAGGATTCTTGGTAAAAGAACTCTGCCTTACAAGCGGCTTCGATTTGAATTCTATCGTTTAATAAAGATGTTTTATAACTCTTATAATCGTAAATCCTACCACCTGATTCATAATCTCCAATTTCTTTAATATCAGAGCGACTTACATATAAATTTTTTTGAAACAATTTAAAAAAAAGATTGATAATTGGTGAGTATTTCTTATCCTCATTTCTAAATGAGGAGTCATAAACTCCAATAATCGGTTTTCCATTTATTGATGAAGGATAGATACTATTTGAAAAACCATAAATTAGATAACCATTTTTACTTTTAGACCAAGAGACTTCCATATTATTACACAAGTTTCTATTGTTTAAGTCTTAAAGATTCCCATTGTATCAAACTTAGCTATTTGGTCTTTTTGAAACTATTAAAATATAATTTAACTAATTCATTTAATTCAAAATTAAATTCTTTGGTTTTTTGTTTAAATAATTCAAGGTTATGGTTCATCATTGGATATGGTTCAATTTTATCACTTAAAAACTTATGAAAATTACCAGTTAGAACTTCCTCTATCATTTCCCATACTTTTGATTCAATTTCTTCGGATTGTTTTAGGTCATATTTTCTTTCAATATCATATTTTTTATCTAACATATCAAACAAATAATTTGAAATATCCTTTTGTATATCATAGATTTGTACGACATCTATTCTTTTATAATTAGATGTACTTATTTCTTCAAATAAAAGTTCTATATTATTAGTCAATAGGTTAATTTGTTTAATGTGTTCGGCTAAAAGATCTTCAATATTTTGTTTATCAATAATAAATTTTTTCTGTACCAAGTCTATAACATCAATATTGTTGTTTTTCTTTAAACCAAGAGCAAAAGGTGTAGGGTACAATCTAAATTCTAATTGTGATAGTTCAAGTAATTTCGGAAATATTTTTTTTGCGATTTCATGTGCGTTTTCTTTGTAAAAGAAATCGGGTGGCTTTAAACGATATCGTGTTTTCATAAATTGAACTTTTATGTTCTTTTCGTTCAGTTTTGAATTATTGTATATTAATTCGTTGCTAGAATATTTTCCTTCTTTAATGTAATTATATTCTATAAAATAACTTATCTTCTTAGACTCCTGTAAATCTATTTCTATGTTGAAATACCAATATGAATCTAAATGTCTTTGTAAATAGTCATTTATTGAATTTGTTAAAGATGTAGTGCAATAAAAAATGTAATTTGAAGTAATTGTATTTTGTGTAATCAAAACAATGAATCCTAAATACTCTTCTTTGGGTGAAGGTAACACTATTCTTTCGATTAATTTTTCGCATCGAATTCCAGTAGTGTAAATATCATTTTCTAATGCATTTTGCTCACTTGACCTTGACATATAAACCTCCTTTTATATTGCTAGGCTTTTTAATATAAATTTAAATATATTTATTATTTTAACCTAAAGATACTTAAGATTATGAATAAACTTCAATTCTTACAAAGATATTAAGATTTATTATCGGTTGTTATTTTGTAAATTCATTTAGTAAAAATAAAAAAGTTTAAAATTAATTAACTGCATTTATTCAAGTTGTCTAAAGCTGTAAATATAACGACTTTCAAAACTATGCGAGTTTATCATATTAATCAAAATTACACTTTCTTTTGGAGGTATTTATACTTATTTCAAATAGAGATGACTATAATTTAAAAAACCATTATATTTAACAAACGATACTTTTCTAAAATTTATTTTAAAGATCGGTATTACCACTTTTCTGTGAGTCTAATATATTAATCAATTTTAAAGTTTCTTGGCTTTAGCTTAAAAATTGTTTTATCTAATAATCAATTAGTATCTAATTAGTTCTACATTCATATTAATTTGTTTTAACCTAATTCAAGCTGATTTATAATAAGAGTGTAATGAAATTGTATGTGCCTTTATAAGAAGGAGAATATATGTGTATTTTTAGAAAAAAAGATGTTATACCAAATAATCTAGGAAATGAAATTCCCTTATATGAAAATGGTTATGTTTCTTTTGGGCAATATCCACAATCTATAACCAATAATAAATTTGAAAAACACAAAATGGTTAAATATCAATATAAAAAGTCGTCTATTTCATTAGATGATGTACTTGATACTTATACTAACGAGAAGACTGGAAAGATAGAAATAAATAATTCAAAAGAAAATGTTAACAAAAAAAATAATGTTTATTTTTCAAACAAAGTTATTGCTAAGAATAAAAAAAAGTACCTATTTAAGTATGAAAAAATTAAGTGGAAGGTGTTATTTGAAAATGATGAATATTGGTTGGTTATTTCTGACAAAATCTTAGATAATATTCAATTTAGTAATGATAGAGAGAACAACAACTATGAGGATTCTTATATTAGGAAGTGGCTTAATGAAGTGTTCATCCACGAAGCCTTTTCAAAAGAGGAACAGGAATTTCTAACTAATTGCATTATTAATCTAGGACCAGAATCTACAGATATTTTTTACACTACTTATAATGATTATCATCAATCTAGTGTGAAAAACATTTATAAAAATACCAATAATAGCGGAACAATAGAAGACAAGGTTTTTCTTCTTTCATACCAAGATTTAATTAGTTTTAATTTTGAAAAAAGTGATGGAAATTCAAAAGAGAGGCAAAAATACTATACGGACTATTGTATTAGTCAAAATATCAACACTTTACATCCGACCGCAGACTACTGGACAAGATCTAAATATTCTCCCATAATTTCAATTTTCAACGTCAATAAAGATGGAAAAGTTAATAATTATACTGATATGTATGACGGTCCAGATGTTAATACAATTGGAGTTGTTCCAGGAATTGCAATTTCTAAAAAAAAGAACTCTTCCGCTAAGCATATTTTTTCTTACAGTTTACCTTCCGGTGTATCATTTTCAAATAATAAGAAGCAAATTTTAGTTAAGAATCAATCAATTACTTTCGGTAATTATTTTCAAAAATCCAAAAAGATAAAAACGCCTTTGGTGTGGGAATTAATTGAAGAGACTGGAGATTATTATTTATTGCAAACAAGATTTATTATAGATCAAATGGTTTTTGATAATAAAAAAAATCTCTTTGAAAATTCTTTATTGAGGAAATGGCTAAACACTGATTTTCTTGACGAGGCTTTTTCTCAAGACGAAAAAATTTTTTTAATACCTCATTTCAAAAATGACAAGGTAACAATATTTTCTCAAGAGGAATTGAGATCTAATAAATATTATTTTGGAGTACTTGATTTTGGAACGATTACTAGGCAGAAAATAGCCACAGATTATGCCATAGAAAAAGGTCTTTATAATCCTAATTATATGTTCAGATCGGACTCGGGTTTTGAATCATGGTATTGGACAAGAAGTCCAAGTTATAAAGATTTATATGATACTAAAATTAATATGAATGAATCAGTAATTGTTGATGAAAATGGACAACTATTAGAGAGGAATAAAAATATTGTTAATTGCGGGGTTGTTCCTGTAATTAAATTAAAAAAGGGGATCAAATTGAAGTCAATATAACTAAGCAATAGGACATTTTGTTTATACAATTAACACTAAAGATAAATAAATAATCATAAGGCTAAGTTTTGTTTGATGAAGCGACAAGGACTTAATATTTTTAACCTAAAAGATGATGTAATCTCATTGGGCTTTTTCATTTTATTACCTTAAATTTTAATTTGAAGTTCATCTGAAGTTTATATTTATATATTAATATTACTTCCAAGATTGTTAGTAAAAGGGAATTACACATAAACACACAGACATACCGTCTAATTTGGGTAATCATTCTTCAATTTAATTTACAATTACTTTTGTTCTTTGATTCGTAGAGTTGGGATATGGGGTTTTTATGAATTTATTGTTTGATAATCTTTTGTGCCAAAAAAGGCTTTTCCGAACTAATAAGTTTTAATGTGCAATGAATATATTTATTTTATTTTGATGAGAAAACAGGATATAGCCTAAATGTGTCTTGTTTGACTAAAGTAACTAAATCAAATTTGCATAATAAACCGGCCTATCTTCGTTATTCTGAGTCATCGTCTTCAAGATAACCAAGATCAATATCGGAATCGATTTCATTAAATTCATAAATGCTTTCTTCATCATTAGTGTACTTACTAATTCCAAAATCCGCATTTATGAATTGTTTTATGTCACTAACTATGCTTTTATTTTTGCTTCTTCTTGGAAATTCAACAACATACTCTTCTTCATGATTAACTTCATTTTTTATTAAATCATAATCATTAAGAGAGAAATTTGAATCCTCAAAACTCATTAAATCATTAAAAATTAATGTATTAAAAATTTTGGTTTCATCAGGAAAATTATGAAAGCTTTTAAATTGATTGAATATCGTTGTGTAAAAGGCAATAATAGTCAAATCTAAATGATTATTATCAATGTTTTCAAACCCATTAATTCTTCGAACTAACTTCTGAATACCATAGTTAAATATTTTAATTTGATTATCCTCACAAAAAACGGAATAATATCTTTCCATAATTATAGGCTTAACCAGTTTAAATCGAGATTCTTGTTCTATTTCAACAAGCCTATGTGTCAATAAGAAATTAAATATCAATTCATAATCTTTATCTGATATGATTAAGTCTTTAAAATAGCTGTGAATTGGTAATTTATAATTCATGATGCTATTTTTGTCAAAAGGTTCCTTTGTTTTAACAAAAAAATCAATTATAGAACTAACAACGATAAAAGATTTGGGTTTTAGCACAAACATATTATATCTAAATAAAAATAGATTAAGTACCGTCTATATGTTTATTTTTTGAATTAATTCTTAATTTATTAAATGGTAGAATTAATTATGGAAAAATCTTCTTTACATAAACTTTCCGATAACCTAAGTTCATTAAAGAACTTTCAATCTAGCCCATTTAATTTATTTAGAATTTTAAAAATAGGCCATAAAGAGATCTACCACTCTAACTTTTTAGCATGGTTATTTGATTTTAAGTATAACCCCGAAATAGCTCCTTTATTGTTGAACAAATTAATAGATAAAGTCTTTAATAATTCATCGGATTTGAAATCTTCAAATAATCAACCCCATTACTTCAAAATAGATTCTACTCAAGTAGTCTATAGAGAGAAAAACCATATCGATCTTATTATTGAATTTCCAAATGATAAATGGGTCGTTGTTTTTGAAAACAAGATTTATGCAAAAGAATCCAAGGGACAATTAAATAGATACCGCCAGCTTATAGATGACCACTATTCAAAAATCAGTAAAGAATTCAAAATAACCTATATTTATTTAACTCTAAACAATGATGCTCCTTCGGATCCTATTTGGCAACCTGTTGGTTTTGATACAATTCTTGATATTTTGATCTCAATAAAAAAGGAATTAACTGGTCATCACAAATTGTTAGATTATATCCAGTTATTGGAGGAAGATTTAATGGGTAAAGAAAGCAATGAAAAAAGAGACTTCGCTTTAAAAATAATCAATGATTTTAGTGAAGAACTTAAATATTTGTATGAATTATCAAATAATGAATCGGAATTTAAAGGTGTAATTAAAAATAACAAGAAAATCTCAAAAAAAGATAACCTCTCATTAACTTCTCTAATTAATGATTTAATCATCACGAATGAATTTAACAAGGACATTCAAATCATAAGAACGTCAAAGACATACATTAACTTTTTTACCCAAACTATTCATAATATTACTGGAGATCACGGAACCGGAGAATGGTTAGGAAAAAACAATAAGTATTGGATATCATTTGAATTTAATAGTAAAAATTCGAATGACTTTAGGTTGATTCTTGTTATTGGTCCAACAAGAGGTAAGTTGAATCAACGACTCACGGAGTTTCTGATGGCTAACCCTAACTTTGAAGGTAAAACTTTATTTACAAAGAACAATAACATTGTTAACGATTATTACAACTCAGTTAACTTATTTAAATGTCCCATTCCGTCAAATTCAAATGCTGATGAAATAAAAACTATTATCAATAACCAGCTCTGCGTGTTTTTTAATGAAAATTTACCATTATTTAATCGTTTTTTTCAACACCATTCAAATAAAATTAAAAGGTTAATTGAATCATCTGAATAATGTTAAAAGTTCAAATTATAAAGTCTACTTCATCTAGAAATTAACTCTCAGAAATAATATCTTTAGATTATTGAGATTTTTTCTAGTAACCAACCAATCAAATACCAACTATCAGTTTTGTAATTTAACTAACTTTAATCATTAATATTTAGTCTGAATAGTATCCCTTTATGATCATATCCATCCCATGGCTTACCTTGATCATTTCCTATGTATTCATACTCAATTTTGTGCTTAGAAAAAATATGATCTAATCGAAATTGTGAACCGTTTCGATTGGAAATATACGAATAATTGCCTTTACCTTTTTGAGTGTCAACCACTTCAAACTCTTCGATTTTTTCCAAAAAATGCTGAGATTTTTTAAAATTTAACCCACCTTTAGGGGATTCACTAGAATAACCAAAGTTAAAATCACCTACTGCAAGATCTATCGATTTATTTTGAAAACTATTTACGACATATTCCATTGCCTGGATAAACTCATTCTCGCGTGTGGGAATGTGAACAACCAAAACTTTAAACTGACCGATTTTGAAAGAAATGAGTTTATTTTCTAATCTTGGAATAAACTCATTCGCTTTGAAGGGGTTGGCCTCATTAATCAAAATGGGTAACTTTGAAAAAATCTTAACCCTTCTCTTGCCTGGAAATGCCCTTAGACTATTAAACTGATAACCTCTTTCAAGCATCAATTGATCGAATATTCTCGTAGATTCTGCAAGCATGACGATGTCAATTAAATTTAGAGTTAAATACTCTTCCAATTTAATTAAATTCTTGTTAGAAAATTTAGCATTAATAAAAAGTAATGCTGGTTTATTGTTCATCCTAGATTACTTATCTGTTTTTGATGGATTTAAACTAACTTCGCTAGTAGGGATTTCTTTTGTGGTGTTTTTAAGAATTTGTTCTTGTAAATTCTTGAACTGAGTGTTGAGCAGTTCCTTTTGATCTTTAAAGTTTTTTGATAATGTATCCAATTTTTTAACTGTTTCGGAGTTGTTGGTTTGCATTTCTTTCAAAACTATTGATTTTAAATTGCTTAATTCTAATAAGGTACTCTCAAGAGATTCAACTTTCGGATAAAGCCTATTTAAATCCTTTCTTAATTCTGATAGTAAACTTAATTGAGCATCATATTTACCTTTAATTTGTTCTAAAATGTCAATGACGATTTTATACAAGCCAACTTCGATAACTTTATCTTTTAAATTTTCACTCATTTCTTAATTACCTCCATGACATTCTTTGTCAATGTTTTAATTTCATTATCAAGCCTATTTTCAAATCCAATCTTATTAATTATTTCATCATCCAATTCATCCATTTCTAAATTTAAAATTAAGTTGCTAAGTTCTTGGTCACTAAAGTTGTCACCTTTGTGTAAGTTAATTAACTTTATATGATTTGAATTATTTCTTCCACTATAGTAATTAATGAGTTGATCAAAATACTTTTTTCTCTTCAATTCTAATATTGTTGCAGGATCTAGTTCTATTGTTTTATCCTTACTAGCGTTTTCTAGCTCGGAGCAGAGTCTTATCATTTCTTGAACATAGTTATCCTCAATACCTATGACTCGTTGAAAAGAAATTCTCGCTTTTCTGTATTCAAATTGTGAAAATAGATTTTTTGCCTCCATCAACCAAGCCGAAGGAGAATTATCATTATTAAAATATTTATTTGCAAGTTCAATATCGTTGATTTCTATGATTTTAAGAAAAAGATTTTCTTTAAGCTCTTTATAATCAAAATCTTCTAGAATGATGGTTGCCTTTCTCGCTCTTGTACAGGCCACATAATACTTATTGAATACCATTCGATGGATCGTTGACTTGGAGGCTTTTTCTTCAATCATCTCGGAAAACTTTCGAATTTCACTTCCAACAAACTTATAAACCAAAACGGACTCCCATTCTAGACCCTTGGCTTCAAATATAGTGTAAATTCTATTTTGATCCTTATCTTGTAATTCAAACTTATTAAGGAGTTCCAACTTAATTTTATGGTTAGGTACTAACACAATAGAATTTGGATTATCTAATGTTTTTCTAATTAATTGATCGATAATTTCTGGATTATGAACTCTTGCAGCCCAATGGGCTTCTTCCTCTTCATCAACCGATTCATGAAGATAATCTAAACCATAGCCCTGGGTTGCAATCCATTTTTTCCTCAGTTCTACTAAATGATTGGTATACTCAACCAATCCTTTACTTGAGCGATACGTTTGGGTTAATGGATCTGGAACTATCGGATCTATTGTTCCATTTGAAATCATGAATATTGTACTATTTAGTAATCCAATATTGAAAATGGTTGGATTGATCGTTTGGTTCGTGTCACCGAAAAAGTAGATTCTAAAATTTTTGGATAGTTTCAGCAAAGTATAAATTTGAACTTGGGTTAAATCTTGAGTTTCATCAACAATAATGCACTCAAATTTCCATTCATATTTCTCAATTTTAGATAAAACTTCAAATGCTAAATCATTATCATGCATGAAGTTATTTGGCTTGATATATTCTTCATACTGGATAAAAACTTCCCAAAGTGAATCGATGATTTCATTTGATAAATTTTCAGATTTTAATTGTTTAAAGAGTTCTTCTTTGCTAAGCCTTTTATTTGAAAGATTAAATGAATTTTCGCTTAATTTTCCCTTAAAAATTCCCCGATAGTATGTATATGCAAAGGCTGAAGGTTCTTCAATGGCAATTTTCTTTGAAATGTCTTTATTTTTTTTATCATAAGCATTGGTAAATTTACTCTCAAACCACCTATCAAAATCATCAAAAGAAAGGATTGATTTTGTTTCAATTTGAAGCAAATCAAGAAAGAATTTATCAATAGACTTTACGTTTGGATTAGAGAAAAACTCTCGAATTTGATTGGATACATCTTCGGCCATTTTAGGATTAAATGTCAGATAAATGATGGATTCAATAGATTGATTCTTTGAATTTTCAATTAACTGCTTGTATATGGAAAGATATTTATCCAAACTAATTGAAGTCTTGCCCGAACCTGCAGCGCCAAAAACCGCTTGTGGAAAAGATAAATCTCTCGCAATTTTTCTTTGTTTTGTATTCAACAATGGAATTTTAATCGAATCTGAATTGCGATTTGATGACCAGAGACTAAAACCAAGTCTATGGATTTTTATATCATGCAAATAATCAAATTTATGGTCAGGTATATAGTCAATTGCTTTAAATACACTATAGCCATCTATATTATCGTAACTAAAGACTATTCTTTGTACATCGTGATTACGAACTCGTATTTTATAATAACCATTTGTTTTATTCACTCTTAATCTTTTTAAAAATTGAAGGAATTCTAATCCTTTTGGCGCTTTCTCGATTTCTTCAAACAATTTATCAATAAAATCCTTTTCGACTTGATCTATGTTTTGAATTGATTTTCTAAATTTATTGGAGAGATAGACCATACGATGTTTCCTATAGCCTGAAAATATATTTTCATCGGAATTTTTAATTAAATTGGAATCCTCTTCGTTCAAATTATAGGGCTCTGGTTGATCATAAATTGTGTTTTCTGAAAGCGAACTTTCAAGTTGAATAGGTTGAACTATATTTTTACTCAATGATTGTAAATCTTCATCAGATTGTTCTGGTTCATTTCCACTCATCCATTCTTGCCAAGGGTAAGTTTCAAAACTCGGGGCTTCAGGATCTCTTTTTTCATCAACTTCAACGAATTCAGAATTTAAGTCCGTTAGTGGTTTCGAAATCAATGATTCTATCTTATTGATATATAAATTTGGATATTTCCCCCATAATGCTTTGTGTTTATCAGAAAACTTTTTAAAAAGATGACTATTTGTATTGCCGTTTAAGAATAATCTAATCTGATTGTAATTTGTTTTCGTGACTGCTTTATTTGTAAGCAGAATTTGATCAACTTCCTTTATATCTTTTAAAAGTTCAGCCTCTTCTAACC
>JACCDP011277168.1_pt1 | contig 12996 bp, 12 predicted proteins | sample 7445841 | NCBI WGS metagenome assembly JACCDP01 (sample SAMN15323441, study PRJNA562643) | freshwater metagenome | isolation source: river surface water | place: USA:Blue River Watershed | collected 2017-08-17
AACCACCTGAGCAGGTGCAAGCATCATTTGATGATGCTGTCAAAGCAGGGCAGGATAGAGAGCGTCAAAAAAATGAAGGACAGGCTTACGCCAATGACGTAGTGCCTAAAGCGCGCGGTGCTGCTTCACGACTGATGCAAGAATCAGAAGGCTATCGTTCGCGTGTAATTGCTAATGCGCAAGGTGAAGCGAATCGTTTTTCGCGAATCTTAGTGGAGTATCAAAAATCACCAGGCATCATGCGTGATCGCATGTACATAGAAGCGATGCAACAAATTTTTGCAAGCACAACAAAAGTAATGGTGGATGCAAAAAATAACAACAGTATGATTTACCTGCCACTCGACAAATTGATTGCGCAGACTGCTGCTGAATCAGCTGCTGCTTACACCGCGCCTGTACTAACTGCTCCGGTTGAAGCCAGTCCTGAAATGGGTCGTCCATTCGATCGCAATCGCGATGCTCGTAGTTCACGTGATCGGGAGACGCGATAATGAACCGTTTAGTTTCTTATGCAATCGCTGCAATAATTGCTCTCTTTATTTTCATGTCCACACTGTTTGTGGTGGATCAAAAACAGTACGCCATTGTGTTTGCGTTGGGTGAAGTCAAACAAGTCATAAGCGAACCTGGCTTGCATTTCAAATTGCCACCACCATTTCAAAACGTGCTTTTTCTTGATAAACGTATTTTGACTTTGGATACTCCTGAGCCAGATCGTTTTATCACTGCAGAAAAGAAAAACATTTTGGTTGATGCTTTTGTTAAATGGCGCATTGTCGATCCACGTTTATATTTCATCAGCTTTGGTGGAGATGAAAGACGTGCGCAAGATCGCATGGCACAAATTATTAAAGCAGCGCTGAATGATGAAATAACAAAACGCACTGTGCGTGAAGTGATTTCGGGTGAGCGCGGTAAAGTGATGAATGCGATTCGTGCCAAAGTCGCAGAAGAAGCCAAACAAATTGGTGGCGAAATTATTGACGTGCGTTTAAAGCGCGTCGACTATGTTGAGCAAATTAATAATTCGGTTTACGAACGCATGAAGTCAGAACGTGCGCGCGTGGCCAATGAATTAAGATCGACTGGTTCAGCTGAGTCTGAAAAAATTCGCGCAGATGCAGATCGTCAACGCACCGTTATTCTTGCAGAAGCCTATCGCGATGCAGAAGCGATACGTGGTGATGGTGATGCTAAAGCAGCAGCAATTTATGCCAAAGCCTTTGGGCAAAGCCCTGAATTTTATAAGTTCTCTCGCAGTCTAGAGGCTTATAAAGAGAGTTTTAAAACACGTAGCGATGTCTTGTTGGTTGATCCCAATTCAGAGTTCCTAAAATACTTCAAGGGTCCTGGCGGCGCCCGTAAATAAGCAGGACACTCGTGGCATCTTCTTTACTGGTAGCCTTCGGGCTGTTTTTTGTCCTCGAAGGCTTAATGCCATTTCTCTACCCAGAACAATGGCGTAAGGCTTTTCTTCATATTGCTCAAATGTCGGACGGACAAATCCGTTTTTTCGGACTTGTTGCGTTGCTCTGCGGTATCCTCTTGCTTTTGAGTCGAATTTATTTCGCTGACGCCTGATATCGCTATGCCAAACTGGCTACTTCCTGAAAATATTGCAGACGTTTTACCGTCAGAAGCACGCAAGATCGAAGAACTTCGACGCGTGTTGCTAGATAATTTCCGTCTGTTCGGTTATGAACTCGTGATGCCGCCCATGCTCGAGTATCTGGATTCGCTCGTGCCCGTGCCTGATCATGAAATGGATTTGCGCATGTTTAAGCTGGTAGATCAGCTTTCAGGGCGCAGTATGGGTTTGCGCGCCGATATGACGACACAAGTAGCGCGTATTGATGCGCACTTGCTAAACCGGTCTTCTGTCACACGTTTAAGCTACGCTGGCAGCGTTTTGCATACCCGACCATCAGGACTGCATGCAACCCGTGAGCCATTTCAGATTGGTGCTGAAATCTATGGTCACGCTGGTCTGGAAGCTGATGCTGAAATACAAACTCTGGCACTGGAATCGCTACGCCTTGCTGGATTAACAGCAGTGCGCATTGATTTATGCCATGCAGGTATTGTGCGTTCTATTTTGCGTCATGATGAAAAAACACGTGGACTAGAAAGTGAGATCGTAGCGCTACTGCGTGCAAAAGATCTACCGTCTTTACAGCAGTTCACTTTGCAATTTAACGCTGAAACGCGTGCTGCGTTGTTAGTACTTCCGACTTTGTATGGCGACATCAGCGTGATTGAGCATGCGCGTCGTGTCTTACCTAAACATAAAGAAATTGCTACGGCCTTAGATGATCTTGCATCGCTTGCACAACAAGTAGGTACTTCAGGTGTAGCGATTGATTTAGCAGATCTATCTGGCTATCAGTATGAAAGCGGTGCCACCTTTTCTTTGTATGTAACAGGGCTACCGAATGCAGTAGCGCGCGGTGGTCGTTATGATCATGTCGGCGAAGCCTTTGGTCGTGCGCGACCAGCTACGGGTTTCTCTATGGATTTGCGTGAACTGGCACGACTCACACCAGTTGCAAAACCAAAGTCTGCTATTCGTGCTCCATGGGGGCGCGAACCTGCTTTGGTGGAAATGATTCAGAACTTACGACACGCAGGTGAGATTGTTATACAAACCTTGCCTGGTCATGAAAGTGATCAACAAGAATTTGATTGCGATCGCGTCATCGTTTCTGAGCAGGGGAAATTTATTATTAAAACAATGCGTTCATGAAGACTTGGATAAATCATGGCTAGAAATGTAGTTGTAATTGGCACCCAATGGGGCGACGAAGGCAAAGGTAAAGTGGTGGACTGGTTGACTGACCATGCGCAAGGCGTAGTGCGTTTTCAGGGTGGACACAATGCTGGTCATACCTTAGTCATCGGCGGACAAAAAACAGCATTACAGTTGATCCCTTCGGGCATCATGCGTGCAGGTGTCGCTTGTTACATAGGGAATGGCGTCGTACTGTCAGTGCCAGATTTATTACGTGAAATCGATAAACTAGAAGCTTCAGGCTTAGAAGTCGCAGCGCGTTTAAAAGTATCGGAAGCATGTCCTGTAATTTTTCCCTATCACACAGCATTAGATGCAGCGCGCGAAGCTGCACGTGGTGATGCAAAAATAGGTACCACAGGTAAGGGTATAGGCCCAGCCTATGAAGACAAAGTTGCACGTAGAGCGATACGCGTCGCTGATCTAGTGAACGAAAAACGCCTCGCAGAAAAACTACGAGAAAATCTTGATTATCACAACTTTGTTTTAGTGAATTATCTGCATGCTAAAGCAGTTGATTACAGCAAAACATTTGATGATGCATGCGCGACTGTTCCGCGTATACGTCCTATGGTGACAGATGTATCGAGTGCACTGTATGCAGCACATAAAGCTGGTGCGAATTTATTATTCGAAGGTGCACAAGGTAGTTTGTTAGATGTTGATCATGGTACGTATCCATTCGTCACCTCGAGTAACTGCGTTGCAGGAAATGCTGCAGCAGGTTCAGGTGTGGGGCCTAACATGTTGCATTACGTTTTAGGTATTACTAAAGCCTACACCACACGAGTAGGATCAGGTCCATTCCCTTCGGAGTTATCTACCGATGGCGGTGTAGGTAAACATTTATCAGCAGTGGGCCATGAGTTTGGCACTGTGACAGGTCGTGCACGTCGTTGTGGTTGGTTTGATGCAGCCTTGTTAAAACGTTCTATACAAATCAACGGCGTGTCAGGCATGTGTCTCACCAAATTGGATGTATTAGATGGATTAGATTCACTCAAGCTTTGCACAGGCTATAAGCTCAATGGCAAGCAAGTTGATATTTTCCCAGTCGGTGCAGAAGAAGCCGCTGCATGTGAACCGATTTATGAAGAAATGCCAGGCTGGAAAGATGCCACAGTAGGCGCAAAGTCACTTGATGCATTACCGGCTGCAGCGCGTGCTTACGTAAAACGCATAGAAGAATTAGTTGGTGTACCAGTTGATATGGTTTCAACAGGTCCAGATCGCGAAGAAACCATCGTACTGCGTCATCCTTTCGAGTGAAACAACAGGCAATCTGTTAGTGCATCATGAATGACACACCTACAAATGAACAACAAGGGCATTTGTGGGTGTCTTGGAACGAATACCACCAAGCGATAGAACAACTTGCTAAGCAAGTTCATTCCTCTGACTGGGAATTTGATCACATACTCTGCTTAGCGCGCGGTGGATTAAGGCCAGGCGATATTTTTTCGCGTTTGTTTAAACGCCCACTGTCTATCTTATCGACCAGCTCGTATCGCGAACAGAACGGTACACAACGCGGCACCTTAAACATCGCACAACATATCACTTCAACTCTTCATCCTATTCAAGGCAAAGTGCTATTGATTGATGATCTCGTCGACTCTGGCATCACACTGCTGCAAGTCAAGCAACATCTCGCAGTACACTACTCTGCAATCACAGAAATAAAAACCGCAGTCATTTGGGTGAAGTCAACCTCTGTCATTCAGCCTGATTATTACCTGCATTTTCTAAAAGATCATCCTTGGATACATCAGCCATTCGAGATGTATGACGAACTCACACCGGATGCATTAAGCTAAAACGATTACAAATTGAGAAATATTGGTGATACTTTTTAGTTGGATTGTCTGTGTCGAATACAGGTGGAAAGCCCTGTTCTTATAGTTTTTAAGATAATGACTGAAACAAAACCTGCCTTCATAAATTTAGAGAATATTTGACATAGACCTAAAATAGGAATAATTTAGTATTGTATAAATTATTTATACAATATTAAAGGAGTCCGAAATGACTAATGAGACAGAAGTTGTAATGCCAGAGACGGAGCCTGTAGTAAAAGCTCCAGCCGTTAAGAAAACTAAGGTTGTAAAAAAAGTAAGTGCTTCTAAAAAAGTAGGAGCCACAAAAAAAGTAAGTTCTGCTAAGAAGGTTTCTGTTAAAAAAGCAGCGAAAAAAAGCATTAAAAAAAGCAGTAAAAAAATGCAAGCTAAAGTAGCCAAACTAGTAAAAACAAAATTAATTAGAGATAGTTTTGCAATTCCAGAGGGTGAATACGCAGCTTTGGTTACTGTAAAAAAAGCTTGCTTGAAAAATGGCCTGGAAATTAAAAAGACAGAATTGATCCGAATTGGTATTGCATTAGTTAACAACTTATCAGTGACGAAGGTCAAAACTGCAAAAGCAAAACTAACCCCAATTAGTGCTGGCCGACCTAAAAAATAAACGCAACAAGATTAATTAATATATTTCGGGTACATACATCTCCATGGGGACTGGTCCTCTTAGATAATCTTGGTTATAGACTCGAGCGGGGAGGGAAATTGGTTCAGACCCAATTTCTTCGTAGGGTATTTGCTGTAATAAATGGTGAATGCAATTTAGCCTTGCTCTTTTTTTATCATTAGCTGCAACTATCCACCATGGAGAATCTTCAGTGTGCGTTTTTTCCAGCATGGTTTCTTTAGCTTTTGTGTAGGACTCCCAAAGTCTTCTGGACTCAAGATCCATAGGAGACAGTTTCCATTGTTTGAGTGGATCTTTAATTCGCATCGTAAATCGTGCGTATTGTTCTTCATCTGTAATTGAGAACCAATATTTGATGAGAATAATTCCAGATCTCTGTAGCATTCTTTCGAATTCCGGAACTGTTCTGAAAAATTCTTCATATTCAGCTTCATTGCAAAATCCCATTACCTTTTCTACGCCAGCTCGGTTGTACCAACTGCGGTCGAATAAAACGATCTCTCCACCTGCTGGCAAATGAGAAATATATCGCTGAAAGTACCATTGTGAGCGCTCACGTTCATTCGGTGCAGGTAGTGCAGCAACTCGGCAAACACGAGGATTTAGTCTTTGCGTAATACGTTTAATTGCGCCGCCTTTTCCAGCGGCATCTCTTCCTTCAAAAAGAACAACGACTTTAAGATTTTTTTCAACAACCCAATCTTGGAGTTTGACTAGCTCACCTTGCAAGCGGAATAACTCTTTGAAGTACTTTGCTCTTTCACTATTCGCTAGAGGATTGATAGAGTATTCCAGCAAATCTTGGTCATCTAATTCTTGCTCGAGTTCTTCGTCGTAGCTGTCTATGGTGTCCAATTGCATGCGATTGAGCATAATTTTCTCGAAAGGGTTACACAAATAAGATATTGAAACATACCATTTCAATATTGCATCTTAGTTACATCGCGAATAGCAATCAGATAATACTTAAGCAAAAATTCTTCATTAATTCATTAAACCGTCAAGAGCCTGTCATACAGAGGGGTTAATTTGTGAATCGTCTCTCACTTTTTTCAATCTGACAATGAGCCGAGAAGAATTGCTAAATGAACTGAAAAGATTAAAGTTATACGGTTACTTTGTTCCAACTGAGTCGATTGAACTTGCAAATGAAATTGATTTAACCTCAGTTCAAGAGTTACACGTAACTGCAGCAGCAATGTTGGTAGTTCAGTTAGCTAGTAAAACTAAAAAAAATAATAAATCGGAATAGCATGATGTTATCCACACTAATTGTGGATAACTTTCATTTTATTTGCCGTTTTAATTTTCAACTGATTGATTTTATTGGTAAAAAATTTTATGTATCGGAGCATAACTTTATTAAGCAAATTTATATAAATTATTTATACAATTAATGAAAAAATAAGCTTTTCTTAATAAGTGAACTACTAAAAATTAGGGAACGCTGATGCGATTGAAAGATGAATTTACAATTTCAGTAACAGGTTCTGCAGGAGTACGACAGATTGCAGTTAACGATATAGGTTCAAAAAATTCAAAAGAGACTTTAATGTGCCTTCCTGGCATTTTGGAAGTGAAATCAACTTTTCTTGGATTGCAACCTCTTATAGAGCGAGGCTATCGAATAGTGACTCTCGATTATTGTGGAAGAGGTCGTTCGGATTATCTAGAAAATATAAATCACTATAAAACTTCTACATACATAGAAGATGTATTGGCGGTATATGACTACATCATTCAATCGAATAGAAACGCTAATCCTCTATTAAGAAAATTTAAGCAGAATGTCTGGCGTTTGCAGGGTAAATCCATCCATATGCTGGGAAATAGTATGGGTGGATTGATAGCAGCAGCAATAGCAATGAAAAAATTACCTGGAATTAAAAGCCTAATTCTTAACGATATAAGCTCTTTAATTCCTTGGTCAGGCTTATTTTCTTTGTATGGGAATTTAAGTCAATCAAGCTTTCATATATCTAGCCACGGAAATTTCAATAATTCAAATGATTTGGCTAAGACCTTGAATGTAGATCCTAAGTTACTTAAGGCTGTTATGCAGGCTACACACTTAGATATTCCATTTCACAACACCATTCATGGGATTGAATTTAAATCAATATTCAATTCGATTGCTGTCCCTTTGTGCTTGATTTATTCAAGTGAATCAAAATTAGTCACTAAATTAGCTATCAATAATATTAAAAAATATTCTGAAACGATTCTGTTAGTAGAGGAGAGTGGTTCAAGTCATCCAGTTAAATTTCAAAAGCACGTAGTTAACAAAATACATTCATTTATCAGTCATCAATACTAAACTTTATTTTTTGATCTATTTATGAAAATCTTGATTGTTACAGAAGCATGGGATCCCCAAATTAATGGTGTCGTTAGAACATTAAAAATGACGACGCGGCTTTTATCAGAGTCTGGTCATGAAGTTAGGATTTTGACTCCGTATGAGTTTTTTAACCTTCCATGTCCAACCTATCCTGAAATTAGACTAACTTTCACTTTAATTTCTAATGTGCGTGAAAGCATTGATGCGTTTAAACCTGACATACTTCACATAGCGACTGAGGGGCCTCTTGGATGGGCTGCAAGAAAAATTGCAATTTCTCGCGGATGGCCATTTAGTACGGGATATCACAGTCAATTTCCCGAATATATACACATGCGATTTAAATTTCCTTTAGAGATCAGTTATAAAGCATTACGTAATTTTCATAATGCGGGTGTTGCAACAATGGTGCCAACAATGGCTATGCTTGAGACTTTGCGTCGCAGAGGATTTAATAAATTAGTGCACTGGAGTCGGGGTGTGAATACAGAATTGTTTACATCTGAGGGTGAAAAAATACAGCGCGGTAGTGGCCCAATCTATCTTCATGTGGGACGCATAGCTGTTGAAAAAAGTATAGAGGATTTCTTAAGTCTTGATTTGCCTGGAGAAAAATGGATTGCTGGTGAGGGACCAGAGCGTAAACAACTTCAAAAAAAATATCCGAATGCAAAGTGGTTTGGTTGGCTCAATGGTTCTGATCTTGCAGCGCTTTATCGATCGGCTGATGTTTTTGTTTTTCCAAGTAGAACAGATACGTTTGGATTAGTGATGATTGAAGCGATGGCATGTGGAACACCTGTCGCTGCTTACCCTGTGACTGGTCCTATCGATGTGGTGAATTCAGGTGTGAGTGGTTTTTTGAACGAGAATTTAAAAACTGCAGTTTTAGACTGCCTTAAACTTGATCGAACAATAGTCGCAGAAGAGGCTAAAAAATTCTCTTGGATGAATGCGACGAAACAGTTTTTTGCAGCCCTACGACCTATTCCACATGTATTAAAATAATTTACAGAAGTTATTTATGGTATTGCTTTTTGATTAATGAAATCTTAGTTTTTTTTCTAGTCCGAAAAACAAAAAGCTGAAAAAAAATCTAACTTTGTTTTCTAATAGATGGTGCCCACGGAGGGAGCTCGGTCACGTACCGCGACCCCGCTGTGACTTTGCATGTCACAGATTTCGAGTCCCTCCCGCAAAGCAGTGCTTTGCTTGTGGGCTTGATTTTAATTAGATGAAAAAAAAGTCCGCTAAAGCGAACTTTGTTTTCTAATAGATGGTGCCCACGGAGGGACTCGAACCCCCACACCTTGCGGCACATGGACCTGAACCATGCGCGTCTACCAATTCCGCCACGTGGGCTAAAAGAAGGCGAGATTATATAGTAATCGACCTGCAAGTCAATCTAAGCTAGTCCATGATCAATGCACAGTTTCTGCATTTTGAGCGCAGGTGACCTGTGTCCGTTACACTAGCAATGTTTTCACTCTTATAGAACGCAGCTTTTGAGCCAGTACCCTTACAGTATTCCCAGTCGAGAGGAAATTCTCGGCATCTTGCGTACCGCTGAACAAGCGCAGACGCTTGCAACGATTGCACTAGCCCTTCAAGTTCAAGAAGCTGAGATCGATGGTTTAACACGTCGACTCAATGCGATGGAACGTGATGGTCAGATTAAACCTGATCGTAAAGGTCAGTATCAACTGGCAAATATCTCTAATTTTCTTGAGGGTCGTGTATCTAGTCATCGTGATGGCTATGGTTTTCTGATTCCTGATGAAGGTGAAGATGTTTTTCTACCTGAAAAAGAAATGCAGAAAGTTTTGCATGGTGATCGCGTGCGTATACGGATTGTGGGTCTTGATCGTCGTGGTAGACCTGAGGGTACGATTGTTGAAGTCGTGTCACGTGCTAACACGCATGTCATCGGTAGATTAGTTAATGAAAATGGTGCGTGGTTAGTTGCACCGGAAGATAAGCGTATCAGTCAAGATATCGTATTAGCTGGACCTGTCGGTAAAGCCAAAGCAGGGCAGGTAGTGAGTGTGGAGTTGACTGAACAACCTTCACGTTATTCACAACCAGTAGGAAAAATTGCGGAAGTGCTAGGTGATATTGATGACCCTGGTATGGAGATTGAAATCGCGGTGCGTAAATATGGTGTGCCGCATGAATTTTCCGAAGCAGCAAAAAAACTCGCTGCAAAATTACCCTCTGAAGTTGGTTCTGAAGATTTATTAGATCGTGTGGATTTACGCGATGTGCCTTTGGTCACCATTGATGGTGAAGATGCACGTGACTTTGATGATGCGGTGTATTGTGAGCCTGTAAAAATTGGTCGTTCTGAAGGTTATCGATTAATTGTTGCGATTGCAGATGTTAGTCATTATGTTAAGCCGCAAGATGCACTGGATGCAGATGCGATAGAACGCAGCACATCAGTTTATTTTCCGCGCCGTGTGATTCCCATGCTGCCAGAAAAATTATCGAATGGCTTGTGTTCTTTAAATCCGCATGTCGATAGATTAACCTTGGTGTGTGATGCCGTTATTGATAAAGATGGTGAAGTACAAGCCTATCAGTTTTATCCTGCTGTGATTCATTCAGCAGCACGACTCACGTATACAGAAGTTGCTGCCATTCTTGGTAATACACGCGGACCAGAAGCTTCTAAACGCGCGATCTTAGTGCCGCACCTGCAAAATCTGTATGATTTATTTCACATACTGCTCAAAGCAAGAAAACGTCGTGGTGCGATTGATTTTGAAACTACTGAGACGTATATCGTTTGTAATGCAGCAGGTAAGATTGAACAAATTTTGCCGCGTACGAGAAATGATGCACATAAATTAATTGAAGAGTGCATGCTGACTGCAAACGTCTGTGCTGCAGATTTAATGGAGCGACATAAGCATCACGGTATGTTCCGCATTCATGCAGGGCCAACAGAAGAAAAGCTTAAAAATCTGCGTTCATTCTTAAAGCAAATTGGTTTGCATTTAGGTGGTAACGATAAGCCTACAGCCAGTGATTATGCTGAGGTGATGGAAAAAATTAAGTTGCGTCCCGATGCCTTGTTATTACAAACCATGTTGCTGCGTTCTATGCAACAAGCGGTTTATAGTCCAGACAACATAGGACATTTTGGATTGTCCTATGAAGCTTATGCGCACTTCACAAGCCCGATTCGTCGCTATCCTGATTTGCTGACACATCGTGTGATTAAGGCGATTATTAGTGGTCGTCAATATCATCCCAAGGTTGCGGAAGGTAGTGAGTTAAATACCAATCTCTCACCTGCTGCACGCAAGATGCATGCAAAAGACAGAGCAGCAGGTAAAGCTAAATCGGAAGGTGATTTGGCGGTGTGGGAATCATTAGGCATACATTGCTCTGCTAACGAAAGACGTGCAGATGAAGCATCGCGCGATGTAGAAGCATGGTTAAAATGCTATTTCGTACGTGACAAACTCGGTGAAGAATTTACAGGTACGATTTCTGGTGTGGCTGGCTTTGGTATCTTTGTACAGCTTGATGCCCTCTTTATCGAAGGCATGGTGCATGTCACAGATTTAGGTTCGGATTATTTTCAGTTTGATGAAGCGCGTCATGAGTTACGTGGCGAACGTACTGGCATCCGTTACCAGCTCACGGATAGAGTGACGGTGCAAATTAGTCGTGTTGATCTCGATGCACGTAAAATTGATCTGCGTTTAGTCAATGAACCTAGCATACGCACGCGTTTGAAAAATGAAGTACGTCGCGCTGAAAGCCCACAACCACCTAGCGCAAAAAAGAAATCAGCTAAAAAAATTTCAGTGGCTGCTAAAGTGGGTAAAAAATCTGGTTCTAAAGTAGGCGCTAAGCTTGGTAAAGTGAAAGCTAAGTCTGCTAAGAAATCTATTAAAAATAGTAAAAAGAAACGCTGATCTATGAAGTCTAAATTCATCTTTGGTTTTCATGCCGTTACAGCGCGCATTCGTCATGAAGCTTCTACGGTTGAAGAAATATATATCGATGCAAATCGTCATGACAGACGCATGGGAGAGCTGATACGCGCTGCAAAAGCAGCAAATGTCAGAATTATTCAAGCAGATGATCAACGTCTCGATGCCATGGTGGGCACACGTCGTCATCAAGGCGTGATTGCTAAAGCAGGTGAGCTTTCTCTCGCACGTAATTTGGATGAATTACTCGATGCCATTGAAGGTCCACCTTTGTTGTTGTTACTAGATGGCGTGACAGATCCACATAATCTCGGAGCATGTTTGCGTGTTGCGGATGGTGCTGGTGCGCATGCAGTGATTGCACCTAAAGACAGAGCGGTTGGTTTAAATGCGACTGCAGCAAAAGTAGCTAGTGGTGCAGCCGATACAGTGCCTTACATTACCGTCACTAATCTTGCGCGTACGATGCGTGAATTACAAGAACGTGACATCTGGTTGACTGGCACAACGGAAGATGCAGAGAGTTCACTCTACGAAGTAGATTTCACAGGTGGATGTGCATTAGTAATGGGTTCGGAGGGTGAGGGCTTACGTAGACTGACGCGAGAAAACTGTGATCGCTTAGTGCATTTGCCTATGTTGGGTTCAGTTGAAAGTTTGAATGTGTCTGTCGCGTCTGGTGTCTGTCTGTATGAAGCAAGACGTCAGCGGCTACAAATAAAATAAGGGTAGCTCAAGCTTACAAAATACTGAATACGCAGTCTGACGCCAATTCGAATAAAATCATCGCATATATAATTTATCGTTCCATCGCATGTTTACTCACTTAAAAGAAGATATCGCTAGCATCATCGAGCGTGATCCTGCTGCCCGCAATACTTGGGAAGTGCTGACTTGCTACCCCGGTTTGCATGCCATCGTCATGCATAGATGGGCAAGTGTTTGCTGGTCGTATGGCTTTAAGTGGCTAGGGCGTTTCATTTCACATCTTGCGCGTACATTAACTGGCATAGAAATTCATCCAGCAGCAACGATAGGTCGACGTGTCTTTATCGATCACGGTTTTGGTGTGGTGATCGGCGAGACTGCCATCATTGGTGATGATTGCACTATCTATCAAGGTGTGACTTTAGGTGGCACCTCACTCGCTAAAGGCGCACAACGGCATCCAACCTTAGGTCGTGGTGTGATCATTGGTGCGGGCGCAAAAGTGTTAGGCGCATTTACCGTAGGTGAAGGTGCGAAGATAGGGTCAAACGCTGTAGTGGTGCGAGAAGTACCTGCAGGTGCAACTGCAGTTGGTAATCCAGCTCGCATCATTGAAAAGAAAGATCATCAACCTGCTCGTGATGAAGCCGCTGCGCGATTATTTGCTGCCTATGGCATCACACCGAATGGTGATGATCCTCTCTCCAAAGCTTTGCATGGTTTGATAG
>JACCDP010648538.1_pt1 | contig 12992 bp, 8 predicted proteins | sample 7445841 | NCBI WGS metagenome assembly JACCDP01 (sample SAMN15323441, study PRJNA562643) | freshwater metagenome | isolation source: river surface water | place: USA:Blue River Watershed | collected 2017-08-17
ACCGACGAGATCAATGATGAAAACAAAATGCAGGGTGCCGAAATCCTAGGTGCCCTGGAAAAATACGATACCATTACGGTGAGCAACCCCGTTACGTTTGCCTTGGAGCGTCGTGTCGAGAAAGTAGAGTTTAACCCCAACGATGTTGTTAAGTTTCGTTTGAAAGAAGAATGGGTGTTTGATCGCAAGTCTGCCTCCATGGTGGTTCGAATTGTGGCTATTGCACCGGTTCAAAACCTCAAATCGGATGGTTTGGTGGTGGGAGAAATCCCCATGTTTTGGGTTTATTTCCCCGCGATTCGACCCATTCTGGCCAAAGCCGAAGTCTTTAACATGAAAAATGAATCGGCCAAGATTTCCTACGATGACCTCTTCCTCCGCCGTTTCTTTTCATCTTACATCTACAAAGAACCCAACGTGAAGGATCTTCGTATCGAAGACTATGCTAACAACCCGGAGGATTTCTTTATGGAATCCGAGCGTATCAAGCAAAAGATTTTCAACTTCGAGCAAAGCCTTTGGGATTATTAAAAATTTTGGATCGCCTCTTTTTGAGCGACTTAAAAAACCCCGCCATCTTGGATGTGTGGGGTTTTTTGTTGGTGTCGTCAGCTGTTTTGTTGTTGGTCGTAAAGGTTAATTGATGGCTAGTCCACGTTCTGTTTATGTCCACGTGCCTTTTTGCCGTAAGGCCTGTCATTATTGTGCCTTTCATTTTAGCACAACGCGTTCGTCACAGGCTCGCGTTCTCCAAGCCATGGTTCGTGAATTGGAATTGCGGCTACCCGATAACGAATCCAGCCATCGATGGCCTTTGGAGACCCTGTATCTGGGTGGGGGAACTCCTTCGCTCTTGGAGCCCGATGCATTGACTTATTTGGTGAACGGCCTATTGGAAAAATTCGATGTTACAACCCTTCAGGAATTCACATTGGAGGCCAATCCCGAGGATGTTCATCCCAAGAATTTGGAATTATGGAAAAGATTGGGTGTAAACCGAATCAGTCTGGGGGTTCAATCCGTGGATGACCGTTTTTTGGAGGGTATGAACCGAGCCCATGATTCACGGCAATCCTTGGAGGCGATGCGTCTCTTGGCCGGTGAATGGTCAGGTCCTTGGACCGCCGATCTTATTTACGCCTATCCGGATCAAGACCCCGAAAGCTTGAAAAAGGATTTGGAAACGATTTTATCCTACCAACCCGGTCATTTCTCGGCCTATCAACTCACCCAAGAACCTCGAACCGTCTTCCATACCAGGGTTCAGCGAGGGGAGGTCCATATGCCGGAAGACGACAGGGCCCTGGAACTTATGCAGCTGTTATATCATTGGGCCGAGTCTCAGGGTTACCGCGCCTATGAAATTTCCAATTTTGCACGGACCGGCTGCGAGGCGGTTCACAACAGCCGCTATTGGTCGGGTCAGGCCTACCTCGGTTTGGGGCCTTCGGCTCATTCCTTCGATGGAGAGCAGACTCGTTCTTGGAATATTAACCATAACCTCCATTATTGCCGGGGTATCGAAGCAGGCTTGCCCGAAGAAACGGTGGAAGTGCTTTCGATGGCCGATCGTTTGAATGAATTTTTGATGATTCGCCTTCGGTTGGATGCGGGGATGCCTTGGGATGAATTGACTTCGCGTTTTGGAACGGATGCCAAAGACCGGGTTCGAAAGCGCCTCTTGACCTTGTCTCCATCTTGGTTTAGGGGGGAAGGATACTTAGGAGAGGTGCAGCCCCTACAGCTTAGCTATTCGGGGCGGGGTTTGGCCGATTATATTGCATCTTCTTTGTTTGACGATGGACCTGACCAATCTTTAAATGCCTCCGGATGAAAATAAATGCGATGCTCGATGGGTTTGAATCGGTTCAGATTGATTTGAGTCAATGCTGGGACCTTGGAATTCCTTTGCGTGGGGGTGCGGGCAATCCCAATGCTTTTGGAATGGAGGAACCTTTGTTTGAGGTTTTTAGAGCCGGGGGCTTTGTGGGGGATGTGGAGCAGGGAGGAGCCTGCAATGTGGTCGGCGTCCGTATGAACCCGCACGGGAACGGAACGCATACCGAATGTGCAGGACATATCGGGGCCTCACCCACCGACGACAGGGCCATGAACTGCGGACCAGGGCGATGCCTTACCCTGGATCAGGCCTTGACCACTTTTTGGTTCAAAGCTTTGTTGCTAAGCGTTGAACCTCGATTAACCGATGCGGCGATGCCCGGCCAGGCCTGGATTGCCCAAAAGGATTTGGAGGAGGCCCTGGCCACCCATGGCGGTGGGCTCCCTTCCGCAGTTTTGATTCGGACCCTTCCCCATGATTCGCAACGGAGCAGCCGCCATTATACGGGGCACATGCCCCCGGCCTTTGAGCCGGCTGCCTTGGAATGGTTGGCTCGATCCGGTGTCCTGCATCTATTGACGGATTTGCCATCCGTGGACCCGGAACACGATGGAGGACTTTTGTTGGCGCATCGTGCCTTTTGGTTTCCGGAGGGACGATGCCGTCGTCAAGCGACCATCACCGAAATGATCGACGCGGAGTCCTCCCTACCGGACGGATTTTATGCATTGAATTTGATGGTTCCACGATGGTCCTTGGACGCTGCCCCATCGAGACCGGTGGTCTACGCACTTCACCCTGCCTGATTGCCTGGGCCAAGGGATGGTAGAGGTTCAGAAACAAGGGCGTGCCGCTGAAGCGAGCAGGGAGGTACCTGGCAGGGAGCGATCGAGCGGGGAGCGATCGAGCGGGGAGAGGTCTGAGCGGGGGAGAATTTTTAGGACGATACCGGTGAACGACCGTGGTCCTGGAGCACTTGGTTCAACATACGCCGAACGGCATCCACTTTGGCCGGTGAGTACAAGCTGAGCCGGATGGTTTTGCTGCGCATAACTCCTCGAGGGGTTTCGCGGAACAGCCACAGATCGTGGCGCAAGCCCCCTGATTTGGAGCGGATTTCGAAATAAGCCAATTCCTCGGTTGGTAGGTTGAGGAAAAAAGTTCGGTCCTCGTCTTTGTCGGTGGAGATGAGGATCTGGGTGACGGCGACTTCGACCGCGGTATAACCGGGTTTGACAAGGTTCCAGGCGACAATGATCAAAAGGAAAGATGCAATCAGGGCGGCAAAGAGAAACGGGGAATCCGAGCGCATAAAAAACATGGGCGCGGCCCCCGCCGCCATGATGACAAAGGCCAGGGCTCTGAACCAAAACAGAGCGCGGAGGTTGTGCACGCTTTGGATGGCCGGTCTCATACAAAATGCTGGATTTCTTGGTGGAGCAAGGCATCAATCCAGGCTTCATCGTTGGTTTTGTCTGGCGGAATAAGGTCCAGTACGTGATTCATAAATTTCTGTTGTTCCTGACCGTTCTGATAGGCGATGTGGTAGGGGGTTTGGGGTTGAAAAGTCACTTGGCTGTACAAAGGAACCCAGCGATCGGGATGGGCTTGGTGAAGACGCGCTTCGAGTTTCTTTTGGAAAACAAAGCGTGGATCGGCGACCTTGTCCCTCATTTCTACAAAATTATCCAAAGCCAATTGAGCCACCGCATCCCCGTCGGGTTTGCGCTTGCTTCCAAACTGTTGAAGGGTTTCAGCCCAGGCCTCCGCGCTGCTTTGGGGAGTGATAGCGTTCTCATCGACCTGGGCGATTAGCATCCGAACATCCTCAAAACCAGCGTTTAAACCCTGCCCATAAAAGGGAACGATGGCATGAGCCGCATCCCCAAGCAAACATGTGTTACCAAGATTCCAAGGCGAACAACGAACGGTTATGAGAGACGCGTTGGGATTGTTATGAAAATCATGCAGTAGGGTTGGCATCAATGGAAGGGTATCCCCAAAATATTGATTCCATACTTGGAGTACCAAGTCATCGCTTTGGATCTCGTTGAGCCCCAAGGCCACACCGCGACCGGGATCGGCTTCGAACGGATAAAAAAGCGTGCAGGTAAAACTGCGATCGGGATTGGGCAAGGCAATCATCATGAATTGGCCCCGGGGCCAAATGTGCAATCCGTTTGGATCCATGGCGAAATCCCCGGAAGCGGTGGGAGGTATGTGGAGTTCTTTGTACCCGTGGGGCAAATAGGATTGGCTGTATTCGAAGCGGTCTGTTTTTTGGAGCGCGTAACGTAGCGCCGAGAAGGCCCCGTCCGTTCCTAACAATACTTCAAAGGACAAGGTTTCCTTGGCCGGGCCTTTCTCCAAAATCATCGTGCGGGCCTGAGCATCCACGTCAACACAACGCGCATCAAAATGAATTTGCACCCCGTTTTGCTCCGCCAAATCCATGAGCTTGTAATTCAATCCGGACCGAGAAACCGAGTAAATTGCCTGGCCATCTTGACCGTACGGTTGGAATTGGACGCCGCCTTGGAGGTCGTGAACCAACCGCCCCGGCATAGGCAGGCCCACTTGCAGAATTTCATCGGCTAGTCCAGCCGCAGCTAGTGCCGTAAAGCCCCGGTCACTCAGGGCCAGGTTAATCGACCGCCCCCCGTAAGCACCGGCTTTTCGGCTATCCGAGCGGCGTTCATAGATGACGGTTTCAAAACCGCGTTGCCGCAACAAGATGGCGGCCAAGCAACCGACGGGACCCGCGCCTAGGAGGTGAATGGTGGATGGCATAAAAAAACAGAATATTAAAACAAAACTTACCAGGACAGGGGACGAACCATGCGGACATTGACACAGGATCCAAAGCATCCCAAACCGTTCTGAATATTGGATGGGATGACGGCGGGTTCTTCAAATGGATTGCCGCTTTGCGCGTTTTGTAGACCGACCGCTTTGAGATAGCGGTACAAGGCGGGACTTAGGCGTTGAACAACAATTTGCATACGGTTTTGGGATGGCAGGGTATCCCCGGGCATCATGCTCAGGTCCACCCGTTCTTGCCACGTATAAAGCCCGTTCACCGCACTGGCCGAGGTGACCAATTGATTGGGGTACCAACCGATATGCTCGTTCAAATAACGATCCTCCTCGAACCAAGGATTCCCAAGGATCCGGTAATTGATCCGATAATACCCCGGATCATCGGGACTGGTAGCCTCGGTTAGGTCTCTCCATTGAACCCGTATTTGAACCGAACGAGTCCAGGTACTGGGTGAAGCTTGTACTAGGATTTGGACCGAGGTATCGGCGACCCTCCACGCCGGGACCTGGGTTTGGGACTCCACCGAACGACCATCGGCGCTGCGAACATGGAGTTTGTATTCATAACCCTCCTTCACAAAGGATCCCCCGTTTCCGGAGCGGATGCGTGCAGTGTAAACGTTCTGAAACCCATCGAAGACAAAATTCTGCAGGGTATCCCCTAGGCCAGGGATGCTACCCGTTCGGTAACGAACCAAACGAAGATTGGCCCCGGCCAGGCCCGAGTCCATGGCTACGGGGGCGCCAAAAAGCGGAGCCGATTGGTAAAGTTTGAGGTACAGACTGTCTTTTTGGAGGGTCGAGTCGCTTTCCAAAACCAGGTTGCATCCCACCACCAATTTGGAGGGTAGATCCAGGTCCACCGTATCCAAAAATTGGGGTCGGCAACCACCCAGGCCCAACCATAAAATCATAGGCAGGAAGCCAGCCCAGGGCAGGAAGCCGGCACTAGGCAGGAAGCCGACCAAAGTCCGAAGGCCATGGCCGGGAAGGGCTTCAATCGCAGGGGATCTTTTTAGCATTGGCAAAATTTGAAACGCCATGAAATCGAAGGAATCACAAAGGCAAACAGCGAATATTGGACCAAACGATTGCGACCACTCAGGCCATCGGATTCAACTTGAATAAACCAGGGGTTGGCCCGACTCAAGAGGTTGTAAACCGAATACTCGGTCACTCGCTCCCCGCAGCGGGTCTTGCGGGTGAATTGGAGGCTAAGATCCACCCGCTGGTAACTGCGCAGACGGTAATTGTTTTGCGTTCCGTAATCTGTTGAATTCCATCCTAATCCAAAAAATGGATCGTTGTTACTGTCGTATCCCGGTATGCCCACCAAGGGAGCGTTAAAAGTTCCTTGGGGTAATGTTACGGCATTCCCGGTGCCGTACACAAAGACGGCCGAACCCTTGATTCCTTTGCGACCGGGCCTGGGAGCGCGCAGGTCAAAGAAATTAACCCAACTCAAATCATGCCGGCGATCGTAGCGCGCCGGAAACGGCAAACCGCCGTTGAGTTCATCAAATCGCAGGTCGGTTTTGCTGAGCGTATAACCCAACCAACCGTTCCAAACCCCTCGGTGTTTTTGGAGAAGGATTTCCAATCCCATCGATTCCAAGAAACCGCCCATCACTTGATCTTCCCATTGAACCTTGGGGATTCCGCTTTCATCAAAAATCTCTTCGGGATCCACCAGCAAAAAACTAGCTCCCGGTCTGTAAGCAATGTTGCCGTTGGTTTTTTTGAAATACGCTTCGGTGGTGATGCTCCAGGATTTTTGGGGTAGGTCCAGCGAATAGCCCAAAGCAATTTGCCTAGAGAATTGCGGCCCTACTTTTTCGTTGGCCGGAACCCACAAGTCCGTTGGAAGGCCGGTACCCGAATTCGAAAGCAGGTGCAGGTACTGGTTCATTTCGGTATAGGCGGCCTTGATGGATTGGTTATTGCCCAATAGGTAGCGGGCGGCCATGCGGGGCTCGGGCCTCGCGTAAGTTTTGCTGCCAGTTGCAAAGGTGGAAATGCGCAGACCCGGATTCAGCAACCACCGTTCGCCCAGGCTCCATTCATCTTCAACATAGAGTCCACTTTCCAAGGAATACTCCCGGGCGACTTTATCAAAATTGAAATCCGGAGCTAGGGAATTCTTGAGAACAAAGGCCGTCGGAACAAAGGTGTGTCGAATGGATTGGAAGCCGGCTTTGATTTTGTGTTCTGGAACGGGCAGCCAATCCAAGTCCACCTTGACGCCAATATCCCGGATGGTTGAATTGTAGCGGAGATCAAAAAACTCGTTGCCTTCGTTGGATTTGAGTTGAATTAGAAAGGTATAATCACTTAGGATGAGGCTGCTGTTCACAAAGGTTCGGCTGTTGGCCTGGTGATTCCAGCGCAGGGTTCCGGTTTTGTTTCCCCAACCCAAGGAGGCGGTGGTTCTTTCGAGGGGGTTGGAACCAAAGGTTGTCGCATAAAATTTATCCTGACCAAGGTAACCGCTTAAATAAAGACGATTCCTTGCGTCAAGTTGGTAATTGAATTTGGCGTTCAGGTCCTGAAAATAGTAACCGCCCAGACCCTCCCCGCCACTCAGGAGCAGGGGTGCGGTCAGCAAATCAAAATAGGTTCGACGCCCCGAGATAATCATAGAGGCTTTGTCTTTGGCAAGCGGACCTTCGACGGTGAAATTGGCTGAAATATTCCCCACACTGCCTTCGGTGCACCATTCCCGGCTGTTGCCGTCCTTCATCGTAATGTCGAGAACACTGGAAAGCCTCCCTCCGTAGCGGGCGGGGAATCCGCCCTTGGTGAGGCTCGCATTTTTGATGGCGTTCCCATTAAAGACCGAAAAAAAACCGAACAAATGCGAGGCATTGTACACCGTCGCTTCGTCCAATAGAATAAGGTTTTGATCCGGTCCACCGCCCCGCACATAGATGCCGGAACTGCCTTCGTTGCCTTTTTGGACGCCTGGCATCAATTGAAAAGTTTTGAGCAAGTCCTTTTCCCCAAACAACATGGGGATTTGTTGAATTTGTTGCGGGGTCAATTCGATTTTGCTCATTTGGACCTCACGGGCCTGCCGGCTGATTCGATCGTCCACGACTTGGATTTCTTGGAGATCGTTGAGGGGCTGCATTTCGAAATTGAGCCCTCGGCTGCTATCCAAGTCCAAGCGCAGGGACCGCGTCTGGAAACCCACGTAACTGATCTGCAGGTTGTAGGAACCCGGGGATAGGGTGAGGGAATAGAACCCGTAGGCATTGGTGGAAGTGCCGCTTTGGATTTCGGGTAACCAAAGGCTGGCGCCTACCAGCATTTCGCCGGTCTGGGCGTCCCGGACGTAACCACTCAGGGTGGATCGACGGACCTGGGCGCTCAGGTTGGTTGTTAGCAGGAACAATACTAGAAGTACTCCTGCCATGGGCAGGTGGAACGAAGGGGATCTCATACAAATTTTTGTAACACGGATTGAACGTTATGCAAATCGGTGTAGGACGTATAAAGAGGTACCGGTGCCAACCGAATCGTATCCGGGTTGCGCCAATCAGCCAAGATTCCATGTTGGTGGAGGTGATCAAAAACTTCCCGTCCACGATGCCTAAGGTTGAGCGAAAGTTGACAACCTCTCCGCTCTGGAAGGGCCGGGGTGAGCAAGCGTCCGTCTAGTTCGGGATGTTGCCCCAAAAATTCTTGCAGAATTTGTTCCAACATACCCGTTAAACGCAAGGACTTGATGCGCAGTCGTTCCATGCCGGCCCGGTCGTGGATCTCCAAGGCCACCGCATGGGGTGCCATGGCCATCACCTGAGCATTGCTAAGTTGCCATGCTTCGGCACCGGGGGCGGGTACAAAATGCCGAGGCATCTCAAAACGGCTTTTTTCATCGTGCCCCCACCAGCCTTCGAATCGGCCCAGGTCCCGACGATGGTGATGTCGCTCGTGTACAAAAAGTCCACCCGGTCCACCCGGTCCTGAATTCAGGTATTTGTAGGAACACCAGCAGGCAAAGTCCACACCCCAATCGTGGAGGGACAGGGGGACATTGCCAGCGGCGTGGGCCAAATCCAAGCCCACCAAGGCTCCAACTTGGTGCGCCTCGCGCACCACCGTTGGTACATCAAAGAAGGCTCCGCTGTAGTACTGGACGGCACCCAGCAAAACCACCGCCGTTTGATCCCCGGCACTTCGGATGGCATCGACAATCGAGGTGGTCGGGTCAAGGCCCCTTGGAGCGGCGGTGTCCACTTCGATCAGGCCCTTCGCAGGGTCGATGCCGTGGTGTTTGAGTTGGCTATCCACGGCGTATTGGTCCGAAGGAAAGGCTCCGGCTTCTACCAAAATCTTGGTGCGCTGCCCTTGGGGACGGTAGAAGCCGGCCATGAGCAAATGCAAATTCACGGTAAGTGTATGCGCCGACACTACTTCGGATTCCAAGGCGCCCATCAAGCGAGCCAAAGGGGCCGTGAGCCTGCGGTGGTAAGGCATCCAAGGATGCGGACCTTCAAAGTGGCCTTCGACTCCGTAGCGAGCCCAGGAATCCAATTCCACCTGCACCGCTGACGGGACAGCCAAGGGCATCAAGCCCAGGGAATTTCCACAGAGGTACACCCAGGGCGTTCCGTTGGGTCCAACCGGAAAAGCAAACTCGGACCGAAAGGGAGCTAATTCATCGTCCCGGTCCGCTAATTGTGCTTCGTTGAGGTTCATGGTTGAGGGGAATTTTGAGGGTAGGTAGATCGACCAAAGGTAAAAACCAAGGGTCAAAAGCCCATATCGCCCCCGCCACCCGAGCCCCCGCCACTGCGCCGCATTTTTTGGAAAAGCGAGGCATCCGAATTTCCAAATCGATAGGTCAGGGTGAATCGAACAAAGCGTACTTCCCGACGTCGAATAAATTCCTGGAACAGGGTTTCGGTCTGGACGGTGTTGCCAAATCGTCTTGTGTTAGCGACATCCGAAAGAAGCGCCACGAGGGTCCAGGACTTATTGGGATTCCAGGAGGCTGATAGGTCCATGCCGTAGGCGGGATAGGTGCGGCCCTGAGGCAAGATCCGAGGCGCTTCGTATTCTCCATTCCATTGGAGGGACCAACGCTGGTCGGGCCGGTAGGAAACCTGGCCCTTGGCCGTCCAACTCCATCCCCCACGGCTGATGTTGTTCATCAAAGCCCCGGCATTCACCTCTGTAAAAAAGGCGTTCAGGTTGGTGGTCAGGGTCCACGCTTTGGAGGGATTCCAGCGAAAACTCTCTTCCCAACCAGTCGCCCATTGACGATCCCCGTTCAAGTACGAATTCACCAACAAATTGCTGTCTTGGGGGAGTCTGCTAACAAATTCGGTGATGACTTGGGTGGTGTATCGGCCGTATACGGACGATGTTAGGCTGATGATTCCGTTGTTGTATTGATGATTGATTTCGGACAAGTGAAAGAACTCAGGAGCCAGTCCTGGATTCCCGATACGGTACCCCTGGGCGTCGGCAAACAAAATGAAAGGCAAGACTTGAAAAAAACCGGGTCGCCCAATTTTTCGGGAAAGATTCACCTGCCATTCGTGTCGACCGCTTTTGCGGCTCAGGTAAACAGCCGGAAAAAGTGCATTCCCCCATTGACGTCCCCCGTTGGGGTAGCGATACCGAAACGAAGAATCACCCAGCAGGGGAAGGTTCACATCAAAGTGGGTTTGTTCCACCCGAAGGCCGGCCTGCAGGCCCCAAGGACCCCAGACTAGCTGGCGATTGATGTAGGCAGCGTTCACGATATCCGTGATTTCAAATTCGTTACTCAGGGCCCTATCAAAGGAGGGAACCGCACCGTTCAAGCCCAGGTTCACGTTTAAGTTGGAAACATTGCTGCGTAGATTGCTGCGAAGGCCCCATTCCCACTTGCCCGATGCCGCGGGCCGGGTATGGTCGTATTGAGCGGTAAAAACTCGGTTTTGACCCGATCCCCGGTTTTCCTGAAGTCGGCGTGATGAACTGTCGGTCAAAAGGTTGTTGGACAGATTGTCCAGGTCGGCCTCGGTTCCATTGGCCGAGGCGTTGAGGTTAAGGTCCACGCTCCATTCCTCGCCGGGCAGGGCCGTAGTTTTTCGTAACAAAAGTTGAAGGGAACCGTAGCGCCAGAAATTCTGTTGGCGGTTGGTTTGGCGACCGAGTATCGTCGTATCCACCACGCCGTTGGGGCCGGGTTTGGTCCAAGAGTAAGGTTGGTCATCGGTGTTACGAAATCGTCCGTCGCCCAGGTTAAAAGAAGTGGTCAAGGTCGTTCGCTGGTTGAGGGTGTAGTCCCAGGCCAGTCGACCCATTTGAAAACGACGCCCCAACATGCTTTGGGAAGACTGAAAAAATGTTTCGGAAGTTTTGCCGCCTGCCAGATTTTGCCGCAGCGTGCTGTTGGTTAGGGGATTGTAAAAATCGCTGAAATTATAGGACGCGGACCAGGCCGATGCGCCTTCCTTGAGGTTCAGGTTGAAGCCGGTATTCCAACGATTTCCGCTTCCGAGCCCAGCATTGGCCGAACCTTGGTAGCCTGGACCGCTGGTTCTTTTCATCACCACATTTAAGAGTCCGCCGGTGGTGTTGGCATCAAATCGAACCGAGGGGTTGGTCATGATCTCGATTCGTTCAATTTGCTCAGCTGGGATTTGTTCCAACGTGAGGAGACTGGGCCTCCCGTCCACAAAAATCTGAGGCACCGAATTGCGTAGTCGCACCGTCCCATCGGCATCGGTGGTCACCCCTGGCAAATTGCGCATCACCTCCAGGGCCGAGGCACCGCGAGCGGTCAGGTCCTTGTCCACCGTGTAGACCTTGCGATCGATACCCAAAACGGTGGTTTGCCGCGATTCAGTGATTTCGACGGTTTGCAATTTGGTGACATCCTCCTCCAAATAAAGATTGCCCAATTCGGTAATTGGAACGGAGGGGATGACTTGAAAACTCCGGAACAAAGGAATGCAGCCCAAGAACCGCACCTCGAGGAGGTAGCGACCGGGGGGGACCTTCTCAATTCCAAAATACCCGCCGCTTCGGGTTAGAGACCCCGATACCAAGGCCGAATCCGCGGTTTTGAGGACGGCCACCGAGGCAAATTCCAGGCCTTTGTTTTGATTTTTGAGTAAAATTCGGCCTTGGACACCGGGACTTTGGGCCCAAACGAGGGTCGTTGGGGCACCTACAGCCAATACAAGGGCCAGAAATGGCAGAATAATCGACCAAAACGACGATTTGTGTTGGGAAGGGATGTAGCTGGTAAGGGTCATGAGTCCCCAAAAATACGCCCCGTCTTTGGGTCCGTTGGCGTTTTTATTTGGCTCTGTTTGCCCCTACCTTTGCGGCCACATTTACCAAATTTATCCATGAGTTCTACCGGCAAAATCGCCCAAATTATCGGCCCGGTCATCGATGTGGCCTTCGAAAGCGGCAACCCGCTCCCCGAATTGTTTAACGCCCTGTACGTTGACCGCCCCGGTGGTCAGCGAGTGGTCCTGGAATGCCAGCAGCATTTGGGCGAGGATTCGGTCCGCACCATTGCAATGGACGGCACCGAAGGCCTTTTACGTGGCATGCCCGTTGTGGATACCGGCAAGCCCATTCAAATGCCTACCGGTACCCAAATCAAAGGTCGTTTGTTCAACGTGGTCGGTGAGGCCATTGACGGCCTCCGTCCCATGGCTGAAAACACCGTCGGTCTGCCTATTCACCGGAAAGCCCCGGCTTTTGAGGATCTTAGCACGTCAACCGAAGTCCTTTTTACCGGTATCAAGGTTATTGACCTGATTGAACCCTATGTGAAGGGTGGCAAGATTGGTCTCTTTGGGGGTGCCGGGGTTGGTAAGACCGTTCTAATCATGGAATTAATCAATAACATCGCCAAAGGCTACGACGGAATGTCGGTTTTTGCCGGGGTTGGAGAGCGTACCCGCGAAGGGAACGATTTGATGCGTGAAATGATCGAATCCGGCGTTTTGAAATACGGGGATGCCTTCCGTCACGAAATGGAAGAAGGCAAATGGGCTCTGGACAAGGTGGACTACAAGGATTTGGAAGAATCAAGGATTTCCTTGGTCTTCGGTCAAATGAATGAACCACCCGGAGCGCGCGCGCGCGTTGCACTTTCGGGTCTAACACTGGCCGAACACCTCCGCGATGGGGACGAAAAGGACGCTACCGGTCGGGATATTCTCTTCTTTATCGACAATATTTTCCGATTTACCCAGGCCGGCTCCGAAGTATCGGCCCTCTTGGGTCGTATGCCCTCTGCGGTGGGTTACCAGCCAACGTTGGCCACCGAAATGGGTTTGATGCAAGAGCGCATTACCTCCACCAAAAGGGGTTC
>JACCDP010448996.1_pt1 | contig 12989 bp, 8 predicted proteins | sample 7445841 | NCBI WGS metagenome assembly JACCDP01 (sample SAMN15323441, study PRJNA562643) | freshwater metagenome | isolation source: river surface water | place: USA:Blue River Watershed | collected 2017-08-17
CAGGGCCTTGGCGACCTTCTTCAGGTAACCGTCCTGGGTCTGGGAGAAGGACAAGGCATTACCCACGTTGTCTTCAGCGGCGGCCAGGCGGTTCAGCTGCGCGTCGAGTCGCATGGACACGGCGAATCCGCCGGCATTGTCGGAGGGATTGGACAGTTTCGAACCCGAGGAAAGTCGTGCGAGGGAGGCGGAGAGCCCCTTGCTGGTCTCCATCAAATTGCGGGAGGCCGTGATAGCTGAGACGTTTGTCTTGATGACCATAACTCGATCCGTGAGTTTTGTCTCTTTTCAGAGACCTGTTGACTGCTCGCGACATCCTTGTCGCGGATGAAACTTTCCCGTCCTTGGGAGGCGTTCATCGGTTCATTGCTGAGCCTTCCGGAGATTTTTTTCGGCCTCCGGTGTCCGATGTCTTGCGACACCCAAGTCATCGGAAAGACCTGGGAATACCTGAGGAATTTGATGATTTATTTTTTCTCAGGGTCTTTTTCAGATTCGATCCGAGGCGTTGATGAGGCTCTGTTTTCAAGCCGATGATTGACCGAAACAGTCGCTTCTCCGCAGGGTCCGGACATGCCTCTCCGAACTCCTTTTCTGGGTCTCATCCTGATGCTGATGCTGGCGGGTTGCGCCGCTCATTCCACCGTGTCCACAAAGCGGCCGATCCGCGCCCTGCTCATCACCGGTGGCTGCTGCCACAATTACGCGCTGCAAACCTTCGCGCTGACCAACGCCTTGGCCCGACACGCAAACGTGGAATGGACCATCATCAATGAAGGCGGCAGCGGCACACGGGCTGAGATTCCTCTGTACGATCAACCGAACTGGGCCAAGGGCTACGACGTGGTGGTGCACAACGAGTGCTTCGCCGACACGCAGTCACCCGACTACATCCAACGCATCACCCGCGCGCATGAGGCCGGAGTTCCCGCGGTGGCCATCCACTGTGCCATGCACACCTATCGGGCCGCAGGCATCGACGAGTGGCGCAAGTTCCTGGGAGTCACCAGCCGGCGGCATGATCACCAGAGCCGGTATCCGGTGAAGAAGGTGGCTGCCGAGCATCCCATCCTGAAAGGCATGCCCGAGGATTGGGTCACGCCCAAGGATGAACTCTACGTCATCGAGAAGATGTGGCCCGGTGCAACCCCTCTGGCCACCTCGGTGAGCGAGGCCGACGGAAAATCGTATCCGGTGGCCTGGGTCAACGGGTTCGGCAAGGCCCGGGTCTTCGGGACCACCTTCGGCCACTCCGACGCGACCTTTCAGGACCCGGTCTTCCTGGAAATGCTCAGCCGCGGATTCCTGTGGGCCGCCGGTACCAGCAGCCTGTCGGACCGACGTTGATGGGTCATCAGCCCGGCAACAGGGCTTCGTGGCGACCGTCCGGTCCGAGCCGGGTGCTGCGTCGGATGGCCTGGGTGATCACCCGCTTGGCCTGTTCCACGGCGACAGGCAGCGGATGTCCCAAAGCAAGGCAGGCAGCGATGGCGGCCGAATAGGTGCATCCGGTGCCATGGGTTGAAACCCCCGACACAAACGGAGCACGAAGCATCCGTTCCTCCTGACCGTCCCACAGGACATCTGTGGCCTGGGGCACATCCCGGAGGTGCCCGCCCTTGACCAGCACGGGGATGCCCCAACGCCCATGGATACCACGGGCCGCCCACCTGAGATCGTCCACCGATTGCAACGGCCGCCCGAGGAGTGCTGCGGCTTCGTCGAGGTTCGGGGTCACCAGCGCAGCCAAGGGCAACAGCCGATCTTGCAGTGCGCGCATGGCATCCGGGCGCAGCAGGCGGGCTCCGCTGGTGGCGATCATCACCGGATCCACCACCAGAGGAATCCCCGGATGACGGGCGAAGGATTCGGCCACGGTCCGAATGATGGTGGCGTTGAACAGCATGCCGGTCTTGGCTGCAGCCGGAGGCAATTCTTCGGTGAGTGTTTTCAACTGACGGGCCACGAACGCGGCGGGAACGGCATGGACACCGGTCACCCCCGCCGGCGACTGGGCCGTCAAGCAAGTCACGGCACTGGTGCCATGGACACCCAAGGCGGCGAACACCTTCAGGTCGGCCTGGATGCCCGCCCCACCGCCACTGTCGGAACCCGCCACCGTCAATACCACCGGTCGAAATGCGCCTCGATGCTTCATGGACTTCAGCGTGAAAGGCTTCGCCGCTCTTGCAAAGGCCATAGGCCGTCGTCCCGACAGGCAGCCCGAGGAAATACCCCGAGGAATGGCCCGAGACTTTGACAAATCGAAGCTCAGGCTTCAGCGTGACCCCCGGCAGGACGGCCTGCCAACCCAGACATCCATCATGCAATTCCGAATTGTCTCTTCCCGGAACCGGACCCGTGCCTCCGCCGGTGTGACCTTGCTCATCGTTCTGGCCTGTGGCCTGTGTGGTTTGGTGGCCTACCAGTGGTACCGCGATGCGGATCTCCGGATGCAAATCGCCGACCGCAACAAGCAAATCAACGGCCTCAATGAGCAGAAGCATGAGGTGGAGGTGACCGGCAAGCGCGTCGAAGAGGAACTCAAGCGCGTCGAGCAGCTCAAGGAACGTCTGACCGAGCAGGACAAGACCAACAAGGTGGAGTTGAGCCGCACCAAACGTGAACTGTCGGAAATGACCGTGAAGTGGGAGCGGGCCACCAAGCAAGGCGACGCCTACAAGTCGGCCTACGACAAGATGGCCACGGACATCAAGGCCCAGAACGAGAGCATGAAGAAGCTCAATGAGGCTTATGTGAACGCCGTGGCGGTCAACAAGGACACGATCGAGAAATACAAGAAGCTCGCCACCGACTGCGAAGACCTCAATGGCCGCTACAACAAGCTCTTCGAGCAGGCCGAGAAGCTCCAGCAGGCCCTCAATGCGCAGGCGGCCGAGAAGAAGTAGGGTCGAGATCCCAAAAGGATCCCGATTCGGTTTCGGTCCAGTTGGACATCCGGTGGCACCGGATCACTCACCATGACTCCTCTCCACAAACTTCTCAGGCATGACGGGCGGCCAGGAGGCTGATCAATCGGATCCCCACGACCACCGCGACGCCCAGCAGGAGCAATCCGCTGAATTGGGAAAGTCGTCGCAAGGCCAAGGGAGAGATGGAATCCCGGTGTCGGGTCACGCCCCATCCCAACAACAAAAACCACAACAAGGCCCCGGAAGCCACACCTCCGACAAAGGACTGTTTGCACACCCAATTGTCGGTAAGCCAGTCCCGTGAGAGCAGCATCGCCGTCACGGTGATCCACAGCAGGAGAATGCCGGGGTTTCCCAAGACGCGAACAAAACCCGTCCAGAAACCTGTGTGCGGGTGAAACCGCTGTTCCATGAGTTTGACCCCTTTGGCCTCTCCGGGAATGGGAACTCCTCGCAAATACTTGATGCCCAGCCAGAGCATCAGGATGAAACTCACCAGTTCCATGGTGGCCCGGAACAGTCGGGATCCGAAGAGGGCATCGAATCCGGCGAAGGCGACCGCGCAGTAGATGGCTTCCATCACCACCGCACCCATCCCCACGAACAAGGTCCACCGAAACCCTCGATGACCTCCCTCAGCCAGAATGGTGGCGTTCACGGGTCCTCCCGGAACACTGGCAGCAAACCCGGAAATCCCGCCCAGGAGGGCTGCCGACACCATGGGCCATGGATCACTCATGCAGTGTGAAGAAGGCGTGGTCGGTCAAGCGGACGGGAAGGGCTCGTCGTCCTCGTCATCCACCTCGATTTCCCGCTGCATCCGGCGCGAGATGAAGGGCCGGATGAAGCCGTAAACGAGATAGGCTGTGCAAACCAGCGGCGAGACAATCGGCAGCAATTTTTGCCACAGCAGGAAGAACAGCGCGGTGACCATGACGATCACGATCGTCTTCACGAAAGGCTTCTGGGTGCGCCAATCCAGCTTCTTGAAGGTGGGATACTTCACTTCACTGACCATCATCACCGATAGGAAGACCAAGATCACCGGCAACGCATAACGCCAATAGCCCACCCGGAAGTTCTTCTCGTCCCACCAGATCAGGAAAAGCGTGAGGGAAGCGACCATCCCGGCGGCCATGGGAATGGGAAACCCCATGAAATGACTGCCACCGCCAGATCCCGACATGGCTGCCAAACAATTGAATCGCGCCAGGCGGAAGGCGCCGCAAATGACGAAAAGCGCCGCAATGAACCAGCCAACCTCCTTGTGATTCACAAACACATCGGCCAACACCACCCGGTGGACCAGAAAGGCCGGTGCGACCCCGAAGCTCACGATGTCGGCCAAGGAATCGAACTCACGGCCGAAAGGGCTCTCAAACCCACCCATCCGCGCCACACGGCCATCCAAGAGATCCAGAATGCAAGCGACCAGAATGCACAGGAGCGCCAACTTGACCTCGTGATAACCGGAGGCGGCGTTGAGGTCGGCCTCGACGATCTTGGTCAGCGCCAGAAAACCACAGAACAAGTTGCCCGCCGTGAAGAGATTGGGCAGCAGGTAGATCTTGAGCTTTTCGGGCTCCTCGAGCGGCTTTTTATCGGAGGGGAGGGGGGCGCTCATGGCGGAATCAACCCCCGATCCGAGCCACGACGGTTTCTCCACCGACGACGCGGTCGCCCAAGGTCACCGTGATCTGGGACTCCAACGGCATGTAGATGTCCACGCGGGATCCGAACTGGATCAAACTCACCCGCTCGCCCTTGGCCACGGTGTCACCCACCTGAACCCAAGGGACGATGCGACGGGCAATGAGGCCCGTGATCAATTTGATGGCCACCGGACCGCAGGCGGGCTCCGAAGTCTGGAACCCGATGAGCACGTTCTCATTCAAGGCGGCCGATTCGAGCTTCAGCGCATTGAGGAACTGGCCAGCCGTATGCCGGACCAAAGTAACTGCGCCGGCCACCGGAGCCTGCTGCACATGGACATTGAAGACTGACAAGAAGATGGAAACCCGCCGACACCGACCACCCATGACCGAAGGTTCATCCGTTTCATCGATCACATCCACCGTGCCGTGGCCGGGTGAGACAATCAGTCCATTGCCCACCGGAACCTGCGCATCCGGATCGCGGAAAAAGTATCCGGCGAAGAGCGCAAAGCCCAACAGGAGTCCGGTCAGAACGATGACCCCCGGCACCAGCAGTCCGGGAACCAGGAAGCGATTGATGGCAATCAGCAACAACCCGAGGACCCAATAGATCCCCAGTGCCCGAGTCATCATCCGACGAAAGGCGGCCTTGGCCTTCCCTTTGTGTTTCACGGACAAGAGCCTAGAGGCGGGCAGGGACCGAGGGAAGCATCCAGATGGACCCCTTCATCCTCGGCGGAACCGTTGTCCCACGGCGCCATTGGATACCCAACACCGTCGATGGTTTCCGTCGTTGGTTTCCTGATGCTCCGCGGGCTGGGTGGGCGTAGCCTCCTCGCTGTCGATGCCGACTGCGGACATTCTCCCCACTCACACGCCTGCGTTGTTTCATCAGGCAGTGCTTCAGGCTGCCGACCTGCTGCGTTCAGGGCGGGTTGCTGCCATTCCCAGCGAGACCGTTTATGGTTTGGCCGCCAACGCCTTCTCTCCAGAAGCCGTCGCCGGCATTTATCGGGCCAAGGGAAGACCTTCCAACAACCCATTGATCGTCCACGTGGCCACGGCCGCCATGGCCAGGGCCTGTGCATCGGATTGGCCCGCATTGGCTGAAAAATTGGCCGGACAATTCTGGCCAGGGCCACTGACTTTGGTCGTTCCCAGATCGTCGCGAATTCCCGACATCGTCGCCGCGGGTGGGTCCACCGTTGGCCTCCGGTGGCCCTCCCACGCTTTTTTCCAGTCCGTGATCCGGGAATGTGGATTCCCATTGGCTGCCCCCAGCGCCAACCCATCGGACCAACTCTCCCCCACGACCGCGGAACACGTCATCGCCGGACTGGGGGAACGGATCCCACTCATCGTGGACGCCGGACCGTGCGCGGTGGGCATCGAGAGCACGGTGGTGGATGTCACCGGTGAACGGCCCCGAATCCTGCGGCCGGGAATCATTTCCGCCGAACAAATCTCCCAGGCGACGGGCATTGCGACGGAAGATCCCCAAACCTCGCCCTCGGGAACCCTCCGCAGTCCCGGGCAACTCAGTCGCCATTACTCGCCCAAGGCTCGATTGGAAGTGTGGTCCTGGCAGACGGATGGCGAACTCAAGGCTCGACTGGCGGATCGTCCGGTCCCTGCCGACCACATCTTTGTACTGACCCATTCCCGGGTTCCCACTGAACCCATTCCGGCGCAGGTTTCATTCATTCCAGACGATCCCGAAGCCTTCGCCCGCGCCCTCTACGGCTACCTGCATCAATGCGATGACCGTGGAGCGGCTTTGGTGGTCATCGAACAACTCCCCCCAGGATCCGCCTGGGATGGCATCCGGGATCGCCTTCAAAGGGCCTCCGCATCCGACGGACGCGGCGGCGCTCGGTAGCAACGGTCCGGCAGCACCGCGTCCTCGGGGTCCAGGCTCGGGAACATGAGTCCCCGATGGCTTCCATCACGGGGTGGACAACACCTTCAGACGCCAGAAGCGCGCGGGGACCGTGCGATCGATTGGCACCGTCACGGGTACGGCAAAATCTTGCCCATGGCCGGTGACCTTGATGGCCGTGGGAGTCCACGCCCCGATGGATGTCGCATTTTCAATTTGGACCACGGCTCCATTGGGCGCTCGCACCTCCAGGGTGATTGAGGATCCATTGAAGGCTTTGACTCCGAGCGTGGACTTCTCGCCGATGTTGATGCGCACCGACACCAATCCGGAATCGGCAAATCCATCATTAACCCGATAGGTGAACGTGTCGGACCCGACCGCGTCGTCATTGGCCTGATAAATCCAATTCGCGCCCGACCCGCTCAAGGCCCCCTGCTTCGGCTGCGAGACCACCTTATAATTGAGGGGATCTTGGTCGGCATCAAACCCCACCAAGGTGACTGCCACCGAAGCCCCTTGGGTCACCTTGACGGACTGAGCCAGAGCGATCGGAGCATCTTGGACCGGGTTCACCCGAAGGGTCACCGTCGACAAACCCGAGTCCAACTCACCGTCATTGACCGTGTAGGTGAAGCTGTCGGTTCCGTTGAAATCGAGTTTCGGAACGTATTCCCGATGGTTCCCTTCGCCGATCAGCGTTCCGTGGGCGGGTTGCCGCACCACCTTGAAGGTGAGGGCCGAGCCTTCCAAATCCACACCCATGAGCGTCAATGGGAGGGCTTTGTCTTCGTCGGTCACCGCCGAAAAGGCACCGGCGATCGGGGCATCGTTGATCGGGTTCACCCGGAGCGTCACCCTCACCTGTCCCGATTCCAACTCACCGTCACTCACCTTGTAGGTGAAGCTGTCCGTCCCGTTGAAGTCGAGTTTGGGAATGTATTCCCGCCGGTTCCCTTCGCCGACCAGCGTTCCGTGGAGAGGCTGCTGCGTCACCGTGTAGGTGAGGGTCGAGCCTTCCGAATCCACACCCATGAGCGTCAACGGGAGGGTCTTGTCTTCGTCGGTCACCACCGAAAAGGCACCGGCGATCGGGGCATCGTTGATCGGGTTCACCCGGAGCGTCACCGTCGCCAAGCTTGAATCCAACTCTCCGTCGCTCACCTTGAAGGTGAAACTATCCGTTCCATTGAAGTCCCGATTGGGAACGTATTGAAGGCGGGGGCCATCCCCAATCAACACACCTCGGCCAGGTTGGCGCACCACCGTGTAAGTGAGATCCGAACCTTCCGGATCCACTCCAGCCAGGGTCAGGGAGACGGCGGTGTCCTCGTCGGTCACCACCGAAAAAGCACCGGCCGCCGGGGCATGATTGATGGGTGTCACCCGAATGGTGAATGTGCCCACCGATGAATCGGTCGATCCATCATTGGCCTTGAAGGTGAAGCGATCGGTGCCGGAAAACCCCCACTCCGAAAGGTAGACCCGATCAGACCCGCTGCCCGTCAACTGACCATGGGTCGGGGCCGACACGATGATGTAAGACAACGGGTCGGCATCGACATCCGTACCCACCAATTCGAGCTTCACGGGAACGCGCTCCGCGGTGACCGCCGACCCATCGCGCACCGAGGGGGCATCGTTCACCGTGTTGATGACGATACGCACGGTCGCCTCTGAAGATTCGCTGACACCGTCACTGACTCGGAACGTGAAGGTATCCACGCCGGTCACGTCGGCTCCCGGCCGATAGGTCACCTGGTCGCCGACGAGTGGTCCGAGTGTGCCCTTGAGTGGAGCCTTGACGATCTTGTAGGTCAGCACCGACGCCTCGGCATCGAAACTTCGAAGCGTGATCAGCTGCTCCGAGTCTTCCGTGGCCGAGACCACTTGGCTTCCGGCGACAGGCGGGTCATTCACGGCCGCCACCGTCACCAAAAAGGTCTGCACAGGACTCCGGTCCACCCCACCATCGGCGCTGCCGCCATCATCCAGCGCGTACACCTCCACCTTCGCGGTGCCGTTGGCGTCCCTAGCCGGGGTGAAGGTCAGTGTCCCGTCGGCACCGATCGCGGGGCCTGTTGCGAACAACTCCGGATTCAAGGTCACATTCGACACCAACTTCACCGTCTGAAGGGACTCATTGGCAGGACCTGAGGAAATCCGCATCGCAAACCCCTCCACGGAGGTGAACGTATCCTCGATGGCATTCACCACGTAGTCCGCCACCGAGGGAGGCGTCGTGTTGTCAACGTTGTCCGACTTGGGGATCTCAAAGCGGGGCACGTCATTCACCGGAATGATCGACAGGGCGACGGTGACTGTTTCCGAATCCTGGCCGGAGGCGGTCACCTTGTAGGTAAAACTGTCAGACCCATACTCGTTCGGATTCGGGGTGTAGGTCAGAGCGGATCCGCTCCCGCTCAAGACCCCCTTGGCCGGCGGTTGCACCACAGTGTAGGTGAGCGGTGCATTCTCGGCATCGGATCCCCCCAGGGTGATTCCCTGGGCCATGTCCTCGGTCAGGGTCACCGATTGGGGCACGGCGACCGGGGCGTCGTTGACCGCGGCGATGACCATCGTAACGGTCGTCAAGGTGGAGAGGGACAATCCATCGGATCCGCGCACCGTGAAAACCCTGACCCCGTTGTCATCTTTCAGCGGGTCATAGGTCAATTGATCCAACAAACCGGCCGGAATGATCTGACCGGCAAACACGGGAGTTCCATCCCATTTCAGGACACCGGTCTTGGGCAAAGTGGTCACCGTCAGGCTGTCAAAAGGATCCCCTTCCAAATCCGAGTACTGGGAGCTGAACAAGGACTCGCTGAAACTCAGCCGCTCGTCTTCTTTTCCGGACACCACAACTCCATTGAGAATCGGGGCATCGTTGACCGACAAGACCTGGATATAAACAGTGACCACTTCGGAATCCGAAGTCCCGTCATTCACCTTGAAGGTGAAAGAGGCGTCTCCGTTGAAATTGTATACCGGAGTGAAGGTCAGGTTGGCTCCGGTCCCGGACAACACGCCAGATTTCGCATCAGGTTGGGAAACGATGGAGTAGGTCAACGGATCGCCCTCGATGTCGGTCGCCTGCAACGGGATGGTCACCGGCAAATCCTCCAGCACCGTGATGGACATGCTCGAGGCGACCGGTGCATTCCCCCCGGCAAAGGCCGACAGGCTTCCAAAAAGCATCATGGCCACCACGAGCCATGCCAGCCCTCCTCGGAATATTGAGAGAGATCGCTGCGCAATCCCTCGAGGGGTAGCAACGGATGCTTTGGGGGAGGTCATACGGTTTTCTTCCACGGAACGATCTTGATTTGACTGGTAATCCATCATTTCCGTCACCCAGCCACCAGGACGGGAGTTGGAATCAAGACAAGGTCGACAGTGGGACTGAAAAACAGTTTGTCCCATAAAAAAGCGCGCCCGGAGGTTTCCCTCACGGACGCGCACGTTTTTAGGGAGCCCGGTATGCCCGAGACCCGATCACTTACGGTGTCGATAGAACCTTGAGGCGCCAGAAGCGGGCCGGAACCTCAGGATCGATTGGGAAATTGACGGGCAACGGAATATCCCGTCCGCGACCTACCAACCGAATGGCCGTTGGGGTCCAGTTTCCGAACGTTGATCCGCTTTCAACCTCCAACAAGGCTCCGTCGGCCCCACGCACCTCGAAGGTGATCGCAGATCCGTCATAGGCTTTGACTCCGATTGTCGACTTCTCGCCGATCGAGATCCGCACCGTCGCCAAACCAGAATCCGCCAATCCGTCGTTCACCCGATAGATGAAACTATCGGATCCCCGGGCGTCGTCATTGGCTTGATAACTCAGATCAGGTGGCGTTCCGGTCAATACACCCTGACTTGGCTGCGAAACGACCTTGAAGCTGAGGGCATCACGGTCTCCGTCATACCCCGCCAAGACGACTGCGACCGAGTCTCCCTGAATCACCTTGAGCGACTGAGACTGAGCAATCGGCGCATCGGGCACCGAGTTCACCCGGATGGAAACCGTCGCCTGACCCGATTCGAAGTCACCGTCACTCACCGTGTAGGTGAAGCTGTCAGTGCCGTTGAATTCGGGGTTCGGGAGGTACTGCAAATGGGCTCCCTCGCCATTCAACGTTCCGTGGACCGGCTGCCGCACCAACTTGTAAGTCAACGTTGTACTTTCCGGGTCGAAACCCTTCAGTGTGACATCCACCCTTGTATCTTCATCGGTGGTCACCGACACAGTCCCTGCCACAGGGGCATCGTTCACCGGCAACAGCGTGATCGAGACGGTGGCCATCGGGGAGTCGGCGGTTCCATCATTCACCTTGTAGGTGAAGAAATCGGTACCCGACGCGTCATATTTCGGCACATACACCCAGTTCGGGGCGGTCCCGGTCAATTCGCCCTTCATGGGGCCGCTCACCACCGTGTACGTCAGCGGGTTGGCATCCACGTCGCTGGCGACCAGCACGATGGCCACCGGCACGTCTTCGTCCGTGGTCACCGACTGACCTGACGCCACGGGCAGATCGTTCACCGCCGCCACAATGATCGTCACCGTTGCCACACCCGAATCCAACGTGCCGTCACTCACCTTGAAGGTGAAGCTGTCGGCTCCGTTGGCGTTCAACGTGGGCGTGTACAGGAGGTTGGGAGCCGTACCGCTCAAGGTTCCGAGCGTCGGCGGGCGAACTACCGTGTAGGTCAGCGCAGAACCTTCAGGATCAAACCCGGACAGCGTGATGGCCTGGGCCGTGTCTTCCACTACCGCCAGGGCCTGCGGTCCAGCCACCGGAGGGTCATTCACAGCTGCCACGGCGATCTTGAAGCGCTTCACGGTGCTCCGATTCAAACCCCCGAAGTTGGTTCCGCCGTTGTCTTGGGCATACACCTCCACCAACGCCGTACCGGACACTTCTGTCGCCGGGGTGAAGGTCAAATCACCGGCCGAACTGATGGCCGGCACTTCTGAGAACAGGGTGGGGTTGTCGTTGCTGAGCACAAAACTGACGACCTGCGACGATTCGCTGGAAGGCCCGGCGGAAATCTCCGTCGCAAACCCAACCCAAGCCGTTGCCGCATCTTCCGACGCGGTCACTGTGTACTCACTCAGGTAGCCTGCGGCTCGATACAGGGCACCGTCCAAGACCGCGGCCACGGCATTCCCACCGTCCCCAGCCATCGCAACCGAGCCCCACACTCGAACGTCATCCTTGGCAGTCCAGGTCACCCCAAAGTCGTCCGAATAGTACAACCGCCCGCCCAGCACACCTGCCAAGAGCATCTGGCCGTCGGTCGACATGGTGATGGACGACCAAGCCCGGGCACTGTCACGCGCCGTCCAAGTCTCACCGCTGTCGTCCGAGGTGTAGATCTGGCCATTGACCTCTGTCGCCGCCAGCTTCGATCCATCAGCACTCGAGGCAATTGCCGTCCAGTAGCGGTTCACGCTCCCGCGCGCCGTCCAATTGGTGCCGCCATCGGTGGTCGTGTAAATCAGTCCATTGTACACGGCTGCGGCCAGCTTCAGGCCATCGGCCGAGGAGGTCACCGCCTCCCAGTCACGCGCAACGCCCACGGCAGACCAAGTCGTGCCCGAGTTGGTCGACACATGCACCTTGTCTCCAGAGGCCACCGCAACGAGGTTGGTACCACCGCTTGAGGACGCGACGGATGCCCAGTTGAACGCCGGGCTGCTCGATGCGGCCCAAGCACCGCCGCTGTAGGTGTACAACTGGTTGCCACGAACCAACAGCAACCGGGATCCATTGGCCGATACCGCCACGGCGCCATAGCTGCCACTGCCCGGAATCGTCGTGGCATTCGTGCCGGTTGTTCCAGCATCCGTCGAGACAACCAGCGTTGAATCGGATGTTGCCACGACCACGTTGCCATTGGTCGAGATCGCCAAGCTGTTCCAGGCCGAGTTCGGGGCAAACAACGGGGTCCAGATCGTGTTTTCACCACCCGGTCTGAGTGTGGTTGGGATCACGAAGCTGGGCGCGTCGTTCACGTTGGTGATGTTCAAACTCACCGTCGCGACTCCGGAGTTGTCCACTCCGTCATTCACCTTGAAGGTGAAAGTATCCGTTCCGGCCTGATTGGCGGCCGGGGTGTAGCTGAGGTTCGGAGCCGCTCCGCCCAAGGTGCCCTTGGTGGGCTGGGTCAAGAGCTGGAAGGTAATTGGACGGCTCTCAGGACTGCTGCCTGTCAGGGTCACCGCCACAGGGCCTGAATCTTCCAAAGTACCCACCACCAGATTGGTCGCCACAGGGATGTCGTTCACCGGATTGATCGTGATCAGCACCGTCGCGGTCACGGAGTCCGCTGTGCCATCGTTCACCTTGAACGTGAAACTGTCGGAACCGTTCAAGTTGGCCGACGGCGTGTAGGTCAGCGCCGGAGCCGTGCCGCTCAACACGCCCTTGGTCGGAGGTGTCACAACGGTGTAGGTCAACGCGGAGCCTTCGACGTCGGTTCCAGTCAGCGTGATGGCCTTGGCGGTGTCTTCGCTGG
>JACCDP010838645.1_pt1 | contig 12989 bp, 14 predicted proteins | sample 7445841 | NCBI WGS metagenome assembly JACCDP01 (sample SAMN15323441, study PRJNA562643) | freshwater metagenome | isolation source: river surface water | place: USA:Blue River Watershed | collected 2017-08-17
GAATTGCGCGATTAACCTCAAGCTGCACTGACAATGACTTCAGTACTTCGTCGCCATAGCCTTTGAACGCGTTTTGCAACGCTTGTGCCAATCTTGTTTTATTCTCTTCGCTTCTTTCAATTGCACGATTGGTCCCAATACGCTTGGCATCCAAATCAAGCGCAATCTCAATTTTGCGAAGCTCAAACTCGACGAATTCAGCCTCCGTGTCCAACCCTTCACGACGCAGGCGATTGATCTCCCTGATCAATTTCAACTCTTCATCTGTACGATCAACAATCTCTTTACCCTTCTTGGCTTTTGCTGCAGCGGCGTCACCAGCACCACCAGCAAGTTGAGACGCAAGCTGTTGATTCCCAAGACCACTGCCAAATGAAGATGGTGTAAATTCAGGGAACAAAATATTTTTGACAGTATCCGTATATTTCTTAGCCCCTGCAGACTTGATCGCCTTGTCGACAAGATTGTCAAAATATTGGTTGTAAAACTTATCGGCCTCGCCAGCACGCAAGAAAGTAAACAAGCCAGCAGGACCGCCAAACTTTTCGTTGGTCGCTTTACGTGCTTGCTCTTGGAATTGAGAAATTCTTTGTGGCGTTAAAGATTGAACCGCCTTGGCACGATTGATTGCTGCTTCAATCCTTTGCAAAACAGTATCAAGGTTCCCAAGCAATGTTGAAAATGCTGTGTTAAAAACACCAACAAGGAACTTTGCAAATGCGCCAACGATCTTGCCTAACTCTGTGAATCCAATCGCAAAAATGGTAACAACTCTCTTGATTGATGTTTCATTCTCCAGCGCCCACGACAACACACCTGCAATCAGATTTTGGAATCCAGCACCAACAACCTGGAAGAAGCCACCAAAGCTGATGCCAGCCAACTCCAATGCAACCTTCATGCGTGCGCCTGCATTTTCAGGTGCCAATGCCAAGATCTCAGCAGTTTTGCCGTAACGCTTAAACAGTTCCTCGCTGAACTTTAAGAAATCAGCAAGAGTAACCTTGCCATCTTCCAATGCCTTGTCGAGTTCGGCAGGTGTCTTGTTTAGCGACTGCGCGAAAATTGTGAATGCACCAGGCAATCGCTCACCAATCTGCTGTCTCAACTCTTCAGCACTAACCTTGCCCTTGCTGAAGACCTGCGAAGTAGCATTCAAGGCTGCGTTGAGCTTCTCAGCGTTTCCACCAGTGCCAATGATTGCAGCAGAAATACCACGAAAGACAACGTTTGTTTCTTTTGTACTCAGCCCAGCGCCAATAATGCTTGCCTTTAGTCGTGTGTACTGCTCAGTCGTCTGACTCAGAGGCAGCAAAAATTGTTTTGAAAATCCACTGACTGCTTTAATGCTTTCGTTGTAATCATCTTGATCTTTGCTGACGCCAGCTAGCGCGATTCGATATTTGTTCAGCGCTGCAATGTTCTCAGCGATTGCGCCTACGGCCTGACGAAGTGCCCCAACTTGCGCACCAATTGCGCCGCCAGTAATCGCGCCAGGGACACCGCCAACAACACCACCAATACCAGCACCCAGAGCGCCTTCAAGGCCACCAAAGACGCCAGCACCAGCAATCGTGCCAGCGATCTGGGCACCCTTTGCAAGGCCACCACGCCCACCAGAGCGACCCTGAATCTTATTCAGTTGACGATCAAGGCGATCAGCTTCTGCTGTTGCTTGCTTGAACTCAGCACTTGCAATGTCAACGCTGTTGGCGATCTCACGCCAAGCACTCGAATATCCTTTCAGGTTGTTAATGCTTTGTGTTGACGTTTGCTGAATTCTGCGAAGCTCTGCAGACGCTTCCTTGAAGTTAATATTTGTTGCAGCAGTTTGTTGCGCAAGATTTTTTAGGCTGCCTTGAAGCCGTGTGAGCTGCTCACCGCCCTGCTCCTTGATCCGTACCAGCAGTTCAGTGACTTGGCTCATGACTTGCGCTCGTTCATGACTGTCAAGGCTTCTCGCTCCATGATCTGTACGCCTTCGAAAATGACGACAGGTTCCTTGACTGAATACAGTCTACAGAGAGACTCCAAACTAGGGTAGTGAAGGCCAGTCGCACCTGACATCCCAACGTTCCATTGCGTTTGCATGCGCAAGAACATCATCACGATGTCCCAGTTCTCCTCCCACACCGCAAAGTCACGCGCCTTTCGTTGAGACCGCAAATCTGCAATCGCCTCAGGCATCAAACCCAAGGCGACTAAATCATCTTCAGTTTCCTCGTCCTCGCCACTCGCCCCAAAACAATGACGAGCAGCGTCTCTTAGTTTTTTTGTGAAGCTCCCATCACGCTGTCTGCGTAAGCAGTAATCAGCGCACGCATCACGTAAGGATCGTCTGTCAATTCCTTTTTCGTTTTTTGAGTGAAAGGAATTTCTTTGCCATCCTCATCAGTAATGCCCTCCCACCCTTCAACAATCTGATCAACCAAGGCATCATCGCCCTGCTCAACCAAATTATTAAATTCAGACCGGCTCATCTTTTTGAAGATCGCGTCAAACGTTTGCTTTTGAAATTTGCCGCCATCAATAGGTGTTTCCACCGTGACTGGCCATTTGTAAGACGCGACCTTTTTGAGAACGAAAGCCATGCGGATCAGGTGTAAGCGAGGGTGATTTCGTCGTTACCCGAGGAGGTCGGGACGAGCGTGAAGGGCAGGTTCAGCATGACCACACCCTGGTCTTCAGCATACGCTGGGTTGCCAAGGCTGACGACAGACGAGGACAGGGTGATGATGTTGCCTGCCGTCGTGCCGTGAACCAAGCTCAGAGCACCAGTGGTGCCAGCCACAGCAGCAGCGAAGAAGTCCTTCGTGGCAAGGGTAGGAGCCTCAATCGCAAACGTACCAGAAGCGGCACGGTTAACGATCAGCACTTCCTTGTCGCTGTTGACCAGCTCCCGATACACAACCTCGTTGCCAATGTCTGCCTGGCAGCTCTGCAGTGCAAGAGCCGAAGACGAGAACAGGCTGAAGGTGGTGGTGTTGGTGTCGTTGAAGATCTGCGGTGCCGCCTGATTGGTGAAGGTCGGGGTCGGATCAGCAGTGTCAGTAGGAGCGTTGTACTGACCAGTCATGGTGAAGTTGATCACCGGAATCTGGTTGGCAGTCAGGTTCAGGCTGAAGTTGCCCCTGCAACCGGTCACCTTATGGCGAATCCCGTCGATCGAGAAATAGATCGTGCAAGAGCTGAAGCTTGTGCTGACAGGTGCGTAGGTAACACTGGTCGAGGCGACAACAGTCTCGCTGAACCCACAAGCCTTGAGCAAAGGGCCGTAACGAGGTGCCGTGCCAGCAGTGCCAGAACCTGCATACTCAGCCTCAAACGTCACCGACACGCGAGTGTTAGCGATGAGCTGAGGCGAGTTGCCAAGATAAGGGCGGATCAAATCCCGCGACAGCACATCGGCTTCGACAGGAGTGATTTCAAGATTCCGCACCTGCACGGCATCGCTGCCAGCCGGGGTCGAATCAGTTCCGTAGGTGGCCTCGGTTTTAACGAGTACCGTCCGTTTCCGGTAAATCTTCCCGGCCATTGGTTACGTCTCCAGAAGGATCAGTTTCTGACAACAGTTTAAGCTCACCTGTCTCAACGTCAAAGAGGTATGTGCCCCCGACGCCAGGATTGGGTACAGGCTTTGGTGTTTTTGCCTTAGCCATGAGATCAGCCTGCTGTGGTCAGGTCAGTGCGCCCTGAACGGTACATGACCATGTAATCCATACTAATCACGCCAAGCGGAACATCAGCTTCATAAAGGCTGAAGTCAACACGATCAGGATTGATGTCAAGCGCATACCCGTTACAGGTCGGGTCCGACATGATCTTTGTGTGCACTTGCTGCGTGTAAGTGTCTGAATCATCGTCAGGGACATTGGCACGCACCAGCACCGTCACCCGCACACGCAGCGTCCACTGAAGCTTGTTGTAGAACTCTTCACTGGGTTGATCGTTGACAGGCTCGACGATGACAGCAGGGCACTCACCACGCGCCAGAGGCTCCACACGGCTCCTGTAGACCGTTGCACCAACAATCGTGTCCAGATTGCTCTTGATGCGAGCCAGGATCAATTCGCGGCGGGTGTCAGCCATGGTCAGGCAGAAGCGACTTGAACAACAGTGCAGATAATCCCTGGGATGCCTGGATGGGCAAAGGGGCTGGTCTCTGCCGATTCAGCATGAATGTAAGCGTCAGCGTCAGGTGTCGCCCAAATCAGCTCCAAGTAATCATTTGCGACAACAGGCAACACGTAATTCACAGTGCCGACCACATTGCCTGGGATGCCTCCATGGCTGGCAACAATGCTAAATCTGCTATCAGTAGCAGCTACATCACCAGAAGCGCCGCTGTCGTTCTTGCGCAACCACACGTTGATGTCGTGAATCTGCTCGTCGTTATTGCTGAATTGAATCGAGAACGTGATGCTATAAATGCCCGCATAATCAAACGTGATGCGAGTGCCGGAAACAACGCGAACACCTCGACTGCCCGTATCACGTTGACGCAGGTAAATCGCAGTTGGTGTGTTAGCCGTTGCTGTCTGCGACGTGTCGTCCCAAAACGAACCCCAATACCCTGGTGAGGAGAAATATGGCAGTTTGCTCCAAGCGGAAACGCCGTCCCCAACTTTGACGTTATTGGTTTGCGTCTCAACGGCAGTCTCACCCGGAAGCAACACGGGATTGAGGTTTGCCCAATTAGCTCTGGTGTTGACCTTGAAAATGCTGCTCATAGCCTCAAAGTCAAACCTTGCTCAATAGTAGTTCCGAAAACAAACCGTCATCAAGTGCTCGATTCTCCCTGACGGTATAGGAGACCGAATCAACAGTAATGGCAGTGCCACGGGCGGCAGTGCTGACGTCAGAAGTCTTCGCCAATAACGAGTACTCCCGACTCAAAGCCATGCCACCCGCAAGCACCTCCACAGGCGAATCCAGGATGCCGACAAAAGTTGAAGCGCCAAGAGTGCAGGAAACCCCGAACTCGTCAACGTTCAAAAATGCCAGCGTATCCTGGAAAGCCATCTGGATCAGTTGCCGTACTTCTTGCTGTAGACCAGCGAGACGCCGTACACGAACACCGGGTTGGTGCCAGCTTGAGTACCGACAGCACGCACATAACGGCGCACGTCGTTGCAGTTGATGCTGATCTTCTCGAATGCAGCAGCAGAACCGGTGACCTCGGTGAAGGTCTTGCCGGTGATGTCAGCCCATGCCGAGTTGTCAGCAGAATCCTGAAGCTTGACGTTCAGGGTAGGAGTGGTGCCGCTACCAGCTTCGCAATCCAGGATCACGATCGCTTCGCCTTCAGCATCGTTCGACCCTTGCAGGTCAAAACCAGTGCCGGTGGCGGTAGCAGTGCGGGAATCAGCGGCCAGCAGGCTCGCGATGTAGGTCTTCGACCCCAGGTTGTGGATCATTGGTCTTTCTCCGTTTGGGAGTGGGTTTGCTTGGAACAGGGATTGGCTGCTCGTCAGCCGTAATAACTTCCTCGACGATGGGAGCGGGAATGGCCTTCTGGATGCCGATCAACAGCAAAGCTGATTTGTGATCAGTTTCAACGAAATCACCAGCCTTCACCTCTTTGAGATCAACGATGGTGTTCCGCAACATCTGAATGCGCATTACCCGCTCCACAATCATCAGGACAGCTTGCAGATCGACTCAGGGTGGCGGATAGCCACGTCATAGTCCTGCATGGCCACCACACGGACAGTGCCAGAAGCAGAGCCGGTGTAAGGATCAACCATGATGTCCAGACCACTCCAGAAGCCGATCATGATGTCGCTGAAGTTAGCGAACACCGCAGTGTTGTTCGGCATGGAGTTCGACACGTAAGCCGAGTAACCGTTGATGGTGTTGTTGGCTTCGTAGATGAAGTTGGCGCTGGTGCCGGTTGCCGACTTCTCGGTGGTCTTCAGAGTTCCACGCAGGGAGGAATTCATCATGTAACCGAGGGTGCCCAGCAGGGCGTTGTCGGTGCTCAGAGCGGCCTCAGCGTTCACATAATCAGCGAACGTGGTGTAACCGGACTCGGTGTTGATGCCGGTCACGTTGAGGAAGCCCAGCGGGTAGGAGCCAGTGCCGGTGCCGTTGATGGCCTGATTCTCAACCTCGATAGCAATCTGCTGAGCCAGGTCACGACGAACGAGGTTCTCGATGTCAATGCTGGACTGCAGGAGCAGACGGCGGCTGTAATCAGTCAGAGCACCAATGGTGCGGGGCTGCATCGTCACCTGATCAACGGTGAGCTGGGATTCGGTGATCGAACCCGATTCAGCAACGTGATACACAGTGGCGCCACCCGATTGACGGGGCAGAGCAACCATGCCTTGCAGACCGGTCATGATGGTCGCACCAGCGCTTTGCAGCACCAGAGCTTTGCGCAGCAGGTCGATAAAGCTGTCGCTCATCAGATCAGTGGCAACCAGATCACCACCACCCGAAGCCGAACCAACGGTCAGATCGCGACGGCCATAACCCAGCACATCGGCAGGGATCAGGATGCCACGAGCTTCCTTACCGCTCTTCTCTTGAGCAGCACGGCTGACTTCCATTTCGAAACCAGCAGCACGCTGAGCTTCCTGGCTATTGGGATGAGCCAGAGCGTTGATAGCGCGGATGAAGGAGAAGTTGCGGCGCTCCTTATCAGACATGCCGATTTCGGCGTCCTTAGGATTCACAGGCTTCTCTTGAACACCCATCTTCTCCAGAAGGGCAGAGCGCAGCTCGTCGAGGCTACGGGAGTTTGCAATAAACTCTTGAGCCATTTCAATGTTCTTGGTGCGTTGACCAAGGGCGATCATGTCGGCCACTTCCTTAGCCTTGGCCTGAGCGGCCTCAGCGCGGATAGCCTCAAGATTGAGGGGTTGATCCACGGTTGTAACTCCGTTTGTAGTTTGTTTAACGGCTGAGGCCGTCTCGACGCTCTCATTATGGGAGAAAGCGCGTCCTATGCCCACTGAATTGTCAGCAGGCACGGTAACCAGACTAATCTCAAATGGTTCATAGCTGGTTGCCCGATAAGTCACTGGGGAAGTGGACTCATCGGTTTCCATGGAATTGATCTTGTAACCGAAGCTGACGTTACGGATGATTCCGTCCTTGATCAGATCTTGCATTTCACGGCCAAGCTCGTTGTTGGCGATCTTCACTCGTGCATATGCACGCTTGTTTTTGATGTACGCCTTCTGTACAACGCCAACGATCTTGTCGGGATCATGCTGATACAGCAGCGGTGCGCCATCGTTCAGGCGGCGAAGATCCATCGACTTGTCATCCATCGACAGCACTTCCATGCCGTAGTAACGCTCGACAGGAGCCTCGCTGGCAAAGGGAAACTCAAGCGTGCGCTCTTCACCTTCAGAGCGGAATTCAGTCGCGAGTGAACGCTTCAGTGTTTCGCCTTCAAAGAAACGCAGTGCAGAAATTTTGCGCAGCTCAGAGAACTTGTGACCGACCAGTGTTTCGGTCTCTTTGTAGTCACCGTCGTCGTTTTTGCGGTACACGCGAATCAATGCAGCGGGATCTTCTTCAGATGCGTTAATACTAAACGAAGAATCTGGAACACCAAGTACACCTTCACGCATTACATGCTCCACCTTGCCGCGTGCGGTGCCACCACTTGAATCCCATTCCACGAAATCGCCAACTTTAACCGCATCAGGAGCAGCGCGTTTCTGGCTGCGTTCGCCAGTGGCTTCCTCGAACTCCATTGGGCTGTAATCGTGATCGCTCAACCATTCACGGGCTTCAGCGGGTGTGAAACGATCAGCGTCGAAACGAATTGCCTGCAGCTCAGCAGTTTCATCCTTGATGCCGTAGATCGCGTCGATGCCAGCGCCAAATTCATCATTGACACGGCGAATGCGATCGTATTGATCAGGATCGGTCAGGCGAGCAGCATGCTCATTGGGGTAGGGACGACCGTCAACGATCGGTTCCATGGCACGCTCCTTTGCTTTTTTGATGGCTTTGGATTTCATGTTGCTCCAGGTTTGCCCTGAATCGCCACCCCATGCCGCCCATGCTACGCGACCTGGTGAGGGATAGTCACTGCTATCAGGGCGGAACCCTTTGCCTTGCTTGTCAACTTCATGCCGCGCAAACCAGGCCGACATCGTGATGACAGTGTCAGGACTCAGCTCGTCACCTGACAGGATCTGCCCTGCACGTGTTGCAGCATCATCTGTGCCACCCGGGCGTCCTTCTTTCTTCCATGCGCGATAACGACGCGCTTCAGCCTTCATGCCTTCAGTTGGCATCAGGTCAATCGTTTTGTCACCAACCTTGGCCATCAGTCAATGTCCTCAAGTTCAGGTTCTTCCTCATGTTCTACCGGATGTTCGGTTGGGGCAACAGGAACAGGCTGTGAAACACCGTTGTTTGAGACCTGCGAGGGATCAGTGTCGAGCACAATGCCAAGCTCATCAGCGACTGCCAGTTCATGCTGCCGTTGACGCATCTGATCCTCGAAGTCACCGCCATGCAGAGCGATCACTTGTGACAGTGTCATGACGCCACTGCGAATCAGATCCTTGTACGCAGCAGCTTCTTTTTGTGGGTCAACAAACTGTGCAGCAGGGGCAATCCACTTGGCTTCTTCATAGCGATCAGGGTTGCTGTCGTAGTTCGGTAGATCCAAAACGCCAGCCATGACGGCCATTTCAAGCCAGCGCTCGTACACCTCTTCGCACAGTGATTCGATCACGTACTGCTGAAGTGTTTTGTAATGAGTTCTTGTTTCGAGCAGTTCCAGACGTGAAGAGCTGTAGTTGCTCTGAGAGAAATCGCTTGAGACTTGCGTGTAACTACAACCAACCCCAGCAGCGACAGCTCGCAGCATTTGCTGCACAAAAGGAGTAAACGCATCATCCGGCCGATTGGGCGTAAAGAATTGCATTTCTTCGCCTGGGGCCAGACGCCTAATGCTTCCGGGTGAGAAGTCGAGCACTGAGTCTTGGTCAAAGGTGCCATCCTCAAAAAGCTCCTGATCAGGGGTCTTGACAAACGCCATCATCGACGAGCTGGCACGTGCTGCAACAATTTCAGCCTCCTCGTACCCGCTCAGGTTGCGCAGGCGCATGATCGCTGATGCAAATGCACTGATGCCACGTGTCTGCCCTGGGCGCTCGATCAGGTACAGGTGAAGGACGTCATCAGCGGGGATCCTGATGCGACGTTTGGCAGCCTTCTGGGCGTATGAGAACTGATAGTCGCCTGGGTGATAGTCGAAGAAGTGATAGGCAACGGGCCTGCCCCATTTGTCAATTTCAATGCCCATCCGCACTTCGTTGCCATTCTTCTCAATGGCGTTGTAGTCGTCGTCGAGCAGATCAGATTCAATGATCTCGATGCCCAGCGGGACGCGGCTATTGCCAAACGGTTGACGGACAAGGCGCACAAACACCTCGCCAGACTCAAGCATCGACGTGATGCAGAGGCGTTGAATGTCGTACCAGCTCAACTTGCCAGCCGTGTGACAGCGCTTTGCGGAGGTCCAGCGATCCCACTCTTCCTCGATGCGGCGATTGATGTCATCAGCCAGGCGACCACCACGCTGCATGCGTACCTGGGCTTGCATCCTGATGCCAGTGCCGACGACGTTATTGCGTACAGCTCTCAGGGCAGCCTTGGCAAAGTCTGAATCACGCACCAGTTGCCGAGCGCGATTGCGCAGCATCCTGATACTGCCTCTGATCTCGCTGTCAGCAGAAGTGGCCTGACTGATCCAATCAGATGTCAGCCTGTTGTTTTGTGCAGCGGCATAAGCACGCTTGAAGTAAGCATTCTTTTGTTGTGCTTCTTCAAGTTGCTGACGCAACGCGTGGGTACGCCCGATGCCGAAGATTGCCATTACTTGAACCTCACTTTGGCGAGGCCAGGGTTACCAAGGCCCTGACGTATTTTTTCAGCTTTGCGCTCCATCGCAATTTCGCTCTTGAGGTCATCACGAAGCTGGAGCAGCTCAGCCATTTTGTAACGCCTCAGGCTACGCCCACCAATCTGATACTCCTGCACCATGCCACCCTGGGCCAGCGTGCGTATTGCTGTCTCAACGTAAGAAAGGTCAATCTCAGCGCGAGAACGATCGTCGAATGCGCCTGGTGAGCCTGCGTATTTGGCTGACGCCTTGACAGTGAACTGACCACGCCCTGCCGTGTATTGCTGTGTGCTGTAGGTCGCAATTGCCTGCCAGGTCCACAAGCCTGCATCGAATCCCGTTGTCGTGGCCGCAGGGATCGTTATGCGCCAGCCAGTGCCCTCAGTAGTGCCAACAACAGTCGCGCCTTCATTTGCAGTATTCGTCCGTGCGTACCACGTGAGCGTGAAGGTGCCACTGTCGATGTTCGTGCCGATTGCGTCTTTGAACGCAGGCACGTCAAACACAACTGTGTCGCCCGCGTAAATCAGGTTTGGGACGAGGATGCTCACCAGCTCGTAACGAAGGAAGATGCCCGCTTTCGCAGTCTACGTTGGGGAGGGCGATATGGCGACTCTACCGGCTCTGTCGGTAAATCCCGCATTGTATTGGCTGTTTTTACCGCATTGCCAATACTCCGCTGAAACTGCTCGAAGATTGTGTTCCTGTTGAAGCGCATGTAAAGGAAATGTAACGCTGCGTAGCTGTACACGAAGCAGTCAAGCGCCTCGTTGCGATCGCCCGCCTTCTTCTTCCACTCGCGAATGGCGAAACCCTTGACGTAGCGCACAACCTGTCGTTCTGACGTGATTTGCTTGAAGTACTCCTGCCCTGCCTCGGCATGGAAGTGGATGAATCCTGCGCCTGGCTCGTTGTGCTTCATCCGGCCAAACAGGGTGCTCTTGATCGTGTCAACGCCAACAGGGAAGACCTCAGCCGAATTCTTCAGCACCTGCCCCTTGTAGTTGATGTCAACCTTTGACGGCTTGCCAATTGGCGGTTTGTTCCTGACCGATTGACCCTTCAACGCAAAAACACCTTTGCTCTTGCGGCTTCGAGCATACGCATACACTTCTGAGGTGTAGTGGCCGCCGGAGTCGCAACCAATAGCAGACACCTTGACTCTTCCGCCATCTGCATGTGGATAGTCCCTAAATACGAGGTCATCAACTTGACTCCACAACTTTTCACCTGCTGGATCGCCGTAAATCTCAGTGTGCCCAATCAGCCAACACTCCTCACCAGCGCCCCATGCATACAACCCAACGGCAACGCGGTTGTCCTGCACGTCAACACCAGCCGTGAGTATGACCGCCCCCTTCGGCAGTTCACCAGCGGGATAGAACTCAGCCCGTTCAGACAAGCTGTCAGCACCAAGCTTTGCTCCTGTCTCCTCTTCCCAGGTCTCGCCCAGGATCGTATTAACGAACGTCTTCAACAGGGGCGCGTCGTTCTTCGCACGTAAAAATTCACCAACAATCTCTTCCCAGCTTTTCCAACCCAGTGGTGAGTACAGAGACGACAGGTGAAATCCAATCGTTCTTTGATCTTGACTATCTGCCATCGCACGCCACTCGCCCTTGCGCAGCATTTCGCTCTTGTAATACTCCTGAATGTGCGTGCCACAGCTTTCGCACACATACGCAACAGTCTTGGGGTCGCCGTCACGCCACTGCAAATTCTTCCACTGCAGCCACTGCATGTGATCGCAATGGGGACAGGGGACGAAGTAACGCCGCTGATCTGATGCGAGATATTCAGCCTCGATACGGCTCGTATCTTTGACGGTGGGGGTTGACGTCAGGATGATCTTCCGCCTGCTGAACGTTGACGCACGACGCTCCGCCAATGCGCAAGGATCTCCCTCACCGTCCACATCGCTTGGGAAAGCATCAACCTCGTCAAGAAGTACCCAACGGCAAGGAGCAGAACGCAGGCCCGTAGCTGAGTTCGCCCCGGTGAGGAGGAGGATTCCACCTGGAAATTCTTTTGAAAACATCGTGTTGCCTGAATCGCGGCTTCGAGCCGGAGCGACCTTCTCCGCCAGACACGGTGTCTCATGAATCAACGAGTCGAGACGTTGCTTGCTCAATCTTTTAGCCATCTCGATCGTCGGCTGCACAAAAAGTGCTGGGCCGGGCGCGTGGGCAATCATGTACCCAACGACGTTGTTGATCGCTTCTGTCTTGCCAAGCTGCGCACCAGCCATGAACACCACCTTCTGCACAGGAGAGCTGGCGGACATGGAGTCCATGATCTCTTTCAGGTACGGCGTCCGGTCTGTGCGCCAGGGGCCGGGTTCAGCACTCGCCTTGTTGGACAACATCCTGTACATGTCGGCCCACTGACTCACGGTCAAGTCAGGATCAGGCTTCAAGCCGTCACGGAACGCATGCCTGTAGATCAGGGCACCATCACGCATCGGTCAAGGTCTCCAAGGCCCTACGGATCTCGCTGGTCAACGTCTGGTGGATGACGACCGGGTCAGACTCAGCAGCCAGTTGATTGCTGACACGATCAGGAATATTCCCCAAAGCATCACGTACAGCACGAGCAGAAGTGAAAGCCTCACGCTGCACACGAGAAACCTCCACAAGCTGATCTTCTTTGACTTCGAGGTCCAGTCGAGCCAGTTCGGCACGGAAATGCTCAGACTTCGCACGGCTCTCATTAAAGGTCGGAATCTCAAGTTCAGAGGATGTCTTACGTGTGGGACTCGTTGAGACAAGCGGGTTGCCTTCGGTGTACGCCTTGACCGCTGCTTCCTTGTCCCATTCGATCTTGTTGCGGACAACCATGAAGCAACCGTCGAAACGGCCCTGGCTCTTCATTTGGCTGATGCGAGCCTGCGTGATGCCAAGCTCCTCGGCCAGCTCTTTGGTGTTGCAGACAGTCATAGACGCAATTTAAGGCAGGTAGCGCGGTTTTAAGCGAAATAGTGGCACGGGAGCTTTTCTTGGCATATAATTGTCGACTTTTTGATTTTTGGCGTCTCAAGGTGAGACAAACCTGGGAATGCTGCGACACGCATAGTTCTGACGCTAGAGAAAGAAGGGGGTTCGAAATTACC
>JACCDP011199505.1_pt1 | contig 12986 bp, 24 predicted proteins | sample 7445841 | NCBI WGS metagenome assembly JACCDP01 (sample SAMN15323441, study PRJNA562643) | freshwater metagenome | isolation source: river surface water | place: USA:Blue River Watershed | collected 2017-08-17
CGTTAGAAGATTCGATCTGCTCCACGACGAACGATACGTTATCGGAAAGCCCCAGGAAGTGCTTCTTATATTGGTTCGGCCCGACCTGACAGGTTACTTCCAGTGACCCGCCCAGCGCAGACTCAGAAGTCTCGACAGAGCAGAAACCCTGGATTTCAAGCAGGTACTTGTCAGTGATGCCGTTGATGAAAACAATACGGCGGTTCACTTCGAACTGCTCAGCAGCGCGGGACAGGTTGCTACTGGCAACGTCGGCGTTGCTTCCACAGGCAGCGAGCGTGGTGGCAGCAATAACAGTAACGGCACCGATGGCCGCAGTCTTAATCTTATTCACAGTTTCTCCAACTTTCCGTCTCGTTCGACCCAACCATAATCATCTGTATGGGTGGGCCAATAATAGTTACAGCCTGGGCAGCAGACGTACGCCTTGTATACAGCAGCGTCTACTGCGAAGTGAGCATAGTGCTCGGGGTCTTTCTCGTACAGCCGCCCTCTGTGTGTCACGCTGACGCGGGCGTCGAGCAGCCACGGCGGGGGTGTGTCAGACTCCCAATCAGGGAAAGCCTGGTTCGCTAGATTATCGATCTGTGCCCTGGTGGCCGTAGAATAACCACGGCGCTCCATTTCGTTCAGAATGGCGTGGAGGTACATAACTAGCCAGCCCTCGTGACCCGACCACATCTTAGTGGCAGGGTGGTTGCGCCAGCCCTGAGTAATGCCAGCCAGGGCGCGCAGAATCTGATAACCCTCGACAGCCTGCTTGACAAGACGCTTGCGATCAAGCGTCCGTGCTGAGGCATCGAAGTCCATGTAAGGAAGAAAGGTCTGCATTATTTTTGAATCTTTCCTGGTTGGATTAGGCCCTTGGGCCGAGCGTGGTCCGTAAACTGATAGGCACCCTGGGCTGTCCTGTCAACGATAGCATAGCGATCACGCTGTTGTCCATAGCGATCCCACTGTCTGATTTCATCAACTATGTCGCCTGCTTGCTGGGGATCAAAGTAGTCCGTGGTTGCTATAACTTGACCGTCAGGAAGAAACTCTCGGGTGGTTACTATGTACCTATCGGTACGGATATCATATACAACATCCGTCTTATATTCGTCGAGCCGCTCACGCTGCCGCGCTATTGCTTTCGGTGGTGGCGGGATTAGACGAGGCTTTTCTGGCTCTAGGCTTAGCCCCAGTTCTCTTTCTAGGCGCTCGATGTTTTGTAGCGTCTGCTGGTGGTTCCTGCGCCTGTAGCCCGCCCGTCCCCATCGGGTAAAGGTGGCATTCACAGGTACATTCTCCTGAGGGAAATACGCCGGGGCATTCAGAGTGATGAACGCTAAGGCACCAGCCACTACGAGCACGCTGAAAAATATAATCTCCAACGCCGTTGTCCTTTCTCTTACGGGGTGGCATCAGACCACCTTGGGTGAGTCCAGTTCAACGGACCAGTCATCATCATAGTCATAGAATGCTGTGAGCACGTTATAGGCCCGCACGCCCTTGCTGATAACAGCACCATCAGAGCGACGGACATACGTTTCCTCGCTAGTATCCTGGGTTTCCAGAATATCAATCAATTCATCATAGAGGTCTTCGTTAAACGAGCGCAGGCGCTCCTTTTCATAGTCAGGAACCTCGGCAAGAATATATAGGCAGGTCTTTGCTAGATGCTCATTATCAACAACGAAGTAGTTGTAGTTAACTCCGTAGTCGTTGTTCCTGACGGTCAGCAGCCGCGCCGATCCTGACGCTACCTGAACCTCCTGCGCCACGCGCAGAACTTGTGCCTCGATTTCGGGGTCATCACCATAAATATCGGCGGTGCGATAAAGCCACTCAGCCGCTTCGGAAAGGCTCATCTTTTCTCCCTAGATAAACGGACGGTACTTCTTGCGAATCTGCGGCTTCAAACCAGCCTTCACAAGAGCCTGATATGCAAGACCGTAGGCAGCCTCGACACCTTGTGCCTGCTTGCCTCCCGCTCCACTAGCGACACGCTTCCATGCCGCCTCATAAGCAGACTGTAGCCTGCGGGCGCTGTCCTCGTCAACCATGTTTATCCAATCTCTGCTAGGATCGCATCTTTCGTGCGACTCGTTACGGTGACCCAACTGTCATCGCCCTCATATGCTATCACAGTAGGGACGCTTCGTACAGAGTATCTGGCAGTCAGTTCTGGATCGGCCTCTTCAATATCCACGACGTAGATGTTACGCTCTGTAACCGTCGATGCCTGGACCAACTGAGGCTTCAAAGCCTTGCATGGCTGGCACCAGGACGCCGTGAAAGCGACAACCGCAGTCGGGTCGGCGTGGACCTCATTCATATCATTTGTTACTATTAGCATTTTGACCACTCTTCACTAGTTCAATTAATAGTCGCGCGTTCTCACGCTGCGCCTCGTTCAATTCCTGGGCCTTCTGCCAGTATTTTTCTTTCCAGTCGTCAAGTTCCTTGATTATCTCATCTTGACGATCACGAAGTTCTTTTAGTTCGGCAAGCATTTCTGCACGACGGCCCTCTTCGCGTTCCTCTAGTTTGCGGGCTAGGTCTAGAACGCCTTGTTCATGCTCTTTTTCCTTCTCGTCCTTGTCCTTACGGCGCTGGGCGATATAGTCGATGATCTTTAGACCGACTCCACCAATGATGATTCCGAGAAGCGTGTATTGGTTGTCATTTAGTTCCATGATCCACACCCATACGAACATAAACTGATGCTAAGAGCAGGCCGATGAAGGTCGCAATAAAACCAATCATGTTGTAGGGCGGGATGGACGTGAACGTTACGAACGACACCCATATCTGGAACAGGAACGATACGTAGACAACGTTTCTCGTTACTGAGTACCACCACTTTTTATGAACAAACATGTGCTGAACAAGCAGGTATACGCCTATAGCCATCGCTGCAATCGAATAGTACGTCTCGACGTTTTCTCCAAAGTTGGCGAAGAACCTCGACTGCGGCAACTGTACGCCTGGGCTGGACTCAATCAGCCCCTTGAAAAGAAAATAGACACCGATGATAAACAGGATCAACGCCTGATATCTTGCGATTATACGGAGGTAGGTGTCCTTTATTCTTTTCATGGCTTAATTATACAACATGCCTCTTATAATTGAGATTTTTGGAGCATTCTCGCAGCAATGTGTCGCAAATCTCAATCACCATGCAGTTATACCAGAACGTTCCTTCATGCTGCTCTATATTAAGAGTGGCCCGGTCGCGCACACGACTTGTAGTTATAGATATAACACGAGCAGTACGCGGTGAGACATACCTACGAATCTTCAATAGGTAGTCTACCGCGTCTGCTGTTTCAAGATCAGTCAGCGATAATTTCTTTAGCGCTGATTTCGTCTCCAACGTAGAGTCGCTTTTTGATCCAGGTGGCAACTGATTTTGGTCCATTGCGTCTTCCGTGTAGAATGATAATCCAGCGCGGTTCGAAGCGGCTCTTAATACAGGTATCGCAAACCATTAGTTGAATACCCGGTTCAAGACGAGACTTCCGGTTATATAGAACCGCACGCTGCTTGTTACAAGATTGACAGAGTGCTGTCTGCATCATTTCCCTTTTCGTGTTTTCTGCGGTGGCGATCCCTCTTCACGAAAAAGCACACACCGTATTCCGTACGATTCTACCACATTTTTGCAAAGAGTGAGATAGTCCATCGCTTGAAGCAATTGCTTGTCTCCCCATTGGAGCAGTTCTGACTCATATATCTGGAATGATACGAAGTAATGATCCTTCTCATCGATATCTGAGTAGCCTCCATACTCTAATACATCGACAGTGAACGGGAATGGCTTTTTGATCTGCCGCCACGCCTTTGCTACTTCTCTGTCGTAACGCCTCAGAGCCATGAATGAATGCCCTTCAACCTGTCCCAGTCGGCGTCGGACTTATGTGCATTACGTGTCTTATCAATCTTTCCGTCACGGAGATATACCCCGCCCCAAACACCCCACTCTTTACCTCGCACGCCAGCCAAGCCACACTGCTTGGCTACGGGGCAGGACATGCACATCTGATCGGTGGACTCGGCAATGAATGGGTCGGACTCGTAATCATCGAAAAAGATTTCAATCTGATTCTCAGATTCGGTAACCATCCCAGCACAGGAGCCTAAGTCCTGCCAGATTATCTCGTTTCTATCAAGATCAACGATTGACATAGATGTTCGGCACGCTCCACGTTCCGTCATCAGCGAGCGGATAGCGGAATTGAATCCACCACTCACCGTTCTTGAACACGCCGCGCTTGTCAGAATAGCCCTTCGGGTCGCGGCGTCGCGTGATAATGTCGTAACCATCCCAATCAAGGAACTGGTTCTTATCCACAACCGCGTGAGCCTGATCGTAGTCAAGCGATACGTACTTCATCGTGCGTCTCTTTTCTGTAGGTTTGGTTGATGTATCAATCTTAGCACCTGGGCTGGGCCTAGTCAATAGTAACTAGGCCCAGACCCACTCGTTGTCGTACGCGACAGTCACGCTACCGCTGTCATCGACCATGAGCAACGCTACTGATCCGTAGTCGTTTTCTCTTAAAAATGATGGCATAGCAGGCGGGTTGGCACCAAGACCGTAGACATATGAATCGTTGTGCCTGTATGTGAGCATCTTATGATAGTGGCCGTGGAACCAAATCTTGGGCCGCGCGATATCATACGCAATGTCCATCATCTTACGACTGCCCTCGGAATACGGATCGTCCTTGACGAAACCGGGCCACGTTGGAAGCGACGTAGGTGCATCGTGAGTCAGCAGGATATCTGCCGCCCCATGAATATCAACAAGGTGCTCTAGGTGAGCGATATCATCATAGTTGATCATTTCCTGCTGCCACCACGACTTGCCAGGGACACGAGCATATTTGTCGATGCTGTAAGCACCACCCAGCGAAGCGAACCGGAGCCCGTTCAATTCGAACATACCAGCCTTGTTGCCGATGATAGTGATATTGTCACGGACCTTGATGAAGTTTCCTCTGCCAGACACAGACTCATAGCGCTCTACGCTGTCATAATTCTCGTGATTACCCAGAGTGACATACCATTCAATTCCTCTCTGAATAGACAACTCACTCATCTTGTCAAGGAAATACACGCCGTCATCTGTGTGGTCCCATATTCCGAAATCTCCTACCTGGAAAATGGTATGAACGTTGTTCTTTTCTGCTGCGCGCATGATTCTGGCGCAGAAAGAAAGATCACTGTGTGTGTCACCGACGACGTAATACTTGTCCATTAGTCCTTGCTTTCGAATTGAAGAACCTCTATGCCAGCGCGCCTTGCTGCTGCCATGCAGTTCTTTGTGCCTATGTTCTTTTCACCGCGCTTTAGAAAAGCGATGCAAAGGTCAGCGCCAAGGTCAACCATCTTCTGGTTTCTAATTGGCCCCGCTGCCTTTCCGTGGGTGTTCCAGTCTGCGGGGTGGCGCTCAGTTCTGATCGTAATGCCATGCCCTGCGAAGAAATTACGGGTACGATTAACGTAAGATTCGCTCATGGCATCTGCGCCACGGGCATCACCATGCACGATTACTATTTCCTTCTCAGCAGGCATACGGCCAGTGAGGTCTTCGATAGCGACGGTGACACCGCGAATAAACGTATCTTCATCGTCCCAATAACGAGAACCCGTTACCAGAATGCGAATCATGTTTACTCCTACTTGTGTTTTATAGTTGTCTTGATGATTTCAAGAACCGTGTCCATAGGGCCGGGGCCGAGGTAATCAGTGACAACTATTTCAGCATCGTCTTTGTCGAAGGCTTCTACTTCAACATCGAGAATGATCTGCATACGGTATTTATCCATACCATAAGTATATCACTGACCCTCAAAATAACGAAGGACGATCAGATATCTGACCGCCTTTGATATGTCCCCGCTGAATCTCTTGTCAGCAATGCTTTTCAGATATTCAAACGGCCAATCATCAAGATAAACTTCTATCTTGTTCACGAGCCTCGCCGGGGAATTGAACCCCGAATGGTTGATTACGAAACAACCGTTATGCCGTTTAACTAACGAGGCGTGGTTTGGGGAAGAGGAATCGAACCCCCGGTGGCCGCGCGACCTGCGTGTTTACGGCACGCTTTGACTGTACCAACAGTCTCCCCCAAGCAGTCCCACGGGGAATTGAACCCCGTCCTGATGGCTGAGAACCACCGATACTAACCAATATACTATGGGACCATAATGTCCTTAGGAGTGAGAATACCTCCACAGGTCGGTGACCTTTTGTCGGATTATTGTTTCCCGACGTTTCCAGATTATCCCTAATCTATTCACCACGTCTGGTTGCTTAGCCAACCACTCTTCATGCTTACGTTCTACTCCACCCTTTTCGATTCGAAGAGAGTTTGCAAGACTCTCGACTGCACTACTTTTGATGAACTGATCTAGGCTTGCGGCTTCGATCAGACTCGGTTCCCTAAGGCCGAGCGTTAAGACGCTTTCGAACGTACGCAGGGAAAGGCTTTCGCTTTTAATATACACAGTAGGATTTGAACCTACAACCTATTGTTTCACAGACAATTGCTCTGCCATTGAGCCATGTGTTGGTTGTGACGGAAGATGTGCTTTCCCGGTGGCTCCGTAATCTTTGGGATTACAGAATACCACACACCTTCGGTATGATTTCCTTGTCAGGTACTCTCAATCTCTGCTGCTACTTATGATCCCGCCGGACCACTTTTGCTGCTTCATGGATAGCGCCCTAGTTTGACGACTCGGACTTATATCCTTCCTTCCTACCAGCATTCTTTGTCGTTTATGGCTTCCTCACCGCGTTCGTGAGGTTTGGGACGAGCACTTGCCGTATCCCACCTGACTCAGAATACCCCGGTCCCTCGTATGCGGAACTCGTTGTAGTCTCGGATTGCATGGTTTGCCATTACTGGTGGCGGTTGTCAAGCCGCCTTTCAGCACCTCGCGGTGCATTATCCGCCATGCCGGGTTTTTCATTGACACTACTCTATCACCTAAGATAGTTCCGTGTCAAGAAGTTTTTGCTCTGTTGAGTTTTCTATATTCTGTCTCTGTGATCGCTACAGGATGACCCTCGGCGTCAAGCGTGTAGTAGCGAATGGTATATTGTGATGTTCGCTCCCGCTTGTGGCAGACGCGACATACCCGATGTTTATACGTGAATATCGTCCACCGCCAAGTTTCCCCGGCCTTATCGTGACCACCGTAGCGGCTGGACTTTTCGTACCAGTCCGACCATTGGTGATCACAATGGGCCTTGTCAACCTTTTTAGCCTTTTTGCGGTGAGGCAGAGACTCTGGCCCGCTCCCGTGATCGGCGCGGAAATCTCTGCGCTCAATTCGGCTGTAACACCAGTCGCAGTGACAGTGAGACATGTGCCTCCTATAGTTTTGAGAGAGCGAATAGCCGGATTCGAACCGGCGAGAACTGATTGGAAGTCAGTTATGTTACCACTACATCATATTCGCGTGCGTGGTTTTGAAGCAGAACCACTAACTGCGTATAGTTTAGCAGACTTATGTTTGTCTGTCAATGACTAGTTTATGTCGTACAGAAGAACTTCTGTTTGGCTTGTAGCAGCGCACTGGTAGAAAGTAGTTATCTCGTACGTTCCAGGTGCCGCGAACAGGTTGAATTTTGTTGGCTCAGAAACAACAAGCCTTTTCAGGCCGGACGGTAGGAATGCGCCGTCCTGTGTTTCTATTACTAGACCGGGCACAGAGCCCTTGACGCAGCGCCCCTTATTCTTGACGAACTCGCTTGATACGTAGATCAACACACCTTCTCTGTCAATCGTAACCGACTCTGTTTCTCCATATGGTGAAACCACGGAATGATTGTCAGAAAAACTTTCGCTCTGATATGGTGGTGTTCCTGCGTTAGCAGTACCTACCATGAGCGCTAGCGAGGCCGCGAGGCCCGCTACCATAGCAACAATCTTTTTCATTTTAGCCTCCAAGGTATGACACCATTGTATCACCCGTTCGGGCTAACGGAGGGGAATACGGGATTTGCACCCGTGTAAACAGTTTTGCAGACTGCCGCCTGACTACTCGGCCAAAACCCCATACGTGACTTGCGCCACGCTTATTCAGTTTTTCTTCGTCTTGCCGGTTCTTAGCCGGTTGTGCTTCGCAGCATCAACTCGGGCCGGTAGAACCTTATCGCAGATTGTGCAAAACACGAAACGCTCTTGTTCGTGTCCGCGAATCAACCCAACATCGCCATTAGGGGCGCTATTTGGTCCTGGCATTTGTATCACCTCCAACGTTAGTTGGAGGGTTAACCGTCAGTCATGCTTCTCCCTATATTTAAGTGGTAGCGCTCAGGGAATCGAACCCTAATTCTGGCGTATGAGACCAGCGTGATACCATTTCACTATCGCGCGAGCGGACACGGTAGGTCTTGCACCCACACGGGAATTACCCCAAACACTTTTCAAGAGTGCTGCCGTTAGGCTGAAACTCGGCTTACGTGTCCAATGTTTTAATCTGTACTTGTGTCTTTTGAGTTATCTCGCTGGCTTTGAACAGGATAACTCGATCTTCTGGAATTACATATACTGCAAGAAAATCTACTGACGAATTATCAAAGTTTTTGATTATATTTTTAGTTCTATTTGGCCTAGTTGACCTCAACTGAACTAACCAGTTGTCACCCTTGCGATAGGCAGTTGACTTTACCTGATATGAAAAGACCTGCCCATCTTTCCATGCTATTATATCTACTGGGCACTTTCCAGAAATATCAACGAACGGATAGTAGCCATCTGAAACTAATTTTGCTATAACTTTGGATTCACCAAGTCTACCGGCATCTGTTGTGTTCACTTGCTTAGTATACCATAAGTAGGCCCGCTCGGATTCGAACCGAGGCTCTCACTGATTAAAAGTCAGGGGTTTTGACCGCTAAACTACAGGCCCATAGGCTTCGGGCGCTTTTTCTAGGCCGTCCCCGAAGCAGTTGTATAACTATAACATCTTGCTACTGGCTATGTCAAGCCTAATCGAAATATTCAAGTATCTGGAACAGCGACCACAGGAGCGCTATAGCAAAAAGGAAGCCGACTATGACCATTGGTTCTGTTAAAAGCAATGTTACAATTATCAAACCAAATACGAACCCGACGAATAGGAACGCAATACGTGTCTTAATCGGCATTCTGTCTCCTATATGAAGCAACAGACATAAGCCCGAATAGCGCAATGAGTCCCAGTGCGACCAGTGACCCTGGCATCGTCAGTGCAACGATAATCGAGATAATCCCGAGCATGAAGATGACAATTACTGTGACGAACAGTGCTAGGAAATAATCAAACGGCTCTAAATAGAAATCTTCTGGCGTGCCAGATAGTTTCTTGATATACCTAGTGAATAGATTGATCATTAGTTTCCTTCCGCCGACCGGACCATGCAGATTTCACAGTCCTTGTAAAGATGATTAGTAAATTGCGACCACTGGTGCTTCTGCCATTTGAAGCACGGGTCGCCGTGAGGGCATTCTATGCCGCAGCGCGGCGGGTCAATCCAGTAGTCGTAGACGAACGGCACGTTCCCATTCCATTTTCTCTCGACGCTTCTGCGACCGCTTTGAACGGACACGGCTAGGACAATCGGGGCCGGGAGTGCGGCTGCACAGCGGGCACCAGGGACCATTGACTTTTCCTAGCATTTTCATGTCGCTCCATTGGGTAACGATCCCAACTGACTCGCTTATGAGACGAGATTGATCACCTGATCCAGAGCGGGGCCACCGGGGTATCGTTCCGGCGGTACACGTCCGACTTTACGGAAGGTCAGCGTTCTGTGTTACAGCACGAATCCGGTACGTCACCATATTTCCCCGCTTACCTGACTATATCTTATCAGTTCGATTGGTCGGTGTCAACATCTTCACCAGAAGAATCCGTAGCCAACGTGACCGCCGACGATAGCACCATCGCCACCGAACAGAGTCTTAATTGTGTCGCTTGTCTGATCATACTCACAAAGTCCGTGGGTTGCCACGAACATCAGAAGGTCGGCGTAGGAGTCAGACCCGAAATCAACCTCTGTGGAATCATCAAACTGGTCGAGTTCATCGAACTCGTAGCCTGAGTCCCAGCCAAGTTCTGCGATGCGGATATACTCATGTAGAGGGAAGGACGAGTCCTGCCACTCAGACGCCCACTTATCGGGACGGACTCCATAGTCCTCACAATTGCGCTCATAGTTGGCGCGCAGTTGATCGAATGTAACATCATCTGGAATAGAAAAGACGAACGTGTCCGTCTTACCATGGCCGTCATCAGACCAGTCTCCAACAACTACGTTATAGAGTGTCATTACTATCCTTTGTTAGCAGTTACAATGCCTAGTTCAACGAGACGTAGAAACATATCGATTTGTAGCGCGTCCAGCAGATCGCTCTCGCTCATCTTATCGAAGCGCGCACCATAAACTATAGTTCTACATAGATTTTTCTGATTATTAGAATAGAAGAGGGTCAGAATAATCATGCTGTCGGTCGGAGCATGATACTCAATGTAAGAGCGCGGAAATATTTGCTTCCACGCCTTAGGGATTTCCATGTACCTGATATCGGATTCGAACCGATACTGGCTAGTTCCTAAGACTAGTGCCTCTACCGTTGGGCTAATCAGGCGTGGAGGTGTGCTGGGAATTAAACCTAGTCCTCTGGGTTTGAGCCCAGCGTGCATCGTACACTACATCACCATAGCGAAGGATTAACGTACCCCCGCGCTAGACTTTCATAGTGGCTATTCGAATTCGCCTAAATCAGCGGGGCGCTTGTATGCTCATGCCTCACCTATGATTGTCTTACGGTTAACGTCGGAGTAGAGGGATTCGAACCCCCGCTCTCTCGGCCCCAAACCGAGCGACTTAGCCAAACTAGCCTATACTCCGTGGGGTGGGCAACGGGATTCGAACCCGCGAGACTTTCCTTCACAGGGAAAGTGTTGATGCCTCCACTTTACCCACCATGGATAACTATACTCTATATAATTGTGTCTGTCAAGAGTAGCCGATGAGGGAATCGAACCCCCAATGAGAGTGTGTAAAACTCCTGTTATACCATTTAACTAACCGGCCAAGCGTCGGCGTGCCACCATTACACCGCCCCGTCCCTTATGGGGCCGGGGCCCGGAATCGAACCGGGACTTCCAACTTGTAGTTCCACCAGGAATCGAACCTGAAATACATTCACGTCAAGAATGCGTTATACCTTTTAACTATGGAACCGAAGTGACTCCCCCGAGAATCGAACTCGGATAACTAGGGCTTCAACCTAGCGCATTACCGCCTCTGCCAAAGAGCCGAAGTGGAAAAGATGGGACTCGAACCCACAACCTTGTGCTTGCAAAGCACCTGCGCTACCAATTGCGCCACTTCCCCATTGTCCGTGTCGGGCGACTGGTACTCACCCGACCGGAGGACTTACAGTCTATCAAACCTGCTAGCGTGCTGTCAAGTCCAGTTGCCAAGACTTCATTACTAACCTATAGCGCTTAGCCATATTCAGGACTTTCTGCCACTCGTACTGCTTGTCGCTATAAATATACACGATAGCATTATCGTCTGTTGCAGAGTTACGAACCTGTGTTCGTACATATACGTATCTGTCTAGTGCAACACTGTCTGACGGATCAGGCACTGATGACAGTTTAGGAGGAATATACTTATAGACCTCGACCGTTGGCGATGAAGGCGGAACCTCGCTGACCCGTCCGTGATATGGACCGCCATAGAATAGAAACCTCATTAGTGCCTCCCGCGTGGAAAGTTCATGCCTGCTCCGATAGCGATAAGCAGGGCTGCTAAGCCCGCCCAGAATCCTGCTGACAATCCTGTTACAGCAAGTTCATCGTCAGGTGTCACGGAAAGTGACGGGGTAGGTGTGCCATTTGTGGGTCCAGACGTAGGCGTCTGAGTAGGCTCCGCTGTTGGCGACGGATCAACCGTCTCTGTTGGAGCCGCTGTAGTCGGAGTTTCTGTTGGTTCCGGTGATTCACTTAATGTCTCCGTTGGTGTTGGCGTCGGACCCGAAGCCTTCGGGCAATTGCTCACGCTAGGCTCTGGATTCAACTTTGGAGTATTCGCAACGATAACGACAGACTTGCCGTGCTTATCAGAAAACTCCTGTCCGACGTATGTAGTTCCATCATAGCCTAGTAGGCTATGGTTGTCTACCCAAATCGGATTACGACCCGTTTGCAGACGCTCATCAACTCCTGGCTGACCAACGTACTTGCAAACGTATGACTTATGAATGGCCTGCTCAGCCTTTGCTGGCGCTGCCATTACAGTAATAGCAAAAACCGAAGCCAGTGCTATTATCAGCATATCAATCTTACGCATTATTCCTCAGATTCTCGATGTATTCTTCAAGCATATCGACATAGCGATTCTGCTCTGCCGCCCGCTCGATTTCCTCGTTGAGCGACCTACGAGATGATTCTACACTACGAGCATACATTTCATTCTGACCTGTCACCCATTCGTCGTAAGGAACGATCGTGCTGATATGCGGATTGGCGTCCCAATCCATCGTCTCATCAAGCCACTCATGCATCGTTTCGAGCATCTTCTTGAATTGCTCGTCGTCGGGAGTCTCGGTGGCATACATGGCTGCCTTGACCTTTTCGATACGCTCACGAACTAGCGCGGCGGATTGCTGATTGGCCCTGTTCCGCAAGATAATGCCGTTTACATATTCCTGATACTCAGCATTAATCTCTTCTGGCGTCTTAGCGAGCCACTCGGCCAGTTGCTTTTGGTCGCGCTCTAGCCACTGGTAAAAGTATTCAGGCACTTCGCGGCGCCTAACTGGGCCGGGACCATCATCGCGCTGCATAATAGCAATGCCAAATCCTCGGGCAGCATGTGCAACATAATCAGCGGCGTCATAATCTCCATCGATAACGCCAGCGGTATAACCATTAGGCATGATATACCTTTCTTCTAGGGAGTACCACCGGAGGGAATCGAAC
>JACCDP010736462.1_pt1 | contig 12981 bp, 9 predicted proteins | sample 7445841 | NCBI WGS metagenome assembly JACCDP01 (sample SAMN15323441, study PRJNA562643) | freshwater metagenome | isolation source: river surface water | place: USA:Blue River Watershed | collected 2017-08-17
CGGACAAAGGTGCTAAACTAGAAATCCTTCTCCCCACGCAAGTTGTGGCAGCAGGGATTGGGGCAAGCTAAAGGGCAGAGGTGAAACAATGAAGACAACGCGAAAGCAACGATATCTCTTGGTATCGGTACTGGCCTGGCCAGGGATACTTGGCTGTAAGCACGTTGTGCCATCGACTCCTTCAGAACCCAAAGTGGTCTGGCAGGGCAGTGAGGTTCATCTGCGCAACTGGTTGGATTATACGGAATCCCTCGAGGCTATGAATCCACGTGAGTTGAAGGTCGAAGCGGATCGTCTGCGAAAGACGCCAAATGAAGTACGGAGCTGGGATGACGAGCTGCGCTGGGGCTTGACGCAAGCCGTTCAACACACCAAAAATCACAACTTTCAGAAAGCCTACGAACAGGTGCAGCCCTTTGCTGGCAAAAACTACCTTCCGCCCGAACTTCGCTCTTGGCTCAAGATCTACAGCCAACAGCTCTTTCAATCAGCCCAGATGGAAAAAGAGCTCAGTGATGAGCGCCGTCAGAGAGGCGAGCTAGAGAAAAAGCTCAAAGCACTGTCGGAGCTGGAGCTAGAGATGAGTCAACGTGGACGTGCAACGCGTTAAGCGAGGCTGGTGTTGGGGGCTTGGCATGATGTTTGAATTGCTGTGTCTCGATGCTATCTGCATGCTGTCAAAGGCCCTTTGAGAGCCACCAAACAGCCAGATCAGAGGATTGTCTGTCGGCAAATAGCGACAGAGAAAAATCGAGGAAAGGACCTATCCGTCATGAGCGAAAATTCAGCCAAAATTATGCTAGTGGATGACGACCAGGGATTTCTGACGCTCTTGTCGATGCGCTTGAGCGCCGAGGGTTACACCGTTGAAACCGCTAGCAGTGGCCGAGAATGCCTGGCAAAGATCTCGCAATTCCTACCCGATCTGATGATCAGCGATCTACGCATGGATGTCATGGATGGAATGGAGCTGTACGCTAAAGTGCAAAAGCTCATGCCCTATCTGCCAGTTATTATGATCACAGCGCACGGCAGTATTCCAGAAGCTGTCGCTGCCACCCAACAGGGGGTTTATTCCTTCGTTCCGAAGCCGATCGACCGCCAGCATCTCTTTGAGCTCATTCGCCAGGCGCTTGAACAAAAAGGTGGGGTAAGCCAGCAACTCTCCGAGCAAGGGCAGCTGTTTTCGCGCAATCCTAAGATGCTCGAGCTTTTTGAGCAGCTTCGTATGGTCGCTCCCTCGGATGCGAGTGTGCTGATCACGGGCGAGAGTGGAGTGGGTAAGGAAGTCTTTGCCCAAGCCTTGCACGCCCATAGCACGCGCGCTGGGGGTCCCTTTATCGCGATTAATTGCGGAGCGATTCCTGCGGAGCTCTTGGAATCTGAGCTCTTTGGACATGTACGTGGTGCCTTTACAGGTGCTAGCAAAGATCATCCAGGTCTCTTTCAAGCGGCTAAGGGGGGCACGCTCTTTCTTGACGAAATCGGTGATATGCCTCTCGGGCTGCAGGTTAAACTCCTCAGAGTGATCGAAGAAAAGAAAGTCCGTCCTGTCGGAAGCACACAGTCAATTCCAACTGACGTACGTCTGGTTTCTGCGACACATCGCGATCTCCCTAGCTTGATTGCCGACAAGATCTTTCGAGAAGATCTCTACTATCGCCTAAATGTCATATCGATGAATCTGCCTCCCTTGCGTGAACGGAGAGAGGATATTCCCCTTTTGGCCGAGACTTTTTTGCAAGACTTGGCCAACAAGCAAAAACCCAGCGTTCGCGGCTTCGCGGCCAGCGCTCTCGAATTGCTGACGGCTTTTGACTGGCCAGGTAACATTCGCCAGCTCTACAATGCCGTGGAGAAGATGCTCGTGCTAGCGCCAGGGGCCATTATTTCTGCAGCTCATGTGCGCTGGTGTCTTGGGGAGCAGGAGGCTGAGTTGCTGTCGCTGGCTGAAGCCAAGAATAATTTTGAACGCGATTATCTTATCGAAACTCTCAAAAAGACTCACGGCAACGTAAGTAAGGCAGCGCGCGCAGCTAAGCGGAATCGAACAGATTTCTATAAGTTGATGGCTCGTCATAACCTGCAGGCTTCCATGTTCAAAGGACCTCAGGCACGTGCAGAGGGAAGTGGCGCTTAAGACGCTTCGTTGAGAGGTTTGGGTGAGGCTTTAGCTTGCATATGAAGCTTGAGCGGTAGGGTTATCCAAGCCACGGTTCCTTGCTGTGGGGCTGAGTCGATGCCGAGAGTTCCCCCCATAGCTAACACCAGATTTTTGCAGAGGTTCAGTCCGAGACCCGTGCCTTTGATACCGTGGGCGCGGGCATTCTCACCCTTATAAAAGAGATCAAAACAGCGAGACAGCTGCTCGTTGCTCATACCGCTTCCGGAATCACGCACAGAAAATTGCAAGACGAGAGAGTCTGCGGCGACATGCAGAGAAAGATCTTCAGCTATGCGAGCCTGAAGCTCAACTCCGCCTTTTTGTGTGAATTTGACCGCATTGGAAAGCAGGAGATGAATGATGCGGGCCAGACGTTTGGGGTCTCCAAGAAATTGCGGTGGCAATTGGCTCGGGAAAGTCAGAGAAAAGCTGAGATGTTTTTCTTCGCAGAGGGGGCGAAATTTTTGTTCGCACTCTTCCAGTAATGTCTTGAGAGCAAAGGGCTGCTGGATGAAGTTAAAATCTTTGCGATCAAGTGAGGTATAGGTGAGGATATCATCGATCAACTGAGCTAAGTTCTGCGATGATTTGTGGGTGTTGCGTATGATCCGCAAGGCGTCCTGATCGTTCTGACTGTCAAGCATATCTTCGAGCGTCATGAGAATCACATTGAGGGGCGTTCTCAGTTCGTGACCGATGATCCCTAAAAACTCATACTTCGCACTATCGGAAAGTTCTGCGAGTTCGCGTGCACGTTTGAGCTCTTCCATGCTGGCTTTGATGCGGCGGTTGAGTTGCCATTTGGCAGCCAGGTTGATGACCATCTGCTCCATCTCGGGTAGCTCGTAGGGCTTGGTGAGAAAGAGGTACTTGTCGCTATGTCCAAGTTCGCGGGCGATTTGATGCCAAGAGTAATCGGAGTAACCGGAACAGATAATGATTTCGAGATCCTGATCGATCTCGCGGATTTTTTTGATCGTTTGCAGGCCATCCCAGCCTGGTGGCATCCGCATATCGATGATGGCCACGGAAAAGGGTTTGCCTCGCTCGTAAGCCTGACGCACCAAGTCATAGCCAACTTCACCCTGGAGGGCAGACTCAAAGTTGAGCTGAAGGCCGGGAACTGGTGATTTGTTCTGTCGAATCTGAAAGATAGCGCGAATATGGTGGTGGAGATCCTCCATATCGTCGATGATTAAAATGCGCGACTCTTCCATGCTCTCCATCCTCTTGTGCGGCTCGCAAGAGCTCCTATACTGATGATAGAGGATGTCCAAAGGGGCCGTCCAGCGCTCAGCTCGGCAGGAATAGGCCCTCCATCGTGAGTAAAAAAGAGAAGAATTTGCCTAGGCGCAGATCCCATGCTAGGACTGGAATTCTAGGGGGGCGCGTCGTGGGTCGAAAGTTCGTTTTGTTTCTGTCTCGCTTCGCTCGTTTGCAGCCATCGGTCTTGGCAGTGATTCTGAGCGAGTTTTGCTTGCAGATGACACATAATGCTTTTTTTCTCGTCGCGAACTTTTATCTGACCCAGCATGGTTTTAGCGATGCAAAGATCGCCGAGATGCTGTCGGCTCGCTTTCTTCTCGTGCTCGTGATCTCTTTGCCCCTGGGTTTTGTCCTTGGTCGTATGCGCCTTTTGCCTCTGCTTCGTTTGGCTGCACTGGCAACACCTCTTGGCTACGGATTTTTTCTGTATGCCGTGCCGCACCACAACTATACTCTGCTCTATGTTGCGAACGCCCTTATTGGTGTTTCGATGGCGATCTTCCAGGTGATCGTGGTTCCTTATATCATGCGTAATGAAAAGGTCGATCAGCAATCGGACGCGATAGCACTCAGCTTTTCAAATTGGAGCAGCACCACCTTTGTGTTGGGTCTGGGTTTTTTTCTAGTCAATCATTGGCGTACAACGCCCATTGCCGAGTCGAGTCTGCTGGTGAGCATGCTCGGCTTCTCGGTCTTGGGGTTTGCTGTGCTCTTGCGTAAGTGGCAAGATCCGGTTCCGAGCAATCCCCCGCGTTGGCAAGAGGGTTGGAGCCAGTTTGAGTGGGGACTGATCGCTAAGATTCTTGCGCCGAGCGTTGTAATCGGTGTAGGAGCAGGGCTTTCGATTCCGTTTATCAGTCTGTTCTTTCGCAATGTATTTGGGATGAACTATGAGAATTTTTCTCTCGTGTGTTCGCTCACTACTTTTTTGGTAACCTTAGGTTCCATTTATGGACCAAGTTTGCAGCGGAGGTTTGGCTATGGCGTGGCTATCCTTTGGACGCAAAGCCTGGCGATCTTAGCTTTGGCCCTGCTCGGTTTTTCCGAGCTCTTTGCCCCTGCTGGCTGGGCTTTGGTCCTCGCCATCCTCTGTTATATGTTTCGTCAACCTCTGATGAATATGGCCAATCCCGTGATCAGCGAATGGACTATGCACCAGGTCGGACCGCGCAATCGCGAGTTGACCAGCGCCCTCAAACAGGCCCTCTGGGCGGCCAGCTGGTTTTCGAGTTCGCAGATCTTTCGCAGTCTGCGTGATTCAGGTCTGTCATACATGTGGGTCTTTTGCAGTACTGCGGCTATCTATGCTATCGGTGTTTTTTGGTATGCACGTCTTATCGGAAAGCCTCAGCTTAGCGAAAGAACGACATAACCACCTCAAAGAGGATCAGCAAGACAATGGCGACTTCGAGCCAGTAGAGACGGCGATCGCGAATCGTTTCGACGACGACGGAAAGAGTTTGCTGGATGAGCTGGAGCTTATACTCGAGAGCTTGAAAACGCTCTGGCAGATCAAACATAGCTCGAAGATCTCCATAGATTTCATCCATGGTCTTGTCCTCCCAGATCAGATCGGGCTTATCGAGCAAGTGGAGTACCCGGATAACTGTACTGCGTAGAGATAGGGAGGCAGCGATCTCTTTGTTGACCGGAGACGACATCATATTGAGAGTTCCGCGCTTTCGCAACTGGCTCAGCAGGGAGTCGACCTGTTGCCAAGACTCTTCGACGATCGATTCGTAGTATTCCATAGAAGTGCTCTGCGCGAGTGTCGAAGCGATCACTTCCATGCGATCGAGATTGAGGTGCTCGATGATCAGTTTATTGAATTCGACCTGGGGCGGACCTGGTTGTTCGAGGACGCTGAAGGTATCACTAAAGCGTGGCTGGATATTGGGAATAGCTGACTGCCCCATCAGGCGACCTAGATAGGACGCCTGCTCTTCATCTGGAACATCCCAAAACACGATAGAACCGTAGTTAAAGAGAAAGATATACCCTCCCGCCCCAACTTTGGTGCGGACGGCAGCTCGTGGGTCAATAGAGGACTGAGAACCAGCTACGATCTCGGTGACGGCGTTTATATTTAAACTGCGCGAAAAAACAAAGGAGCGAAGGACATGGGTCCTAGATTCCATAGAAGATCCTTAGAGAACGGGTCGCTTAGTGTGCGACTCCTATATTATCCTCATACTCTAGGTTCTTCACAATTTCATCTTTCCAGAGCGGGGTGGTAGTACCGGCCTTGGCCATTTTTAGGGCTTGCGTTCCATAGTCTCGGCGAGCCTGAAGGATTTTATTAAGGTGAAGCTGCTTGAAGACTTTAAAGCTATTGACCCTGTTGGGGCCTAGTGTATCAGCGATCTGAACCTTGTCGAGGGCCTCTGCCCCTTGTTTTGCTACATAAGTGAGGCGTAAAAAGGCAGGAGCACACGATGTTGTGACTCCGATCTGGCAAACTCTAAGGTAGTGCAGTTTTTCGGCCTCGAAGATAGCAAAATATTTTTTGACGATAGCTTCTGGGTCTTTGATGAGCAGATTGTTCTCAGTGTACACGATGTTGCGGGTGAGCATCTCTGCTCGCTTAAAGCGCAGATAGCCGAGAGCTTCTGTGGCCTCTTTCGATGTCTTGCTGTGGTTATTCAGGCGAGCTTCGATCTCATTCATGGCCTTGGCATCTTTTGCGTTGGACACATAGCGTGCTTGAAAGGCAAGTGCGTGAATGGCAGCCGGGTCCGTTGGTTTTGCTAGCTGAGTTATGCGTTGGGCTCCCCAAAAAGCATCCTTCGCTTCGCCAAACTGCTCTTCGACATCCATAAACTTCACTGCGGCTGCAAGCTGTTGATCCCGGCTCACGTTTGTGGCCATACTTTGTTCGCGGTAGAGGCGTGAGGCCCAACCGTAGAGTTTTCGCTTTTGGTAGAGATCAGCTAGGGTCATACGGATCTGGGGAATGTTAGCTTCTGTCTTATAGTCATTCAGGTATTTGCCGTAAAAGTAAAAGGTGTACTCGATCGTGGCTTTGTCGAGCAAGCCCCATTCAGCGGCTTGGAGGATAGCCTGCGGCCGTTGGGGGAATTTAGGATTCTTCTCAACAATGGCTCTGGTCACGTTGAGAGCAGCAACGAGTTTGCCAGCACCCTTGTAGGCAAGGGCGAGCGAAACAGTGGCTGCAGGCGCACGAGCATCTGCTCCATAGGCCTGGACAAACTCATCGAGGTAGCGCACGGCGCGTACAAAATTTTTGGCCTGGAGGTCAGCTTGACCGGCTGTAAAGAGGGCTTCGGCGAGCCAAGGTGCATAGTTCAGAGCTTTTCCTTTAGCGCTTGGAATGATCTTCTTGGCAGCGAGAATATGAGCAAGATCGACGAGCTCGTTCCAACGCTTGGTGGCGTATGCATCGGAGAGTAAAAGGCCTGCAGCATCTCCCGTATACTTGCCACTCGGAGTATTTTTGAAGGCATTGAGCCAGAGATCCTCACTTTTTTTGTTTTGGCCAAGTGCTCGGTACAGAAGTCCCATGTGGGCGAGCCATTGCCAGTCATCGCCACTCTTCAACTTAGCCACGGTTTCCAAGATGCCTAACAGTCGCGTACGCTCGGCTGCATCGCCCGGAGGCGCGGTATCAAACACAGGTTGCAGTGGCCAATTGGCGAGACGACTTTGCGCCTCGATGGCCAAAAGATAGTGCTTGAGGCCTTGATCTTTGGCGAGGTCAAGGTTGAGGTCCACGGCTTCCTTGAACATGTTGGAGGCACGATAGGCCTGGGCCAATTTCACTTTGATCGGATAAGCAGTGGCTCTATCTGCCTCGAGTTTGACATAGCGAACAGCGGCTTCAATCGCAGCAGTTTTGGCAGAGGGGATCACACCTGCTTGCATCGCTTGGGTGAGGACCACTTCTAGGGTTTTGCGATAGCTTTCGGAGATGCCGATCATAGTGAAGGCTTGATCAGACCCCTTTTTGAGCTTTTGTGCCGGATAGCGTTCGACCAGAGCTGTATAGGTGGCTTCTAGATCGCTGATCTGTTTTGTTTTTTGATAGTTTGCAAATTCGATATCCCACACTCGCTTGTCGAGCTGAAGGCCCAGTTCCTGTTCTGCAAATACGGTCGAAAGTTCTTTGTAGATCCGTGAGGCGGTTTTGAGATCGCCGGCTTTAAGAGCTGTGGTCGCTTCTCTTTCATGGAGAGCTTCGACAGGTATCAGACCATGAAAACCCTCGACGAGAAAAGGAGGAGCCTTGGCCGCTTTGTTGGTATTGGCTTTAGACCAGATAAAGATGGCAGTATCCATGACCAGAAGTTGAAGCCCTTTTGGCATCCCCCTTGCCACTTGAATAGCATAGCTGAGTTTACTTTCGGCTGTGGCCTTCGGGGCTGCAGTCGGAGAGCCGTCTGCATCCAAGCCGTATTCGACAAAAGCTTCGGTGAGCCTTTGAGCGACCCGGCCATTGACGGAGACATCAGCAGTCGCGCGAGTCATAAAGCCAAGACCTTGGGCAGATGTCGTCGGAGCAAGGGCCAGGGAATAGCCGATCAGAAGATTAATATTGGCTGCTATATGCTTTTCATTAGCGAGTTGATCTTGAAGGCTGACGAGATTCGAGATCCCTTCAGCGCCATCACTCAGAATGTAGCGCGCGAGATTGTTGTAGTATTGAGCTTTGGCTTTATTAAGGGGCTTTTTGCTAGCTTCGCCGTAGGCGGCTGAGGTGCTCGCCAACCACTGGGCCGCGACTTTCACCTTATCTTTGTTGCCATCCTCATGACTGTTGCTGATGTAGTACCGGAGCAAGGCCATAGCATCGCGGCTGAGGCTTGCGTTAGCGGCCATATCTACCGATTTTCCTTCGCCAAGTGCGGTCTGAGTCGCCTGAAAGAGTTTGTCGGCAGCTTCTTTGCCATCTAGCTTTCTGCCTTCTGAATCTAGGGCAGAGATGACGAGTAGTTCGTGGATGTGAGATTCGAATTCGTGTTGAATCACGGCTTCGGAAGAGACTGCGGGTGCTGATGCAGGCGCTATTTGAGCGAGCGAGGCAGTTGCCACACAGCAAGCGAGATAGGTCACCACCCATCGAAACATGACACAGGGCTGCACCATGATCTAACCTTCCGTTCCTCAAAGTCTAAGGCCGTATGCGGTCCAGCCCAAAGGCTTGCGATCCGCTCCCCCAGAGGGGTATCGGAAACTCGCTGAGCGACCTTAGGAAAAAAATGCCTCCCGATCGGGAGGCTGGCGCTATCGGGGGCTTTATTCGAGTATGGGGAGGTTCTTATTGGGAGCCCAGTCGCTTCCAGTCTGGCCAAAAGAAGGATCATTCTTTTCATTCCAGTAAGGAATCCAGCTTGTTGGATAGGCAAAGCGGACTTGAACTTCCCGACGACATTCGGATTGACCTGCAGGAATCACCTTCTGGCCAGCAAAGCTCATTTCAATAAAATAAATCGCTTTGTTAGCATCCCAGACCTGGAGGGGGGAGACCGTTGTGGCTTGGGAGTAAGCCGTTGTAATTTTGACCTGTGAGGGATCGCGCAGTTTTTCAGGAATCTCAGAAAGATCGAGCAGGTAGCGAACGCGGAGATTTGAGGAGTTGCGCGGCGGGAATGCCGTTTGATTTTCAATGAGCGTTGCAATCTCAAGGTAATCGTTGCCTTTTGAATTCACTTTGGTAGCTACGGCATACTCTGTGATCCGAGGGCTCGGTGGAGGCGGAAAGCTTGGGTCTATACTTCCGCCAAAGTCTCGGGCAAGAAGGGCGAGAGCGCCGGTGAAGGCAGCGTTGTAGTCGGTTGCAACCTCAGTGTAAACGTACTGGCCACGGTCGTCGGTGTACTGATCATTGCGGTCTGGGCCACCAACCAATGCTCCATAAAGGGTATGACGCGTCTGGGCTGGAGCTTGCAGGCTATTGAGCCATGAACCGTGGGCACCACGATGATGGGGATTTTGCGGGGGATTGATGCCGTGTCCGACCACATAGGAACGTTGGGAGGGGTTAGCACCGAGAGCATAATCGATCTGCGACTTGGCGAAGTTCCGATAGATCGCTTCTTTCTCTGGCTTTTTCTGATGCGTCTTGAGGTAATCGGCATAGGTCAGAGCTAGAAAGGCTGTATTGGATGCGTAGCGCAGCGCGCCCCAGCTATCGACGTAAGCAAGACCACCTGGTGTGTAGGTGATGCGTTGACCTTCTGTTCCAACTGTCCAGTAGTCGAGGAAGCGTTCAGCGTCGGCTTCAAAGTCAGGCTGTTGAGTGAGGATAGCAAAGAAGACATAAGTTGCATAACTCATGTCATCCCAAGACATGGTCCACTTAAAAGGCTTGCCAGGGTGGTCGATGCTCTTGATATTCTGATAGGCGAGTTCGGCTTTCGCAAGATAAGCCTTGTCACCTGTTGCTCGGTAAAGCCATAGAGCGCCCCACACCAATTCATCTTGATAGCCGCTCCAGGACCGATAGTAGGTGGCTGCATCTGTGATACAGTCGCTATAGACACCCCGATAGCGGTCGGCAAAGTCATAGAGAGAGCGCGCTTCTGCGAGAGCTTGCGCTGCATAGTTAGGATCTTCTTTTTGAAAAACTAAGGATGTCGCCGCGAGTGCTGCTGCGGCTTCACCCGTGAGATCGCTACCAGGGCAGCTTTCCGTCAGTTTATAGGCAGGACGTGATGTTTGCATCACTTCGGAAGGTCCCCAGTAGCCATGATCGATACCGCCATTGCCAACCTGGCCCCAGAATTCATAAGGGGCTGTATGAGCGCGCATCAGCCAATCAGCAACATGGCGAAGATTGCGCTTGGCATACTCCGACTGTCCTAACTTTTGGTAGGTCGGCTCGGACTGGACAAGACTCCAGGCCAAGAGCGTTGCGGTGTAGGACATGGGAAGGCCAAACTTCACATGATCGCCGGCATCAAAAAATCCGCCGCGTAGATCAACTCCTTCATTACGGCCATCGAGGAGAGCGGAATCACCTCGCCAAGCGACCCGATGGCCTTCAGGAAGTGGTCCTGCCATCTGCGCTTCGTAAAAGTAGAGCGATTTTTGCAAGACCTGGCCATAGTCAAAATGAATAGCTGGTCCTGCGATAGCTAAAGACGCAAAAGTGCTGGCAGCGGTGAGTGCGGTCACTCCATTGCTCAAGACGCGAAGGAAAGAAGACAACTGTGTACGAACATCCATAGGGATCCCTCTTATCCATACAATTATGTGTGGTGTAATATCTCTGACAGTTTTGTGAGGACTTGTCCATCCAAGGAAATATGAATGGACAGCGGCACTTAGTTCCGCTCTGGGCAAGATTTTGCGCAGATGACTTTGTTAAGGAATAGCAGCGGTCCAACGCATGACAAAGGTACCACCTCGATTGCTGGGGAGGTACATGGGCTCCCATAAGACAGCAGAGCTTTCGGTGGTAGGAGAGGCGGCTGGTGACGTTGGGTTGGTCTCTTTTGCGATGGAACGGCCGGCAAAGTATGCTTGAACACCACTTACCAGCCAGAGGCCCACAAAACCTGCTTGGGCTAAGCCCTTATCTTTGCGAATCTGTTCGATATAGTCAGAGCTCAATACCTGAAATTCATTTTTTTCGACGTCTGTATAAGCGGGACTCGCCAAGGTCTCACTCAGAAGATCCTGCTGATCGACAATCTTTTTTTGGAGCGTGAGCGTTCTATAGAGGAAAAAGACGTGTCCGCCAGCTACAGCTGAGCCAAGCAGATAGTTCTGATTGGCGAACTGTCCTGCTCCAAAGGGCAGCAGATACCACCAAGAAAAATCAGAGGAGGTGCTTCCACTTCCCGTACTTTCAATAGAATCCTTTTTAACAAACTTCTTTTTTGTTGGTTTGACAAGTTTGGGACCTGCTGCAGCGGGAGGCTGCGGTGTTTGCGTCTGCGCTGCTGAGGATTCCGCAGGGACGCTCGCTCCCTTGGGAGCAGGGACTTCGTTAGGGACTCGGCTCTTCACGCTTTGAAAAAAGGCGACAACGCTTGGTTCCAGAACCTCTTCTTCGTCGATGGTAAGACTACGATCAAATTGTACCGCTTGGTAAAAACTAGCCGCGGATAGTTTGCGATCACCGCGCATGAACTGACAAATTCCAATGAACTTGAGGATAAATGCCTTGTCTTCTTTAGTTTTGGCCGTTTTAAGGGCTTCTTTGAACTGGAGTTCTGCTACAGGAAATTGATTGCGCATATAGGCTTGGTAGCCTTCCTCAAAAGTCTGGGCAACAGCTGTCTGAGTCCAAGAACTTAGACACAAGCAGACACAAAGTATCCCGACCTTTAGGATAAAACCCAACAACGAAGCCTCCTCAGGGATTTTGGCTTGAGAGAATTTCGGAGAATTTTTAAGAAAGCTGAAGAGCGTCCTTCGGATTTGGCCTTGTGCCAAGGTCTAAGTTCTGGAATCTTAAGCCTTAAATAAGGCTCCTTGGGGGCCAAAATGACAAGAAATGCGGAAGCACTGGGGGGATTAAGCTGCCTTTTTCCTGACCGATAGAGAGGAAAAAGGAGGCGTCGATGTCCGGACACAATGGTTATGATATGTCTCACGATATGTTACTGACACGACAGCGCACCTGTGAAGCTTGTCATGGCTACGTGACCTTTGAACGGGTAGATTCCAAGACTTGCACGTGCCCCCTCTGTAGTCATCGCGTGACAACGTCCCCCAACCTTGTCGCTTTTATTTCTGCAAAGGAGATTGCAGGGATGATCGCCAAGCAAAAAAAGCCTTAGCAAATGAGGAAATCTTGCCGTGGAACATGAGGATCGCATCAGCATCTGGGGAGGAGGAGCCGTCGGTCACATGCTGGCCTATCTCATCCGAGAGCAAACCAGTGCCCAGCTGCAGATCATGGGACGTAAGGGTCCGTGCGGTCTCGAAAGCACATTATTTTGGGGTGATGAGGCTAAGTCTCTTCGTATCGATATGCAGGATCATTTTGATCCCCAGCTCGTTCTGGTCGCTCTGAAAGCATACGACCTCAAGCAAGCAATCGAGCAGCATGCTCCGCGCCTGAAACCTGGAACGGTTGTCGTCCTTTTATCGAACGGCTACATTGAACCTATCGTTGCTCCCTTGCGCCAGCAATTTCCAATGCTCATTTGGCGCAAAGGAGTGGTCACCAAAGGCATCAAATTAGATACAGAAGGGCGCTATCGCATCGGTCTTCAGGGCGAGGTCAGCTGGGGAGGTGGTTCTCCAGCTCCCACGGCACTAGAAGCGCGTTGTTTTTTGCGTCTGAAGGCCTATGGTTGGTCTTGGAATGAAGCGGCCTGTGATCTGAGGCGACGCAAATGGTTCTTCAATAGTGTCCTCAATACTCTGACGGCAGCTTACCGCTTGCCTCGCAACGGCGATGCGTTTCGGCTGTTTGAGGCAGATTTGGAGGCACTGGCGCGCGAAGCGTTTGCTATGGGCAACGAACTCTGGCCTGATTGGAAAGAGACTTGGGACGAACTTTGGTGGGAACTCAGACGTTTAGTCCAGATGACTGCTGAAAATGAGGACTCTATGGCTCGCGACTTTCGCTTGCAACG
>JACCDP010272481.1_pt1 | contig 12978 bp, 9 predicted proteins | sample 7445841 | NCBI WGS metagenome assembly JACCDP01 (sample SAMN15323441, study PRJNA562643) | freshwater metagenome | isolation source: river surface water | place: USA:Blue River Watershed | collected 2017-08-17
GCAAGTGACGAAGCGAAGGATGGCGATTTCTTTCCTTTAACAGTCGTATATGAAGAAAAACAATATGCAGTTGGTAAAATTCCTGGATCATTTTTAAGACGTGAAGGCCGTCCTGGTGAGCACGCAACACTATCGGCTCGATTAATTGATCGTCCAATCCGACCACTCTTTGATGATGGTTTTCGTAATGAAGTTCAAGTTGTTAATACAGTTTTAAGCGTGGATTATGATGCTACTCCTGAAATGACTGCCCTATTTGGGTCGGGTTTAGCATTAGGAGTTTCTGATATTCCATTTGATGGACCTACTGCCGGTGTTTTTGTGGGTCGCATCAACGGTAAATTCGTTATTAATCCCTCTGTGGAAGAACGAGATCAATCCGACTTACACTTAGCCGTTGCGGGTACGCTAGAAGCCATTAACATGGTGGAAGCTGGTGCTCAAGAAATTTCAGAAGCTGATATGGTTGAGGCTTTAATGTTTGGTCACGAAGCGATTAAGAAACTTTGTCTTTTTCAATCTGAAATTATCAAAGCTGTTGGCAAACCTAAACGGGCCATCGAATTTTACCGCGTCAATGAGTTGATTAATAAGGAAGTTAGAAAGTTAGCCCAAGCAAAAATGGTTAAGGCTATTTCAACGAAAGATAAACTCGAACGAGAAGATAAAATTAATGCTGTTAAAGCAGAAGTCAAAGAATTATTCGAAAGCAAATCATATCAAAGCAATGATGAACAAGAAAAAGCCCTCAAAGAAGTAGAAATGATTTTAGAAACCATCATTTCCGAAGAAGTTCGCCGCTTAATTACAGAAGAAAAAATAAGACCTGATGGTCGTAAAGTAGATGAAATACGGCCACTTGATACGCAAGTTGATTTATTGCCTAGAGTTCATGGCTCAGCATTATTTACACGTGGTCAAACGCAGGTTTTATCGGTCGTAACTTTAGCATCCTTAAATGATGTTCAAATTATTGATAATTTAACAGACGAAGATAAAAAACGTTTCATGCACCATTATAATTTCCCACCTTTCTCTGTTGGCGAAGTTGGAAGAATGGGCAGTCCAGGTCGTAGAGAAATCGGTCACGGCGCTTTAGGCGAAAGAGCCTTAAGTTATGTCATTCCTTCAGAAGAAGTTTTCCCTTACACAATCCGTGTTGTATCTGAAGTTTTGGAATCTAATGGTTCGTCATCCCAAGCCAGTATCTGTGCTTCATCGATGGCCTTAATGGCGGCAGGTGTACCCATTTCCGGAATGGTTTCTGGGATTGCAATGGGTTTAATTACCTCTGGTCCGCTTGATGGAAAACACCCATACACCATTCTCACCGATATTCAAGGCTTAGAAGATCACTTTGGTGATATGGATTTTAAAGTTGCTGGCACTAAAAAAGGTATCACCGCTTTACAAATGGACATTAAGATTCGCGGTATTAACCGACAAGTAATTGAAGAAGCTCTTGCGGCCGCCTTAAAATCAAGAACTTTTATTCGCGAACGAATGGAAAAACTCATTAGCACGCCACGTAATGAAGTTGGTAAATATGCTCCAAAATTACAACAATTAAGAATTCCAGTGGATAAGATTCGCGATGTCATTGGTGCCGGTGGCAAAGTTATCAACGAAATCATTGAAAAATGTAATGGTGTTAAAATCGATATCGAACAAGATGGTCGTGTGATGATCTATCACCAAGATAGAGAACCTATTAATCGCGCTGCTTCAATGATTGAAGCCCTTACTCGTGAAGCAAAAATTGGTGAAGTATTTGAAGGTGAAGTCGTCCGCATTGAAGCCTATGGTGTCTTTGTGAATCTCTTTGGTGATACGGACGGCATGGTGCACGTTTCAAAATTAGCAAATACACGTGTGGAACATCCAAAAGACGTCGTAAAATTAGGACAACGCATTAAAGTTAAAGTGACTGAAATCGACGAAAAAGGTCGCGTTGCTCTCTCTCATAAGGAATTTGCAAAATAATTGTTTGCAACCTCATTTTTGATTTGTATAATATTATAGTATCTATGAAATTCATAAATCATCAGGACGAATATGTCTTTTAAAATCCGCGTTTTTGCCCTTGGCGGTTTAGACGAGCATGGAAAGTGCATGCTTGGAATCGAACTCGATCAAGATCTCTTTGTTATTGAAGCTGGTTTAAAATATCCAGATCGTAGCAATCCTGGTATTGATGCAATCATTCCTAATTTTGATTACCTTGTAAAAAATCGCCATCGTCTTCGGGCATACATCGTAACCCATGGTCACGACGACCAATTTGGTGCATTACCTTATCTTTACACAAAGGCACCTGCACCTGTTTATGGAACCATGGCGACTTTGGCACTTTTAAAGCAATTCGCATTTGAAAATCGTTTATCTGTTCATTTCACCGAACAATTAATCCAACCAACGAGTCATGTAACCATCGCTGGATACCATTTCCATTTCTTTCAAACCGTTCATAGTGTGATGGATTCATGTGGCTTTTCAATTGATACACCCTATGGCAATATTGTTTATTCCGGAGATTTCATTGTTGAATACAACACGAGTAAAAATTACAAACATGATTTAAATGCGCTAGCAAAAATAGCTGAAAAAGAAACCCTTTTACTTTTAACTGAAAGTGTTTCAGCCGATCGACCTGGTTATTGCTCACCGAATCATCGGCTTAAAGATCACTTGATTCTTCCTTTTCAAATGGCGCAAGGTCGTATTTTTATAGCGATGTATAACCAATCGGTTTATAACCTTGAAGAAGTGATTAAATTTTCAATTGAACAAAATAAAAAGATTATTTTCTACGATCAAGAAACTGAAAACTACATTAAAACATTTGTTGATTTAGGTAGTTTATATTTACCTAAGGAAAAAGTTATATCTAGAGAAAATCACTTAAGAACAGCCATCCGCGATGAAGTGATTATTATGATGGGACAAGGGGAAAAAGTTTATAAGAAAATGGATGAACTTGCTAACAATGCAAATGAAGACAAAACGTTTGTTTTAAGTGATCAAGACAGTTTTATTGTTGCCTGCCCATCTGCGCCAGCCTTTGAAGTCCTTGCAACGGATGCAGTTGATGGTATTTATCAAACAGGTGCAAAAGTAACAAATATTACACGTAAACAAATTAGAGGGATGCATGCTCAAGAAGAAGATATCAAAACGTTTATAAGCTTATTAAAACCTAAGTATTATTTACCGATGAAAGGTGAATATGTTCATTTGGTCGCCAATGCAAAATTAGCAATCTCGGCTGGAACAGGATTAAACCACACCAACACTTTCTTGATGGATAACGGTCAAGTACTCGAATTTAATGAAGGAAAACCTCGTTTATTAACTCATGATTTGGATAAAGTAATGACCGGTGATGTGCTCATTGATGGTCTTGGTGTCGGAGATGTTAAAAAGGATGTCATCCTTCAACGTCAACGTTTGGCAGAAGACGGTATCGTCATCCTAGGTGCCACTATTTCCAAAAAGAAAAAAGTAATCATCGCCGGTCCTGATATTCAAATGCGTGGATTTGTCTTTGTAAAAGAATCAGAAAATATTATCAAGGAAGTTACTCAAGTTTTTACAGCTGAAATTGATGATTTCTTAAAACATAAAGCTTTCCAATCCCTCGAAGACTTTAAATTAAATGTCGTGGAAAAAATCAGTAAGGTTTTAAAAAGAATCAATGGAAAAAATCCTGTCATCCTTCCACTCATTGTTCTTTATGAAGATCCCGAAATCATTTCACCACCTCCTACAACTTCAGCTAGTTAAATAATTTTCCTTGATATAATAGGATAGATGAAATTAAAAACGACCTTTGATGCCTCGCGTTTTCCACCTTTACAAGACCAGTATCTTAAACTTGGTTTTGGCTCTTTCCTTATTTTGTTGACGTTACTTGGCCTCATTAATCAAGGCATTGTAGCGATCATCATTAATGTTGGATTTGGTTTTTTTATTGGTCAATTAAGGTTTTTAGGTTATTTGTTCTTTATCGGCTATGGACTTGCACTATTTTTAAATCGCCCCTTTATAAAATTAAAATGGTCATTGACGCTTCTTGGTATGAGTCTAGCCATCTTAAGTTTATTGGCCATGGCAACGGTCAATGGATTGATGATCCTTAATCCTGTTCCAATCGTATCACTGAGTAATTTTTCTGACATTTTTATTGATCAATTTCCAGATTTAAGCACCCCACTTATTGAATTACCCACTTCAATTGGTGGAGGAATCATTGGATATTTTTTAGTGGCTTTGATGGCAATGCTCAATTTATCAAGTATTCAGATGGTTATTTGGATTACCTTACTTATTGTTGGTATCGCATTGAGTTTGGAGTTAATGTGGTTACAACTAATAAAGTTTGGAGCCAAACAACTTGAGCTTAAACAAAAAGAAAAAGCTTATTTTCAAAAAATTGCGGAAGCAAAACCTGCCAAAGATAAAACGCATGTTTATGCAGAACCCCTTGCAAATGGTCAAGGTTTACAAACGTATCGTTCATTATTTCCTGGTCAAAGTGTTCAAGGCCTATCCAAAGTCCAATTTCAAAAAACGCCATCTTCTTCGATTCATCAAACTTCTGATTCAACTACTTTAACGCAATCAGGTTCTCATGCATCAGATGAAGAAGATGATGAACCAATTCAAACGGCTTCATTATCGTCAACTTATGAAGCACCTGATGTTCCTCAGCATGTGATGCCGACGATACAACCAATCCCTTTACTACGACCATCCATAACCAATGTAACTAAAAGTAATGATTCAGTAAAACTTAAACCGTATCAACTGCCTTCTTTAGAGATGCTTGATAGCCGATCAGCATTAAGCGATATTGAATTTAACGAACAAATAACCAAAAAAAGAGTTGAAGTTTTGAATCAAAAGTTTATGGCCTTGGGTATCGAAGCTTCCATTGTCGATTATCAAATTGGTCCAGCAGTTACTGCCTTTGATGTCAAAATGGATGAAGGTGCTCAAATTAGTCAAGTCAAAAGAGTTTTAGGTGACTTAGCAGTGGCATTGGGTGGTTTTCCTATGTCTCTAAAGGAACTTGTTCCTGGTAAAACGGTAAGTCAACTCGAAGTACTCAATGAACGTATTTCCATGGTTGGCTATAAGGAGCTTATGGAAGATCAAAGGGCTCAACCGCTGTTTAAGAATAAATTTGCTTTACCCTTTGGGCGTAATATTCTTGGAGAAGTCATTGCCTTAACACCTAAAGAAATTATTCATCTTTTGGTGGCGGGTTCAAGTGGTAGTGGCAAAACAGTTTTTGTTCACTCTTTTTTAACATCAATTTTGATGACTGCCACACCCTCTGAGGCTAAGATTTTACTGATTGATCCAAAGAAGTTTGAATTATCAAAATATAAAAATCTTCCCCATCTTTTAGCTCCTATCATCTCTGATTTTGTTGAAGCAAAAATTGCTTTAGAACGCTTAATTGATGAAATGGAATCGCGTTATGAAAAGTTTTTAGAATCAGAAACGATATCCTTGGAAACTTATAATCAGTACGCAGAAGAAAATAAACTTTCACCCCTACCGCTTATTTTTGCCGTGATTGATGAATATAATGACCTGATTAATGTCAACCCTCAGATCAGTGATATTGTTCAACGATTGGCGCAGAAGTCTCGAGCAGCTGGTATTCATTTACTAATTGCAACCCAACGACCAACAACGAATATTTTAACGGGTAGTATTAAAAATAACCTTGCGACAATCGTCGCCCTTAGAGTGAGTAAACAAGTAGATTCTATCACGATGTTAGGACATGCTGGCGCTGAAATCCTCGGTGGAAACGGGGATATGTATTTAGTCAATCCACTTTTCGCTCGATATGGCGAAATCAGAGTTCAAGCTCCATATATTTCTGATAGCGAGATTCAACGTATTTGTGCCTTTATTCGTAATCAAGCATTGCCGCAATATGATGAACGTTTTTTAAATTTGATTGATAAAACCCCTCAATTCGCAGATGCATCTGGTGTTCCAAGTATGGTCAATGAAAGTTTTGTCGACCCCTTATATGCTGAAATCAAAGCCGCAGCAAGTGTGAGAAATTATGTTTCAATGTCATGGATTTCAAGAACCTACAGCACAGGTTATCCACGCGCATTAAAAATATTTAAACAACTCCAGCAAGAAGGTATCATTGACGGTTCGCTTGATAATCCTAATAACAACCGAGGTAGAAAAGTTCTCGTGAATCCAAATTTTAAAGAAGAAGATGATGAAAAATAGATCAGCCGTGAAGGGTATCGGTATTGATCTGGCCAAAATTTCTCGTTTTGAGGGTCAATCGGCACTTGCTAAAAGGGTGCTTTCGCTTAAGGAATATCAAGTTTATAACACGCATCATCAACCTGGTAGGTACTTAGCAGGTCGTTTTGCTGCTAAAGAAGCTTTTATTAAGGCTTACCATAAGGATCCTTTACCCGATTTATCTTCGATTGAAGTCCTTCATGAAGATGACGGTGCCCCTTATATTTTATTTAAGAAGAAGACTTACTTTGTTTCCATTTCACATGATGGTGAATATGCAATTGCTTTGGTTATAATATAGCAGGATATTTATGAATCTAAATCAAGTTCGTTTATTGAATAATTTTGATCTCGTCTATGCTTCCTCCCAGTCTTTATCATCTTTTCAAATTCAATCGATTCAATTAAACATCAATTCAAGAGATTTATTGCGATTAACATCCATCAAAGAAGAAAAAACTAATGGGCAATTCGTCTATCACTTTCGCTCAAAAGAACCATTTGTTTTAGGTCATAGTTATGCATTAGTTATCGAGCACATCGGCACTCTACCGATAAATGTTGAGGCATTAATGCATACTGATGGTTTTGATAAAGTATGTGATGCGACGAGAGAACATTTAGGTTATCAATATCAAAAAGATACCACCACCTTTCAGGTTTGGGCACCACTCGCTTCTATGGTCGACCTTATTTTTTTTGATGATCAAGATCAAAAACAAGGTGTTTATCCGATGAAAAGAAAAGCTAACGGCGTTTATCACATCGTCATAAAAGGCAATCATGATGGTCAGTACTATCGTTATGGCATTGTCAATCATGGTCAGTATCAAGAAAGTATTGATCCTTACAGTTTTGCTTTAAGTTTAAATAGTGTTTATAGCGTAGTTATTGATTTTGAATCCTTAAAAATCCAGATGCATGATGACCAACTTCCGAAGTTTAAAAATTATCAAGATGCCATTATTTATGAAGCGCATGTAAGAGATTTATCAAGTGATCCCTCCATTGCCTTTACGTATCCAAGAAGCTTTTTAGGGGCTATTGAAAAAAATAAAAAAACCAAACAAAAGCAGCCTGTTGGATTTGACTATTTGACTTCATTAGGTATCACGCATTTACAGTTATTACCAGTGACCGACTATCGTAGTGTCAATGAATTCAACATTCCCCATTCTTATAATTGGGGTTATGATCCCTATCACTATTTTTCTTTAGAAGGAAGTTTTGCCTCGATTCCGACAGATCCACGTTCACGCATTCGGGATTTTTTGAAACTTGTAAGCCAATATCATCAAGCTGGTATACGCATTAATATTGATGTAGTTTATAACCATGTTTATGATTATCAACATAGTCCATTTGAAAAAATTGTCCCTGGTTACTATTTTAGAAAACATCCGAATGGTCAAATGAGCAACGGCTCTTATTGTGGGAATGATTTAGCGACCGATAAACCGATGGTAAGGCACCTCATTGTTGAAGCTGCAACGCATACAGTATCCACCTATCATGTGGATGGTTTTAGATTTGATTTGATGGGTATTATTGACCGTGAAACTTTGTATCAGATACAACATAAAGTAAGAAAAATTAAGCCCGATTTCATGTTGTATGGTGAAGGCTGGAATATGCCAACATCGCTTCCGCAAGAAGACAAAGGTATTACTGAAAATAGCCATTTACTCCCAGAGTTTGCTTTCTTTAATGACTTATTTCGAAACACCTTGAAAGGTGGAAATAACGATCATGACCTCGGCGTTCCTGGTTTTGCTACTGGAAATGTTGATGCAGGGGAACATTTACCATCGTTATTATTGGGTTCTTATCTTACCCATTTAGGACCCACTAAAGTCAGTCATCCTTCTCAATCGATTAATTATGTAGAATGTCACGATAATAACACTTTTTTTGATAAGTTAATGGGATGCCAAGCTAATGAGGGCGAAATGTTTCATTTAAGAAGAATTATCTTGGCAAATAGTTTAATTCTATTCTCTAACGGTATTTCTTTTTTCCACATGGCACAAGAAGTTGGTGGTAGTAAAAACGGAGATCATAACTCTTTTCAATCAGGGGATAAAGTAAATCAGTTTCAGTATCAACTACTCGATGAACGTGTTTGGATGGTAAAGGCTTTTAAAGATCTTATCAAATTAAGAAAACTTTTCAGAAGCTTATCGCCTAAAGGTTGGGATGAATCTAATTTATCTTTCCACCGCCTCTCTCATGGTGCACTCTCGGTTCAATACCATTTAGGGAAAGAACATTTTGTTCTGATCTGGAACCCTTCACTTCACCAAATCATGATGCCCACAGACTTACAAAATTTAACTTTAATCTTTGATGGAGAAACGGAAGTAAGACAAACCCTTAATTTAAGTCATATTCCACCTTTAAGATTTTTAATGTTGAAACAATAATTAGACATTATTGAGACTAATTTATCGTTATCTTGAATACAATTTTTGTCATGGAGGAATGTATGATTTCAAATGTGATGGTGATTGGATTAATGGACGAAGCGATAAGAGATAATGTAAGACTCATCAAAATTCAAAGACCCTATAAAGATCAACATGGAATCTTCATTGAAGATAAAATTCCTATTCAACATTGGGCAAGGGCAACGAACCAATACTTTATGACGATGAAAGTTGGTACCCTCATCGGTGTAAAGGGGAGACTTGAGGTTCTTGATGGCATTGGTCCAACGATTATTTGCGACTTTTTAGAACCTTTACACTTGCCTTTAAAAACCTAACAAGAAGGATAAAAATCTTGTAAAATGATGGTATGTTTAAGTACCTTCGTTTAGGGTTTCGTTTGTTACTCGAATTATTTGTAGGTTACCTTTTTATCATTCTCCCGAACGTCTGGTTTAAGAAAAGCATTCCTTTACCAATCCGGTATACACGATTAAGAAAAATCATTCATGGTTTATATAAATCATTAAGAATTAATCTTTATCTTGGACATCCTGAAATTACTAGAGAAAAAGGACCCTTTTTTATTGTTTGTAATCACCATTCCATGTTAGATCCTTTTTTACTAATATACTTATTTGAGCATCCCGTGCGATTTATTTCAAAGAAGGAAGTAAGAAAATTACTAATATTTGGCGATGCAACGGCCTCTATTGACGCATTATTCATTAATCGAAAAAGTGTAAGGTCTCAATTAGATCAATTGGAAGTGATGAAACAAAGTTTAATTCGCAAAGATACCCATTGGCTAGCATTTCCTGAAGCGACTAGAAATAGGCTTTACTCAAATCCGATGTTACCTTTTAAAGCAGGTTCCTTTAAACAAGCAATGGAAGCAAAGGCTACGATTTTACCGATGGTAACTTATGGATTTTTCCGACCACTTGATCCAAAGATTGATTGGAAGAAATATCCCGTCCAAGTTGATTTTTTGGATAAGATTACTCCGGAAATGTATCAAGGTAAAACCACTATTGAAGTTGCAGATATGGTAAGAAATTTAATGCAAATAAGAAGTGATAAAATGAGATTACTAGATGCAACACTTCCAAGGAAATAATATGAACATACTTACAATCATTGATCAAAAAGTTAAACGCCAAGCCTTAACTAAAGACATGATTTTATATTTTGTTCATGGATACACAAAGGGGACCATTCCTGATTATCAAATTTCATCATTATTAATGGCAATCAAACTTAATGGCATGAATGACCAAGAAACTGCTTGGTTAACAGAAGCTATGGTTTCAAGTGGAGAAACTGTTGATTTATCCGGGATTAAAGGTACAACTGTTGATAAACACTCGACCGGTGGTGTTGGGGATAAGACCTCGCTTGTTGTTGGTCCGATTGTTGCAGCATTGGGTTTAAAACTTGCAAAAATGTCTGGCCGCGGACTTGGTCATACAGGTGGCACCATCGATAAACTCGAATCAATCCCCGGTTTTACAACAAATCTTTCTTCAGCGCACTTTAAAAAGCAAGTTAATGAAATCGGTATGGCGATTATTGGCCAAAGTTTAGAATTAGTTCCAGCCGATAAAAAACTTTATGCATTACGGGATGTGACTGGTACAGTCGAATCCATTCCGCTTATTTCTAGCTCAATTATGAGTAAAAAAATAGCTTCTGGTGCCCAAGCTATTCTCTTAGATGTTAAGTTTGGTTCTGGGGCATTTATGAAAACCTTAGAGGCCGCAAAAATTCTTGCAAAAGCGATGGTAAAAATTGGACAATCACTTGGTCGAGATACTCGTGCCATGCTAACGGATATGGATCAACCACTTGGATTTGCGATTGGAAATCGTAATGAAGTAATAGAGGCTGCAGATACATTGCAATTAAAAGGACCAAGTGATCTCCTTGAACTTAGTATTCAAGCTTCATCAAAACTTTTCATTCAAGCAAAAAAAGCCAATTCCATGAAAGAAGCCAGAATGAAAGTGATGGATGTTTTATCATCGGGAAAAGCATATAAAAAATTCCTTGAATTCATTCGTGCCCAAGGCGGAAAGTTTGAAGATTTAAAAAACAACGATTTGCTAAAAACCAAATATGCGTATGTCATAAAGGCAAAGAAAGCTGGTTTTCTTAGTAGCATTGACGCGCTTGCATTAGGTCAAACTGCTTCATTATTAGGGGCAGGTCGCTTAACGAAAGAAGCACCGATCGATCCCAATGCTGGAATTATGCTCCATCATAAAATTGGTGACAAAATTGCGATGGATTCAATTCTTGCAACTTTGAAAACAAATCTAACCATGAATCAAGAAACGCTTGATATGATTTCAAATGCCTTTACAGTCGGTGAAAAAGCATCCAAGCCACAATCGATTGTCCATGCTTGGATTGAATCATGAGAATTGTTGTTCAAATCGTTTCTTCTGCATTTTTAAGCATTCAACCATCCTTATCGACTCAGATTGAAAAAGGCATGGTCATCTTTGTTGGTTTTACCCACCATGATCGTCCAGAAATTGTTCACCGAATGGTTGATAAATTATTACAATTAAGAATTTTTCCTGACTTAAATGGAAAAACAAACCTTAATATTCATGATACAAAGGGTGAGATTCTTTGTATTCCTAATTTCACATTGTATGCGGATGTTAGATCAAGTCGAAGACCTTCATTTACGTTGGCAGCCAAATCTCAAGAAGCGAAACATCTGTTTATGCTAACCAAACAATTATTAATTGCTTCATATCCCCATGTGAAATTTGGTGAATTTGGTTCGGATATGAGCGTTGTAGTTCACAACGAAGGGCCGTTTACATTAATATTAGATAGCGATGAACAATAACAAAATAAGAGTAATGATCGGGTTAAGTGGCGGTGTTGATTCCGCAGTTTCTGCCTATTTATTAAAAGAACAAGGCTATGATGTTATCGCTGGTTTTATGAGAAACTGGGATGCACTCGCAAATTCAGATCAATTAGGAAACCCTACGCTTAATCAGGATTTATGCCCGCAAGAAGTTGATTATGCTGATGCCCAACTCGTGGCTGATAAGTTAGGTATACCTTTGTATCGTATTGATTTTGTTAAGGAATATTGGGATCACGTTTTCTCTTACTTTCTAAAAGAATATGAACGTGGTCGTACACCGAATCCAGACATTCTTTGTAATAAATACATTAAATTTGATGCCTTTTATGAATTTGCAAAAAGCCATGGCGCATCCTACATTGCCATGGGTCATTATGCAAAAAGAACAGATCATTCAGATGGTTTAGCTGGTATGCATTTATCGGTTGATCAAAATAAAGATCAAACGTATTTCTTATCGCAAATATCGCAATCTCAACTCACTCATACTTTTTTTCCTTTAGCTGATATCCCTAAAGAAGAAGTAAGACGCATTGCAAAATCACTAAACCTAGCAGTCGCAGAAAAAAAAGATTCAACAGGTGTTTGCTTTATCGGCGAAAGAAATTTTAGAGAATTTCTTAAAAACTATATTCCAGCACAACCTGGCATCATGATTGATATGGAGACAAAGCAGCCCGTTGGTCACCATGAAGGTGTATATTACTACACGATTGGTCAACGAAAAGGCCTAGGTATCGGGGGCTCAAAATCATTAGGTAGTGATAAGTGGTTTGTCGTGAAAAAAGATGTTAAAAATAATTTACTTTATGTTTCCCAAGGTGAAGATAATCATTACCTTTTATCAGATGAAATAACGGTCGGTTCATTAAATTGGATTCGTACTATTCCAAGAATCGGTCAAACTTATTTGGCAAGGTTCCGGCATCGCCAAGCCCTTTTACCTGTCACCATTAAATCGCTAACCGATCAAACATTAACGCTTACATTTCCGATTGGTTATAAGGCCATTACACCAGGGCAGGGTGCGGTCTTATATCATGAAGGAGAGTGCTTAGGTGGCGGACTGATCGATCAAATCTATTACCAAGGTCAGCAGCGACTTTAGTATGCTATAATTTTTTTATTGAAACGAATCGCATAGGATGTCATTAGCGACAACGATTAGGTGAAAGCGTTGGGCATCAAAACCGAAGGCCACTTCAATACAAGCAACTAATCATTGCCGTTAACCACGTTAAGGTTAAAAAGTGCATTGTGACACTCACAATGAACAAGGATGGTACCGCGATCAATTCGTTCCTTGCGTAGGTACTTTTTTTCTTTAAAAGGAGACAAAATGAAATCATTAACAGGTTCTCAAGTTCGTCA
>JACCDP010172638.1_pt1 | contig 12977 bp, 10 predicted proteins | sample 7445841 | NCBI WGS metagenome assembly JACCDP01 (sample SAMN15323441, study PRJNA562643) | freshwater metagenome | isolation source: river surface water | place: USA:Blue River Watershed | collected 2017-08-17
GGCTCGAGCGGCCGTTGTGGATAATGGTGGCGGTTCCTGTAACATAACCATCTCGGACGGCACGCAAATGATTCGCATTAATTTCCATCCCTACCGCATAACGTCCTTTCCCGGCCAGCATATTGGCTCCAATGCTACCCAGGGTTTCGGCCAATGCAACGGAGGCGCCTCCGTGCAGCAGCCCAAAAGGTTGACGCGTTCGATGGTCGACCGGCATTCGAGCCTTTAGTTGGCCCATCTCGGCATGGAGGATTTCCATGCCCAGGGATTCGCAGAGGTTTCCGCGCATGGATTCACGGACAGCTTCAAGGATGGCTTCGGGTGTCATGGGGTTGTGGGGAGGTAAAGGGGGGTGCAGGTCGGGGCCTTGGGGTCTCGGCCAGCACCATAATAGCGGCGGCGGTAATATTCTTCATCAAGGTCGGATACGATGACCCCGGCTTTGGTGGTGGCGTGCAAAAAGAGGTTGTTACCTAGATAAAGCCCTACATGGGAGATTTTGTTTTTTCGAATTTTAAAAAAAACCATGTCCCCCTCTTGGAGCTCTTCTTTGGGAATCTTGGTGAGTTTGGGGTAGATATCGGCCGAGCCCCCGCTGTAAGACCTTCCGTAAACCGTCCGTTGTATTTCGCAAACCAAACCACTGCAATCGATACCCTGGGAGGTACGGCCGGCGTAGCGGTAAGGGTATTTGGACCATTTGGCAAGCATGGCGTACAATTCAGGTCGTTGAACCTGGTTGACTTCGATGGGGATCTTGCCCATGAGTCCTCGTAAAGTGGTGGGTTCACAAAGGGAATCCGGCCAAGTGAGGTAACAGGGCCTGTTCGAAAGGGAGTCCATAGGGGTGGATGGCCAGGTCAAAGAGGCTCCGGAGCCATTGCGATAGGCCCCCAAGTTCAAAAAAACCAAGCAAAGTAGAAATCGTATCACGTACCAAAAATCAAGAAGGACAAAAATACGACCCATCCCTTGATGCAGGGGGTGGGCTTAATTTTGAGGGGTGAATCCAGAACGTATACCGCGCGCGGTCCGCTTTGCGGTCCCCAATGCCCTGACCCTGGCCAACCTGTTTTGCGGCTGCCTGGGGATTGTAGGTGCGCTCAACGGGGGCTACGACTGGGCATGGATGATGATCATTCTGGCCGCTTTGCTTGATTTTGGGGATGGAGCAGCGGCTCGATGGCTGCGGGCCCCCAGCCCCATGGGCAAGGAGTTGGATTCCTTGGCCGACTTGGTTTCCTTTGGGGTTCTGCCCGCCTGCCTTGCCATGGTCCATGCCCGCAGTTTGCTGCCATCCTACGGGGCTTCGCCTTGGCCAACCGATGGAACAGGGCCGATGTACTGGCCCATGGCTCCCTGGCCATCCCATGCCGAGGGTTGGTGGCTGCTTGCCTTTGCAGCGATCCCTCTGGCTTCCGCTTGGCGTTTGGCCCGCTTTAATTTGGAAGAGGGTTCCAGTCGCTTTTTTCGAGGTTTGCCAACCCCGGCCCATGCCATCTTGTGGATGAGTTTTTTGGGCGCCTTGGATACTTGGCCCGCCTTGTATTTGTTACGATTGGAAGCCTGGCACTTGGCGGTCGCTGCTCTCTTGGGCTCATGGTTGCTGGTTTCTCCTTGGCCCCTGCTTTCGATGAAGTTTGAAAGCGGAGCACCTCGAGTTAATGCGGCGCGCTGGGTTTTATTGGGGATAGGCGCCGTGGCAATTATGGCCGGCGGCTTGGCCGGATTGTTTTTTGTTATGCTTTTTTATTTTCCATATTCCTTTTTTATCGCACGATACCTATGACCCGATTTATTGCAGAAATTGACATCATGCCGCACGATGCTTTGCTGGATCCCCAGGGAAAAGCCGTACTGACCGGATTGGCGGCCCTGAACCTGAACCATGTGCAGGATGTACGGGTTGGCAAGCATTTGCGCCTTCGCCTCGAGGCGGCTGATCGTGCCGAGGCCGAAGCCATCACCACCAAGGCCTGCCGCGAACTCCTGGCCAATATGGTCATGGAATCCTTTGACTTTCGGATTCACGAAGAACAATGACCTCCGGGTCTGCCGCATCAAGCGGACGTTTGTTGCTGGTGGCCACCCCTTTGGGTAACTTGGGGGATATAACCGTTCGCAGCTTGGAAGCTCTGCGCAGTGCGGATGCAGTCCTCTGCGAGGACACTCGACGGACGGGGTTGTTGTTCAAGCTCTTGGGAATTACCGCCCCCTTGCAGCCCTACCATGCGCACAATGAACATGCCGTGTTAACCAAGGTTGTGGAACAAATTCGCAACGGGCGTACCGTGGTATTGGTTTCGGATGCAGGGACGCCCGGCGTTTCGGACCCCGGATTTCTCTTGGTGCGTGCATTGTTAGAACAAGGATTGGAGGTCGATGTTCTGCCAGGCCCAACGGCGCTCATCCCGGCCTTGCTTTTGTCGGGTTTTCCTTGCGATCGTTTTGTTTTCGAGGGATTTTTGCCCCTCAAAAAGGGTCGTAAAACCCGAATTGAAAGCCTGCGTTCCGAAAGCCGGACTGTTATTTTGTACGAATCTCCTCATCGGATTCTTCGGACCCTTGGGGAGCTCAAAACGGCTCTAGGCCCCGAGCGTCGCGCTTGCTTGGCGAGAGAACTCACCAAACTGCATCAGGAAACCCTGCGATTGCCCTTGGGAGAATTGGAAGCGGCCTGTGCTCAACGACCGCCCAAGGGCGAAATGGTGCTGGTCATCGAAGGAGCCAAGGCCCGAACGGACGCAATGGAATCCCGTGAAAACGAAGAGGACGCCTAAAAGACCGTGAACGGTTCATTAGGGGCCGGTAGGCACGTAGGATCCGTTAACATCTCCGCCGCAGAGGCCCTGCAAGAGAAGGTTGGTATAGGACCCGCCGTTCACAATGTTGAGATTCATGGTCCCCCAAACCCAATCGCCCAAGGGGAAGGCATTGATTTGATTCGAGAAACGTCTGGATACCATCAGGGCATCGGTCGAATTCACCGCATTGGACGCATTGGCGTCGGCGGCGACCAAGGGCAGCCCCGCCAAAGGAGCCAAGTTCCCAAAATGCCGGTTAATCCCCAAGGCATCGGTCGCATTCACGCCCCCCCAAGGTTTGAAGGTGAGGTACTCCAGGGTATAGGATCCAGGGGCTCGGAACCCTAAATTGAATTGACCCAAAACGTCAGTGGAATCGGTGGCCAGGACTTGGTTGTTTTGTTTGAGGATCACCAAGGAATTGCTTAGGGATGTTTGGGTACTGTTGGCATAGACCAATCGACCGCTGACCGGTAAACCGGTTGGTTGCCCGCTGCTGCTCACTTGCAGATTCGTCAAATACAAATTGTTACCGTAATCATTAATTGCCGTCCATCGCAGGCGGATTCGTTGACTAGCATAGGCTCCTAGATTGACACTGTCTTTGCGCCATTGGGCGGCCGTTGTGGGCGTAAAGGCCGTCGTGCTGGCCGGAACGGTTCCGAGGCTGTTGCCGCTTTTGTTGTAAACGCCATTGGTATAGGTGGTTCCGCAGTCGGATGATACATCGATCCGCAATCCATCCACATAGGTTGTGTTGTAGGGAGCATAGGCCACATCAAAGGTCAACCAGGTGTTTTGTGGATTGGCATTGGTCAAATCCAAGATGGGACTCACCATACGGTCTTCTTGGCCCCTGGCGTTGTAGGCAAAAAAATTAATCCAAGCCATGGTGGTGGTGCTTCCTCCAGGGCCGGTTCCGCTGCGGTAAACCCAGGTTGTTGACGAATCAGGATTTTGGAGAGCCCAACCGGACGGCAGACCTAGACCCGAAAAATTAACCGAAATCGGCAGCGACTGACCCTGCCCCACACTGATATACTGTGGCCTGCTCAAGGTATCGGAACCGTAGCTGTTTCCTGCCACCAAAGTCACGGTGTAGTTGCCGTTGGCGGTGAATTGAACTTGGGGACTGGGTGAGTTGGCGTTGGTATTGTTCACAAAAACAAAGGAAGTCGGAGCAATCGTCCACTGCCAGGTGGTTGGACCGTTTTGGCTTTGGTCCAGCAGGGTGAGCGTTTGGTTCAGGCAGGCTTGTTGGGAGGATCCGCCAAAATTGGCAACCGGGGCGGTTTGGCAACCGGTTGTGGTGTTCAAAGGTTTGGAAACGGCTAGACTGCGGCGACCCCTCCACGCGCTGGCGTTGCCAATGGCTGTAATAGCATACCAATCTTCGGAAGTTAAGTTGGTGCCGGTAACCGTAAAATTGCTTGCGGTGGTGGTTCCAATGGAATCCATGGTTTGAGCCCCCAGCCGGTGGACGATGTAACGACCCGCTCCGCTTACCGGTGTCCAAACCAAGCCCAGCTCGGTGGGGCAGATATAGCCAAAGGCCAGCCCCGTCACAGCAGGACTGACGCTAAAGGTCTGGGTGGATTCGCCCGTTAGACTGCCCGATAGAACACGGATTTTGTATTGACCACCGGTGGTCGAAGGGACAACCCACGAGGTATGGCGAACATTCGGTCCCAAATTGGTGGCGATGTTCGACCAGGTTTGTCCGTTGTTATTGCTCCATTGGACGGTAAAAGTTCCGGTATTGCCGTTTGCATCCCAACGGATCAATTCCGTCTCTCCGCTAACAAAGCACTCCCCGCCCATGGGATAGGTCACTTTAATTTGATCGGTATGCAATTCATAGACCAACCAATAGGTTTGAGGTCCTTGGGCAATTCCGGTCCCATGAACGCGGACCGTATAATTCCCCGGTGCAGGATTCAAGACGCGAACCTGCTCTACATTGTTAAGGGTATCGATACCCGGAGCGGCCGGTGCATTCAGGGCTGCAACGGTGGGCGTTGGGTTGAGCACCAACGGCAGAGCCGTGGTCCCAACGGGAGTCAAAACGCGGAGATCCAAGTTATTGACGAGGGCCTTGGTAGCGTTCGCGACGCCTGCCCGGTCTGCCCAATAGAGCATCACCCTTAATTGACGGGTAAGGGGTGGAATATCCAAAACCAAGCTCTGGCTATCTCCCTGGTTGAGGGTGCCGGTTTGGTATCGGTTTTCCTGTAACAAATCCACCGCCCTTAGGGCGTTGATTCGGCCCCAACCAAAGCGAAAATCCGGCCCGGGATTCCCAAGATCCTCGGCTGTATTGAGGATGGCGGCTTTGAGGAGCGCGGCAGGAGGGCGGATTTGATTTAAGCTGCGGTAGGCATGGCTAATTTGAGCCAGGGTTCCCATAACACTGGGCGATGCGGCGGAAGTTCCTCCCCCCACCTGGTACGTATTGTTCGGGCCGGTGGACATTTGGTTGTAACCATTGGCGCTGATATCGGGCTTGATTCTTCCATCGCTGGCCGGGCCTCGGCTCGATGAATTTTCGAGCGAATCGGTGTTCCGAAGGTTGCCTACGGCGATCACATTCTTGCCGGCTTTGTAACCACCGGTAATATTGCCCCATCCGGAACCGGCACCGTAACCATGGTCCGAGGTTCCGGCATTGCCAGCAGAAAAAACATGCATCAGCAGGGGGTTGCTGTTCATTTGGGCATCAATACTGACCGCGCTGCTGTTGTAGAGACCGCCGTTGACTTCGGAATAGGAGGTGGAGGTTAAGGTGGTTCCCAGGGTGCTCAAGTTGGTCACGGCATTGCTCACATGGGGGTAACCAGAAATTCCGTACATGTGCAAATAGGCCTTGGTGGCCGCGCCGATGCGGGTTGGATTGAGGTTGCCGTTGCCAACCGAAATACCGGCGACCATATCCCCGTGGGTGTTGGCTGCTGCGGTATTGGTGGTGTATTGAGTGACACGCCCCGTAAAATCAATATGCGGCCCGATAGCGCCATCGTCTGCGATGGCTACAACGACGCTATCCCCATCAAAGCGACGACCGCCCATCACTAGGTTATCAATGGCGTGACCGCGGTGCAGACTGCGGGCTTCTCGATCCTCGGGTTCTCCTGGCTCGCTCCCAGGTTCAATGAATTGAACCGCTGGGTGTTGCAGGAGGGTTGGCAAAAGTTGGGGAGTCAATCGCAGGGCGATACCGTCCTGTCCTTGAGGAGATTTGGTTATTTCAATACCCGAAACAAGACTGATTTCCCGGATCCAATCTTCAACCGATGCGCTCGCTTGCAGTGTGACATGGAGGAGGGCGCGTCCGTCGGATTCAATCGTCAAACGTAGAAGCCCGTTCTCCATTAGAAACCGACTCAGCTTCAGGAGAGGATCAACGGGGGCGATGGCAAGGATGGGGGAATTTGGAAATAGGATTTGTTTTAACAATGATTGACTAAAATCTGCGGGAGCCGAAACAAAATAACCCAGCGGAGGCAGATACCCCTCGAAAAGCAGCCCTTGTTGGTTAAGAGCTTCCCACTCCGTGGCTGTTGGCAAGCGCTTGCAGCCCATGAGCAGGTAAATGCGGCCATTCCAAGCCGCCCAACCTTTCCATTGTTGGCGCATCTCTCCGATGCGGGTGGGCAGGATGGGTATTTCCAAAACGCCTCCTTGGTGCGGTAGTCGAAAGACCGATGGGCCGGATTCCGACAAAACAGCCGAAGCAGCGGTGCCAATCGGGTAAGCGGCCGCGATGGCGCAAAAGACCAAAACAAGGAATCCCTTGAGGAATGTCTTCATGGTGGAGGGGCTCAGGGCGGCCCCAAATCGGCTTTTTTGAATATTTTCCATAAGATTCCTGCAAATTACAAAGAATTAAACCAAGCCGTTGTTCTTTGGTTTGGAATCGACTTCCTCCGTTTTTTGCAGTATGAATCCGATGATTGCTCGATGGATATCCCCTGGTCTCTTTCCTTGGGTTTTGGGAGGCTTGGCCGGCCTCGCTTGGTGGCTGTCCTTTCCTCCCTACAATTTACTTCCCCTGAGTTGGGTGGCCTTGATACCCTTGTTGTGGGTGGTGGATCATACCCGCAGGCCCTTGCCGGTGATTTTTGCTGCGGCCTGTTGGGCTTTTGGGCTGAGTACTTGGTGGGTTTATCGGGCCGCATTGATTGGGGCCGTCGCTGGTGTGGTGGCCAATGCGGTCTACCTCACCTTGGCCGTTATGTTTTATGCCTGGCTCCAAAAGGCGGGTTCATTGGCCACCGACAAGAAGGTCTGGTTGCAATGGCTGGCCTGGGTGAGTCCCTGGCTGGCGATGGAATACATCCATCAACGCATCGACCTGGATTTCCCGTGGATGCTCCTCGGTCATGCCCCGGCCAATCATCCTTGGTGGATTCAGTATTACGAGTGGACCGGGGTCGCCGGAGGTTCGTTATGGATTTTGTCGGTTAATTTTTGGCTTTATCAAACGTGGATGCAGCGGCGCCAAGCCAAGTTATGGGCCGCGCTGTGGTTGTTGATACCTGCAGCCGTTTCTGTGGGCCTTTACCAATTCCGGGAAAACACCCAAGAGCCATCGATTCGGGTCTTGGCGGTTCAACCCAATTTGGATCCTTACCGGGTCAAATTTGAGCCGTCAACCTACGCCGAACAAATGCGTATCTTCCTGAAATGCACCGATTCGCTTGAGGGAACCGGTCTGGTCGTATGGCCCGAAACCGCCTTGCCGGATTATTGGGTATTGGGCGATGGGGCTCCCCAAAATCCTTGGATGGACACTTTGCAGAATTATGTTAGGAATCGCCCGGGTTTGGCCTTGATGACAGGGGCCAGCGTGGTCCAATTGCATAGCCAAAGAAGCGGGTCTCCCACCTATACCTTCTACAATTCGGCCCTGGGTTTGGGTTCCGTGGATTCAACCGAGCCCCCTAATATCCACACAACGCCCGCTCTTTATCACAAATCCAAATTGGTTATAGGTGTGGAGAAACTGCCTTACCCAACGGTATTTAACGCCATAGCGCGCTGGATTTCAGTGGATTTGGGGGGCATGACCGGGCAACTTGGCACCCAGTCGGAGCGGTCCCCCCTGATGATGGGCTGGGTCTCGCCGGGGATTCCGCTGAAGGTGGCCCCCATGATTTGTTACGAGTCTATTTTTGGGGCTTATTGCGGGGGCTTTGTGAACAACGGAGCCAACCTATTGGCCGTTATGACCAACGATGGGTGGTGGGGGGAAACCGACGGTCATCGCCAGCATATGGCCTACGCCCGTTTGCGTTGCATCGAACAACGAAGGTCCATGATACGCTCCGCCAATACCGGGATATCGGCCCTGATCGATCATCGAGGCGAATTGGTGGACACCCTGGGCTGGGGCCGTCGGGGCGTGGTTCAGGGCCGCTTGCAATTGCGAAACGAGCCTACCCTTTATGCACAATACGGGGATGTTTTGGGTCGTTTATCTTGTGTTTTTTCGGTGCTTTTTGGGCTGCTTTACGGGGTTCGTTCCCTTATGAAAAACCGATTTTAAATCATTCACCATTCATGGAATATCTCAAAGGCCGGGAGGCTCAAATCCAAGCAGGGGTCGAGGCCCTGGCTAGGCAATGCGGAGATCTCATGCTTCGACGCATCGGGGACCTTCAGACCGGCGAAATTCACTTCAAGGATCGCCGAAACCTGGTGACCGAGGTGGACTTGGCTTGTGAAGCGCTTTTGGTGGAGGGGCTCAGGGACCTGCTCCCCGAGGCTCATTTTCAAACCGAGGAAGGCTTGGTGCCAGGAACCGATCGCGGGCTGCGTTGGGTGGTGGATCCCCTCGATGGCACCACCAATTTTGTCCATCGTTTGCCCATCGTTTCGGTCAGCATTGCCTTGGTGGACGATCAGCAAGTGGATCTGGGCGTGGTGTACGCTCCTTTTCAGGATGAAATGTTCGCCGCCATCCGGGGCTCCGGGGCTTTTTGCAACGGTCAACGCCTGAACGTATCCAGGCCAGCGGGTTTGGAAGATGCCTTGTTGGCGACCGGTTTCCCTTTTCAACGCTTTGATCGCATCCAGGCCTACATGGAGGTCCTCCAAACCTTGATGCGTCAGTGCCGGGGCCTCCGTCGAATGGGATCAGCAGCCATCGACTTGGCGTATGTGGCCGCGGGTCGTTTTGATGGTTATTTCGAATACAATTTGCAGCCATGGGATGTGGCCGCCGGACTGCTCCTGGTCCAAGAAGCGGGGGGGCAGGTGGGCAGTGTGCGGCCTATGTACCATCCCTTGGACGGTCGCGAAGTGCTGGCAGCCCCCGCTGAACTCTACCCGGCTCTGGAGGCGTTGTTGCGGGCGGCGGATTCGACCTACGGGGTTTGAGAAGGGATTTTGGACTTAGTTTTGAATTCAAATTGACGATTATGACCCCAGTGAAGGCCTTTATTGAAACCCATCAGCAACGGCTGTTGGATGAATTGTTTGATTTGTTACGAATTCCGTCGGTTTCGGCGAATCCGGACTTCCACGACGATGTCTTTGAAGCCGCCCAATACCTGGCCGAGCGCCTGCGCGATGCCGGTATGGACGAGGTCGAAATCTGCCCCACCGATGGTTACCCCATCGTCTACGGCCAAAAAATAATCGACCCTTCCTTGCCTACGGTTTTGGTTTACGGTCACTACGATGTGCAGCCGGCCGATCCGTACGAGCTATGGCACAGCCCGCCTTTTGAGCCCGAAATCCGGGACGGAAAAATTTATGCAAGAGGTGCCTGCGATGACAAGGGGCAGGTCTACATGCATGTCAAGGCCTTTGAATACATGATGACCCACCAGGCCTTGGCCTGCAATGTCAAGTTTATGATTGAGGGCGAAGAAGAAGTGGGTTCGGCCAACCTAGGGACTTTTGTCCGTAACAACCGTTCTAAACTGAGCGCGGATGTGGTGCTGATCTCCGATACCAGCATGATTGCCAACGATGTACCGAGTATTGATTCGGGATTGCGCGGGCTATCGTATGTCGAAGTGGAGGTGACCGGTCCCAACCGGGATTTGCATTCAGGGGTTTATGGGGGAGCCGTGACCAACCCGGTCAATGCGCTTTGCTCCATGATTGCCCGACTCCACGACGAAAGGGGTCGGATCACCATTCCAGGGTTTTATGACGATGTACAGAACCTAAGCGAAGATCAAAGGCGAGAGCTGAACCGGGCTCCTTTGGATGAAAAAGCGTACATGCAAGATTTGGGTATCGATGCCCTCCATGGCGAAGATGGTTATACGACCTTGGAGCGCACCGGCATTCGGCCTACCCTGGATGTGAACGGTATCTGGGGAGGCTATACCGGTGAAGGTTCCAAAACCGTTTTGCCTTCCAAGGCTTTTGCCAAGATTTCGATGCGTTTGGTTCCCAACCAAAATTCACAGAGTGCCACCGAATTGTTTGCCTCGTATTTCAAGAGCCTGGCGCCTGCCGGGGTCCAGGTGGAGGTCCGTCCGCATCATGGTGGCGAGCCGGTGGTCACCCCCACCGATAGCATTGCCTATCGCGCGGCTTCCCAGGCCATGCTGGACACCTTTGGGGTCATGCCCATTCCCACCAGGGGCGGCGGAAGCATCCCTATTGTCGCACTTTTCGAAAAAGAACTGGGCCTCAAATCCGTTTTGATGGGTTTTGGCCTGGATTCGGATGCCTTGCACTCGCCCAATGAACACTACGGCGTTTTCAATTATCTGAAAGGCATTGAAACCATCCCCGCCTTTTTCCATCATTTTGCGAGACTTTCGTCAGAGGCTTGATGGTCTGGGGTCCCTCAAGAACCTACGCCAAGGCCGATGGATCGGGTTGATCGGATTGGCCTTTTGGGGGTTGGGGGGGCCGACCATGGCACAGAAAGGGGCAGGGTGCCTACCCTCCGGTGATTTTCAGCGGGTCGCCCGTTATTGGAAGGGGGCTTACGCCGATAGTCTCTTGGCGATGGCAGGACCTTCCGTCCAAGTGGAGTGGGGCGAACGCCAAAGCACCTACCCCAACAAGGCCGCCTACGCGGTACTTCGAAATTTCATGAACAAACACCCGCTCAGGTCTTATCGCACACTGCATGCCCGTTGCGAGCAAGGCGCTGGGGCGGCCTATCTTTTGGGCGAATACCGTGACCAGAATGGTCAGGTTTTCAAAGTCCGTCTATTTTGGGAACTACAAAACAACCAATGGAAAATTTTTCGCATCGTCCTTCGCTGAGTCCTCAAGAGTACATCCGCTTGGCCTTGGAAGAGGATTTGGGTAGCGGGGATCATACCACTTTGGCCTGCATACCTCCTGAACAGCGGGGGCAAGCGGTTCTTTGGGTCAAGGCCGACGGTGTCTTGGCTGGTTTGGAATACGCTCGCCTGGTCTTGCACGCCGTCGATCCAGAATTAGAAATCCAGATGCATTGTGCGGATGGCCAAGAGGTTCAGGCCGGGACCGCGGCGATGGAGGTCAGGGGCCGCATCGCTTCCATTCTCCAGGCCGAGCGCCTTTTGCTGAATATCATGCAACGAATGAGTGGCATCGCCACCCGGACCCGGCTTTGGTCCAAGGCCATCGCCCATACCTCTTGCCGTTTGCTGGATACCCGCAAAACCACTCCTTTGAACAGGTTGATCGAAAAGGAAGCGGTGCGTTGGGGCGGGGGTGTCAATCATCGCTTTGGCTTGTACGATGCGATTCTGGTCAAAGACAACCATGTCGATGCCTGCGGTGGTGTGGCGCCTGCCCTGGCGGCCGTTCGCTCCTACCTGGAGCGCCTCGGTCTGGATTTGCCGGTCATTTTTGAAGTTCGATCGATGGAGGAACTTCAAGTGTTGTGTTCTGCCGGCCGGGTGGATCGAATTTTGTTGGATAATTTTGGAGTGGAAACCCTGCGCGAAGCCGTGGCCTGGCTAGGTCCGGAACAAATCACCGAAGCCAGTGGGAATATTCGTTGGAACAATTTGGTGGCCTACGCCGAAACAGGCGTTCACTTCTTATCCATTGGCGCTTTGACCCATAGCGTGGAGGCCCTGGACCTCAGCCTCAAAATACGCTCCGTTACTTCCTAACCCCGCGGGGTGCGCCCTTTGCCTAGTTGAATCCTTTGCTTCGTTGAATCTTTCCCTAAGTGTTTTTCATGAGGCGCCCCAAGGAGTTCTGGTACAGGTCCGCCCAATGCTGAATACCAGGGAATTCAATGCCATCCAGATGCACGGAACCCGAGGTCACACGGCCCAGGGATCGGTAGGCCAAACCGCTGTTGCTCAAGCATTGCTCCAAGGCATACTGTTCGCTGGGATCCACGCTAATCACAGCCCGGCTTTGGCCTTCTCCAAACCAAAAAGCGTCTCGCCGGATACCGGAATCGGAATGAACATCAAAGCCCAAACCGCGATGCAAGGCCCCTTCCAGGAGGCTTAAAAACAACCCACCGTCCGAGACATCGTGCATGGATAACACCAATTGACGACGGGTTAAATCCTGAAGCGTTTGGTGCAATAAGATTTCTTCTTGCAAATCCAATCGGGGACAGGGGCTGTGCGATAATCCGCGGTAGGTGTAGAGGTATTGGGAAGACCCGAGGTCATCCGTGACAGGTCCCAGTAGGTAGAGGAGGTCCCCTTCTTGTTTGAAGTCCAAGGTTTGTTGATGCGTGGGGTCCTCAAGGACGCCCAGCATGCCGATGACCGGGGAAGGCATAACCGGACCCTCGTACGATGATTGGTTGTAAAAGCTAACATTCCCCCCCGTTACCGGGGTCCCAAGCGCGATACAGGCTTCGCTCATTCCTTGAATGGCGCCCACAAATTGCCAGTAAACTTCGGGGTTGTAAGGGTTTCCAAAATTGAGGCAATTGGTCACCGCCATGGGCTTTGCCCCCGAACAAACAATGTTACGAGCGGCTTCGGCCACCGCGATCGCGGTTCCTCGATGGGGATCGGCGTACACATACCGGGAATTGCAATCCACCGTGAGGGCCAGGGATTTTTGGGTATCGCGGACCAAAACCAGGGCCGCATCCGAAGGCTGACGGGTGCCCATGTACGCCGTGCCGATGGTATCGTCGTATTGTTGGGCGACCCAGCCTTTGGAGCAGAGGTTGGGATGGGAGGCCAGGTGTTCCATGATCGGTAACATCGCATCGCGATTCGGACCGGGGAC
>JACCDP010359584.1_pt1 | contig 12977 bp, 10 predicted proteins | sample 7445841 | NCBI WGS metagenome assembly JACCDP01 (sample SAMN15323441, study PRJNA562643) | freshwater metagenome | isolation source: river surface water | place: USA:Blue River Watershed | collected 2017-08-17
CGATGTCGGCGCACATGATGTATCTCGGCACGAACAGGAAGTTTGAGAAGCTGCTGCACCACACGCTGGTGGTCGGCGATGACTATCACGGCTTCATCAAGGACGTCACGCGGGATCGACGCATGCCTCGTAGCAACGCGGTCTACATCCATGCCCCTTCACGCACGGAGCCGAGCATGGCCCCCGAAGGTGGTGACTCCATCGCCATCCTTCTCCCCGTCCCAAACCTTCGCTCAGGCGACGACTGGCGTGAGGCTGAACCACGCATGCGCGACCGTACGCTCGCGTGGCTTGAAGACTGGGGGCTCCCAGGCCTGCGCGAGAGCATCGTCGTGGAGCGGAGCTGGACACCCCTCACCTTCCGTGACGAGTTCTTGGCGCCGGACGGCAACGCCTTTGCGGTCGAGCCTTCGCTGCAGCAGTCCGCCTACTTCCGCCAGCCGAATCGCGACCGCGCACTCGCCGGCCTCTACTACGTGGGCGGAGGGACCCATCCTGGTGCAGGGATGCCCGGTGCGCTCCTCACGTCACAGGTCACCCAGGATCTAATTCGAGAGGATTTCCGCGCGCCGTTCATCTCGCGCGCCACGGGGCCCACGGGGAACCTTGTCCGGCCGTAGCACGCTCCCCCCAGACGTCGTCGCACATCTCGGGGAGGCACGAAGCACCATCAATCGCGTTGCGCGCAGCTTCTCACTCGCCGCACGCCTTCTCCCTACCGATCGACGACACGATGTGGAGCTCCTCTACCTGGTCCTGCGCACGCTTGATGATCTAGTTGATATTGATATTCGCGCCGGCGGAAGTTCGCGCGAAGCGGCAGAGGCGCGCATCGCAGCGATTGAGCGCTGGACGCGCGGTGAGCCGCTCGCCGCAGGATCACGTGTGCGCGAGCTGATCATCCTGGACGACCTCGCGGCCCGGAACCGTGCCTTTCCACGCGATGCGGTGCTCGACTTTCTTGAAGGGATGCGCGCCGATCTCGTCGGTCCGAACATCGCCACTGACGACGACGCTGCACGCTACTGCTATCAGGTAGCGGGGACGGTCGGCCGCATGATGGCGTCACTCCTTGGGATTGCACACGGGGGTGAAGCGGCGGCAGATCGCGCGGCGCGATCGCTCGGCTCCGCGATGCAGCGCACGAATATCTTGCGCGACATCGACGAAGATCTCGCCGCTGGACGGATCTACCTCTCCCACGAACGGCTACGCGCTCATGGAATTGATCCTACGGCGACCAGTGGTCCGCACGCGCTCAGCGAGGCCGATCGACGCGCGCTCTTGAAGGAGGAGATTGCACGAGCTGACGCTGAATACGAAGAGGGTCTTGCAGGGATCGGCTACCTGCAGCACGGGCGCACTTCAATTCGGGCGGCAGCACTTCTCTACCGTGAGATCTTGCGCCAGATCGAGCGCGACGGCTACGGCGCACGTCGACCGCACCGACCGGTGGTGGGGCGGGGGCGTAAGGCGCTGCTGATTCTGAACGCGCTGCTTTCGCGTCCGTAGGGAGGAGGCTCCCCTTCGTACTATTCGCGCGCCTTCATCCTTGGTTCTCTTGACTTCAACAAATAGAGCGGCACGCCAAGTGCAAGAAAGAATGGAACATTGAAGATGGCGTGCGTAGGATGCTCAAGGACGATTGACATTCCTGTGTCTAATGCGAACCAGAGCGTCAAGGAACGAATCATGGACGTTCTCGCCCAAGAACTGCCATCTTTTAGTGGGCCTCTGACAATCTGGAGCATCAAGATGGTCCAGCCAGCCATCACGGCGCCGAGAACCATATAGGGAAGCAGTAGATACTCTTGGAACTCCTCGGTGAGATTCGTTTCGCTGGGTCCAAATCCAAGCAGGGAGAAAAGTTCAGCCGCTGTTGAACCCGAAAACACCAAGGTCAGCGAATAGATGAGGAGCAATGAGATTGCAATCTGCAACCACCTGATGATGAATGTGTTTGAGTTCATATTCGGATGCTATCAGTTTCAATCCTTACTTGATTACGTGTTCTCTACCTCGGCAACAGCGTATTAGTAGCGGCGCGATCGTAGCGTCAGGGTAATGCCCGCGAGTGCGGCGGCGAGCAGTGATGCAACGAGGACGCCGAGCTTCGCGGCACCAGCCTCAGCCGGATCACCCTCATAGGCGAGCTTTGCGATCAGGAGTGAAACGGTGAATCCAATCCCGGCAACGATTCCGATCAGGCCAACGTCGCGCCACTCGGTCCCCTCAGGCGGGCCGCTGCGCGCGAGTCGCGCCGCGATGCGCGCGGCGAGATAGATTCCGATCGGCTTCCCGAAGAGGAGGCCGGCCACGACGCCCGAGAAGATCGGTGAGGCGAGTGCCACCTCGGGAGCGATCTCTTGCAGGCTGATGCCCGCCGCAGTAAACGCGAAGAGCGGAACGGCGAGGCCCGCGCTCCATGGGTGAACCGCGCGCTCGGCACGCTCGGCGGGCGAGCGGCGCTCACCGGCGTCACGGTCGCTGCGCATGCAGAAGCCGAGCAAGACGCCGGCGACGGTTGCATGGACCCCGCTCTCATGGATCCCAAACCAGGCGAGCGCGGCAAGCACCAGGTAGAGCGGCGTGAAGTTGATGCGCGCGCGTTGTGCTGCCCAGAAGGCGAGCAGTGCCCCCGCGGCACCGAGAAGTCCGAGGAGCTGAACGCCAGAGGTATAGAAGAGCGCGATCACGGTGATCGCACCGAGATCGTCCACGATCGCCAGCGTGAGGAGGAAGGCGCGCAGCGAGAGGGGAAGCCTCCTGCCGAAGAGGGAGAGGACGGCGAGCGCGAAGGCGATGTCGGTCGCCATTGGGATCCCCCAGCCTTGCAGCGAGCCTCCCCCAGCGGTGCTGTTGATGAGCAAGAAGATTCCGGCCGGAACGATCATGCCGCCAAGTGCCGCCGCGATTGGAACAACAGCACGCGACGGCTTGGCGAGCGAACCGTGGAGGAACTCATGCTTCAACTCCACGCCGACTACAAAGAAGAAGAGTGCGAGCAGTGCGTCCGCCGCCCAGGTCTGTACGGTCAGGTTGAGGTGCAACGCTTCAGGACCGAACCTGAACTCACGGATCGCGTCGTACGCTCCAGCAAGCGGCGAGTTTGCAAAGGCGAATCCTGCGGTTGCGGCGGCGAGGATCAGCGCGCCGCTGACCGTCTCACTCTTGAGGAAGTCGGCGATGCGCCGCCGCTCAACGTTGGCGCTTACTGGTGCTGGCTTAGCGGAGGCTCTTTTCGACATTAGTGTGCACGGGTGTACCGCGCGAGGGCGGAGAGTGCGGCGACCACCACCGCGGTGCCGAAGAGCTGGAAGCCGGACGGTTGATCGCCAAGGAAGAGGACGCCGCCCACGAGCGCGATCACGGGGACGAGCGTGCCGAACTGCGCGGTGGTGGTGGTTGGAATGCGCTTCGTCGCCTCAAGGAAGAGGATGAACGGTGCTGCGCCACCGAAGATGCCGGTGGCGGCCGCAACGGCCCATACCGAGAGCTCGGTTGGAATCCCCGGATCGCCACCGAGAATCACCACGCGAACGAAGAAGACGCCGGCTGAGGCAAGGCATGCGACGAGCAGCTGAAGCGTCCCCAGCGGAAGCACGGGAACGGTACGCACGAGTTTTGATGAGACGAGCGCGTAGGTGGCGGCACAGAAGAGACCGAGCACGGCGAAGATGATCCCGAGTGGGTTGAGTGAGCCACTGAACGCGTCGCCCCCAATGACAAAGCCCACGCCGGCAATTGATACGATCATGAGCGCAGCGGCCGTTCGACTTACGCGCTCCCCGAGGAACGGGAGCGCAAGGAGCGACACAAGTACGGGATTCAGTGACGAGACAAGGGCCACAAAGGCGCCGCTACTGAAGATGATGCCGATGTTGCCGAGCGTGTATGCCCCCCACGGCTCAATGAGACCAGTGGTTGCGGCGCGAGCGAGGCCAGGGTGCCGAAAGCCGGCGAGTTCGCCGCGCAGTGCGCCAATGATGAGCAGCACAGCGGATCCGATCGCAAGTTCAAGCACGAGGAATGTGTCGTTCCCCATTCCTGAGGAGAGGACATAGTCAGACGTCGTCGCGCCAAGACCCCATGCGGTGGCGGAACCGAGTGCCGCCAAGATCCCGACCGTTCGACGGGAGGTGCCGCGCATCGCGCCCGCGGCGCCGCCCCGCGTGCTCACGCCTTCGGCTTAACCCAGTTCGGCATCTCGGCCTCAAAGACCGGAAGCGGAATCTGACCGTGCCCAATGGCGTGATCGTGGAACGACTTGATGTCGAACTTAGCGCCGTCGCGCTGCTCAATTGCCTTACGCGTGCGCTCAATGGCGCGCTGCCCCACCTTGTAGCAGAGCGCCTGTGCTGGCCAGGCGATGTAGCGATCCGTCTCGATCTCTGCATCCGTGCGTGGAAGGCCGACCGACTCCATGAACTCCACGCCCTTGTCACGCGTCCAGCCGAACGCATGGAGGCCCGTGTCAACGACGAGTCGCGCAGCGCGGTGCGCCTGACCCTGCAACATGCCGAAGCGCTCCATCTCATCGCGGTAGAGCCCGAGCTCATCGGCGAGTCGCTCCGAGTAGAGGCCCCACCCCTCTACGTAGGCGTTCCCCGCAAGGTGCGAGGCGTGCTTGCGAAGGTCAGGGAGGAACTCGAGCTCCATCTCCAGTGCGATCTGGAAGTGGTGACCTGGAATTGCTTCGTGATACGTGGTTGGCGCGAGCGCGTGCAGGAAGCGTGACGGCAGGTCGTAGCCGTTCACGTAGTACGTCCCTGGGCGCGAACCGTCAGCCGCTGGGTTGAAGTAGTACGCCGCGGGTGCATCCTTCTCCTTGAACTCCTCGACCGCCTTGACGTCGCAGCCGGCCTTCGGGAATCGGCCAAAGACCTTCCCCGCCGCCGCGTATCCGCGATCGATGTCTTCCTTGATGCGAGCGATGAGCGCCTCTTTGCTCGCCGCCACGTTCGTTGGATCCGACTCCGCCGCATCGCGCAGCTTCTCGATGGAGCCACCGTGACCGAGCTTGGTGGAGATGACCTTCATCTCTTCTTGGATCTCTGCCCACTCCTGGAGTCCAATCTCATGCAGCTCTTTCGGATCAAGGTTCAACCCCGTCCAGCCGCGGATCGCCACCTTGTAAAGTTCGGCGCCGTTCGGCGCGGAGCAGAGGCCTGGCACTTCCCGCGCCTTCCCTCGGTAGCTCCCGGTTACCGCGTCGTAGTAGCGCTTGATCTGTGGATCCACATACTCGGCCACCACCTTCGCCAGTTCGGCGCGCTCCGCGTCACCCGCAACGTTCGCAGCCGTGACGATCGGCGACTCGCTCGCAGGGATCGCCATCAGGCCATCGAGCTGCGCGATGAGGCGCTCCGTCGAGATCTTGGAGGCAACGAGGCCACGCTTCTCCGCCTCCGCCACTCGCTCAATGTAGCCATCCATGAACTTCGGGAAGGCCTTGAGGCGGCTGACCAGCTTCGCAAACTTCTCCGGCGTGGTTGCGTCCTGGAAGGTTGCGATCTGCGGGAGAAGCGTCTGCACGCCGTCCATGTGATCGACGGCCGAGAGGAGGTCCATGCGGTGGTTATCCTTCTCGATCGCAATCTCTGCACCAACTTTCATCAGGTCGCGCGTGATCTTCCACTCAATGTCGAGACCATCATCACCGATCGCAGCGGCCGCCTTGCCGTACTTCTCCCACATGGCACGGTCGCGCAGACGCGCCGCGTCGGAGTTGTCGTCGAGTGCGCCGTCGTCCACCTCAATCCCGAGGAAGGTCCCCCAGAGCGGCGAGGCGGCGAGCATCTCCTTCCAGAGATCGTCGGCGAGCGACTTGACGGCCTGGTCGTTGGCTGAGAGTGGCTTGCTCACGTGGACTCCTTCCGGTTGGCCCGGGCTCCTGCACCCCTCACTGGGTGCCTCGTGGTCAGGATACGGGCTGGGAGGGATCCTGCACGCCGCGAGGGCGGAGGGCGAGATGCAGCAGGAGCCCGATCGGTCCGAACATCAGCGCAAGGGTGAGTGCGGCAAGACGGAGTGGCGCACCAACTCCGCGCGCGAGGCCGTCAAGCCAGATGAAGCGACCCGCCATGAGATCGAAGGCGAGCACATGCAGCCAGACCGCAAGGCTCCCCTCAGGAGTTGCGAGCGACGATGAGATCACGGCCAGTGTTGGATTGAGCAGCGTGGCAAGGATCGCGCCAACGTTTGGAAGGACGAGACTCGCATAGACGAGTCCAATGACGATCACTGGCCACGGTGTTCGCATCAGCCGATGCGTGATGGAGGCGCGTGGTCGAAACGCCATCAGGAACCAGAAGGGGCCCACGCCCACGGTGGCGGCAAGGAAGATCACGTTCATCAGCTCCATGCCAGACATCATGAGGCCTCCCACCCGAATGAGCCGAGATCAAGTTGTGCGCCTGGGCTCCGCTCTAGTGGCCCTGCGCCAAGGTAGCGCTCAAGGTCGGCGAGACGCGGGTTCGCAAGTTGCGCCAGTCGCGCCAGCTGATCGGTTGCCAGGAGGTGCCAGTTCCCCTCCTCCCATGCGGCGGCAAGACGCTCATCGCGTTTGAGGCGTGCCTCTGCCAGCCGCAACAGCGCACGATCGGTGACGAGCAGGCGCACCACTTCACGGTCCGTCGCCACCTTCGCGTGGCGCCCAAGGAGAAGCGCACCGAGTGGGAGCGGTCCCAGTTGCACCTCACACATCAAGAGGCTCTTGCCGCGGCGGAAGAGGAGCACATCAATCTGGTCGAACGCGGCACGATCGGACCGGTGGCGCAGTGGTGGCGAGGTTTCGATCGGATCTCGTGCCACCTGTCGGCCGAGCGGGAGTCCGCCAACAAGCAGCGGTTCGAGCGATGGGGCAATTGCGCTGTGAAGCCCCATCGCCGCACCGACTTTCAACAGCGACGCAATACATGCAAGTCGCTCATCCGAACGGTTCCCACCTGGCCAGCGAGGACGAACGCCAAGTTCGTCTTCAATGACGTACGCCTCGCGCAGCAGCTCCGCGAGTTCTGGGTCCTCACCCTCTGCGTGACCAGCAGCCGCCCCTGAGGCGGCCGCCGCCCAGTGCTGCGCATCGTCGCGATCACCACCGACCGTCGTAAGGCGCTCACGTTCAGCGCGACCCTCAACAAAGATCCTTCGCCCTGCAGTGGCAACGAGGCGGTCGAGCGAGCCCATCGGGCGAAGCGTGTCGCGGAGGGCGAGCAGCTCGTTGAACTCATCAATCAGTGCGCCACTCTCGAGCAGCTCACCACTTGCGGAGCGTCGCACTGCGTAGAGCATGAGGAGGTGCTCTGGGGCCGTCGGCTCACCACGCTCAACCAAGATGTCCGCGACCAGGCGCTGCAGCGCATCGCCACTGATTCGCCCGCCACCGGAGCGCACGGAGCGTGCACCTCGCGCCGCTGCCGGCGGGATGCTCACGGCGATCCACCACCAGTCCTCGTCACCTTCATCATGCGTGCGCTCAAGTCCAGTCACGAGCCCCCCCGCCATACTGACCGCCGTGAGCGTGCCCGCGAGTGCGGCGATCGTTGCGGGTACCTCAATGAGTGCACCGCTTCCGCTCTTGATCAACGGATCGATCGCAACGACGATTCGTGCGATCGCGGCGGTCACGCTACTCGCATCGTTCGGATCGACACGCAGCGCAGGATCCACGTCGCCCACATCACCTCCGGCCAGCGCCGCGCCGAGTGCGCGGTCGACACGGACCTGCTCCTCTCTGCCCAGATGCAGATGGATGAGTGCTGCATTCAAGGAGGCGCTCGCGTTGAGCCCGGCAACGGCCGTTCGCGCCGCGCCTGATGCGCGCATCAGGATGACGGGGTGACCCGGGTAGCTCAGGTTCACCAGGTCTCCACTCAGCGAAAGGTCGCGAGGGAGTTCTTGCGCAAGGAGGAGGGCTCGGCGCTGTTCGTCTACAACGTCGGCGAGCGCCTGCCACGGCGCAATCTCCCACCACGCCTTCTCTGATTCGCGCGCGTCAGCAGGTCGCGCGCAGAGGAGCGCCGCTCGCGCGACCGCCACGCGGAGTGCGGCGAGCGTGCTGGCAGTCTCATTGGAGCGGGCGAGCGCGCGCCGTGCGGCAAGGAAGACGCTCAACTGCCGAGGTGTCCAGCGCCGTTCCGCCGCGCCACCCGTCACACCCTGGGCCTCACGAAGCTGCTCTTCGGAGAGTTCGACGCGTACCGCCGCCTCACCAGGGCGCATGGCGGAGGCATCCCCTCGCCTGCCTAGGTTCTTGCAGGCGGCACAGGTGGCACGCCGAGCGGTTGGGCGGCGGCTCGAGTCTTCATCCGCTGCGGCACTCTCCCATCGCCACGCGGCGATCCGCAACGGTTGACCACAGGCACCGCAACTTCCACGCCAGCCGCTGTCGAGTTCAGTGCCGATCTCCTCCAGGAGTTGCGCAACGGCAAGCTCAAATCCGCGCACGCTCGGCGGGCGCAGCGCAAGTGCAATCTCCCACTCGGCGAGTTGATCTGATGCATGCACGATGCTGCGCGTCCCGTGACGCGCGCCCGCCGCTGCAAGAGCGGCGCTCTCGGCGCTCAGGTCAAGGATGAGCGCCCCTTCTGTTCGAAGTGCGGAGACGGTGCGAGCCGCTCGCGCGTCACGAAGGTACGTCGACATGACCCTTCGCCCTCCGCGCTATGTGCGCGCTACTCTTCGGATCCGGCCTCTTCGCTCTCGGGGAGGAATGCATCTTCAGCCGTCTTCTCCGGTGGCTCAGCGGTCACGCGCTCCACCTCTGGCTTCTCTTCCTCGTAAAGATCGTCATCATCATCGTCATCGCTATAGCCTTCATCCTCACGGAAGAAGGAACCCTTCGTGTACGGGCGCTCATCGCTGGTGCGGGTTGCTGTTGGGAAGGAGACCTTCCCAACATTCTTCGCGCTCACGCGCTCTTCACGGATGATGATGCGAATATCCCCGCCACTAATCGACGTGATCCCCGCGCTATAGACGTTGCCGTCGGCGATCAACTTCAAGAGTCGCGCCGCAATGCGCGGCTCGACGCGTCCAATCTCAATCCCGTTCGCCTTGGCGATCAGCCGGCTGCCGAGCGTGAGGAGCTCGACCGCGTCGCCAGGATTCACCTGTGCGAGCGTGGCGACGTCGGTCACATTGGTCAGGTGCGCAAACCCTGTGGTCCCCGCCTCCTGGATGAAGATTCCGGCGGGGGTCGGTGCGACCTCCGAGCTCGGCGTGATCTTCTTCCCAACCTGCTTCATCAGCCCCTTGAGTCGCTCAAGGTTTCGTTCGGCGATTCGGTTGAGTGGATCGAGCGCAAGGGTCGCCTGGTACTCCTTCTTTGATCCGGCAAGGTCACCAAGTTCCCAGAGGCACTTCGCCAGGCGGTTCTGCGCCTCGATGCGCTCTTCGATTTTGATCTCTGTGGCGAACGCGAGCACGGCGCGATTCTCATCCGCCGCCTCCTGCCAACGACCCTCTGCTGCAGCCTTCAGTGCGGCATCCGCATGTTCACGTGCTGCACGGGTTGGCTTCTGGGTTGGGTTCTCGTTGGTGAGGGTCACGTTCGCCTCCTTCGCTCATGGCGCGCTGCAGATCAGGCGCTGCGCCGCTGGGGAAGGATAGCCGATCGCTAGAGGGAGACCCCAATCCAGAGCACCGCGACCGCGGTGGCGAGCACAAGGAGAAGGATCTCAAGGATCAGTCGAGGATCGGTCCGTGCCCCTTCGGGGGTGGCGGCCCAGATCTCACGCGCATAGAAGAGGACGGCGAGCCCCGCTGGACCGGCGAGTCGCGCAGCGCCGAGCGCCGCGAACGCGATGGAGGCGAGCCCGTTGATCAGCGCCGCGCCGAGCGCGTCGCGCACAATGCCACTGGTTCGCTCGCGGCGCAGGCTCGCCATGCGACCCGCAAGGAGTCCTGCGGCGATCGCAGAGCCGATCCCGACTGCGAGGAGGGCGAGTGGCCCGACTGCGTCTGGTCGCGCCGATGGTGTCCCTGGGACGCTGATCACGCCGGGGACGAGTGCCGCGACTCCGATGGAGGCGGCGAAGAGGATGAAGGTGGATACGGCGAGCGCACCGACGCGATCTCGATGCGTTGCCCCGCCAGGGATACGGCGCACGCGCAACTCCCACGTCACCACCGCGCGCAGAAGGAGGGCGCCGACGACGATCGCCGCGATGAGACCGACACCAGTAGGGACGAGGCGCGCCGCGCCGGCAGTGGCAAGGCCCATCAGTCCGGCGAGCGGCAGCTCTGATCCACGCGGCAGCTCTCGCGCATCCGATCGGCGCACCGCGTCGACGCCAACAGCGGCGAGGATGGCGGCGGCGGCACCTGCAAGGACGGTGGCGCTCCCTTCACTGAAGTGTGCGATCACGGCGGCGACTCCAACGGCGATCAACGTCTCCGCCCACGGTCGAGTCAACTCGGTCTCGCCAAACTCCGCAGTGGTGTCGGCGAAGGCGGTGAGCTGTCGCATGTTGAGGCGTCGAGATGTGCGCTGCTTACTCATGTGGGCCTCCGTTCTCCCGAAGGGTAGCGCGCCGAGGGCTGCCCCGCGTAGACTGCAGGCGAACCTGCTGACTGCGGCGGGACCAAGCATCGGAGGGCACGATGCTCCATCTCTCGCGACTCATCGGACGACCCGTACGTGACAGTGGCGCCGACGCGATCGGTTCAATCGATGATCTGATCGTTGCTGTTGGCGCAAGCCACCCACCCGTCACGGGTCTTGTGATGCGCACTGGACGGCGTCGAATCTATCTCCCATGGAGCTCGGTGGAGCGTCTGGACGCCGCTGGTGCGCGGCTCGGCACGGAGCGTATTGACATCGCCAGATTCAATAAGCGAAAGGATGAAATCTTGCTGAAAGCGGATCTCCTCGATAAGCAGATCGTGGACATCGATGGTCGCAAGGTGGTGCGCGCAAACGATGTGCTCCTTGACTTTGTTGAAGGGGCGATGCGACTTGTTGCCGTTGACGTTGGCGCCGCCGGGCTGCTCCGTCGCCTCGGACTGCCAGACAACTGGATCGGACGACTCTCCGGCGGACGGTCACGCGTCGCCTCGTACATTGACTGGGAGGATGTTGACCCGCTCGGCTCGACGATTGCCAGCATGCGCCTGAAGGTGCCGCACGCCGGACTCTCTGAGCTGCACCCCGCCGACCTTGCAACGATCGTGGATCAGCTCACCCCGCGCGACCGCGCAGATATCTTCAGCTCCATTGATGAAGAGGTGGCAGCCGAAGCGCTCGAGGAGTTGGAGCCTGAGACGCGCACCGACCTTCTTGAGGACCTTGAGCCGGAGCGCGCCGCGGACCTGCTCGAAGAGATGAGCCCAGACGAAGCGGCCGACGCGGTTGCAGATCTCTCACCGATGAGCAGGAGTGCGATCTTGCGCCTGATGGCGAAAGAGGAGCGTGAAGATGTGAAGGAGCTGCTTGCACATCCGGAGATGAGTGCGGGCGGCATCATGACCACGGAACATGTGGCACTCAAGCCGAGCGCCACGGTGGCGCAAGCGCTCGCATCCATTCGCCGCCTTGAGCCGGATGCGGATGTTGCGTACGCCGTGTTTGTTGTTGATGCAAAGCGACACCTGCTCGGCGAGGTGACGCTGCGCGATCTTGTACTCGCGCCACCAACGACCAAGGTTGTCGACTTGATGGAAGATGAGCCGGTTGCCGTTGAGCTGCTGGCGCATGCGGAGGAGGTTGCGCGCGTTGTCACCCGCTACGGTCTGATCACCGTCCCCGTCGTCGACGAGAAGCGTCGACTGATGGGTGTGATCACCGCATCCGATGCGCTCTGGGATGTGCTCCCAGAAGAGTGGCGCCGCGAGGCACCACGCCGCCTCCGCGCAGGGAGCATCGCCGCCGCCGAAGCGAAGCGCCGCGCAAAGAGCGCTGCGCGCAGCAAGAGCGCCGCAAGCAAGGGCGCTGAGTAGTCGTGGTGCGCTGAGATGGCCGATCGACGCTCTGTTGCGCCACTCGAGCTTGCACGCCGCGCACCGCGCCGTTTCGCCGCACTCGGCGCACTCCCCTTCCTGCGGTTGCGTGAGACCTTTCGTGGCCGACGAGGGCCGCTCGCCTTTCTGGCGGTGGTCGGCCCTGGACTGATCGCCGGCGTTGCGGGGAACGATGCGGGCGGCATCACCACCTACGCCACCCTCGGCTCCTCCACGGGCCTGCGCTTCCTCTGGATCCTCCCCTTCACCGCACTCCTTCTTGCGCTCGTGCAGGAGTCGGTGGCGCGACTTGGGGTGGTGACAGGCCAGGGACTGACCGATCTGATCCGCGAACACTTCGGCGTGCGCTGGACGCTCTTCGCCATGATCGTGCTGCTGATTGCCAACCTTGCAAACACGGTAGCGAATGTTGCCGGTGCCTCATCGGCACTCGCTATTTTCGGGGCGCCGACACTGATCACGGCGCCGCTCGCCGCGCTCGCCGTCTGGCTGATCGTGGTCTACGGGAACTATCACAGCGTCGAGCGCGTCTTCCTCTCGCTCACCGCGGTCTTCTTGGCGTACATCGCCGCCGCACTTCTCGCCAACCCCAACTGGGCCGACGTCGCGTCGTCGCTTACGACGCCAGATCTTGGTGGCATCTCCGCGGCGGAGGCGCTCCTTCTGGTCGCGGTGGTTGGAACCACCGTGACTCCGTACATGCAGTTCTATCTGCAGTCGGCCGTTGCGGAGAAGGAGATCGGCGTGGAGGAGCTCGGCGCGGCGCGTGCCGATGCCATCCTCGGATCCGCATGGACCAACTTCATCGCCGTCTGCATCGTCATCGCAACGGCGGTCGCACTCGCCGGGAGTGGCCAAGCGATCAGCTCCGCCGCTGAGGCCGCTACGGCACTTGAGCCGCTCGCCGGCACCTTCTCCACGATCCTCTTCGGCGCGGGACTCTTTGGGGCGAGCCTCCTCGCGATGGCGATCATGCCGCTCACGACGGCGTTCGCACTCAGCGAAGCATTCGGCTTTGA
>JACCDP010658899.1_pt1 | contig 12976 bp, 13 predicted proteins | sample 7445841 | NCBI WGS metagenome assembly JACCDP01 (sample SAMN15323441, study PRJNA562643) | freshwater metagenome | isolation source: river surface water | place: USA:Blue River Watershed | collected 2017-08-17
GCTATTGGCGACGATCTGACACAGCGTCAGTGCGACGGTGGGGCGGTGATCGGCGCGCGGCGCGCCGTCGACGTTGTGCCCCCACGAGCGGAAGGATAGCAGGGGGGTGGTGGCTGGAAACCGAGCTGTGCGCGGGTAATCACCACAGGAGTTCGGCGAACTGCACCATATCGCTCGGCGGCGCTGCCACGGTTGATTGCCAGCGCGAGCCGCCCAGCCGAGTCGATGTAGCAGAGGGGCTCCTGCTCAGGCACGTCGCCGAAGCGGTTGGCCCAGACGGTCGTCAGCTGCTTGTTGCCAACACTGATCTTGAGCGGCTCCCCGGCGGTCAGGGCACCAACTGACGCTTCAATGGCTTGGCGATCGCCCGTGAGCACCAACGTGCCGAAACCATCCACGATGCGAACTGAAGTGTTCAAGACACCGGCGCCGATCTCAATCGGCAGCTTGGATGCGGGGACAAGGTCGCTGGGGGAGATCGGCGTACCGAGGTCGCCGAAGGGGATGCCCGCGGCGAGGTGCGCTGCGACTGGCGCAAAGAGGTCTCGACCGTGGAAGGTGTGAGATCGGCTTGATCCCCACCAGCGCTCGTCATCCAGGATGACGGCGGCCACTGCGCCGCCGAGCGCCGCTGCGGCTGGCAGCAAGAGCCCGTTGTCCGGGCCGATGAGTGCATCGCCGCGGCCACAGCGAATCGCAATCGGTCGTCGCTGCGTGCCAACGCCCGGGTCAACCACCGCAACGTGCGCGCCAACAGGCAGGTGTACGAGCGACTCGACGAGCGCCTCTGCACCAGCCTCGACGTCATACGGCGGAATCGCATGGGTAAGGTCGAGGGTTCGCGCCTCAGGCGCAATGCCGAGCACCACGCCCGAGAGGACCCCAGCAGAGGGGTCACGAAGACCGAAGTCGGTCATGAAGGTGACCAGTCGCGGTTGCGCGTGCAGTGGACCGAGTGGATCAAAGCTCATGCTCAGCAGCGTAGCGGAGTGCCGTTGATAGTGCGATGGATCGCCCCAAGCGGGTCAGCCCCACTTCTCAAGCGAACTTACGCACTGAACTCTTTGGCAACCGTACGCTGCACCGCGAGGTACGTCGTGACATGCATCACGGCATAGATCAGCGCGATCCCATCCTTGAACGAAATCAACAGCTCGTTTGTTGGATCAATTGGCGAAACTGGAATCACTCCCAGAGCCAAGCCGAGCGGCGAGCCGAACGACATCAGCAAGACGACAAGTGCAGCGCGATCCCAAATGTAGCGGCGCCATGTGCCGACAAAGATCCGCGCCACGAGGCCGGCCGCAGCAACGCCGCCGGCAGACGCAAACGCAACGCCAGCGACCGTCGGGACCGATTCTCCAATCGGCGGCACAATGCCGACGATCGAGACCGCGATCCACAGAGCAAGATTGCCGATTGCGGCGAGTGCTGCGCCGCGATTGACTGCGGCCAGCATTAGAAGCCGAGCTCTTCGGCAACAATCACCACGTCAATGCGACCTGGAAACTCGCCGTGAAGTGTCAGTGTCTTGTTGATCGCGCTGTTTACGCCGTAGGCGGCCTGCGCGCGAACATCTTCGAGCGGCAGGGTATAGGTAGCGATCCGCTCCGTTGCCTCGGCAAGATCCTTCACGATCTTCTGTGCGCCAACGACGAAGACCACGTGGCCTGCACCGTAGGCATACGCTGGAAGCTGTGAGCCGGTTGCAGAGGCCAACATCAGTTCGCCCGTTTCGGTAATGGCGTGCACGCTACCCACGGCAAATGCTGGAGCCGAACCGATGGCGCGCATCTCGGCGCTCTGCGTGTTGCGGTCGAGGCCGTACATCTTGTCGCGCAGGCTCTTGTACGGAGCTGCGTTTAGCGCCTCGGTGAGGCCAACGGTGTCGAGCGTCGCTGAGGTGAAGGTGAAGACCTCCGAGCCGGCAGGAATCAGCGCGAGCACTGCATCCTTGGCGGCGGCGCCGTTGGCAACGACCTTCGCGGAGAAGCCGCGCTTATTGAGCGCCGCTACGGCGCGATCGATCTTGGCGCTATCTGCCACTTCCTTGAATCGTGCTGCTGACATCGTGGACCTCCTTCAACTCAACCCCCGTGCGAGCGCGCAGGTAGTTGCAGACGCAACCATACCCCTTGACCAAAATGATTGCAAGTGCAACTATTGCAAGCAATGGCAACAACGAACAAAACCGTCAGCGCCGAAATTGAAGCACTCTCCGCAGTGCTTGGTACCGACGCGTCGAAGCTGCTCGACCCCACGGTTGCGAAAGCCTGGATCGCGCTGCTCACGGCCTACGGCCGCGTGACGCGCGCCCTCTCCGCTGAGCTCATGGAGAGTTCAGGGATGAGCCTTGCCGACTTTGATGTGCTGGCGCAGTTGGTTCGATCTGAGGACTACCGACTGCGCATGAGCGAACTTGCCGATGCAGCCCTCATCTCAAAGAGCGGACTGACGCGCCGAATTGATCGACTCGCAATCAATGGGTGGGTCACACGTCGCCGCTGCACCGAAGATGGTCGCGTGCATTGGGCAACTCTGACCCCACTCGGCGTGCGAACGTTCAAGGCTGTTGCGCCGGGGCACCTCGCAGCAGTTGCGGAACGATTCGGTGGCGCACTCCCCGTCAGCGAGATGGAGCGCTTCACGAAAGACCTCCTAAAAATCGCAGCGAAAAACGCGGAGCCGATCAACTCGTGACGCGCTCGGACTAGTTCCCCGCGAGCAGTGGCAACGCAAGACGGTTTGCACCGTCAACAAAGATTCCAATCGCGAACGCGGCAAACATCAGTGCAGAGATCAGTGCGACAGCGCGAATCGTACGCGGTCCAGTGAAGCGACGCGTTGCGCCGACTACGCCGGCGAGCACAACAGAGTGCAACACCGCCGCCGTTGCGAATCCAGAGATGAATGGGATGAATCCGGCGATGCTCGTTGCCTGCGAGGCGACGACGCTGCCGCCGACGGTGGCGGTCCACAAGATCAACGTAGGAGAGCTGAGGGCAACGCCAAGGCCAAGCCCGACGGCACGCAGCCCGGTGGCGCGACGGAGTGGTGATGAGTCATCAATTGAGCCGCCGCGCACAGCGTCGCGCAGCGCGGCAGCGGCGAACCAGCAGAGGATGGCGCTGCCGCCGAGCCAGAGCACCCAGGCCGCGGGTGGCCACTGAAGTAGGGCGCTGATTCCGAGTGCGCCAGCACAGGCCCAGATCACATCGCCGATACAAGAGCCGAGGCCGATGAGAAGGGCGGGCCATGCTCCACGATCGATCGCGGTGCGCACGATCATGACGTTGACGACACCGAGTTCAATATTGATGGAGAAGGCGAGTGCGGCGCCAAGGAGAAAGATCTCCACCCCTACTCGTGCCCCGACTCCACGACGCTCGTTGGTGTGTTGTGTGGATTGCTATGGGCGGCGGGGATCACGCCGAGCTTTCCAGCCTGGTAATCCTCGAAGGCCTGGACCACCTCGTCGCGCGTGTTCATGACGAATGGTCCGAGCCAAGCAACCGGCTCCTTGATTGGGAGCCCGCCAAGGATCAGCACGTCGAGTGCAGGGGTGCGCTGGTCCTGATGCTCGGAGGCCTTGACGACGATGCGATCACCCGCGCCGTAGACGGCGAGCTGCCCTGCCTGAATACCGACGCGCTCGGCGCCAACAGTGCCGCGGCCAGAGAGGGCGTAGACGAGTGCATTGAAGTCGGGGCGCCACGGCAGGTCGAGCTCGGCACCAGGCTGCAGCGTTGCGTGCACCAGGGCGATCGGCGTTTGTGTGGAGCCAGGTCCGCTGTGGCCACCAACATCACCAGCAATCAAGCGCAGGAGGGTGCCGCCATCGGGGGAGGCGAGCAGTTTTACCTCGCTTGAACGGATGTCTTGGTAGGCGGGTGGCGACCACTTCTTGGCGCGCGGCAGATTCACCCAGAGTTGGAATCCGTGAAAGAGGCCGCCGCTCGCGACCAAGAACTCTGGTGGTGTCTCGATGTGCAAGATGCCGCCGCCGGCGGTCATCCACTGCGTATCGCCATCACTAATGCGTCCGCCTCCACCGTTGCTATCGCGATGGTCGAGGATGCCGTCGAGCATGTAGGTAACCGTCTCGAAGCCGCGGTGCGGATGCCACGGCGTCCCCTTCGGTTCGCCAGGCGCGTACTCCACCTCGCCCATCTGGTCGAGCATGATGAATGGATCAATCGCGGCCAGTGGCGCACCCATGAATGCGCGGCGCACCGGGAATCCCTCCCCCTCGAAGCCGCTCGGCGCCGTGCTCAGCGAGATCACCGGTCGCGGCCGTGCGGTGAGCAGGTCGGCAACAGGTGTGCGCGCGAGGAGCGAAATGTCGGGAACGGTCACTGCTGGCATGCGCAGATCATACGCGGGGATGCAGCGTGCCGCCTATCATCGCCCAATGAGAAACCCCTTTTCGCGCATTCGCCTCGCCGTTGATGATCCGTTCCAGAACGCCGACGTCCGTCTTCTCTTCGGTGCGCAGGGGATCAGCTCCCTCGGCTCGCAGGTGTCACACATCGCTTTCCCCCTGATCGCCATCGACGTCATTCAGGCGAGTAACGGATCAATCGCGCTGCTAGAGCTCGCCTTCTTGCTCCCATTTGTTCTACTCGGCCTTCCGGCTGGAGCGCTGCTTGATCGGCGCACCCGTCGCCCCGTGTTGATTGCGACAGACTTTGCTCGAACGGGACTCCTCTTAGTCGTGCCGATCGCGTTCGCCTTTGGCGCGTTGAGCATGCCGCTCCTCCTTGCGGTGCTCTTCCTAATTGGTGCATGCACCCTCCTCTACGACGTGGCACATCAGTCGTACCTCCCAGCACTTTTGCGTGGACCGCAGCTCGGCGTCGCGAACGGACGCCTCATGGCCATGGAGTCTGCGACTGGTGTTGCGGGTCCGGCGCTCGCGGGCATCGCCGTGGCGCGGCTTAGTGGCCCGATCGCCCTAGTTGTGGATGCGTTCAGCTTCCTTGTCTCAGCACTGATGGTGCAACGCGTGCGCCATGTTGAAGAGGTTCCCACCTTTACCGAACAGGAGGTGGAGGAGCGAAGTCTCTGGAGAGAGATGCGCGAAGGGCTCGCGTGGGTCGTGCAACATCCGCACCTTCGCGGCAATGCGCTCGCCGCCCTCATCTTCAACTTCTTTGGTGGACTGGCGAGTGGGCCGCTGCTCATCGCCTACGCGCGACGTGAACTCGCGCTACCGACTGAACTAATCGGGTTTGTCATTGGCGCAGGGACGGTCGGCATCGTTGTGGGCACGATCATCAACGCCAAGGTGGTCAAGTGGCTCGGCATGGGCCGTACGCTCGTTCTTGGCGGATTCATCTTGCCGGTGATGCCGCTCGGATTTGCCCTGCTCGATCGCTCCATGGGTGTGCCGCTTATTGCCGCACTCGCCATCCTTACGCAGTTCATCGCCTTCTTCGGAGCGGGGCTCTTCCACGTGAATCAGGTGACGTATCGACAGCTCATTACGCCGGCTCGACTGCTCGGGCGCATGAACGCCTCCATGAAGACCGTCATGCTGCTCGGCCTTCCCCTGGGAGCTCTCATCGGCTCGGTGATTGCAGAGAACTTTGGGCTCCGCGCCACCCTCTTCGTTGGCGCCGCTGGGATCATTCTCGGGCCCCTCCCGCTCCTCACCTCTGGCATCGCACGGGTGCACGCCCAGCCTGCCCACACGGAGCGCTGACCTCGGGAATCCGACCGGCGCACTCGGGATAGCGGCGGAGCGCCTCCCGCCGAGGGCGCGTATCATCTCAACCATGAAGAAACTCTCTCTGCTGCTGGGGCTGGGCGCCGTTGCCCTCATTGCGGGTGGCTGCGAGTCCGCCTTCCCCCTGCCCGCGGTGACCGAGCAGGCGCTGGAGGTTCGGGCTCTTTACGACCTCGTCTTCGCCGTCGCCGCCGTCGTGTTCTTGCTGGTCCAGGGTCTCATCATCTGGTCAGTCATCCGCTACCGCCGCAAGCCGAGCGACTCCACCCTCCCAGTTCAGACCCACGGCAATCTCATCCTGGAAATCATCTGGACGGTGATCCCCCTCATTGTTGTCATCGCCCTCTTCTTCGCCTCGGCGCGCGTGCTCAACATTGTCGACGCCCGAGAACCGGAGAACGTTGGGGTCAAGATCGAAGTGGTCGGCTACCAGTGGCAGTGGAAGTTCGCCTATCCAGCCGAGAAGATCGAGATCTTCGGTGCCGCTACGGCCTACCCAGAGATGGTCGTGCCGATCAATGAGCGCATCGAAATCACCCTGGTCGCCCAAGACGTGAACCACGGCTTCTACATTCCGCAGTTCCTCTTCCAGCGTGACATGGTGCCGGGCAAGACCAACTACTTCGAGTTCACGCCGAACAAGCTCGGCACCTTTACTGGCCAGTGCTCGGCATTCTGTGGACTGCTGCACCACCAGATGGGCTTCACGGTGCGCGTGGTAACTCGCGAAGAGTACGACGCGTGGATTGAGGCGACCCGTCCGAAGGAGGAGGCAGCCGCCACTGGCCCAATGACGGGAACGGTGAAGGAGTGGGGGATCACGATCTCCGCCGCCAAGCATGTCGCAGGCTCGATTGAATTCAACCTGACGAACGCTGGGAGCATCGCGCACGAGTTCCTCGTTGTCCGCAGCGACAAGACGGCGAAGCAGCTCCTCGATGAGGTGAGCGCCGAGGCGAGCCGCCTCGACGAGGCGACACTCGACGTGATTGACGAGCAGGCCGAGTGGCAGCCAGGTACTCCAGGCATGGTCACCGTTACCCTTGAGCCAGGCAACTATGTCGTGATGTGCAACATCGCAGGTCATTACGCACAGGGCATGTACGCAGATCTCGTCGTCGTAGCGCAGCCGTAAGGGGGAGAGAAGATGGCAACGAACTCAGCAGTGGCACAGAAGTCGGCTCCGTCGGCACTCTATGACTACCTAACGACAACTGACCATAAGAAGATCGGCATCCTCTATACGATCTCGTCCTTCATCTTCTTGGCGATCGGTGGCCTCTTGGCGCTCGGCGTTCGCGCTGAGCTCGCGATGCCAGGGCTGCAGTTCCTCGACGAGTCCTCGTACAACCAGCTCTTCACGATGCACGCCTCAATCATGATCTTCTGGGTCATCATTCCGTTCCTTGCGGCGATCGGCAACTACGTGGTGCCGCTCATGATTGGCGCGCCAGACATGGCCTTCCCGCGCATCAATGCGCTCAGCTTCTGGATGGTTCCGTTCTCTGGGCTCGTTGCGGCCTCAGGATTCCTCCTCGGCGGCGCCGCAGACGCCGGCTGGACGGCGTATCCACCAGTGAGCAACATCAAATACAGCCCAGGGCCGGGAATGAATCTCTGGATCGTCGCCGTCATCCTCGTCGGCACCAGCTCCATCCTTGGCGCCGTCAACTTCATGGTCACGGTCTTCCGCATGCGCGCACCAGGCATGACCCTCTTCCGCATGCCAATCCTTGTCTGGACCGTTCTTGTGACGAGCGTGCTCGTACTCATGGGCACACCTGTACTAACCAGTGCCTTGGTGATGCTCTTCATCGACCGAAACTTCGGCGGTGCATTCTTCGATCCGACGCTCGGTGGCTCGGCAATTCTCTGGCAGAACATCTTCTGGTTCTACTCGCATCCAGCGGTGTACATCATGGTGCTGCCGGGGATGGGTGTGATCTCCGAGATCATCCCAGTATTTAGTCGCAAGCCGCTCTTCGGCTACAAAGCGTTCGTCTTCGCCACCGCCGGTATCGGCGCACTCGGATTCAGCGTCTGGGCGCACCACATGTTCACGACAGGGAGCGTCTTCCTGCCCTTCTTCTCAGTTATGACCTTCCTGATCGCCGTGCCGACGGGGGTGAAGATGTTCAACTGGATCGCGACCATGTGGCGCGGTCAAATCAGCTTCACTACGCCAATGCTCTTCGCGCTGGGCTTCCTCAGCATGTTCCTAATTGGCGGCATCAACGGCGTCTTCAGCGCTTCGGTCCCGGTCGACTACGCCATCCACGCCACCTATTGGATCGTCGCGCACATTCACTATGTGCTCTTCGGCGGCTCATTCGTTGCGATCATGGCTGGGTTCTACTTCTACTTCCCGAAGATGTCGGGGCGCATGCTCGACGAGGGTCTCGGCCGCGTGCACTTCGTACTCATGATGGTTGGCCTGAACCTGACCTTCCTTCCAATGCATGCGCTCGGCCTTGCCGGCATGCCACGTCGCATCGCCGATTACTCCCCAACGGCTGGCTGGAACGACCTCAACCTCGCCGCCACGATCGGTGGCATCTTGGTCGGCATCTCGTTGTTGCCACTCTTCTGGAACATCTACATCAGCCTGCGCAACGGGAAGCTTGCGGGCGACGACCCGTGGGAGGCGAACACCCTGGAGTGGGCAACATCATCCCCGCCACCTGCGTGGAACTTCGACAAGCTGCCACCAATTACCTCGGAGCGCCCACTCTTTGATGCACGACACGCTCGCTCTGAGAAGGATCACGGATGAGCGACGGCGCAGTAGCAACGAGCGGCCACGGCGCCGCACACGGCAAGAAGGGGCTCGGCAACCCGGTACTCGGGATGCTCCTCTTCATCGTCTCGGAGATCATGTTCTTCGCGGGACTCTTCGCCGCATATTTCAGCTTGCGCACCGCAACCGGTATCTGGCCACCTGAGGGAAACCCCGCCTTTGAGCTGCACAGCGAGGCGCTCTTCCCAGGAATCATGACTGCCCTGCTCGTGCTGAGTTCCGTTACCTGTCAGTTCGCCGTCTGGCGCATTCGCAAGGGCGACCGACAGGGAATGAATCGCGCGCTGGCAATCACCGTACTGCTCGGCGTGGTCTTCCTTATCGGTCAGGTCTACGACTACACACAGATCGGCTTCGGCATCTCTGATGGCGTCTTCGGGAGCACCTTCTACGTGCTGACCGGCTTCCACGGCGCACACGTGCTTGGCGGCGTGCTGATGTTGGCGGTCTGCCTCTATCGCGGTAGCCTCGGCCAGTTCTCGGCAGAGCACCACGACATGGTTGAGGCTTCGTCGATCTATTGGCACTTTGTTGACGTGGTCTGGATTCTGCTCTTCGCGCTGCTCTACTTCATCTAATCCAACAGGTCAGGGAATGCACGTGATGTCAGGTCTCGTAATCGGTGAAATCATTGAGGCTGAGGCCCTCACAACCTTCGTCTTCGCCGAGGGCGATTGAACTCGCTCCCTAACCCTGAGCGCCGAGCGTGGCTCGATGCGGAGTACTCCCCAAGCCGCACCGCGCGAGACGCCGCTGGTTCCATGTCAGCCGGTCGTGAGCGCACCGCGCTTGCACGGAGCACCGCACAGGCGAGTGGCATCTATCACCGCGTCTCCTACGGGCCGCGCGAGGCCAACCACCTCGAGATCTTTGCGGTTCGTGAAGGAGCCCATCCCACGCTGCTGATGTTTCACGGTGGGTGGTGGCAGGAGGGCTCGATTGATGACGGCGGTCGCTACGCAGCGACGGTCACTCCGCTCGGCGCAACGCACGTTGCCGTCGGGTACTCCCTGGCGCCCGCCGCCACCCTCTCAGAGATTGTCGAGGAAGCATCGTCTGCGGTGACCTATTTAATTGAACACGCCACGAAGCTCGGTTGCGACGCGAGCAGGATCGTTGTGGGCGGGCACTCTGCGGGGGCGCATCTTGCCGCGACGCTGGTCACCGAGCTGGCGCCGCCCAAGGTACGGAGTGCGATTTCAGGGCTGCTGCTCATTGGTGGCGCATTTGACCTTGAGCCAATCGCTGAGAGCTACGTCAACAGCCTGGTGGGCATGAGTGCCGATGAGGCGAAGCGACTCTCACCTGTCAATTACGTGCCACATCGCAGCATTCCGGTGCTTCTGCGGATCGGCGAACATGAGCCATCGGAGTTTCACCGGCAGTCGGAGCTTCTCAGCGAGAAGTGGGCGAGCCACGCTAACGTTTCGCTTGCAATTGTTCCTGCCCGCGATCACTTCGATGTGCTTGAAGAGCTTGATACGCCGGGAGGCTCCCTACTACGAGATGCGCGTGCATTGTTGCAACTCTCAGGTACGTGAGACGATAGACGCATGGCGCAGCCCACCCCTTCAGCAGCAGAGCTCGACGCACAGGACCCTCTCGCTGCGCTGCGAGAGGGGTTCAACCTGCCGGCAGGAGTTGTTTATCTCGACGGCAATTCTCTGGGGGCGCTGCCGATCGGTGTGCATGAGCGTGTTGCCAATGTTATTGACCAGCAGTGGGGCGAGCGGCTCATCCGTAGTTGGAACGAGTCCGATTGGTACCACCTTCCGCTTAGCGTTGGTGACCGAATCACCCCGCTTCTTGGTGTCGGCAAAGGAGAGGTGGTAGTTGGTGAATCTACGTCTGTCTCGCTCTTCCGCGTGTTGGCCGCCGCGCTGCGCCTACGCGGCGACCGGCAAGTTGTTGTCACCGAGCGCGAGAACTTCCCAACCGATTTGTACATTTTGGAGGGCCTACGCCAACTACTCCCCAATGTGGAGGTGCGCTTCTGGGATGAGTCAGTCAGCCCGGCGACGGTGCTTGATGGGGCAGGGGTCTTGATGTTGACGCACGTGGATTATCGAACTGGACGGATTCGCGACATGCGTGAACTGAGTGCCGCGGCCCACGCGGCTGGTGCGTTGACTGTGTGGGATCTCTCGCACTCCACCGGAGTCCTCGAGCTTGATATCGCTCGCGACGGCGCCGACTTTGCGATCGGCTGCGGATACAAGTATCTGAATGGTGGGCCCGGCGCCCCCTCATACACCTGGGTTGCGCCGGCGCTGATTGAGCAAGTACGGCAGCCACTCGAGGGCTGGCTTGGCCACAAGAGCCCGTTCGCGTTCGTGCCCGAGTACGAGCCCGCCCCCGGCATTCGGCGCTTCATCACGGGCACGCAGCAGGTGCTCAGTCTGGCGGCACTCGATGAGTCTCTGAAGATGTGGGAGGGGGTCTCAATGTCCGAGATTCGCCGCAAGTCAATGGCGCAAACCTCTCGCTTTATTGAGCGAGTTGAGGCGGAGTGCAAGGGCTATGGCCTCACCCTCATCTCACCACGGGAGGGCCAGCTACGTGGCGGACAGGTCTCCTTTGCGCATGAGAGCGGCTATCCGATCATGCAGGCGCTGATCAGCCGCGGCGTCATCGGCGATTTCCGTACGCCAAACATCCTGCGCTTCGGATTCTCGCCACTCTATGTGACCTTTACCGACATCGATCGCGCGGCTGTGACGCTCGCTGAGATCCTTCGAACCGACGCTTGGCGTGCCCCAGAGTTCGCCTCAAAGCAGACGGTGACCTGACCGCTCTAGCTACATGCGGTCGCGAATGGCCCAAAGGTCTGGGAAGAGCGAACGTCGCAGGCTTGCTGCGAGATATTCCACACCGGTAGAGCCACCCGTGCCCGACTTTCGACCAATGGTTCGCTCCACCATCTTGACGTGTCGATAGCGCCACTCTTGGACACCCTCGTCAATATCGACAAGCTGCTCGAGAATGCTCGCCGCTTCGCCTCCAGCACGATAGATCTCAAGCAGCACCTCTTGCAGCTCTTCATCCCCCTCATAAGACTCCGACACGTCGCGGGTGAGGAGTCGAGACGGGACGGCGCATCCGCGGACCGACAGCCAGTGGATCGTTGCGTCCCAGAGACTTGGCGCCTGCAAGGTGGCGCGCACTACCTCTCGAGCCTTCTCGTCTGGAAGTAGGTCGGCGAGACGCGCGTTGCGGATCCCGAAGAGCGCCTCAATCTCTCGGAACTGGGCCGATTCAAATCCACTAGACGTTGCGAGCCGGCTGCGGAACGCGGCAAACTCGAGTGGGGTGAGCGTCTCTAGGATGTCTACTTGCGCGACGGCAATCTTAAGAATGTGTCGAACTCGGCTGAGCCTGTGGGAGGCACGCCAACTCTCGTTTGCAGCGAGGGCACCCATGGCACCTCGGACCTCATGCAGGATCTGCTTGAACCAGAGCTCATAGGTTTGGTGAATCGTAATGAAGAGCAGTTCGTCGTGCTCGTCTGAGCGCGGGCGCTGCAGCCCGAGCAACTCATCAAGCGCCAAGTAACTCGCGTACGTCAGCCCCTTTGTGTCACTAGGGTCCTGCTCATTACTCATGGCTGCATAGTACGCCCCACCGCAACAAAAAGGAGACCCCCGCCCGGATGGGCGAGGGTCTCCAGGTACCTCGTAAGAGGGCTATCCCTATGCTGGCATGAACACTCCGGTCCAAACCTGCCATGCGAGAAGCGTCTTCGCCACGAGCGAGAGGATCATGTAGCTGCGCTCACCGTGCAGGTAGTCAGCCCACTTTCCAACCTTCAAGCGCTGCAACACCATGTTCACTGCAAAGATGTTGAAGCTGATGAAGAGGCTCACGTAGATCGTAATCAGCACAGGCTTGAAGGCTTCCAGGTCGCGGCCATTCGGCCCGATGCCCGTTGGCCAGTTGGCCAGCGAGAGACCGACGGTCGTGAACAGCGCAATCCACGGCGCGATGCCGGCGATGCAGCCGAAGATGTAGTGGCTCCACTGAACGTTTTTGCGCCCAATGTTTGCCTCTTCCATCGACCAACCGAAGAGGTTCATCGAAGCGTTGCAGACCGCAATGGCAATGAGTGCGCCAGCATCAGTAATGAAGCTCAGCGATGCAATGCCGACGATCATGAGCGTTGAGCTCAACGCATACTCAGCCCAGCGCATTGGGTTGAACTCGCGAGCGAGCCAACTCTCGTAGCGCTTGCGGAACGGGTAGGCGACGAGGAAGTGCGCCAGTGCCGAGAGGAGAAAGAACGCAGCAACGAGATAGGCGAGTGGGAAGCTAATGAGCAGCTCCTTCGCCGAATCAAGTCCTACGAACTGGCCGTCGACGATCTTCGATACGGGATATGTCCCCTCGAATCGCACTAGGGCATCAGTTGGGCTGATCCACCAGATGATGGTTGCCTGGATCCCGTGCAGGAGCAC
>JACCDP010076070.1_pt1 | contig 12975 bp, 8 predicted proteins | sample 7445841 | NCBI WGS metagenome assembly JACCDP01 (sample SAMN15323441, study PRJNA562643) | freshwater metagenome | isolation source: river surface water | place: USA:Blue River Watershed | collected 2017-08-17
AAGCAGAAATGAACGAGGAAGCGAAGAAAGCGCACAGCCTCGCGGACAAAGAAATGACCTTGGTGTATAAAACGCTCATGTCCAACTTAACTACCCAAAGTGAGAAGGATTTGTTGCTCGCAGCGCAGCGCGCTTGGATTACCTATAAGGAAGCCCATTGCAAGGCCCTTGCGCATCAATACGAAGGCGGTAGTATGATGCCCTTGATTTATTACAATTGCCTAGAGGAAATGACGCGCCAAAGGATGGAGCAATTGAATGCTTACGGTCAATAATACAAGGTTATCAATCACCTGGTATAAACGTAGTACAGAATGTTGGCCCCCATTTTTAGCGCTTGCTGCCGTTTATCCTCAGGGTCGTTGTGTACCCGTTGATCTTCCCAACCATCGCTGAGATCCGTTTCAAACGTATATAGCAGTACCATCCTGCCTTCGTGAAAAACCCCAAAGGCCTGAGGGCGTTTTCCGTCGTGTTCGTGAATTTTAGGTAAGCCACCGAGTTGGTAATGCGCCGAGAATATCTCGTGGTTTGAGGGCAGTTCTTGCAGGTCGTACTCCGGAAACACTTTCTTGATTTCCCCCCGCACGTATTCGTCCATACCATAGTTGTCGTCAATGTGCAGAAACCCTCCCGCCATCAGGTAGTCCCTCAAATTGTTGGCCTCCGAGCGCGAGAATACGACGTTTCCATGTCCCGTCATGTGCACAAAAGGGTAGAGGTATAAATCCTTTGAACCGACTTCTACGTAGGGAACATCTTTGGATATTTGGGTGCCTAAGTTCTGGTTGCAGAATTGAGCCAAATTTGGAAGAGCCGTCGGATTGGCGTAGTAGTCCCCGCCGCCGCTATATTTGAGCACGGCAATTTTATAGGTTCCGTTGGTTTGAGCCAAGGGCGCCAAACTAAGGCTCAAAAGAAAAGGCAAAATCCAGCGATGCATGCATTGCAAAAATAAGGTTTTCAGTTATTGGTTACACCATTTACCCGTCTTTTATAACTTGTGTAAAAAAAATAAGCGGCAATTCGTGCACCGTTAAATTTTGAAGTAATTTTATACGCCCATTCGGGGTTTTCAAACCTGCACATATGCCCAAAAATTCTTCCATCAAGTCGGTCTTAATCATTGGTTCAGGCCCCATTGTTATTGGTCAAGCTTGCGAATTCGATTATTCTGGTTCTCAGGCAGCTCGTTCCTTGCGCGAGGAGGGAATCGAGGTTACCTTAATCAATTCCAATCCTGCCACCATCATGACCGACAAACTCGTGGCAGACAATGTTTACCTCATGCCCTTGGAGCCGGAGAGCATCGTTGAAATTCTTCAAAAGCATTCCATCGATGCGGTTCTTCCCACCATGGGAGGACAGACAGCATTGAACCTCTGCATCACTTGTGATGAAATGGGAATATGGGCAGACCATCACGTGGAGATTATCGGTGTGGATATAAAAGCCATTGAAATTACCGAAAACCGGGAGGCATTTCGAGCCTTGATGGGTAAAATTGACGTTCCCATGGCCCCTCAGAAAACGGCTAAGTCGTTCTTGGAAGGTAAGGAAATTGCCCAAGAATTTGGTTTTCCTTTGTGCATTCGTCCGAGCTACACGCTGGGCGGTTCTGGAGCGTCAATTCTGTACAAACCGGATCAATTCGACAACCTCTTGGAGCGAGGATTACAGCTTTCTCCCATTCATGAAGTGATGATTGACAAGGCCTTGATTGGTTGGAAAGAATACGAACTCGAATTGCTGCGTGACAACAACGACAACGTGGTCATCATCTGCTCGATCGAGAATTTCGATCCAATGGGAATTCATACTGGGGATTCCATTACGGTAGCTCCTGCCATGACGCTTTCCGATACGACCTTTCAACGCATGCGCAACATGGCGATACGCATGATGCGTTCCATTGGGAATTTTGCCGGAGGTTGTAACGTTCAGTTTGCGGTTTCTCCGGATGAAAAAGAAGACATCATCGCCATTGAAATCAACCCTCGCGTTTCGAGATCATCTGCCTTAGCCTCAAAAGCAACGGGTTATCCCATTGCGAAGATTGCTTCGAAATTGGCCATTGGTTACCGCTTAGATGAATTGCAAAATCAAATCACCAAAACGACCTCTGCGCTCTTTGAGCCAACGTTGGATTACGTAATTGTGAAAATACCGCGCTGGAATTTTAATAAGTTCCCAGGAACCAACCGTGAATTAGGACTCCAAATGAAGTCGGTAGGTGAGGTTATGGGCATTGGTCGTTCTTTTCAAGAGGCCTTGCAAAAAGCCTGTCAATCCCTAGAAATTAACCGTAACGGTTTGGGGGCAGACGGTAAAGAATTGACGAACCAAACCGAAATTTTGAATAGCCTCGAAAAACCCAGTTGGAATCGCCTTTTTCACATTTACGATGGGTTGAAATTGGGGATTCCCTTTAAAACCGTGGTGGAGAAAACCAAGATTGATCCATGGTTTTTGCGCCAGATCGACGACCTCATTAAAACAGAACGTCGAATTGAACAATTCAACATCAGTAATCTGCCATCGGAGTTGCTTTTTGAGGCGAAACAAAAAGGGTATGCGGACCGGCAAATTGCGCATCTTCTGCGCTGTTTGGAGTCCGAGGTATATAGTAAACGACAAGATTTAGGTATAAAACGCGTGTACAAGCTCGTTGATACCTGTGCTGCAGAGTTTGAAGCACAAACGCCTTATTACTATTCCACCTTCGAATGGGAAAATGAGAGTACGGTGAGCGACCGCAAAAAAGTGGTAGTACTAGGTTCGGGACCCAACCGCATCGGACAGGGCATCGAGTTCGATTATTCTTGCGTTCACGGTGTTTTGGCGGCGAGGGAATGCGGTTACGAAACCATCATGATCAACTGCAATCCTGAAACGGTATCCACCGATTTTGATACGGCGGATAAACTGTATTTCGAACCGGTGTTTTGGGAACATATCTACGACATCATTCAGCACGAAAAACCGGAAGGGGTCATTGTTCAGTTAGGGGGGCAAACCGCTTTGAAGTTAGCGGAAAAATTACACCGTTATGGCATTAAAATATTGGGAACCAGTTTTGAGGCCTTAGACTTGGCTGAAGACCGCGGAAGGTTTTCTAAAATGCTTGAGAAATTGGAGATTCCTTTCCCTAAATATGGGGTGGTCGAAAGTGCGGAACAAGCCTTGGAATTGGCTGCAGATTTAGGATTTCCCTTGTTAGTTCGTCCCAGCTATGTGTTAGGAGGACAGAAAATGAAAATCGTTATCAACAAAGAGGAATTGGAACATCACGTGGTGGATATCATCAATGAAATGGGGAGCAACCAGATTTTGTTGGATCACTTCATTGGCGGGGCTATCGAGGCTGAGGCCGATGCGATTTGCGATGGCGAGGACGTCTATATTTTAGGAATTATGCAACACATCGAACCCGCAGGAATACATTCCGGTGATTCCTACGCCGTCTTGCCACCCTACAACCTTGGTGATTTTGTCATGACTCAAATTGAGGATATCACCAAGAAAATTGCATTAGCACTTGAAACGGTTGGACTCATCAACATTCAATTCGCCATCAAGGACGATAAGGTTTATGTCATCGAAGCAAATCCGCGGGCATCGCGAACGGTACCGTTCATCGCAAAAGCCTACGACGAACCCTACGTGAATTACGCTACCAAGGTCATGCTTGGCGAGAAAAAGGTCAAGGACTTTGAATTCAATCCTAGAAAAGAGGGGTATGCCATTAAGATACCGGTTTTTTCTTACGAGAAATTTCCCGACGTAAAAAAAGAACTCGGTCCTGAAATGAAATCCACAGGAGAGGCCATACAGTTCATTAAAAATTTAAAAGATCCTTTTTTCACGAAAGTTTACTCCAAAAGAAACATGCACCTTTCGAAGTAGGCAATGGGCATTGTCAAAAAAGATGCACTTCGAACTACCATCATTTCCTATGTGGGTTTGATATTGGGGTATTTAAACAAAGCTGTCTTATTCATTTTACTATTATCAACTGTTCAAATTGGTATAGTTAATCTTTTGATAACCAGTGGTTTGTTTTTTGCTCAATTGAGCAATCTGGGTACGATTTACGTAACTTGGCGTTTCTTTCCCTTCTTTCGCAATGCGGAAAAAGAACATTATGGTTTTCTGTTGTTGAATTTCCTGCTAGTCCTTTTCGGGGTGCTACTTTTTACCGTATTTTTTTTCCTTTTTCAAACACCGATCACCGAGTATTTTGTCCAGAAATCCCCCATGTTTGTGGATTACGCCTGGTGGGTTGTCCCGGTGGGCATAGGTCATGTCTTTTTCCTGCTCTTTGAGAACTACATGAGAGGATTATACAAGAATGTATTACCCGTTTTCTTACAGGACATCGTTTTACGGGTTTTTACGACGTTACTGCTTTCCTTGTATGGTTTTAAGATCATTTCATTTGAACTTTTCATCGCAGCTTTGATGATCAGTAACATTCTTCCGGCGGCGGTGCTGTTAGTTTACCTGGTTCGAGTCAAAGAACTGACTTTTTCGTTGAAAACCATTTCCGTTCCGAGAAGGTTTCGAAAGATTCTTTTAAAGTTTAGCCTTTTTTCTTATGTAAACACGATGGCGTCAATCGTGGTAGTCACCATGGATGCTGTGATGATTGGCGGAATGATTGGTTTGTCGGCAGTTGGCATTTATACAACCATGGTACAAATAACGAGTGCGGTCTTGGTGCCGTTTCGTTCCATGACGCGGGTAAGTTCACCGGTGGTTGCTAGGTATTGGAAGGATAAGGATTTAATAGGATTGCAGGAAATTTATCAAAAATCAAGTGGGGTAGGCTTGTTCATAGGTTTGAGTTCTTTTTTGGGTATCTTTTTACCGGTAAATGAGTTGTTTTCCTTAATTCGACCTGAGTTTCAACAGGGAATACCCGTACTTTTTTTCTTGTTATTGGGCCGATTAGTGGACATGTATTGCGGTCTCAATGGAATCATTTTCGCAACTTCTAAAAAGTACCAATACGATTTGGTATTTACCCTGATGCTGTGTTTTGGAATTTTTGGAATGAATTATGTACTTATTTCAGCGGGTTATGGCATAGCAGGTGTGGGGTTTGCTACGGGATTTATGTACTTGTTTTATAATGCCGCTCGTTCATTCTACATTTTTAAAGCCTATGGATTAAATCCCTTTCTCCCTCGTCATGGGAAATTGTTTGCTCTGGCGCTAGGGGTTGTTTTGCTCATGGTATCGTTGCAAGGATTATTTCCTTTCGAGCCAAGGACAACGTTTTTAACCTTGTTGCGTATCGCAACCGTGGAGGTATTGGTGGTATTAACGTTTGTGTTACCAATTGTTTATTTTGACCTTGAGCCAGAGGTTTCCGGTTTTATGAAGAGAATTTCAGCAGATTTGAAAAAGAAGTACTTTAAATTGTAATTTTAAGCTATGAAACGTTTTCATTCGATTTTACTTGGGTTCTTGCTAGGGAGTGTTCCTTACTTGATGCATGCCCAAGAGCGCATGGACATCGATGATTCCTTTGTAATCGAATTGGGTTTACCCAACGGTTTTGCGAATGCCCCCTTTAAAAATATCATGCAAGGTTTGGTATATGTCTCTCCAATGTACCAATACACCTTAAAATCAGGTCTTTCGTTTGGGGCTGGGGTCCATTATTCTTATTTTAATGTCAATCAATTCCGCATCAATCAAGACGTCTATGGCGGCATGCACAACGGTGCTGCGTTCCTTAAATTGGGTTATGAGCGATTTTGGACTCCAACCTTGGCAACCGATATTTCGTTGAAAGCAGGATTGGTTCAGTCGGCTTTTACCACCGATACCTTGAAAAAACTCGGTTTTACTTACCAGGCGAGGATATCAAGTTATTTGGAGCCCAACATTGGGATATGTTTGGCCTCCGATGTAAACGCATCTTTTCGATTAACGCTGGGTTATGCGTTTTATGGATTCGGTTTTCGTCCTTCCAATTTGGGAATAGATTCGGATTTGGGCTATGCTGCCTCCGAGTTTAACAAGGTTTCTTCTTTTTTGGTGATAGGTTTCGGGTATTCCCGATATTTTAACGGAAAGAAAAGTGCTAACACGGGGTGGGATGAAGAATAAGCGAATATTATAGGGATGGACAGTTTTCTACAACATTTTTTTGAAGAATTTCAACTTCCTTTAACCAATCCTGTTCTTGTTTTTTCCCTAATTCTGTTCATTATTTTATTAGCACCGATCGTGCTTCGTAAACTCCGAGTGCCTGGGATTATCGGTTTGATCATTTCAGGAATTATCATCGGCCCCAAAGGCATAGGCATGGTTGGAGAAAATTCCATTGCTGCGGAAGGGTGGATTAAGTTGTTTTCAACGATTGGTTTACTCTACATCATGTTCATGGCGGGTTTGGATTTGGATTTGAACCAATTTAAACGTTACTATAAAAAGAGTTTAGTTTTCGGTGCTATGACGTTCTTTATTCCGTTGACGCTAGGTTTTCCCATTTGTTATTACGGATTAAATTTATCTCCTTTAGCGAGTTTATTGACGGCGAGCATGTTTTCTACGCATACCTTAGTCGCATATCCGATCATCGCTAAATTTGGCCTAACCAAACATCATTCCGTTGCGATAAGCGTTGGCGGAACCATTCTCACCGACACCGCAGTACTCATTATACTTGCGATTATATCCAGCGCATCCAACGGTAACTTGGATTTTTCGTTTTGGTTGCGTTTGGTTACGTCTTTGTTTTTTTTCTCGATCATCATGTTTTTCTTACTTCCCAGAATTACCCGATGGTTTTTGAAAAAACTGGATTCCGAGAAAACGTCGCAGTACATCCTTATATTGTCGGTTGTGTTTTTCTCAGCATTTCTCGCGGAAGTAGCAGGGGTGGAACACATCATTGGGGCCTTTGTGGCCGGTTTGGTATTGAACCGTTTGATTCCTCACAATTCGGTGTTAATGAACCGAATTGATTTCATTGGCAATGCCTTATTCATTCCTGTGTTTTTGATTTATGTTGGAATGGTGGTGGATTATCGGGCACTTTTTCAGGGAACCTGGCCTCTGATCATTGCCGGAGTTCTTACGGTCTTTGCCATTTTTTCGAAATGGTTAGCGGCGTATGCAACGCAGCTTGTTTTTCACATGCCAGATCTCGAACGAAAAATGATCTTTGGATTAAGCACGTCTCATGCGGCAGCTACCCTGGCCATCATTATGGTTGGGTATCAAGATAAAATATTGGACATTAATGTGGTGAATGGAACCATTCTGCTCATTCTAGTAACGTGCATGGTCGCAAGTTTTGTTACGGAAAACGCCGGTAAGGAGCTCTTGCTGCACCTCGCAGAAAAAGGAGAGGACGACGCCCTCGAATCGAAACTTCGTAATAAACACCTTGTGGTTGCGATGAATAAACTTGAAGGGAATGAGAAATTGTTGGAATTTGCATTGCAAGTATCCGATCCGAAAGTAATCAATCCCATTTCCGTGGTAAGTGTTCTTCCTAATTCTCGCCAGGCGCAAAACATCATTCACAAGTCCCGAAAAAATCTGGAAGAAATTGTAAAGCATTTCTCGGGCAATGAATCCAAATTAAACACCATTGCCACCATTGACTTAAACGTATCATCGGGCATTTCGAGAGTTGCCGTTGAATTGGTGGCAGATGCCGTGGTAGTAAACGATTCGAATCGAACCAATCTGTTGAAGTTAATTGTGGGCGACGACCGCGCACATTTATTGGAATCCTGTGACAAAACCATTTTCTTTTGCCAGATCGAAAAGCCAGCAGTAGATTACCGAAGAATCGTCGTTGTTGCTCCCGAATATGCTGAATTAGAACCTTATTTCATTTCCTGGGTTGAGCGTATTTTGAGGTATTCCAATGAGTTGAAAGTTGAAATCGAAGCATTCATGACCGAAAATTGTTTCGAGCGTTTTTTAAAAGTAGGGCAGGTCAATAAAATCAATACCGCTGCACGTTTAAACGTCATCGAATCCGCGGATGATTTTTTCCATTTATCCAAGGTAAACGCGGAAGATTTATTGGTGATGGTTAGTTGTAGAATCGGGTCTATTTCCTACCGATCAGACTTAGATTCGTTCACAAGTAAGGCATTGAAGGTTCACGAACACAACGATTGGGTATTGGTTTATCCCGGTCAGGATATTGAAAATTCGTACAAAAATTATGAGGACGTTTCGGGAAAACCCATAGGTGTTGGCGTCGATACCTTATCAAAAATCGGCAAAGAAGTTGGAAGCATTTTCAAAAAAGAAGATTAGGCTCTAAATTTTATTTCAATGGGTAGAATGAGCCTGTTGCCGCTTCATTCGCACCCGCAGAGGTAAGGTGTTGCATTACTAACCGCTGATGATCCATAACTTGAGCCTTGGTATATTTCTTTAATTCTAAAATAGATTACTTGGCAATACGGGTGGTCGTCTTTAGGATTGCGAACCCACAAGGCACCGTCCTTGTAACGATGGTCAGGCGTTCCTAATGGGGACAATACGACTTGCCAATCGCTGTGCAGTAAACCACTTTTCTTGATGATGACTTGCGGCTCCAATTGTTCGGAAATCAGTTTTTCTAAAACAGTGTTTTTGGACATAAAATCCTTGTCAGCAGGTTTGAACAGGTTGATCTTTGGGGCAACGATGCTTTTGGCACTCTCCATTTTTTGAACCAGCTTGGTTTTCATTTGTTCCCCTATGTTGGTGCCTGAAGTCCTGAAGAATCGTGCTTTTGAAGAATCTGAAACAATGCGAAATGCCCATTCTCTCGAGAAGTCATTCTTGTAAAGTCCCTCGGAACCGCCTTGGAAACTTCTAGCCGATTTTAACAATTCGTCGATTTGAAATTCGTAGACCAAAATAGCTCTTGGATCGTTGGGTGCGTTTTTTGAGTCTTTAGCTTCGATAACGTTGCCTTGACTCCAAACCATCATAGGGAGCACGGCAAATAAATAGGCGAACTTCATAAATTGAAACAATAGTTCTTAAAAATAGAAAAAAAACTATGGAATTTTAACCATTAGTCATTTCTTGAACTTATTTTCCGCGAGAACTTCCCGTCTTAATTACCGGAGCTTTTTTGGAAACGGCCGGTTTTGGAGTTTTAGGTTCTTTCACCGCAGAAGCTTTGACTTTCTTTACCGTATCAGTTTTGACTTTTTTAAGATCCTTTTTGTGTTCTGACGCATCGCTGCTTCCTTCATTTGCTGGGGCTTCAACTACCAACAACCCTTCTTTCAGCAGTAAGTTATACCATTGAAATACTTTACGTATGTCCGACACATAAACCCGATCAATATCGTAGTTGGGAACCACGGCGGTGAACGCCTTTCGAAGTTCATTTTCTTCAACTTTATGATTGATGGCTTCTTTTCCTTCAAGCTGCTTCAGCAATTTCGAGAAAATTTCGGTCAGTTTCACGTCTTCATCGTTGGTGAAAATGCTAATATCCTCCACTGCACTAATCTTTTCGGAAGCAAACGCCGGAAAGCGTTTTTTATCAAGGATGGATTCAACGATAACGTTTGATTTACCTTGAGAGACAATTTTAAAAAGTCCTGGCCTACCTGAAATGGATATTATACCTTTTAGTTCCATGCGTAATCTAATTTCGCCAAAATTAAGGATTTCTTCGGTACAGAGGTTATGTTTTCGTGATTATTCCTGGCACAAGGTTGTCTACCGCATTTAAATCAGTACCTTTGCCGAGAATTTAACACATTAGAATGACATTTGAAGCGTTGGGATTGCGTAGTGAGGTGCTGCAGTCAATTAAAGAAATGGGGTACGAAAGTCCAACCCCAATACAAGAACAAGCCATTCCCCATCTTTTACAAGAAGACAGTGATTTTGTAGGCTTAGCCCAAACGGGTACCGGTAAAACCGCCGCTTTCGGCTTACCCCTTTTATCGAAAATCCAGATTGGCCGAAAATTACCAGAAGCCATCGTGATTTGTCCTACCCGAGAACTTTGCCTTCAGATTACGAGTGATTTGAAGATTTTTGGTAAGCATTTGAACGTGAGTGTGGTGCCCGTATACGGAGGCGCCGACATTAAGAAACAAATCACGGACATTAAAAAAGGTGTGGATGTTATTGTTGCAACTCCCGGCAGGCTGATGGACCTGATGAATCGAAAAGTGATCCATTTGAACGAAATTCGTTACGTAGTTCTCGACGAAGCAGACGAAATGCTGAACATGGGCTTCAAAGAGGATATTGATGATATCTTGAAATATACGCCCCTGGAGAAGAACGTTTGGCTTTTTTCAGCAACGATGCCGAAAGAGGTGGCTGCTATCGCCTCGAACTACATGGATCGCCCCTTGGAGATTTCCATCGGTAATAAAAACCAGGGCAACGAAAACATCTTACATACCTATTTTGTGGTGTACGAAAAAGATCGTTACCCCGCTTTAAAGCGCTTGATTGATTTTCACCCAGAAATATACGGTTTGATTTTTTGCCGAACCAAGCACGAAACGGCCAATGTGGCTCAAAAGCTTAGCCGAGACGGGTACAACGCAGAACCGTTGCACGGAGATTTATCCCAATCCATGCGCGACATGGTGATGGAACGTTTCAGAAACCGTGAGGTGCAGTTGTTGGTCGCGACCGATGTTGCGGCTCGTGGCATCGATGTGGATTCCATTTCCCATGTCATTCATTACAACTTGCCCGACGACATCGAGAATTATACCCACCGAAGCGGAAGAACAGCACGGGCGGGTAAAAAAGGAGAATCGCTTTCCTTGCTTTCACAGAAGGAGGTTTTCAAAATTAAAGGCATTGAACGTCAAATGCGCACTGAATTTGTTAAAGGAGTCATTCCTAACGCAGCAGAAATTTGCCAAATACAGCTGAAAAAATTGGTGCAGAAAGTTACTTCGACGACCATTCGTGAAAAAGACATCGAGCCCTTTCTTCCCGAAATGTTCGAACACTTCAAGGATTTGAATAAAGAGGAAGTTATCAAACTTTTTATATCCGCTGAATTCAACCGTTTCATCGAGTACTATGAGCGTGCAGGTGACTTGAATGCATCGGAACGCAGTGACAAAGCAGGCCAAGGCCGCGAGCGTGAAAAAGGTGAACGGCGCCGCGACGAAAACAAAACCCGTTTCTTCATGAACTTGGGTAAGCGAGATGGACTGAACGTTGGAGGACTTCTTCGAACCTTGTGTGACGCTACCGGACTGAAATCCGGTAACATTGGTCGCATCGATATCATGGCTTCCTATTCGTTTTTTGATACGGATAGCGAACATGTCGACCGCATTCTTAAAAAGGTGAACGGAGCTCAATTTGAAGGCCATACCATTAGTGTTGAAGTTTCAGCCGCCGCGAAAAGCAGCGGTCCTGCTAAGAAATCCAGCAATTTCTCGAGGGAAAAACGATCTTTTGGTGGAGGAAGACCCGATAAAAAACCGGGTTCGCAAGGTGGATTCAACAAACGAAGACGCGACTATTAAACAGCTTTTATGGAAATTAGAAACATTGCAATCATTGCCCACGTTGACCACGGCAAGACCACCTTGGTGGATAAAATTATCGAAGCAGGTTCGTTCATCAATGAACGAGAACGTCCCACCGGTGAATTGATTCTCGATAACAACGATTTAGAACGCGAACGCGGTATTACGATCGTTTCAAAAAACGTTTCAGTAACGTACAAAGGAACAAAAATCAACATCATTGATACCCCGGGTCACGCCGATTTTGGGGGCGAAGTAGAACGTGTATTGAACATGGCCGACGGTGTATGTTTACTGGTTGATGCCTTTGAAGGGCCTATGCCTCAAACTCGCTTTGTCCTAGGGAAAGCACTTTCCATGGGGATAAAACCCTTGTTGGTCATCAATAAGGTGGATAAAGAAAATTGCACTCCGGATGAAGTCCATGAAAAAGTGTTTGATTTAATGTTCGAATTGGATGCCAACGAAGAACAATTGGATTTCCCAACGGTTTACGGTTCGGCGAAAAATGGATGGATGTCCGAAGATTGGAAAAAACCAACCGACAGCATTTCACCCTTATTGGACACCATTTTAGCGTATTTTAAACCTCGTCCTATTCCGGAAGGGAATACGCAGTTCCTCATTACGTCCTTGGATTATTCTACCTATGTTGGTCGGATTGCCATCGGTCGATTAAGTCGAGGGACGTTGCAAGAAAACCAAATCGTTCAACTGGCCAAACGGGACGGGACTTTGCAAAAGCACAAAATCAAGGAAATGTTTGTTTTCGAAGGATTGGAACGCAAGAAAGTCAGCGAGGTTACTCCGGGAGATATTTGCGCAATAACAGGTTTAGAGGGATTCGATATCGGGGATTCGGTTTGCGATGCGGAAAATCCGGAGCCTTTAGCCACCATCAAGTTGGATGAACCTACCATGTCCATGCTCTTCACCATCAACGACTCACCGTTTTTTGGTAAAGAAGGGAAATTCGTGACTTCAAGGCATATTCAAGAGCGTTTGACAAAAGAGCTGGAGAAAAACCTCGCGCTTAGGGTTATGGATACGGACAAAGCCGATCGTTGGGTAGTGCACGGACGGGGGGTACTTCACCTTTCCGTGTTGATTGAAACGATGCGCCGAGAGGGATACGAGCTACAGGTTGGTCAGCCGCAGGTGATTTTCAAAGAAATCGATGGGCAACGCCATGAACCCGTAGAAGAATTAACGATTGATTTACCCGAAGAGTTCGGAGGAACCGCCGTAGAAGCTGTTTCAAAACGTAAAGGTGAGTTAACGTCAATGGAGCCAAAAGGAAATCGAATGATTATTCAATTTTTAATTCCGTCCCGTGGGATTATTGGGCTTCGCAGTTATTTGTTAACGCAAACCGCTGGGGAGGCCATCGTAACCCATCGCTTTTTGGAATACCAGCCTTTTAAAGGTGAAATTCCAGGCCGTCAAAACGGTTCTTTGATTTCCTTGGAACAAG
>JACCDP010072385.1_pt1 | contig 12973 bp, 13 predicted proteins | sample 7445841 | NCBI WGS metagenome assembly JACCDP01 (sample SAMN15323441, study PRJNA562643) | freshwater metagenome | isolation source: river surface water | place: USA:Blue River Watershed | collected 2017-08-17
GCGGTGGGCTCGCCGATCAGCATGCCGTAGTTGCGGCGGATGTAGCTGATGATGGCCTCGTCGAACTTGTCGCCACCCACGCGCACGCTGCCCTTGTAGACCATGCCGCCCAGCGAGATCACGCCCACCTCGGTGGTGCCGCCGCCGATGTCCACCACCATCGAGCCCGAGGCGTCGCTCACCGGCAGGCCGGCACCGATGGCTGCGGCCATCGGCTCTTCAATCAGGTAGACCTCGGAGGCGCCGGCGCCCAGAGCCGACTCGCGGATCGCGCGGCGCTCGACCTGGGTCGAGCCGCAGGGCACGCAGATGATGATGCGCGGGCTGGGCTTGAGCAGCGAGCGCGGGTGCACCATCTTGATGAACTGCTTGAGCATCTGCTCGGTGACGGTGAAGTCGGCGATCACGCCGTCCTTCATCGGGCGGATGGCCTCGATGTTGCCGGGCACCTTGCCCAGCATCGCCTTGGCCTCGTGGCCGACCGCCTGGATCGTCTTCTTGCCCTGCGGGCCGCCTTCATGGCGGATCGCGACCACCGAGGGCTCGTCGAGCACGATGCCCTTGTCGCGGACGTAGATCAGGGTGTTGGCGGTGCCGAGGTCGATGGCGAGGTCGGTCGAGAAATACCGACGGAATGCTTCGAACATGAAAAATCCTTCGTGGGCCGCTGCGGTGCCATCGCCGCGCGGCTGCGGTGCGCTTCACGGACTGCCCGGGGCCGGCATCACGCAGCGGCGCAGGGCCTTCCGGCAGACGCGGGATAATACCCGATCCCCCTCGGAAATCCGGGCCGCACGGCCCGTTTTTTCACCCTGATACCGGCGTTCACAAGGCCCTGTGCGGGCCCGTGTTTTTCATGGCCCTGACCCCCGACGACATCCAGCGCATTGCCAACCTGGCGCGGCTGGAACTGCAGGCCGACGAGGCCCAGCGCATGCTGGGCCAGATCAACGGCTTTTTTGACATCGTCGAGCGCATGCGTGCGGTCGACACCACCGGCCTGGAGCCGCTGGCGCACCCGGTGGCCGCCATCCAGGCGGTGGCGCTGCGCCTGCGCGAAGACGCGGCGAGCGAGCCCGACGCCCGCGAGGCCAACCAGCAAAGCGCTCCCGCGGTCGAGCGCGGCCTGTTCCTCGTGCCGAAGGTGATCGAATGAGCGCCGCCGGACCGCTCCAAGGCGCGCAGGCCCCCTGGGGGGCAGAGAGCCACACGCAGTGGGCGAGCGTGGGGGGAACCAAATGAGCGCCGCCGGACCGCTGCACACCCTTTCCGTCGCCGAACTCGCCGCCGCCTTGCGCACACGCAAGGTCTCGTCGGTGGAGGCCGCCACCCACTTCCTGGGCCGCATCGAGGCGCATGCAAGCCTCGGCGCCTTTCTGGCCACCGACCGCGAGGTGACGCTGTCGCAGGCCCGTGCCGCTGACGCGCGCATCGCGGCGGGCGACAGCGCGCCGTTGCTCGGCGTGCCGGTGGCGCACAAGGACATCTTCGTCACCCGGCACTTCGCCAGCACCGCCGGCTCGAAGATGCTGGCGGGCTACCGCTCGCCGTTCGATGCCACCGTGGTCACGCGCCTGGGCGCAGGCGGCGACGGCCATCCGGGTGCGGGCATGGTCGCTTTGGGCAAGCTCAACTGCGACGAATTCGCGATGGGCTCGGGCAACGAGAACTCGGCCTACGGCCCGGCGCGCAACCCGTGGGATACCAGCCGCATTCCGGGTGGCTCGTCCGGCGGCAGCGCAGCGGCGGTGGCCGCACGCCTGGCGCCCGCGGTCACCGGCACCGACACCGGCGGCTCGATCCGCCAGCCGGCGGCGTTTTGCGGCATCACCGGCATCAAGCCGACCTATGGCCGCGCCAGCCGCTACGGAATGATCGCGTTTGCCTCCAGCCTGGACCAGGCCGGCCCGATGGCGCGCAGCGCCGAAGACTGCGCGCTGCTGCTGAGCGCGATGTGCGGCCCCGACCCGGATCGCGACTCCACCTCGCTTGATGTGCCGGCAGAAGATTTCTCGCGCGAGTTGAACGATTCCATCGAAGGCCTGCGCATCGGCCTGCCCAAAGAGTTCTTCGGCCCGGGCCTGTCGGACGACGTGCGGGTTGCCATCGACGCCGCGCTGGCCGAGCTGCGCAAGCTCGGCGCCACAACGGTCGAGATCTCGCTGCCGCGCACCGAGCTGTCGATTCCGGTGTACTACATCATTGCGCCGGCCGAGGCCAGCTCCAACCTCAGCCGCTTCGACGGCGTGAAGTTCGGCCACCGCGCGAAGGACTACAGCGACCTGCTGGACATGTACAAGAAGACCCGCGCCGAAGGCTTTGGCGACGAGGTCAAGCGCCGCATCATGATCGGCACCTATGTGCTGAGCCACGGCTACTACGATGCCTACTACCTGCAGGCGCAGAAGATCCGCCGCATGATCGCCGACGACTTCCAGCGCGCCTTCACCGAATGCGACGTGATCGCCGGGCCGGTGGCGCCCACGGTGGCGTGGAAGATCGGCGAGAAGTCCGACGACCCGGTGGCCAACTACCTCGCCGACATCTTCACCCTGCCGGCTTCGCTGGCCGGCCTGCCGGGCATGAGCGTGCCCGCGGGCTTCGGGCAACACGGCATGCCTGTCGGCCTGCAACTCGTCGGCAACTATTTCGCCGAGTCGAAGTTGCTGAACCTGGCGCATCGCCTGCAGCAGGCGACCGACTTCCACCTTCGCGCCCCGGGCGGGTTCGCGGCCTGAAGGGGGACCAGCACATGACGACGAGCCAACTCATCCAGGGCTACGAGGTCGTGATCGGCTTCGAGACGCACGCCCAGCTGTCCACCCACAGCAAGATCTTCAGCCGCGCCAGCACCGCCTTCGGCGCCGAGCCCAACACGCAGGCCTGCGCGGTCGACCTGGCGCTGCCCGGCACGCTGCTGGTGATGAACAAGGGCGCGGTGGAGCGGGCCATCCGCTTTGGCCTGGCCATCGGCGCGCATGTGGCGCCCAAGAGCATCTTCGCGCGCAAGAACTACTTCTACCCGGACCTGCCCAAGGGCTACCAGATCAGCCAGTACGAGATTCCGGTGGTGCAGGGTGGCGAGGTCTCGTTTTATCTCGGTGATGAGAAGAAGACCGTGCGCCTCGTGCGCGCACACCTGGAGGAAGACGCGGGCAAGTCGCTGCACGAAGACTCGTCACTGGGCGGCGGGGGTCAAAGCGGCATCGACCTCAACCGTGCCGGCACACCGCTGCTGGAGATCGTCACCGAGCCCGACATGCGCTCGAGCGCCGAGGCGGTGGCCTATGCGCGCGAGCTGCACAAGATCGTCACCTGGATCGGCATCTGCGACGGCAACATGCAGGAAGGATCGTTCCGCTGCGACGCCAACGTGAGCGTGCGCAAGCCGGGTCAGCCTTTCGGCACACGCCGCGAGATCAAGAACCTGAACTCGTTCAAGTTCATGCAGCAGGCCATCGACTACGAGGTGCGCTGGCAGATCGAGCAGATCGAGGACGGCCACGCCATCCAGCAGGCCACCGTGCTGTTCGACCCCGACACCGGCGAGACGCGCGCGATGCGCACCAAGGAAGACGCGGCCGACTACCGCTACTTCCCCGACCCCGACCTGCCGCCGCTGGTGGTGGCGCCCGAGTGGGTGGAGCAGGTGCGTGCGCAGATGCCCGAGCTGCCGCGTGCGATGGCCGCGCGCTTTGTCGCTGACTACGGCCTGCCCGAATACGACGCCACCACGCTGACGCAAAGCCAGGCCATCGGCGCCTACTTCGAGGCGACCGCCAGGGCCTGCGGCCAGCCCAAGCTCGCCAGCAACTGGATCATGGGCGAGCTCTCGCGCCGCCTGAATGCCAGCGAGATGGACGTCGACGCCGCGCCGGTGCAGCCCGCCGAACTGGCCGCGCTGATCAGCCGCATTGCCGACGGCACCGTCAGCAACAACGCCGCCAAGCAGGTGTTCGACGCGCTGTGGAGCGGCGAGGGCCAAGCACCTGCAGGCGCCGCCGACGCGGCAGCGCGTGTGGACGCGCTCATCGAGGCCAAGGGCCTCAAGCAGATGAACGACAGCGGCGCGCTCGAAAAGATCATCGACGAGGTGATCGCGGCCAATGCCGACAACGTGGCGCAGTACAAGGCCGGCAAGGACAAGGCCTTCAATGCGCTGGTCGGTCAGGTGATGAAGGCGAGCAAGGGCAAGGCCAATCCGCAGCAGGTCAACGACCTGCTGCGCGCCCGGCTGGCCTGAGGGCGCGGCAGATCGGCCGGGCCCTCAGCCAGGCCGACCGGCTGCCCGTCAGCGCGCAGGCGCCGTGCGCGGGGCCGGTGCAGCCTGTCTGGCCCACAGGCCGCGCAGCATCACCAGCTCTTCCTCAAAGCGAAGGCGAACGCGTTCGCGCTCGGCGCGCTGTGCATCCAGCAGCCGGCGCTGGCTTTCGGTGAATTGCTGGTTGTCCTTGATCTGCAGCCGCAGCATGTTGGGCATGCGCGAAGGGTCGCTCTTGTAGAACTCGGCGTCCTGGTCGAGCTTGCGGCGCTGCTGGGTCAGGTCGCGCACCACCGCTTCGCCGGCGGAGATGGAGTCATCGATCTGCTGCAGGGCCAGGTCGCGCGCCCGCTGGTGCGACGCTTCGTCCGGAAAGCGCAGCAGCAAGCTGCGCTCGCGCCGGCGCTGTTCGGCCGTGCGCTGCTCTTCTTCGATGCGTTTGCGCTCGCGTTCCTCTTCGGCCGCACGCTCCAGCGGCGTGGGTACCGGCGGGATCACCTGGCGCACCGTGCCGGTGGGCCCCAGTTCGCGCTGCGGGCGGTCCAGGCACTCCGGAATCGGGCGGTCCGAGGTGAGGGTGCGGCCCTGCGCGTCAACACAGGTGTAAATGCGCACCTGCGCCTGTGCGGCGCTGCCCCAGGCCAGGGCCAGACCCACAGCCAGTGCAGCTGCAGTGACCATGGACGGAACGGTCAGTGCCAGGGCGGGGGGCATGAGGGCCGCCATGGGGGTTTGTATCAGTCGCTCACGCCGTAGCGCTCGCGGTAGGCGGCCACCCGCGGGTGGTGGGCGCGCAGTTCGTCGCCCGCCTGCGTCTGCAGGTACTGCAGCAAGTCATCGAGCCGCGCGATCGCGCACACCTGCAGGCCAAGCTGCCGGCGAACGTACTGAACGGCGCTGTGCGGGACATCAGCCCCATTCTCGGTCGCCATTTCCTGGCGGTCCAGAGCAATCGCCACCCCCTGCGGCGTGGCGCCCACACCCTGGATGATCGAAATCGATTCCCGTGCGGCAGTGCCGGCCGACATCACGTCGTCGATGATCAGCACCCGGCCCTTCAGCGGCGCACCGACCAGCACGCCGCCTTCTCCGTGGTCCTTGGCTTCCTTGCGGTTGTAGGCGAAGGGCACGTTGCGCCCGCGCCGCGCCAGCTCCACCACCACCGCTGCGGCCAGGGGGATGCCCTTGTAGGCCGGGCCGAACACCATGTCGAAGTCGACACCGCTGGCCAGGATGCGCTGTGCATAGAATTCGGCCAGCCGCCCGAGCTTGGCACCGTCGTCAAACAGCCCGGCGTTGAAGAAGTAGGGCGACATGCGCCCGGCCTTGGTCTTGAACTCGCCGAACTTCAGCACGCCCGACTGCACCGCGAAGGCCACGAACTCCTGCGCAAGTGCATCCATGCCGGCCGCGGCGTGATTCATGTCGGTTCCCTTGTTCAAGCTCACCACCCTCAACCTCAACGGCATCCGCTCGGCCACCACCAAGGGCGTCGAGGCCTGGATGCATTCTGTTGCGCCTGATTGTATTTGCGTGCAGGAGGTCAAGGCCCAGGCGGCCGACGTGGCGGGGCGTTTCGAGGAGCTGGCCGGCCTGCGCGGGCACTTTCACTTTGCGCAGAAGAAGGGCTATTCGGGTGTGGGCGTCTACACGCGGCATGAGCCGAGCGAGGTGAAGGTGGGCTTTGGCAACGACGAGTTCGATGCCGAAGGGCGCTACCTGGAGCTGCGCTTCGACACGCCGAAGCGCAAGCTGTCGGTCATCAGCGCCTACTTTCCCAGCGGCTCGTCGGGCGAAGATCGCCAGCAGGCCAAGTTCCGGTTTCTGGCGGCGTTCGAGCCGCACCTGGTGGCGCTGAAGAAGAAGCGCGACTTCATCCTGTGCGGCGACATCAACATCGCGCACCGCGAGATCGACCTGAAGAACTGGAAGGGCAACCAGAAGAACAGCGGCTTCCTGCCCGAAGAGCGTGCCTGGATGACGCAGCTGCTCGAAGCAGGGCGCGGCGGTGGCGGTCTGGTCGATGTGTACCGCCGCCTGCACCCCGACGAAGGCGAGGGCGCCTACACCTGGTGGAGCAACCGCGGGCAGGCGTATGCCAAGAACGTGGGCTGGCGGCTGGACTACCACCTGGCCACGCCGGCGCTGGCCGAACATGCACGACAGGCCGCGGTGTACAAGGCGCAGCGTTTCTCGGATCATGCGCCGCTGACCATCGGCTATGACTTCACGCTGTGACGCAACCGGCTTCTGAACGGCCTGCCCCTTCGCAGGGCGCCCCCACCCACAAGCCCGGCGGCCTGGCCCGTCTCGGCCCCGCACTGGCCAACTCGTTGTCTGGCTTTCGTCTGGGCTGGGCCGAGCCCGCGTTTCGCCAGGAGGTGGGCGTGGCGGTCGTCGCGGTGCCGGCTGCCATGTGGGTGGGCCGCAGCTGGGTTGAAGCGGCGCTGCTGATGGCGGTGGTGGCGCTGGTGCTGATCACCGAACTGCTGAACACCGGCATCGAGGCCGCCATCGACCGCATCGGGCCCGAGTGGCATGCGCAGGCCAAGCGCGCCAAGGACGTGGCCAGCGCTGCGGTGCTGATCAGCCTGCTGCTGTGCGGTGGCGTCTGGCTGGCGGCGCTGTGGGTGCGGCTGGCATGAACCTGTCCATCAACCAGGAGTTTGGATGAGCACACCCACCGCTTCGGCGTCCCCGGTCACGCTGCGCCGCGACGGCGCCGTGGCCGTTCTGTCTTTCAACCGGCCCGAGGCGCTGAATGCGCTGGACATCGCGAGTGCGCAGGCCTTTGCCGCCGCCTGCCGCGAAATCGCTGCCGATTCGGCGGCCGGCCGCGTGCGTGCGGTGGTGATGCGCGGCGAAGGCAAGGCCTTCGGTGCCGGCGGCGACGTGGCGCAGATGCACCAGGGCGGCGCGGCGGTGGCGCGCGAGCTGATCGAGAACATGCACGAAGGTGTGCGGCTGCTGGCCGGCATCGACGCGCCGGTGATCGCCAGCCTGCATGGCGTGGTGGCCGGTGGCAGCCTGAGCCTGGCCGCGTGCTGCGACCTGGCGGTGGCAGCCGAAGGCACGCGCTTTAACCTGGCCTACGCCAACATCGGCGCGAGCTGCGATGTGTCGGCGTCGTGGAGCCTGCCGCGCCTGGTGGGGCTGCGCAATGCGATGCAGATCGCGCTGCTGTCCGAGACCTTCGACGCAGCCGAAGCGCTGCGCCTGGGCTTGGTGAACCGCGTGGTGCCGGCAGCAGAGCTGGAGGCCACGGTGTCGGCGCTCGCGCAGCGCATGGCGGGTGGCCCGACGCGGGCTTATGGTCACCTCAAGCGGCTGATGCGGCAGTCACTGGATCGCGACCTGGGCGCGCAACTGGACGCCGAGCGCGATGCCTTCCTGGACTGCACCACCACCGCAGACTTCAGCGAAGGCATTGCGGCCTTCGTGGCCAAGCGCAAGCCGCAGTTCGGCGGGCGCTGAGCGCCACCTGGCAGATCAGTTCCAGCCCGGCACGCGACGCAACACGAAGCGGCGCGGTGCGGGCGACGCAGGGCCCGTGCCGCGCGCATCAGACGCACGTCGCTGGCCCGTGAATTCGCGGCCGCACTGACTGGGCGTGGCCTGCGCCGTCCACACCGCGCTGATGCGCTGGCCGTCGTCAGACTCATCCAGCACCAGTTCGCCGTCGTCCACATCCCCCGACAGCAGCGACTGGCGGCCGCCGCGGTTGACCGCGCCGCGCAGGCTGTCCGCATACTGTGGATGCCGCTCGAACAGCACGCTGGAGACCTCGCCGTCGTCGAACTGCACCCGCCACAGACCGTACAGGTTCAGCGCTTTCAGATCGCTGGCCGCCGTGCAGGCGCCTGTGCTTGCAGGCGTGCTTGCGGGCGTACCTGCGGGCGTACGGGCGGTATCGGCCTGCGCGGTGGCGGGCCAGGTCAGTGCGCCCAGCACGACCCACATGCCGAGCAAGGCAAGCCGTGGCCGTGCAACGGTCGCGCGGCCCGCCTTCATGGGCGGCTGCCGAAGTCGCCGGCCTCGGCGGCGCTGGCCTGCTCGGCCTTCTTCGCGAATTCGGCGCGCAGCGCCTTGAGCTTTTCGCGCGGGTCTTCCTTTGCGGTGGCCTGGTCGAGCGCCATCTCGGCGATGAAGCGGCTGGGGGCGGCACTCACCATCTCGCGGCCCTTCTTGCGCTTCTTGACCCAGCTGACCGCCAGGCTGCGCTGCGCGCGGGTGATGCCCACATACATCAGGCGGCGCTCTTCCTGCAGCTGCAGCAGCGCGCCAGCCGACGCCGCATCGCGGCCCAGGCCATCGTCGTCGCGGCGAAAGGGCAGCAGGCCTTCGTTCACGCCGGCCAGCATCACGTGCGGCCACTCCAGGCCCTTGGCGGCGTGCAGCGTGGACAGCGTCACCACGTTCTGCTCGTCGCCGCGCTCGTTCAGCGTGGACAGCAGCGAGATGGTCTGCGCCACCTCCAGCAGCGACTTCTTCTCGGAGGCAAGCGTGACCCCGGCGGTGTCGTCCACCTGACCGCCGCAGCGCTGCGCCATCCAGTCGCAGAACTCCAGCACGTTGGTCCAGCGGGCGGCGGCCAGCTTGTCGTTGTCTTCGCTGTCGTGCAGGTGCCGCTCGTAGCCGATGTCCTTGAGCCAGCCCAGCAAGAAGGCGCGCGCGTCTTCGGCGCCGTGCGTGTGGCGGGCGCGGTACTCCAGGTCGTTCACCTCGCGGCCGAACTCCTGCAGGCTGCCGATCGCGCGTGCGGGCAGCGCACTGGGCAGGCTGGGCGAGAACAGCGCCGCAAACAGGCTGATGCGGTACTTGCTGGCAAACACGCCCAGCTGCTGCAGCGTGGTGTGGCCGATGCCGCGCTTGGGCGTGGTGACGGCGCGCAGAAAGGCCGGATCGTCGTCGCTGTTGACCCACAGCCGCAGCCAGGCGCACAGGTCGCGGATCTCGGCGCGGTCAAAGAAGCTCTGGCCGCCTGACACCTTGTACGGAATCTGCGCCTTGCGCAGCGCCTGCTCGAAGGCGCGGGCCTGGTGGTTGGCGCGGTACAGCACCGCAAAGTCCTTCCAGTCACGGCCTGTGCCCGCGCTGCTGGCAGTGGCGGCCAGGCCCGCGCGGATCGACTGGATGCGCGCCACCGCGCGCTCGGCCTCGTGCTCTTCGTTGTCGGCGTCGATCACCCGCACCGGCTCGCCCTCGCCGAGCTCGCTGAACAGCTTCTTCGGATACAGCTTGGGGTTGGGCTGGATGACGTTGTTGGCCGCGCGCAGGATGGCGCTGGTGGAGCGGTAGTTCTGCTCGAGCTTGATGACCTTGAGCTTCGGGAAGTCCTGCGGCAGCCGCTTGAGGTTGTCCAGCGTGGCGCCGCGCCAGCCGTAGATGCTCTGGTCGTCGTCCCCCACCGCGGTGAAGCAGGCGCGGCCGGTGGCGGGGTCGCCCACCAGCAGCTTGAGCAGCTCGTACTGCGTGGCGTTGGTGTCCTGGTACTCGTCGACCAGCACATGCGCGAGCTGCTTGCGCCACTTCTCCCGCACCTCGGGGTGCTGCTGCAGCAGCTTGAGCGGCAGGCCGATCAGGTCATCAAAGTCCACGCTCTGGTAGGCGCTCAGGCGCTCTTCGTAGCGCGCCATGATGCGCGCGGTGGTGCGCTCGTGGTCGTCCTTGGCCTGCGCCTCGGCCTGCTGCGCATTGAGCCCCATGTTCTTCCACAGGCTGATCGCCCACTGCCACTGCCGCGCGGTGGCGGCGTCGGTGGTGCCGCCCGCATCCTTCAGGATGCTGGTGACGTCGTCGCTGTCGAGGATGCTGAACTGCGGCTTCAGGCCCAGCGCGGCACCGTCCTGGCGCAGCAGCCGCACGCCCAGCGCATGGAAGGTGCAAATCAGCACGTCGCCGGCCGGCTTGCCGATCAGCCCCCTGGCACGCTCGCGCATCTCGGCAGCGGCCTTGTTGGTGAAGGTGATCGCCGCGATGCTGCGCGGCTCGTGGTCGGCCTGGATGAGCCGCGCGATCTTGTGGGTGATGACGCGCGTCTTGCCCGACCCGGCGCCGGCCAGCACCAGACAGGGCCCGTGCAGGTGGTGCACCGCTTCAAGCTGCGCGGGATTGAGGCCGGTCGTCATGGGAGCGCGGATGATACCGATGCAGCCCCGATGCACCGGCGACACACCGATGCGCGGCAGCGGCCACGGCGCGCGGACAATAGGGCCGTGCTCGACATTCTGAAGGTCACCTTTCCGTTCTTCGCGCTGGTGCTGTGCGGCTACCTGGCGGCGCGCCGTGGCCTGCTGCCGCTGGAGGCGATCGCCGGGCTCAACAGCTTCGTGCTGTTCTTCGCCCTGCCGTGCATGCTGTTCCGCTTTGGCTCGACCACGCCGATTGCGCAGCTGCTCGATGGCGCGGCGCTGCTCGTGTACCTGGTGTGCGCGCTGCAGATGGTGGCCTTCACCGTGGCCAGCACCATGAACCGGCGCATCGGCTGGAACGATGCGGCCTTCGGCGCGCTGGTGTCGGCGTTTCCGAACACCGGCTTCATGGGCGTGCCGCTGCTGGTGGCGCTGCTCGGGCCGCAGGCCGCCGGGCCGGCCATCGTCACCATCCTGGTGGACCTGATCGTGACCTCGTCGCTGTGCATTGCGCTGTCGCGGCTGGACGGCGCCGACGAGCACGGTGCATCTCAGGCAGCACGCAACGCGCTGCGCGGCGTGCTGGTCAACCCGATGCCCTGGGCCATCCTGGCAGGTGCGGTGGTGTCATGGCAGGGCCTGGAGCTGCCCCGGCCAGCGATGCAGACCATCGGGCTGCTGGCCGATGCAGCCTCGCCGGTGGCGCTGTTCACCATCGGGGCGGTGCTGGCGCGCTCGGCCATCCTCAACGCCCGCGTGGCCGCGCAGCCGATGCCGCTGCGCGACTACCTGCCCCCGGTGGCCTTCAAGCTGGTGCTGCACCCGCTGCTGGTGCTGCTGACCGGCGTGGGCGCCATGCAGATCGGCCTGCCGCTGGACCGCTTTGCGCTCACGGTGATGGTGCTGGTGGCGGCGCTGCCGAGCGCCAGCAACGTGTCGGTGCTGGCCGAGCGCTTTGGCGCCGACACCGGCCGCATCGCGCGCATCATCCTGCTGAGCACAGCCCTCGCGTTCCTGAGCTTCTCAGGGGCGGTGGCGCTGATCACCTGACCCCGCAGGTTCTCAGGCGGCGGCAACGGCCTCGCGTGTGGTGGTTGCGGCCGGGGCGTGGATGCCCACGCGGTCGAGTGCAGCCGCCAGATGTGCCACCGTGCGGTCGACGTTGTGCAGCTTTTCCAGACCGAACAGGCCGATGCGGAAGGTGCGGAAATCCGCGCCCTCGTCGCACTGCAGCGGCACGCCGGACGCGGTCTGCAGGCCTTCGGCGATGAACTTCTTGGCCGACTGCACCTCCGGGTCTTCGGTGTAGCTGACCACCACGCCCGGGGCCTTGAAGCCTTCGGCGGCCACGCTCACGATGCCGCGCGATTCGAACAGCGCACGCACCTTGCGGCCCAGTTCCCACTGCTCGGCGCACACCTTGTCGAAGCCGTAGTCGCGCGTCTCCATCATCACCTCGCGCAGGCGCGTCAGCGCATCGGTGGGCATGGTGGTGTGGTACGCGTGCGCGCCGCTTTCATAGGTCTCCATGATCTGCAGCCACTTCTTCAGGTCGGCCGCAAAGCTGGTGCTGGTGGTGGCGTCGATGGCGGCGCGGGCGCGCTCGCTCATCATCACCATCGCGCAGCAGGGCGACCCGCTCCAGCCCTTTTGCGGCGCCGACACCAGCACATCCACGCCGGTGGCCTGCATGTCCACCCAGGCCGCGCCCGAGGCAATGCAGTCCAGCACGAACAGCGCGCCCACCTCGTGCGCCGCATCGGCCACGCCGCGCAGGTAGTCGTCGGGCAGGATGATGCCGGCAGACGTTTCCACATGCGGTGCGAACACCACCGCCGGCTTGTCGCTGCGGATGGTGGCCTGCACCTCGGCCAGCGGGCAGGGCGCCCACGGGTCGGTGCGGCCGGGGCCGGTCTTGCGCGCCTTCAGCACGATCTCCTGCGACGGAATGCGGCCCATCTCGAAGATCTGCGTCCAGCGGTAGCTGAACCAGCCGTTGCGAATCACCAGCACCTTCTTGTCGGTGGCGAACTGCCGCGCCACCGATTCCATGCCGAAGGTGCCGCTGCCGGGCACGAGGGCCACCGACTTGGCGCGGTACACCTCTTTCAGGATGCCCGAGATGTCCTTCATCACGCCCTGGAAGCTGCGCGACATGTGGTTGAGCGCGCGGTCGGTGTAGACGACCGAGAACTCGAGCAGGCCGTTCGGGTCAACGTGGGGCAGCAGTCCGGGCATGGCAGCCTCGCTTTCAGGATATGGAATGCGAACGCGAAAAAGGGCATTGAGGGTATCACGCGGCCCAGCCGCGCACAGCCCTGGCCCTGCTCACCAGCTGTCGATGGGCAACGGTTGCGTGAGCGGACGCACCGGCGCCGATTGCAGGCCGTGCAGCAGCCGGGCGCGCGTTTCGGCCGGGTCGATCACCGCGTCCAGCTCCAGCGTGGCTGCCATGTTCAGCGCGTGACCGGCCTCGTACTGCTGCGCCACCAGCCGCTGGAACAGCGCCTCGCGCTCGGGTCCTTCGGGTACGGCCTCGAGCTCCTTGCGCCAGCCCAGGCGCACCGCGCCTTCCAGGCCC
>JACCDP011278499.1_pt1 | contig 12970 bp, 1 predicted proteins | sample 7445841 | NCBI WGS metagenome assembly JACCDP01 (sample SAMN15323441, study PRJNA562643) | freshwater metagenome | isolation source: river surface water | place: USA:Blue River Watershed | collected 2017-08-17
AAAATAATATTATATATATAAAATATATAAAATATATAAAATATATAAAAAATATAAATAAAATAAATATTAATTATTATAATATAAATTAATATAATGGGAAATCAAATAGTTACGCCGTTTACTGGAGTGGTAAAGAATCAAAATTTACTAGATAGGTATATTAATGAATGGGCAAGAACAAAATACAACATATATCCTGATAAAAAGTTTAATGATAATACATATACTTCTAATGAATTAAAATTATTAAAAGATAGTTTAAAAAAACGAGCTTGTTGTACAAATAATAGAACTGTTGGTATTGGTTTACCATATATTAATGAATTAGATCAAATAACAGCAAGTAATGTATTAATATTTCCTTTTTATGATACAATAACTGAAGATAAAGTTAGCGATTTTAAGTTAAATGAAAATGTATGCAAATTTGAAACAATTGATAATGATACAAAAATTAATTATCAATATCCTGAAAATAAGGAATATTGTAAAAGTTTTTATGCTGATCAAAACGGATTCTGTGCCAAGGTTAGAGAAAATAGATCAGATCCTGATATATATACAACTAAATATAATAGTCAATTATATGGTTTATTACCAGATGAAGCAATTCACGATAGTATTAAAGATGAAAACGGAGTATATATTAATAAATTCAAATCTAATCCATATATTGATTGTAATTGTATTAATAGTAAAATGAATATATATCCCGAAAAGTATATTGGTACTAATGGTGATGAAGTATTTACTGCAGATCAGATGGCACAAAATACAGATACCAGATGTTCTCAATACCATGATTTAAAGAATGATGGCAAAGCATGGGTGAACATGTATCAAGAGGCTAGAAGTATTTGTGTAAATATTGCAAATATAAATAATGCTACTTTAGATGATGGTGCAAAAATAGGTATTACACAAAGTTGTAATACTAATAATAGACCAGGACAATCAGCAACTGTACGAACAACGCAACAATCTGCACAACAATCAACAGAACAAACAACGATAAAATCAATAGAACAAACAACAGTACAAGAAACACAACAAACAACACAACAATCAACACAACAAGGAACAGCACAAACAACAGTACAAGGAACACAACAATCAACACAACAAGGAACAGCACAAACAATAGTACAAGGAACACAACAATCAACACAACAAGGAACAGCACAAACAACAGTACAAGGAACACAACAATCTACACAACAAGGAACACAACAAGGAACACAACAAGGAACACAACAATCTACACAACAAGGAACACAACAAGGAACACAACAAGGAACACAACAATCAACACAACAAGGAACACAACAAGGAACACAACAAGGAACACAACAATCAACACAACAAGGAACACAACAAGGAACACAACAAGGAACGCAACAAGGAACGCAACAAGGAACGCAACAATCTACACAACCATCAACACTAGGACACGTAACAGAACCTGAAACAACAGAACCTGAAACAACAGAACCTGACACAACAGAAACAACTACCGTATCAACATCATCTCAAATAACAATGGTAACAGGATTAATAATTGGGGGTGTAGCATATTTTATAATGATACTTTGTTGTTTAGTATGTTATGTAGTGTTATCAAAAAAATAATGATTTATATATTTTTAATTTTATATAAATTCTAAAGCTAATATATATTTTATTTCAATAATTTTTTACAATATTACTATATAAAACTATTTTTGATAATTTATTTTGTTTTTTATATTATATTTAAATTATTGTTAGTGTAACTTATTATATTAAAATTAATTCTTTATAGATATAATTTTATTATAATTATTCGTGTATATTATATATTTATATTTTAATTGTATTTTATATAATTAATATAAATATTATTTTGTATTTTATTTATAATGGTATTAATTAATTGTAAAATGCTTTTAATTGATATAAATATTAAAGATATTAATGTAATAATAGAATCTTTACAAGAAGATGTTTCATATATTATAATTGATTATAATAATGATACTTTTGATACGTTAAAAAATAAAATAAATGATTTAAATATTACATCATTTGACTATTGTGGATTATTAAAAGAACAATATTTTGGGCAATATTATAAATTATTAAATACACAAGAAAATAGTATTTTACTAAATATTAATGATTTAGATCCTGAATTAAATACATGGATTGAAATAATTGATTTTATGTCTTATTTAAAAAATACATTTAATATGAAAACATTTAATTTTATAAGTTGTCGGTTAGAATTGTATCCAGATTATAAATATATTTTTAACAAGTTAAATTCATTATTAGAAATAACAATAGGAAGATCTGAAAATAATATTGGTAATATAGAATATGGTGGTAATTGGATATTATCTTCATCTGGTTTTGATATTAAAGATACATATTTTACAGATAACATATTTAATTATATTGGTGTTTTTGGAACATTTAATATATCTTTATCCACAAGTGGTATAATTAATTATGGTAATTCTGTTAAATTAAATTATGATTTAATACCAAATCTAATACCAAATGTAAATACATATTTTAATCAAGTAAATACGATATCAGGTATATTATCATTATCTGGACAAGTTGTAAAAGTATTATTTAATAGTTTATTAAATGGTTTTTCAATAGGTTATAATTCTATTAAAATAACATATGATGGTGGTTTATCTTGGTATTCTATTAATAGTCCAAGTAATACACAATATATTGATTTATATAGTTGGGATTTAAGTAATTGTTTAGTAATAACAACTTCACGTATATTAAAAACAATTAATGGTGGTAATTTATGGTATGATATTAGTGGAGTAAATAATACATTAAACACTATTAATTTTAATAATGAAATAGGATTTATAGGTTGTACAAATGGTTATATTTATAGATCTACTAATTATGGTAATACATGGACATATATTTATAACACCTCATCACAAATAAATAAAATATTTATATATTCTAAATTAAATATTTATTTTTCAACTAGTAACAATTATTTATATTATACTTTAAATGGTGGTACTACATTTAGTAACATGAATATTGGTTTAACTATAACTAATATTTATTTTTCAAATGATTATACAATGTATATTACTGCTAATAATTCAATATATAAATCAATAAATTATGGAACTTTTACTTCTATTTATTCTAATAGTATTTCAACATTAGCATCATTAATAATAGCCAATAATATTATTATGGCATCAACTACATTAAGTAGTAATATTATAGTATCTTTAGATTATGGAAATACTTTTAATATTTTTAATATAAGTGCACCAATAAATCAATTAATTTTAAATAATTATTCTATTTATGGTGTTTCTAAAAATAATAATTTATATAGAATGTATATTAATTATCCTGGCTTAATTAATATTTATGATTTAAATACTAATACTTTACTATCTTCTTTTATATCAAATAATATTTATAATTATTTTTATTTAAATAAATTAACAACTAATTATAATATTTATGCTGTTTTAACTTCATATGATTCAAATTATGACTCAATTTCTTCAAATATTATATCAATAAATATTGCACCACCAATATTAACTTTATCAAGTTTAAGTGGAACATTTAATTCAAATATTAAAATAAATACAATTACATCTAATACTATTACTAGTTTGACCCGTATAAATAATAATAATATTATATCAACTATACCTTATAAAATAACATTTTCCCCTATTAATAACATGATTGGATATGCTATTGGATTAGGGAGATCTTTAAGCGTAACAATTAATGGTGGTATATCATGGGATTATTTAACTATTAGTAGTAATTATTTAACTATTAGTAGTAATTATTTAAACAGTCAAGTTATTAATGATATTTATTGTTGGGATTTAAGTAATATTATATTATGCAGTGGTTCTCAACTTATTAAAAGTTCTGATGCAGGTTATTCATGGGTATCTATTTCGGGTGGTTATAATTCAACAATTATAAATTGCATGTCATTCATAAATAATGTTGGTTATTTAGGTTGTAATAATTCTACAATTTATACTACTACAAATTATGGTAATTCATGGGTTTTACTTGGTTCCGCACAAGCTTCTGTTAAATCAATATTTATGACATTATCATCTATCGTTTTTTTTGGTTTAAATAGTACTTATTATAGTAATATTCTAAATGGTTCAACAATAAATAATTATAATATTGGTTATAATGTTGGTTCTTTTATTTATATTTATAATTCAATGATATTATTATCAAGTACAACACAATTAATAAGTTATTTTAATAATACTCTTAATGTATTATTAAATGCTAGTAATTATTTAATTACATCAATTTCAATGATTAATAATAATACAATATTAGTAACAACAAATATGAACTATTATTTAGTATCATATGATGTTGGTTATTCATGGGTAAAATATAATACTTCTATTTTTATAACTAATTGTGTTTTAATAAATAATTATTCACAATATATTTTTACATCAGATAATAATTTATATCAAATTTATTATACACAACCATCAAATAATATTAATTTAACAACAAATAATTATATTTTTGATCAGAATACATATTGGTTACAAATTAATAATGCACCAATATTAGGTGCTATTAATAAAATTAAATTTGCAGTATCTAATAATATTATTAGTAATAATATTTGTTTTACTTTAGGACCAATTAATACTTTTAATGGTTCTATTGATGGTGGTATCACATGGTATTCAATTCCTTTACCAACACAACAAATATTAATTGATTTTTATGCATGGGATCTAAATAATATTATTATTTGTTCCACATCACAAGTATTTAAATCTAATGATAATGGACAAACATGGGTTACTATTAGTGGTGCATTTAATTCATTTACTATAAATTCATTTAATATGATTGATGAAATTGGATTTATATGGTGTACTAATGGTAATATTTATCAAACAAAAAATTATGGATCATCATGGATATATATTAATGCTATTGGGTTAGTTAATTACATTATAATGAATTCTAAATATTATATATACTTTATTTCTATTCCAAATACAAGTAATCCGTCACCTTATTATTATAATTTATATTCATATAATTCTTTTAATACTCAATATAATTATTCTGCAACTAGTTATTTATATTCAACAAACTTTTTTAATTATATAACTCTTGCAGTTAATCCAATTTTATTTTATGTTTTTAATCAAAATTATATTTTATATTCAAATACATTAACATTATACTTAAATACTAATATTAATGTTTCATCAGTTAATACATTATTATTAACTGCAGTTAATTATCTTATTACTGCAATAACTATGATTAATAGTACTACAATTATTCTAACAACTAATCAAAAATATTATTTAGTTTCAACAAATCTTGGTATAGCATGGTCTACATATGCTTGTTTAGTTCCAATTAAATCTATTTATGTGAATAATTATTCCATTTATGGTATAGGTATTGATAATAATATATATCAATTAATATTTAGTTATCCTGGTACAATAACTATTATTGATCCTATTACAAATACAACTTTTAAAACATTAAATAAATTATCAAGTACTATCTTAAATTTATCTTATAATAATTATAATTTACAATCTTTGTTAATACCATTTGATACAATTACATATCAAACAATATCATCAAATATATTTAGTTTTAATATTCCAACACCACAAGTAAGTTTAAATACAATAAGCAATATTATATATAATACAACATTAAAAATGAATATTAATATAAGTAATTATAAACAAAATATTAATTCTATAATTAATCCATCAAATAATTTAAATTTTAATATAACTAATCTAAATTATAATTTTGATGATTCAATATATTGGACACAAATTAATACAAATAATTTACAAGGTACTTTTTCAAAAATAAAAATAATAAATAATTCATTTGGTTATAATATTAATAATAATTATTTTAATCAAACATTAGATGGTGGAATAACATGGACATCGTATAGTAATAGTATAACTAATTATTTATCAAATTTAAATTTAATTGATTTTTATTGTTGGGATATAAGTAATATTATTGTTTTTACAAGTTCTATTATTTTTAAAACATCAGATAGTGGTATTACTTGTATATCATCAAATATTATTTCTAATATAAATTGTATTAATTTTATAAATGAAATAGGATTTATTGGATGTACAAATGGTAATATTTATAAATCTAGTGATTATGGTTTAACATGGATATATATTAAAACTTATTATATTCCTATTAATTCAATATTTATGTATTCTAAATTAATAATCAGTTTTGTTAAATCAGGTTTAACAAGATATGAAAATTATATGGTTACTAATGATGGGGGTATTAATTTTATTGATTATAATTATGGTGGTAATATGAGTTATTTACATATGTATGGTCCAAATACAAGTTTAATAGGTAATGCACGTGTTATGATTAATACTAGTAATGGAAAATATTTATTAGATTTAAATAATTCTAATTATATAATTAATGGTTTTACTATGATTGATACAACAACAATTGTTGTTATTACTAATAGTTATTTTTATTTAGTTTCTACAGATATGGGAACAACATGGACTACATATAATCTTGTAACACCATTAAGTTGTATTTATTATAATAGTTATTGTTTATACGGATTTGGTTATGATAATAATGTTTATCAATTAATGTATACTTTACCTGCTACATTAAGTTATTTAAATAATAACTATTTATTTAATAATTTTAATAATATTGTATATTTAAATAAAATTCAATCTAATTATAATTTAACATTAAAAATAAATAATCAATCAAATCTAACAATATCATTTAATGTTTTACCAATTACTATAATTAAACCCTATTTTAATCCATTAATTAATTCTAATATTATTAATAATCAATATAAAATAAATAATAATAATATTATTAATGTTACTTTATCAAAAATAAATACACAACCAATATTATCATTAGAAATACCAATAAAAATTAAATTTATTAATTCATTATTTGGATTTAGTGGAGGAAATACATATTTAAGCTATACATTAGATGGAGGTTATACATGGACACCTATAATAAACAATACTACAATCACAGATTTTTATTTTTGGGATATAAGTAATGGAATAATTATAAATGGTTCTAGATTATTAAAAACATATAATTCAGGATCAACATGGTATGATATTAGTGGTAATTATAATAGTACTAACATTAATCTTGTTAGTTTTATAGATGAAACTGGTTATTTAGCGTGTAATAATGGTATTATTTATATATCAAATAATTATGGTTTAACATGGACACAAATATTTAATACATCACAAGCATTTTGTTCTATTAATATGTATTCAAAAGAAATTGTATATTTTGGTAATAACAATCAAGGAAAATTATATTATACTATTAATTCAGGTGTAACATTTTCAAATTATGGTATCCCAATACTTGCAAATTTATTATATGTTTATAATTTAAATTTAATTTTAATGTCTAATTATACCAGTATATGTATATATAATAATGGCAGCATTTATACTATTTTAAGTTCAAATAATATTTATTTATTTACATCAATTTTTGTGATTAATAGTTGTACTATTATGGCAACTACTAATATTAATTCTTATTTTATTAGTTATGATTTAGGTAATAATTGGCAATCATATAATTTTACTGGTATTTTAACTGGTATTCTATATAATAATAATTTATTTACTGCTAATTATTTCTTTGATCAAAATAATAATTTTTATAATTTATCTACTCAAGCTAATACAATAACAACTAATTATATTTTTGATAATAATACATTTTGGGTCCAAGTTAATACAACTTCATTAAATATTATACCTGCTAAAATTAAATTTGCTATTACTAATAATATAAATAGTAATTCAGTTGCATATGCTTGTGGAGCTACATATAATTTATTAAGTTTTACAACTAATGGTGGTAGTTCATGGGCAAATATAAATATAAATAATAGTTATTTTAATAATATTATTATAAATGATTTATATTGTTGGGATATAAGTAATATTATTATATGCGGTGGCTATAAAATATTAAAATCAACAAATGCAGGATATTCATGGTTAGATATTAGTGGATCATATACAAATACAACAATTAATGCAATGACATTTATTGATGAAACAGGATTTATAGGATGTGCAAATGGTTCTATTTATAAATCAACTAATTATGGTTTAACATGGTTACCAATTTATACAATAACAAATATTAATATTAATACAATTGTTATGTATTCAAAATTATATGTATATTTTGGTGTTAATAATAATAGTTGTTATTATACTACAAATGGTGGTAATACATTTTTAACTTATGGTTTTGTATCATATGTTAATTATCTATTAGTTGTTCATCCTAATTTACTTATTTATAGTAATAAATCATCATTAAATTATTATAATAGAAATGCAAATATTAATTTGTATCCAACATCTATTACAATCACATCAGTTAATATGATTAATAATGATACTATTATTATAACTACTAATCAAAATAATTATATGGTATCATCAAATTTTGGTGTATCATGGGCTACATATTCATGTTTAGTTCCATTAAATTATGTAATTATAAATAATTATTCATTATATGGTATTGGTACTGATTATAATTTATATCAATTAATTTATTCTTTACCTGGAAAAATTAATTTAATTGATACAATTACAAATAATATATTAAAAACAATTAATTTAAAATCATTAATTACTATTGGACAATTACCAACAAATAATTATAATTTACAATGTGTTTTTATTCCAGATGATCAAACAACATATCAAACATTATCATCTATAATTTATCCCATTTATGTTCCACCATTAAATTTAAATTTAAATACTATTAGTAATAATATTTTTGGTTCATCAATAAAATTGAATATTAATTCAAATATATTATCATTAACACAAATTAATACAACTAATATATTATTAGGACAAGTAAATTGTGTTAGTATGTATAATTCATTAGTTGGTTATGCTACTGCTTATATAACTAGTAGTAATAGTGCTTTATACGTAACTAATGATGGTGGTATAACATGGACTTTTTTGAATAATACTAATTTAAATATAAATAATATTTATTGTTTTGATATAAGTAATATTATAATTATTTATAATAATCAAAAAATAGGAAAAAGTTTTAATAGTGGTACTTCATGGATAGATATTAGCGGTGGTTATAATTCAACACAAATAAATTGTTTTAATTTTATTAATGAAACAGGTTATTTAGGTTGTATGAATGGTTATGTTTATAAAACTAATAATTATGGTTTATCATGGGTTTATACTTATGGAATTGGTAGTGTATATTCTATTTTTATATATTCTAAATTATATGTTTATTTTGGAAATAATAATAGCAATTTATATTATACAACTAATGGTAATACACTAACAACAGTTGGTACTGGTTCTAATAATAATTTAATATATGTTTATAATCCTACTTTTATTTTATTGTCTGATTATAGTAGATTAAATGTATATACACCAACATATAATAATACATTATTATATACAAATGGATATTATAATATTACATCAATATCAATGATTAATAATATTATTGTATTAACAACTAATATTAATACATTATTATTATCATATGATTTAGGATATACATGGACAACAATTAATGTTTCTACAAATTTAACAAATATTTTATTAAATAATCAATTATTTAGTTTATTTGGTCAAAATAATAAATTTTATAAATTAATAAATAATAGTTTAAATCTACAAACACCTAAATATATTTTTGATAATAATTCTTTTTGGAATCAAATAAATAATAATCCAATATTAGGCGCAGGTACTGTTATTAAATTTATTACAACAAATTATATTTCAAGTAATTTAATTGGTTTTATTGGTGGTACTAATGGAATATTAAATATGACTATTGATGGAGGTCAAACATGGACATCAAATAATAATAGTATTTTACCAAATAATCAAAATATTACAGATATGTATTGTTGGGATATTAGTAATATTATTATATGTTCAAATTCACAAATATTAAGAACATTTAATAGTGGATATTCATGGGTTAGTATTAGTGGTGGTTTTAATTCAACAAATATTAATTGTTTAAATTTTATTGATGAAATTGGATTTATAGGGTGTAGTAATGGAAATATTTATAAATCAACAAATTATGGTATTACATGGGTATATATTTATAATGTATCATCAACAAGTATAAATAGTATTTATATGTATTCAAAAACAAATATTTATTTTAGTGGAAATTCAAATTATATTTATTATACAAATAATAGTGGTATAAATATAAATAATTTTTCAACTAGTTGTAATGCTAATTTAGTTAATGTATATAATCCTAATTTAATTGTATATTCAGATTCAAATAATATTTTTATATATAATTTAATTATTAATATTAGATTATTATATACGAATTCATATATTATTACATCACTTAAATTTATTGACAATTCAACAATTATTGTTATAACAAATACAATTTATTATATTGTTCTTAATATTATTAATTTAAGTCAATCTGTTTATCAATGTGTTGTTCCTATTATTAATGTATTTTTTAGTAATTATTGTTTTTATGGATTAGGTGTTGATGGTAATATTTATCAATTAATAACAAGTTTACCTGGATCATTTAATATTTTAAATAATAATATTATAAATAATAATCAACAAAGTATTATTTTATCTCAAATAACACCAAATAATTATAATTTACAAGTACAATTTATATCTGATAGTCAAATTTATCAAACAATTTCATCTAATATATTTAATATAAATGTATTACCACCTACATTATATTTAAATACAATTAGTAGTAATATATTATTAAATTCTACAATTAAACTAAATGTTAATGATAATTTATTTTATCTTTCACAAATAAATACTTTATCATTTGTACCTAATAAAATTAAATTTAATAATTTAATAGGATTAGCAGTTGGTAATTATGGTAATGCAAGTATAACACAAGATAATGGTAATACATGGACAAAACTAAATACAATAAATAATATAAATATTGTTGATTTATATATTTGGGATATTAATAATATAATAATTATAGGTGGTACTAAATTATATAAAACAACAAATGGTGGTTTATCATGGAATGATATTATTAATAGTGGTTTTACATCTACAAGTTTAACAAATATAAGTTTTATAGATGAAATTGGGTATCTTGGATGTAATAATGGATATATATATAAATCAACAGATTATGGATTAACATGGGTATTTTTTACAGGTACCGCAACACTATATAGTATAATTATGTACAGTAAATTTATAGTTTATTTTGGTAATAATAATAGTTATTATTATTATACATTAAATGGTATTACAATAAATAATTATAATATGGGAATTAATACTTATTTAATGTATGTTTACTCATCAAATATTATTTTAATATCAAATTATACAACATTATATTTAGTAAATAATATTAAATCAATAAATACATTATTATTATCAACTAATAACAATTATAATATTACATCAATAAATATGATTAATAATACAATTATATTAACAACAAATACTTATTTTTATTTAATTTCAAATAATTTTGGTAATACATGGATAACATCTTATTCTAATTCACCATTAATACCAATATTAAATACATCATTCTTATTTGATCTAAATAAAAATATATATAATTTTGTTAATTATTTACCTGATCATATTAATTTAAATATTATTAATTCAAATTATATTTTTGATTCAAATGTATTTTGGACACAAATTAATACTAGTAATATAATAGGTACAGCTTTCAAAATTAAAATGGTTACTAATCAAATTGGTTATATTATAAGTATTAATGGAAATGTTTTAAAAACTACTAATTGTGGTCTTTCATGGATATTATTAAATTTAACTGCAACAATATTAATTGATTTATATTGTATTGATATTAATAATGTAATTGTAATTGGTGGAAATAAAATATATAAAACAAATGATGGTGGTATTACATGGGTTGATCAAGTTGGTACAAATTTTAGTTCATATACATTTACTTCTTTTGCTTTTAATAATGATTATGGATATTGTGCTTTTACTAATGGTACTAGTAATTGGTTATGGTTATTTACTAATTATGGTTTATCATGGACAGGGACATCATATACACCTTTAGGAATAATTAATAATATGTATATATATTCTAAAACGATTGTTGGTTTTGCTATTAATAATACATCAACTACATTTGTATTAACTACTGATGGAAGTACATTTACATCTTATAATTTAGGAATAGTAGGAAATTATATTTATATTTGTAATCCAACAACAATATTAATTAGTAATACAAATCTATTATATATTTATAATATAACTAATTCAACATCACTGTTATTATTAAATAATAATAATTATTATTTAATATCTGGAATAACAATGATAAATGAATCTACTATTATTATTTTAACTAATACAACATTTTATTTAATTTCATATAATTTAGGTATATCATGGGTAAAATATAATTGTAAAGTACCACTAATTTCTATATCATTAACTAATTATGCATTATATGGTATAGGACATGATAATAATATTTATCAATTAATATTTAATTTACCAGGGACATTAAATATATTAAATAATAATAATATTATAAAAAGTTATGTTGTTAATAATTTAAATTATACATATATTACACAACTTAATTCAAGTCAAAATATTAATTTACAAATAAATTTTATTCCTGATGTACTTTTTTATCAAACTATTTCCTCTAATATACAATCATCTATTTTAAATTATCCAAAATTAACTTTAACAAGTAATGATATTTATAGACCTAATAATAAAATAAATATTAATCAAAATAATATAAATTTTAAACAAATTAATACTAATTTAATATT